>JADMIO010703091.1_pt1 | contig 112684 bp, 114 predicted proteins | sample 8958161 | NCBI WGS metagenome assembly JADMIO01 (sample SAMN16585339, study PRJNA669376) | soil metagenome | isolation source: Crop rotation soil | place: USA: Cullars Rotation, Alabama | collected 2011
CGCGACAACTTGTCCACGTGGAATTCTAAGCTTAGGATCCCAATGTGCTGGAAAGGGCGATCAATTTCACGACGCACTTCCTCGCGATGCGGCGGCGGGCCCTGACGCCCTACAGGTTCGACCCGGAGGCGCGCTGGATCCTGATCTGGGCGGCGATCGCGACGCTCATGGTCGGCGGCCACCTCTGGCACCACGGCACCTATCCCGACCTCGCCACGTCGCTTCGCTACGCGGCCTTCCATGTCGTCTCGGTGGGGACGACCACCGGGTTCACCTCGGCGGATTACTCGAAATGGCCGGTGTTCGCGCCGGCCTTCCTGCTCTTTCTCTCGTGCTTCCTCGCCAGCGGCGGCTCGACCGGCGGCGGGATCAAGATGATCCGCGCCATCGTGCTCTTCAAGCAGGCGATGCGGGAGCTCACGCGAATCGTGCATCCCACGGCGGTAGTGCAGGTGAAAGTCGAAGGCCGCGTCGTCGAGAACTCGCTCATCTTCGCCGTGCTCGCCTACATGCTCATGTACGGCGCCACGATCATCGTCATGATGATGCTGCTCATGGCGAGCGGGCTGGACATCGTCACCGCCGTATCGGCGACAATTGCGTCGATCAACAACCTCGGCCCGGGGCTCGGCCTGGTCGGGCCGGCCTCGACCTACGAGCCCCTGACCGATTTCCAGACCTGGGTGTGCACGCTGACCATGCTGCTTGGCCGACTCGAGCTTTTCGCGCTCATCGTGCTGCTGACGCCGGCGTTCTGGCGGAAATGAGCGCGGCATGATCGGCTACCTGGCAAATCTTTCGGCCGGCCGGCAAGTGCTGTGGTGCTACCTTGGCTGGTACCTCGTGATGGCAGTCTCGCATTTCGACCCGTCGCCGCGCCTGTGGCTCACCGCCGCCGGCATCAGCGCGATCATGGGCGTGGCGTTGTTCATCGCATTCACGCCGCCAGGCGCCAAGCCGGACCGCTGGCATGTGATGCGCCTGTTCCTGATTCCGTTTTGCGTGGCGAGCTTCTCGGCCCTCGTGAAGGACCGCGGGTTCATCCTCGTGTTCTCGCCTTCGCTTGCCGAAGACGGCATAGCGATCGGGCTTTGCCTGGCCTTCGTGGCGCTGTGCGCCCTGGCGCGGCGGTTCGGCCGCTCGCCGGCGCGCGGCTAGCCCGCGCCGGCTTCAGCCGCGTCCCAGCGCCGGATGGAAGCCGGAGGCTCGACGCCGCCGGCTTCGATTTTCTCCATTCCGATGCGAAATATTCATCTGTTGCGATGCAACATATATCGCTATAGTCTGTCCAACAGCTTGAAAAAAGACTTTCATTTGAATGTTTTACAAGAGCTCTGTTTTGGTGCGTCGCACCAAAACAGCTCCTCAGAGGACTTGCCATGAACCGCTTGGAATCCATCAAACGCACCAGTTTGCGCAGGGCGCCCTTCAGGAGTGCCGCTTGAAGGCGCCCTCGATTGCGCTAGCGCTGCAAGGCGGCGGCTCGCACGGCGCCTTCACCTGGGGCGTTCTCGATCGCCTGTTCGAAGACGGGCGCGTCAAGCCCGATGCGGTCAGCGGCGCCAGCGCAGGCGCGATGAACGCGGTCGTGATGGCGCACGGCCTGACGATCGGCGGGCGTGACGGCGCGCGCCAGGCCTTGAGCGACTTCTGGGAAGGCGTCGCAGCCACTTCGCGCTTCGGCGCTCGGCCCGAGGACGTTTCGCCAGCCGCCCTCGGGGGCGCCACCGGCCGCGGCGCCACGCCCGGCATGGAGTCGCTCATGTCGATCATGCGGCACTTCTCGCCGCGCCAGTTCAATCCTTTCGACGTCAACCCGCTGCGCGACCTGCTCGAAGCGCAGGTCGATTTCGGGCGGCTCAGGCGCGAGTGCCCGATCGAGCTCCAAATCGCCACGACGCAGGTGAAGAGCGGGATGCTGCGCCTCTTCGGAACCCGCGAAGTCACGCTCGACGTGCTGCTCGCCTCGGCGTGCGTGCCCGGGATGCACCATTCGATCGAAATCGACGGCGATGCCTACTGGGACGGCGGGTTGAGCGCCAACCCGCCGCTGTTTCCCCTGGCCAGGCACGCCAGCGGCCGCGACATCCTCATGGTCCTGTTGCAGCCGGCGCTGCGCACCGAGACGCCGGCCACGGTCGACGAGATCCGCCAGCGCATGAGCGAGCTCAGCTTCAGCTCGGCCTTCTTCGCCGAGCTGCAGGGCCTCGCTCTCGCAAGGAACGAGGCCAGGGCATTGCCGTTTTCGTTCGGGCGCGCGCAGAGCGGCCTCAGGCACCTGCGCACCCATCGCATCGACTCGCCGGACTTCATGGGCCGGCTGAGCGCGATGAGCAAGCTCAACGTCCACCCGGAATTCATCCATGCGATGCGGGACGAGGGCAGGAACCGCGCCGGCCAGTGGCTCGAAGCGGAGTACCCGGCAATCGGCCGGCGCTCCAGCTTCGACCTGGACGAGTTCATCCGCACCCGCGGCGCGCCCGCCGCCGAAGACGATTCGCCCGGATCGCCGCTTCGTTCGCAAGCTGCGGAGGGGGACGCGCTCCGGGCCGGATAGAATCAGGGCACCGACCCCGATGCACGCCTCGGGGTGATCCCGCCGGAGCCGCCATGCAGCCCTCGATGCTCGAAGAGATCGTCCAGAACCCGAACCCCTACCCGATCGTTTCCGAGGTGCAGCTGCCGGAGGTCTGGCAGCTGTGCCAGCAGGCGCGCGACCTGGCCTGGGATCCGGCCAAGATCGACTACTCCGACCTGGCGAAGGCCGACCTGCCCGATGAAGTGCGCCGGGCGGGCGCGGAATGGTGGAGCCTGCGCGCCTGGATGGAGCACGGCGCGACGCCCTACGGCGCCGAGCGCTACCGCGAAGCAGTGGCGTCCCACCAGCCTTTCGAGGTGAAGCAGCACATCGTCAATTTCATCGCCGAGGAATTGCGCCACCACGAAGCCTCGTTCCGCGTCGCCGGCGCCATCGGCGGCAACGTGGCCGACTACGAGCCGACGCCGCGCGCGGATTACTTCCAGACGATCATCCCCAAGTTCCATGACGAGAAGGACGAGAAGTCGATGTCGTTCTTCGGCGGCCTCGCGGTCAACACGCTGTTCGAGCAGCTCTCCGGAGAGCTCCTGCAGGCGCGCTACGAGAACGCCCGCTTCGAGTCGATCCGCGAGGCCTGCAAGCTGATCCTGCGCGATGAAGCGAGGCATATCCAGTTCGGGCGCATCGTCATGCGGCGCTTCTTTTCCGAGCTTTCCACCGATGAGAAAGCCATGCTCGGTGCCAAGGTGTCGAAGAAGCTGCGCGGGTCGCTCCTCAACGGCGTCTACGCGGTGGTCAACCTCCCTGAGGACGAGCGCAAGCGTTCTTCCCGCAATCGGGCGCTGGCTGCGGAATACGGCCTGGGCGCCACGCACCCGGACCAGGAGATGGGCATCATCAAGGCGGCACTCGACAAGATCCGCGAGGACGTCGCACCCTGGAACGTGCCGATTCCCGCGATCCCCGAAGTCGACGGCGTGCAGAAAGCGGCGGCGTGATGCGCGCGCGCGGCGCCAGGGCCGCAGCACTTGTCATTGCCGCACTGCTTGCCACCGGCAACGCATTAGCCCAGACGTGGCCGGCGAAACCGGTGCGCCTGATCGTGCCGTACCCGCCCGGCGGCTCGGCCGACATCCTTGCACGCGCCATCGGCCAGAAGCTCGGCGACGGGCTCGGCCAGCAGGTGGTGATCGACAATCGGCCCGGCGCCGGCACCGCGATCGGCGCCGAAGCCACGGCCAAGGCGGCGCCCGACGGCTACACGATCCTGCTCGGCACCGTAAGCTCGCATGCAATCAATCCGGCGCTGAATCCGGGCCTCAAGTTCGACCCGATCAAGGATTTCGCGCCGATCTCGCTGGTGGCTTCGATCCCTTTCGCGCTGGTGGTGCATCCGTCCCTGCCGGCAAAGTCCGTGAAGGAGCTGATCGCGCTGGCCAAGGCCAGGCCGGGGTCGCTGAACTACTCCTCGGCCGGCAACGGCACCTCGAACCACCTCGCCGGCGAGCTCTTCAAGAGCATGACCGGCACCTTCATGGTCCACATCCCGTACAAGGGCAGCGCCCCGGCGCTGAACGACCTCATTGCCGGCCAGGTGCAGCTGATGTTCGACCTGGTGCTCACGACCGCGCCCCATGTGAAGTCGGGCGCAGTGCGCGCGATCGCCGTCACCGGCCGCGAGCGCTCGCCGGCGCTTCCGGGCGTGCCGACGGTCGCCGAGTCGGGCGTGCCGGGATACGAGGTCACCGCATGGTTCGGGTTCTTCGCGCCGGCGGGCACGCCGGCCGCAGTCGTGAACGTGCTCAATGCGGAAACGGTCAAGGCCATGAAGCTGCCGGACTTGCGCGAGCGGCTCGGCAGCCAGGGCGCCGAGCCGGTCACCAGCTCGCCCGAGCAGTTTTCGGCCTATGTGAAGGATGAGCTCGCCAAGTGGACGCGCGTGGTCAAGGCGTCCGGGATGAAAGCGGATTAGCGTACCGCCCGTGCGCGGCAAGCCGAGAAAACCGGCATTCGTCGCCCGCGCCTTCAGCGACGGGCCGCTGAGGGCACGGCCACCCGAAGAAATCCGCTACGGCACCGGAAAGTGCGCGCTTGGCGCGCTTCTGGTGGCCTCCAGCGACGAGGGCATCGTCACCATCATGATCCGCAAGGGCTCAGCCCAGCTCGTCACCGAAATCCGCCAGCGCTTCCCGAAAGCCGACCTCGTGCGCGACGAGAAAGGCTGCGCGGCGCTCGTCGCGAAGGTCGCCAAATACATCGCGGCGCCGTTCGAGCGGTTCGACTTGCCGCTCGACATCCGGGGCACCGCGTTCCAGCAGAAAGTCTGGGAAGAGGTGCGCAGGATCCCCTTCGGCGAAACGTCGTCCTATTCGAAAATCGCCGAGGCCATCGGCGCCCCGAAGGCGATCCGCGCGGTCGCCAGCTCGTGCTCGAACAGCTGGTTCGCGTTTGCGGTGCCCTGCCACCGCGTGCTGCACAAGCAGGCGGCCACCGCTTCGCGCCGAAACGTGCCGGGCACCGTGCAATACCGCTGGTCCGACTACGAAGCCGACCTGCTAGCCAAGCGCGCCCGGCGCCGGTTGACTTAGTTCGAGAGCGCGTCGTCCAGCGCGGCGACGAGCGGCCCCATCTTCGGCGGGCTTGGCTCGACGGTGACCCGGATGCCGAGGTTCTCGAGCGCACTGGTGCACACCGGCCCGACCGAGGCGACCAGCGTGGCGTTGATGTTTGCCGCAAGAGAATCGCGCCGCCCCACCGTCTCGGCGAACGAGAAGAGGTTCGTCGCCTGCGAGGCGCTGGTAAACACGGTCGCATCGACGCGGTGCGCTTCCAGCGAATCCATGAGCGCCACCAGCGGCGCCGTGTCGGCAGGCAATGCCCAGCGGTAGGTCGGCACCTCGACCACCCCGGCCTTGCGCGCGTGCAGAGCCTCTTCGAGCTTTTCGTTGGTCGCGCCATAGCGCTGCACCACGACACGGCGCCCTTCGATCGGCACGGCGCGCAATTGCTCGAGCACCTCGGCCGTGGTGAAAGGGTCGGCTGCCGAGAGGTCAATGCGAACGCCGCGCGCTTTCAGCGCCGCGGTGGGTTTGGGCCCGCGGACGACCACCTTCATCGTCCCGAGCAGGGCGGCCAGCTTCCGGGTGAGCCCGAGGCTGTCGGTCGCGTCGAACAGCGCGCGCGTGCCCACGCCCGTCTGGAAAATGGCCGCGATTGCCGGATCCATTTCGAGGCCGGCGACGAATGCAGCGATGAAGGCGCGGTCCATGTCCGGCACCTCGGCGAGCGCCGGCGCCAGGAGAGGCGTGCCGCCGCGCCGACGCACCAGCTCGGCCAGCTGGGCGCCGGAGCGCGATTCGAGGATGGCAACCGTCTTGCCTTGCAAGAGCCCTCAGACCTTGGGGATGAAGCGCATGCCCACCGCGAGGCGGTTCCATGCGTTGATGGTCGCGATCGCGAGCGACAGCTTGGCGATTTCCTCCTCGCTGAACTGCGCGCGCACCTGCTCGTAGACTTCGTCCGGCGCATGCCCTTCAGTGAGCAGCGTGAGCGCCTCGGTCCACGCCAGCGCAGCGCGCTCCCGGTCGGAGTAGACCGGCGCCTCGCGCCAGGCCGCGAGCAGGTGCAGGCGGTCTTCGGTCTCGCCGAGCTTGCGGGCATCCCGCGTGTGCATGTGGATGCAGAAGGCGCACCCGTTGATCTGCGAGGCGCGGGTCTTCACCAGCTCGAGCAGCGATTTCTCCAGCCCGCATTCGCCGGTATACGCCGACAGCGTGCGCATCGCCTGGTAGGCCTCGGGCGAGGCCTTGTGCATTTCTATCCTCTGCTTCATCGGCGCCTTTCGCTCATTGCTCGATCTTCACGCCGCGCCAGAACGCGACGTGGTCCTTGATGTGCTTCGCCTCGGGCTTGGGGTCGGGGTAATACCAGGCCGCATCCTTGTTGACCTTGCCGTCGACCACCACGTCGAAGTAGCTGGCGATGCCCTTCCAGTGGCAGTCGGTGTGCGTGTCGCTGGGCCCGAAATGCTCCCGGCGAATCGCCCCCGGCGGAAAGTAGGTGTTGCCCTCGACGATCTCGACCTGCTCGGATTCGGCGATGACCTTGTCGTTCCAAAGCGCCTTCGGCATGGGCCCTCCTAATAGTGGAATTCCGCGAACACGATGTGGCCTTCCTTCGCCGGCCAGTTCTGCACGGTGATCGATTCGTCGTTGAAGCGTGCGGGTACCGGACGCAGCGGCTCGAGCGGCAGCAGGAGCTTGCCGGTGGCCACGCCGGGCACGCCCTGGTTGATGCCGGGCGGGACCTTGCCGTCGAGCGTGAAAACGTCGCGCCCGTGGCCGAAATAGCCTCGCGGGCGGCTGATCGTCACGACGCTGCCTGCGGAGGCGTCGTCCTTGCCGAGCGTCGCCGGGCGCAGGTGCACGAGGTCGCTCGAGCGCGGGAACGGCGAGCGGTAGATGTGGGTGACCGAATGTCCCGGCACCGTCAACACGAATTCGTAATTGGTCTCGAGATAGGCGCTGAAGGGGCCCCACAGGCCGTCGGCACCGGTGGTCTTCGAGTGAACGGCTGCGCCGCGCCTTGCGCCGGTCTCGGGAGAGACTTCATAGATTTCGACCTTCGCGCCGGCCACCGGCAGGTTGGTCGGCACGCCGCCCTCGATGCCGTTGACCTTGCCGTTGAGCACCGGGCGCGATTCCGTGGCAATCGTGAGCTGGGCGGGCGGCCGCCCGGTGATGAACCGGTACATCTCGGCGAAGGCCGGCGCGTCGTAGGACGTCTCGCGATGGTCGATCTTGGGAATCACCACGTTCTCGGCGCCGCGCAGCTCGGGGCCCGCAAAGGTCACGCCCGTGGCGCGGCCCGGCTTGCCGAGGAATGCGCCGTCGGGCTGGGCGAACTTGTCGTTGTTGTCGCTGCGAATCGTCATGAAGCGCACGCCCTCGACCACCTCGTTCGGCCCGGCATTGAGCTGCATGAGGAAAGGCCCCCTGCCGTTGAACTCGTTGCCCCGGCTTTCCTCCCAGTCGGAGACCCCGTGGTTCGGGGTGCCGCCGAGGATCGCGTGAGAGACCTTCGCCGCGCCGCCGCCGTTCTTGATGTAGTTGCGGATCGCGTTGCCGCCGCGCGAGTTGCCGATCAGCACCACCTTGTCGCGGCCCGTGAGCTTTCGCACCTCGTCCACCTTGGCCGCGAGTTCCTGCATCTGCTCGCCCGTCGACGAGCGCAGCGGCTGGGGCTTTGCATCCTCCGCCCGTGCGAGCGGGTAGCGGAAATCGATCGCATGCAGCAGGCGGCGGTCGTAGCCGTTGGACTCGAAGCGCCAGAGCGTGGTGGTCCAGAGCGCGGCGGTGTCCCCGTTGCCGTGCACGAACACGATCGGCGGCTCCGAGCCTGCGACCTGCCCCGATCCCGGCGGCAATTGCGCGCAGGCGGCGAGCGCAAGCAGCGACAGGAGGAACAATCGGCGCGTGAGGTGCAGCATGGGGCGGGCTCCCGGCGAATAGCTTCATCGAGATATAGCAGATTTGCGCGGCGGTTGTAAGGATCCCCTCAGCCCGCGCGACCATCCGGAATGATAGATTGCGCCGATGCCAAAGGACCCCCGCGCCCGCCTGGACGCCGAAGCGCTCGCGCTGCATCGCCCGCAGCTGCTCAAGTTCGCGCTTCTCCAGCTGCACAATCCGGCGCTCGCGGAAGACGCGGTGCAGGAGACCCTGGTCGCGGCGATCCGCGGCGTGGACACGTTTGCCGGCGGCTCGTCGGTGCGCACCTGGCTCATCGGGATCCTCAAGCACAAGATCGTCGACTCGATCCGCAGGGCGAGCCGCGAGCAGAGCCTCGACCAGTACGAATCCTCGCCGGAGGACATGGACGCGCTCTTCCAGCCCGACGGGCACTACGCCGAGAAGCCCGCCGACTGGGGAGACCCGGAGGAGGCGCTGTCGCAGCAGCGATTCTTCGAAGTCATGGAGCTTTGCATGCAGAGCCTGCCGAAGGTCACCGCGCAGGCCTTTGCGATGCGTGAAGTCATGGGCCTCGAGACCGGCGAGATCTGCGCCAACCTCGGCATCTCGGCGTCGAACTGCTGGGTGCTGCTCTATCGCGCGCGCATGAGGCTGCGCGAGTGCCTGGAGAAGAACTGGGTCGCCAAAGGCGGCCGGGCGTGAGCCTCACCTGCAAGGAAGCCAGCCGCATGCTGTCCGAGGGCTTGGACCGCGAGCTCGACCTCGGGCAGCGGACGGCGCTGCGGCTGCACCTCTTCATCTGCACGGCTTGCTCGCGCGTCAAGAGGCAGCTGGAATTCCTGCGCCGCGCCGCCGGCGAGTATCCGGGTCCGGACGACAATCCGAAGAACTGAGGGAAGCAATGCAAATCAAGGCGCTGACATTCGATACCGGGGGGACCGTCCTCGACTGGCACGGCGGCATCAGCCGCGCTTTCGCGGTGGCGGGCAGGAAGCACGGGCTGGACGCCGACTGGAGCGCGATCACCAACGAATACCGCCGGCGATCGCTCAAGGGCATCGTCGGCCAGGTGAACCCGGATTTCAATTTCGACGACGTGCATCGCCGCACGCTCGACGCGGTCATCGCCGACTTCAAGCTCGATGCACTGACGGCCGCCGACCGCGACGCGATCTGGCGCACCTGGCACGCGCTCGACGCGTGGCCCGATTTCGCCCCCGCGCTGGCCCGCTTGCGGCGCAAGTATGTCGTGGCGTCCTTCACGCTCCTGACCACCTCGCTGGTCGTGGATGTGTCGAAGAAGAACGGCATCGACTGGGACGCGATCCTTTCCTGCGAGATGTGGGGCGTCTACAAGACGCGCCCGGAGGCTTACCGGCGCGCCGCAAAGCTCCTTCAGCTCGAGCCGGCCGAGATCCTCATGGTGGCCTGCCATAACTTCGACCTGGATGCAGCGCTCGCCTGCGGCTACCAGACCGCTTTCGTGCGCCGCCCGGACGAATGGGGCAAGGCCGGCCCGCCGGACCCGGCGCCGAATCCTGCGCACACGATGGTGGTCGATACCTTCCCGCAACTGGCCGAGCAATTGGGCGCCTGACGCCCGAAGACCGGGGCAGGACTAGAATCGGGCTGATCCCACCGCCCGAGACCTGACATCGACCCGACCGATTCCCTGCTGCTCGCGCGCGCCCAGTTCGGGCTGAACATCGCGTTCCACATCCTCTTTCCTACGCTGACAATCGCGCTGGCGTGGTTCCTCGTCTATTTCCGGGTGCGCCACTACCGCAGCGGCGACGCGCACTGGCTGGAGGTCTACAAGGTCTGGGTCAAGGTGTTCGCGCTCTCGTTCGCGATGGGCGTGGTGTCGGGCGTGACGATGTCGTTCCAGTTCGGCACCAACTGGCCCGGCTACATGGCCAGGGTCGGCAACATCGCGGGGCCGCTGCTGGCCTACGAGATCCTTTTCGCCTTCTTCCTCGAGGCGACCTTCCTCGGCGTGATGCTTTTCGGCATGAACCGGGTCTCGCCCGGGGTGCACCTTTTTTCCACGATCATGGTCGCGATCGGCACATCGCTTTCGGCGTTCTGGATCCTCGCGCTCAATTCGTGGATGCACACGCCGGCCGGCCACACCATGGCGGACGGGCAGCTGATCGCGGGCAGCTGGTGGGCGGTGGTCTTCAACCCCTCTTTCCCGTATCGCATCACGCACATGATGATCGCCTCCGGCCTCACCGCCTCGTTCGTGATTGCCGGCCTCTCGGCGTGGCGATTGCTGCGGGCGATCGACGACGCGGCGGCGCTGCGCAGCCTGCGCACCGGCGTGCTGGTCGCCGCAGTGCTGGCGCCGGTCCAGGTGTTCGTCGGCGACCTGCACGGCCTCAACACGCTCGAGCACCAGCCGGCCAAGATCGCAGCGATCGAGGCGCTCTGGCATACCGAGAAGGGCGCGCCCCTGGTGCTTTTCGCGATCCCGAACGAAAAGGCGAAGAGAAACGACTACGCCCTCGAGGTCCCGAAAGGCGCCAGCCTGATCCTGAAGCACAGCCTCGACGGCGAGATCAAGGGGCTCGAAGCCTTCGCGCCGGACACGCCGCCGGTTGCGCCCGTATTTTTCGCCTTTCGCACCATGGTCGGGCTGGGCATGTTGATGGTGGCGATGGCGTGGGGCGGGACCTGGTTCCTGCGCAAGTCGCGCCTCCCGCCGCGGTGGCTGCTCTGGGGCTTCGCCGGCTGCACCTTCATCGGATGGATGGCCACCCTGTGCGGGTGGATGGTGACCGAGATCGGCCGGCAGCCCTGGCTGGTGACCGGGATCCTGCGCACCGCCGATGCCGTGGGCAAGGTGGCCGATGCCTCGCTCGGCGCGAGCCTCATGGCCTATCTCGCCACCTATGCGGCGATGTTCGTCGCCTACATGGTGGTGATCACGCACATGGCCGGAAAGGGCGCCTCATGAGCCTCGACCTCCCGCTCGTATTCACCGTGCTCATGGGGTTTGCGATCCTCATGTACGTGGTGCTCGACGGCTACGACCTGGGCGTCGGCATGCTGATGCCGGCGGGCACCAAGGAGGAACAGGGCCTCATGGTTGCGTCCATCGGGCCGTTCTGGGATGCGAACGAAACCTGGCTGGTGCTCGGCATCGGCATCCTGCTGTCGGCTTTCCCGGTGGCGCACGGGATCATCCTGGGCGAGCTGTACCTGCCGGTCGCCGCGATGCTGGTCGGCCTAATGCTGCGCGGCGTCGCGTTCGAATTGCGCGTCAAGGCCGAAGGCTGGCATCGGGACCTCTGGAACTGGCTGTTCTGGTTCGGCTCCTTCCTCACCGCGTTCGCACAAGGACTGATGCTCGGGCGCTACATCACCGGGTTCGAGCCGGGGTTCGGCTACTGGATGTTCGCGTTCATGACGGGCGCAGCGCTTTGCGGCGGTTACGTCCTGCTGGGGGCGACGTGGCTGGTCCTTCGCACCGAGGGCGAGTTGCAGCGCAAATCGCTCGCGTGGGCCCGCTGGGGGCTGTTGTGGGTCGCGCTGGGCGTCGCATTGGTCAGCCTGGCCACGCCATTAGTCAGCGAAACCGTGCGCGACAAGTGGTTCGATTTCCCGAAAACGCTCGGGCTGATGCTGCTGCCGGCGGCGAGCCTTGCCGCGTGGGTCTGGGTTTGGCGCGCGACCTCCCGCATGGGCGGTGCGCAGAAGGTGCGCGAGTGGGGGCCGTTCGCCGGGAGCGTTGCGATTTTCCTGCTCGCGTTCCTCGGCCTGGCCTACAGCCTCTTCCCGTACGTGGTGATCGACCGGCTCACGCTGTGGGAGGCCGCCGCCCACCCCTCGGCGCTGTGGATGCTGTTCTACGGGACGGCGGTGGTGCTGCCCTTCCTGACCGGTTACACCTTCTTCGCCTACCGGGTCTTCGGCGGCAAGGTCCGCGCGCTGACCTACTACTAGCCCGCCGGGCTTTCGGCCAGCTAGCGCTCGAGCAGCTTTCTCTTGTCGGCGACCTTGGTCCAGTCGTCGGCATCCGGCGGCGCGTCCTTGCGCTCGATGATCGGCTTCCAGCCCTTGGCGAGCTCGGCGTTCAGGTCGATGAATTCGCGCTGGGTGTCCGGGACGTCGTCCTCGGCGAAGATCGCCTCGACCGGGCATTCGGGGACGCACAGGGTGCAGTCGATGCACTCCTCCGGGTCGATGACGAGCATGTTCGGCCCCTCGCGGAAGCAGTCGACGGGGCACACGTCGACGCAGTCGGTGTACTTGCACTTGATGCAGGATTCGGTGACGACGAAGGTCATTTGGGCTGCCGCGCCCCCCTCGGGGGACCGGAAATAAGGGTTATGAATCCGCAGTTTAGCACGCGCCCTTGCGTTCCCGGGGGGCGCCCCCATAATTGGTTTCTGCATTCCAGCGCCCGCGGCGGACGAAACCAGCGCCGCACCCCCCAACCACCTTCGAGGAAACATGAGCGGTTCATCCATCCACCACATTACCGACGACAGCTTCGAGCCGGACGTCCTCAAGTCCGACGTCCCCGTGCTGCTGGACTACTGGGCCGAGTGGTGCGGCCCGTGCAAGTCGATCGCGCCCATCCTCGAAGAAGTCGCCAAGGACTACGAAGGCCGCCTGAAGATCGCCAAGATCAACGTCGACGAGAATCAGGCGATTCCGGCCAAGTTCGGCATCCGCGGCATCCCCACCCTGATGCTCTTCAAGAACGGCAACGTCGAGGCGACCAAGGTGGGCGCCCTCTCGAAATCGCAGCTTACGGCGTTTCTTGACAGCAATATCTAAAGGTCTTACGCTTAAGTACTGAATCGCCGCGCCGCTGGACTCGAAGTCTGGCTAAAAAGTCCCCCTCCGGCGCGGCCATAAACACAAGTTTCCCGAGCAAGCTGGCAGTCCCCAGGCAGGTCCCGGCACCCGGTTGCGGTGCACCCCCTCCTTCTTAGCTGTTCCGCGCTCTTCGCATCCCTCCTTTCCGGCGTTCGCCATGCATTTATCAGAACTCAAAACCCAGCACGTAACGCAATTGGTCGACCTCGCGGTCACCAACGAAATCGAAGGCGCCAACCGCCTGCGAAAACAGGACCTGATCTTCGCGATCCTCAAGAACCGCGCGAAGAAAGGCGATGCGATCTTCGGCGACGGCACCCTCGAGGTGCTTCCCGACGGCTTCGGGTTCCTGCGCTCGCCGGACACTTCGTACCTTGCGAGCACCGACGACATCTACGTGTCGCCCTCGCAGATCCGCCGCTTCAACCTGCATACCGGCGACACGATCGAAGGCGAGATCCGGACCCCCAAGGACGGCGAGCGCTACTTTGCGCTGGTCAAGGTCGACAAGGTCAACGGCGAGTCGCCCGAGGCTTCCAAGGGCAAGATCCTCTTCGAGAACCTCACCCCGCTCCACCCGACCGAGCACCTCAAGCTCGAGCGCGAGATCAAGGCCGAGGAGAACATCACCGGCCGCATCATCGACATCGTCGCGCCGATCGGCAAGGGCCAGCGCGGCCTGATCGTCAGCCCGCCCAAGGCCGGCAAAACGGTCCTCATGCAGCACATCGCGCACGCGATCACGGCCAACCATCCCGACGCGGTGATGATGGTGCTGCTGATCGACGAGCGCCCCGAGGAAGTGACCGAGATGACCCGCACCGTGAAGGGCGAGGTCGTCGCCTCCACCTTCGACGAGCCGGCGCAGCGGCACGTGCAGGTCGCGGAGATGGTAATCGAGAAGGCCAAGCGCCTGGTCGAGCACAAGCGCGACGTCATCATCCTCCTCGACTCGATTACGCGCCTGGCGCGCGCCTACAACACGGTGCAGCCGGCTTCCGGCAAGGTGCTCACCGGCGGTGTCGATGCCAACGCGCTGCAAAAGCCCAAGCGCTTCTTCGGCGCCGCGCGCAACATCGAGGAAGGCGGCAGCCTCACGATCATCGCCACCGCGCTGGTCGAGACCGGCAGCCGAATGGACGACGTGATCTACGAGGAATTCAAGGGCACCGGCAACCTCGAGATCCACCTCGACCGCCGCATGGCCGAAAAGCGCATCTACCCCGCGATCAACGTGAACCGCTCCGGCACCCGGCGCGAGGAGCTGCTGATCGAGAAGGACATCCTGCAGAAGATCTGGGTGCTCAGGAAGCTCCTCTACCCCATGGACGAGCTCGAGGCGGCCGAATTCCTCATCGACAAGGTGCGCGCCGGCAAGACCAACGCCGACTTCTTCGACTCGATGCGCCGCGGCTAGCCCGGCCCCGGGGATCGCGCCGGTATTTGACCTAACCCCATGATTTGCGTATAATTCGCGCCTCAAATTTACCCCTGCCGCGGCAAAATCCCGCAGCACCCAAGGCAAGAGACCCAAGGACCCCGAATGAAAACCGCAGGCCACCCCGAATACCAGGACGTCATCTTCACCGACACGAGCTGCAACTTCTCGTTCATGACGCGCTCGTGCATCGACACCAAGGGGCGCGAGAAGATGAAGTGGACGGACGGCAAGGAGTACCCGGTCGTGAAGATCGAGATCTCGTCCGAGTCGCACCCGTTCTACACCGGCAAGCAGAAGATTGTCGACACCGCCGGCCGGATCGAGAAGTTCAAGCGCCGCTACGCGACCAAGCCCAAGGCCGCCTGATCGCCGGGCACGCGCAAAAGAGCCCCCGAGGCGCAAGTCCGGGGGCTTTTTCTTTTCAAAACAACCCCAGACGACCGAGCCCGCCCTGAGTGCCCTGCGTTCCCTGATCGCGCTGCCGCCCACCATCGGGATGCTCGTCTTCCTGGCGCTGGCGTTCGTGGTGCCGGGCCTCTTCAACCACGACCCGTGGAAGTCGTTCGACGCGATCGGCGTCGAAGTGGTCCACCAGATGCTGCTGACCGGCGACTGGCTGGTCCCGCGCATCGCGGGTGAACCGTGGCTGGAGGATCCGCCGTTTTTCCACTGGGTTTCGCTGCTGCTGGCCAAGGCCGTTTCGTTTGCGCTGCCCTTTCATGCCGCTGCGCGTGTCGCGAGCGGCGTCATGGTGCTCGCCGCCTGCAGCTTCCTTTACCTGGCGGCGCGCGCCGAGGAACCCGACGAAGACACCCGGACCGAGGCCGCGACCGCGGTCCTGCTGCTGATCGGCACCATCGGGCTCATGGTTCATGCGCACGAGGCCATTCCCGACCTTGCAACGCTGGCGGCGTGCTGTGCCGCCCTCGCCGCCCTGGTGCGAGCAGGCGAGCGGCCGGTGCTCATGGGGGCCGCCTTCGGCGCAGCCCTGGGCATCGCCTTCCTGTCGACCGGGTTCGTGACGCCGGTCGCATTGCTGCTGGCGGCCCTCGTGGCGATCGCGGCCTGCGCGGAGTGGCGGACCAAGCGGCATGCCACTTTCCTCGGCATCGGCCTCGTCGTCGCCCTGGCGATCGCGTGCAGCTGGCCGCTCGCGCTGCGCGCCCAGTCGCCCGCGATCTTCTCCGCCTGGCTCTCCAACGCCCTGCAGCAGCGCGGGGCTTTCGGCGAGAACTTCGCCTACTTCCTGCAGATCACGCCGTGGTTCCTGTGGCCGCTGTGGCCGCTCGCCATGTGGACCCTGTGGGCACGGCGGCGCGCGCTGCTCAGGCCGCAGCTTTTCGTGCCGGTCATCGCGTTCGTCCTCCTCTTCATCGGCGTTGCGTTTAGCGGGCCGCGGCAGGACATCAACCTGCTCGCCGCCATGCCGCCGCTGGTGCTTTTCTGCGCGCACGGCCTGCGCGCGCTGCGCCGCGGCGCGGGCGCGGCGTTCGACTGGTTCGGCGTGATGACGTTCGGGTTCTTCGTCTTCCTCATCTGGGGCGCCTACATCGCCATGATGACCGGATGGCCGCCCAAGGTGGCGCGCAATTTCTCGCGCGCCGCGCCGGGGTTCGAGGCGCAATTCGCCTGGGTTCCCTTCGTGACCGCGCTGCTCCTCACCGTGCTCTGGCTCCTCCTGATCCTGCGGCTGCCGCCGGCGCCTTCGCGCAGCGCAACGCGATGGGCCGCCGGTGTCGTGCTGTTCTGGGGAACGTTCGCAACGCTGTGGATGCCGTGGGCGGACCACATCAAGTCCTATCGCCCGGTGGCGGCGCACCTCAAGGCCAGGCTGCCGGTCGGCGAGGCGTGCCTCGCCGGCCGCAACATCGGCACGCCGCAGCGCGCGGCGCTCAGCTACCATGCAGGCCTTCGCCTCGACGGTGCCGAGTCGCGCTGCAGGTATCTGGTGGTGCAAGGCTCGCCTCGCCACGAGCGGGATGCGCCGGGCGCCGGCTGGAGCAAGGTCGCCGATGTCGGCCGCCCGGGCGACAAGGGCGAGCGTTTCAGGCTCTACCGCAAGGACCGTTGAGACTATCCTCGTGACTTCCCTGACCCAGACCACGGCATGGCGCGCGCTGCAATCGCATGCAGCGGTGATCGGCGCGACGCGCCTCGCGCAGCTGCTGGCAGAGCCGGCTCGGGAGGCGCGATGCACGCTGCGCGCCGCGGGTCTCACGCTCGACTGGTCGCGCCAGAAAGCCAGCCACGAAACCCTCGGACTGCTCTCCCGCCTCGCCCAGCAGCAGGACTGGACCGGCTGGCGCGCAAAGCTGTTCGCAGGCGAGCGCATCAACACCACCGAGGATCGCGCGGCCTGGCACGTGGCGCTGCGTCGGGCGGCGCATGCGCCCGATGAAGTGCTGGCTTCCCTCGCGGCCTGCCGCCGGATCGCCGACGCGGTTCGCGACGCAAGCTGGAAAGGCGCCACGGGAAAGAGCATCGCGCACGTGGTCCACCTCGGCATCGGGGGCTCCGACCTCGGCCCGCGCATGGCGCTGGACGCGCTCGACGAGTTTCGCGACACCGCGCTGCGCTTCGATTTCGTCGCCAACATCGATCCCGCCGACCTCGGCCGGGTGCTTGCGCGCTGTGACCCTGAACGCACGCTCTTCGTGGTCGCCTCCAAGACCTTCACCACGCAGGAAACCCTCGCCAACGCGACGGCCGCGAGGGCCTGGCTGCTCGCCGGCCTGCCCGCGGGCTCGAAGCCCGGCGCGCACTTCGTCGCTTCGACGGCGAATATCGAGGCTGCCACTGCATTCGGGATCGAAGCGGCGAACATCCTGCCGACCTGGGACTGGGTCGGCGGGCGGTATTCGATCTGGTCCAGCGTCGGCATCACGCTGATGATCGCCATCGGCCCGGCGCGCTTCGACGAGTTCCTCGCCGGCGCAGCCGAAGTCGACGCGCATTTCCTTTCGGCGCCGGTCGAGAAGAATATCCCGGCGCTCATGGGCCTCCTGGGCGTCTGGAACATCAATTTCCTCGGGGCGCGCACGCATGCGGTGCTCCCCTATGCGCAGCCGCTGGCGCAGTTTCCAGCCTACCTGCAGCAGCTCGAGATGGAGTCCAACGGCAAGTCGGTCAACCGCGCCGGCGAGCCGGTCGACTATGCGACGGCGCCGATCGTCTGGGGCTCGGCGGGAACGGTGGGCCAGCATTCGTTCTACCAGCTGCTGCACCAGGGCACCGTGCCGGTCCCGGCGGACTTCATCGTCGTGCGCGAGACGGCGTACGACCGCGAGCGTCATGCGATCCTCACGGCCAACGCGTATGCGCAGGCGCAGGCGCTCGCGCTCGGCCGCCACGACGCGGCGCTCGAGCCGCACCGCCGCTACCCGGGGGAGCGGGCATCGTCGATCCTCGCCATCGACCGGCTCGACCCCCGCAACCTCGGCGGGCTGGTCGCGGCCTACGAGCACAAGGTCTTCACGCAGGGCATCCTGTGGGACATCGACAGCTTCGACCAGTGGGGCGTCGAGTACGGCAAGCAGCTTGCCTCGCAGATGCTCGCGCAGGCGGGACACCAACGCGGGAACAACAAGGCCTAAGGAGGGTCAGACATGGACCAGGAAACATTCAATCTCGGCATCCGCAAGTTCCTCAAGATGGTCGGCGTGAACTCGCAGCGCGAGATCGAGCAGGCGGTCGGCAAGGCGCTCGAATCCGGCCGCCTCAAGGGCGACGAGACGATGAAGGCGCGCGTGCTGCTCGAGATCCCGGAGATCGGCCTCAAGGTGCCGTTCGAGGGCGAGATCAAGCTAAAATAATCCGGCACCGTTCTTGCACGTTGGAATGCACGCTGGCGCGGCATTCAACGCGCATCTGGAGAAGCAAATGAACAAGGCAAGGGAATTCGACCAGAGCGTCGTGACCGAACTGCAGGCGCTGCTCGGCGACCGCGTGACCACGTCGGCGGGCATCCGCGAGCATCACGGCAAGGACGAGTCCTATTTCCCGATCGCCCCGCCGGACGCGGTGGCCTTCCCGCACTCGACCGAGGAAGTGCGCGACATCGTCAACATCTGCCGCCGCCACCGGGTCCCGATGATCCCCTACGGCGTGGGCACGTCGCTCGAGGGCCACACGCTCGCGGTCGAAGGCGGCGTGTGCATCGACCTGTCGCAAATGAACAAGGTCCTCCATGTGCACGAGGAAGACCTGGACGCCGTGGTGCAGGCCGGCGTGACCCGCAAGGCGCTGAACGAACACATCCGGCATACCGGCCTCTTCTTCCCGGTCGACCCCGGCGCCGACGCGACCATCGGCGGCATGGCGGCCACCCGCGCCTCGGGCACCAACGCGGTCCGCTACGGGACGATGCGCGAGAACGTGCTGGCGCTCACCGTGGTGCTGGCCGACGGCCGCATCATCCATACCTCGAGCCGCGCGAAGAAATCCGCCGCCGGCTACGACCTAACGCGCCTCTTCGTCGGGTCCGAAGGCACGCTCGGCATCATCACCGAGGTCACCGTCAAGCTTTACGCGGTGCAGGAAGCGATGTCCGCGGCGGTCTGCGCCTTCGACTCGATCGACGGCTGCACGAAAACCGTGATCCAGGTCATCCAGGCCGGCGTGCCGATCGCGCGTTCGGAGATCGTCTGCGAGAACTCGATCAAGGCGATCAACCGCTACAGCAAGACCAGCTACCGCGAAGCGCCGACGCTGTTCTTCGAGTTCCACGGCACCGCCGCCTCGGTGGTCGAACAGGCCGAGATGGTCCAGGAGATCGCCAAGGAGAACGGCGGCATGGACTTCATCTGGGCGACCAAGCCGGAGGAGCGCACCAAGCTCTGGGAGGCCCGCCACACGGCGTACTTCGCCTGCCTGCAGCTGCGCCCGGGCTCGCGCTCGGTGTCTACCGACGTCTGCGTGCCGATCTCCCGGCTGGCCGAATGCGTGTCCGAGTCGATGGAAGACGTCAAAGCCTATGTGGCGCCGGTGCCCCTCATGGGTCACGTCGGCGACGGCAACTTCCACCTCATGTTCCTGGTCGACCCGAACAACCCGGCCGAGCTCGAGCAGGCCAAGGCGTTCAACAAGCGGCTGGTCAAGCGGGCCATCGAAATGGAGGGCACCTGCACCGGCGAGCACGGCATCGGCCTGGGCAAGCAGGGGTCGCTCGTGCAGGAACACGGCGAGGCGGTCGACGTGATGCGCGACATCAAGAGGCTCTTCGACCCGGACAACCTCATGAACCCGGGCAAGCTGATCCCGATGGCCTAGGAGGCTCGATGAGCGCAGAAAAAAGGCTGAAAGAGCTCGGCATCACGCTGCCTCCGGTCTCCTCCCCCGTCGCGACCTATGTCAACGCCGTGCAGACCGGGAACCTGCTGTACCTCTCGGGCAAGGGGCCGCTATCGGTAGACGGCAAGCGGCCCTCGGGCAAGCTCGGCCGCGACTTCACCATCGAGCAGGGTTACGAGCACGCCCGCGCCACGGGCCTGGACCTCATCGCGGTGATGAAGGCCGAGCTCGGCAGCCTCGATCGGGTCAAGCGCATCGTCAAGGTGCTCGGCATGGTCAACTGCACGCCGGACTTCACCGACCCGCCCAAGGTGATCAACGGGGCGTCCGACCTTTTCGTGCAGGTGTTCGGCGAGCGCGGCAGGCACGCCCGCTCGGCGGTCGGCCTGAACTCGCTGCCGATGGGCATCCCGGTCGAGATCGAGATGATTGTGGAAGTCGCCCCGCCTGCGAGGCGCAAGGCCGCGGCGAAGAAACCGGCCAGGGCGGCGAGGCCCGCGAAGAAGAAGGCCGCCCGCGCCCGCCGCTAGGCGGATATAGCGTTTCCGGTATTGCAATTGGCCGGAGACCCGCACGGTTGCTTGGTCTCCTAAAACCAATCTTCGACTTTCAGGGCGCCCGGGGTTAAATCGTCATCACGGTCCGGCGGTAGTACTTGAGCTCCTCGATCGACTCGAGGATGTCGGCCAGCGCCTCGTGCTTGTTGTGCTTGGCCATGCCCTTGGCGACTTCCGGCTTCCAGCGCCGCACCAGCTCCTTCAGCGTGCTGACATCGAGGTTGCGGTAGTGGAAGTAGCTCTCGAGCTTCGGCATCCAGCGCGCCATGAACCGCCGGTCCTGGCAGATCGAGTTGCCGCACATCGGCGAGGCGCTGGCGGGCACGTGCTCCTTGAGGAACTCGACCGCGCGCGCCTCGACGTCGGCTTCGTCCAGCGTCGACGCCTTGACCCGGTCGATGAGGCCGGACTTGGCGTGCGTCGACTTGTTCCACGCATCCATACCTTCGAGCACCGAGTCGGGCTGGCGCACCACGAGCACCGGGCCTTCGGCCAGGGTGTTGAGCTGCGCGTCGGTGACCACCATCGCGATCTCGATGATGCGGTCGGAGTCGGGAACCAGCCCGGTCATCTCCATGTCGATCCAGACGAGGTTGTTCTGGTCCTGCGCCATCCGATTCTCCTGTGAACTGACGCCCTGCGGGGCGACCCAGCGCCTCCTCGCGGGCGCTCCCGCGACTTCTTACTAGCGCATCCATTACGAGGTATTCTCTCACGTCGATGCAAGCCTTCTCGCCCAACGGATTCACCATCGCCTTCCTCTGCGCCCTCGCGCTTGCGACGCTCACTCGCCTGTGGCTCGCGCAAAGGCAGATCGGCCACGTGCTGCGCAACCGCGGGACGGTGCCCGGCAGCTTCTCCGGGACGATCACCCTGCCCGCGCACCAGAAAGCCGCCGACTACAGCGTCGCCAAGAGCCGGCTCGGCATCACCGACATCGTGCTCGGCGCGGTCGTGCTGCTGGTCCTCACGCTCGGCGGCGGGCTCGAATGGCTCTCGCAGGCGTGGTCGCGCGTGCTCGACCCCGCGGGCTACTGGCACGGCGTTGCGCTGGTGATGAGCGTAATCGTGCTGCTGTCGCTGCTCGACCTGCCGCTCGCGCTTTACCGCACGTTCGTGGTCGAGGCGAAATTCGGCTTCAACCGCATGACGCTCGCGCTTTTCTTCGCCGACCTCGCCAAGCAGGCGCTGCTCGGCCTCGCGCTCGGCGTACCGCTGCTCCTGGTCGTGCTGTGGCTGATGGCGCGGATGGGCGAGCTCTGGTGGCTCTACGTCTGGCTCGCGTGGATGGGCTTCAACCTGCTGGTGCTCATGATCTACCCGACCTTCATCGCGCCGATCTTCAACCGCTTCACGCCGCTTTCGGACCCGACGCTCGCCGCGCGCATCGAGCAGCTGCTGGCGCGCTGCGGGTTCAAGGCGCAGGGCCTCTTCGTCATGGACGGCTCCAAGCGCTCCTCCCACGGCAACGCCTATTTCAGCGGGTTCGGCGCGGCCAAGCGCATCGTGCTGTTCGATACGCTGATCACTCGCCTCGCGCCCTCGGAGATCGAGGCGGTGCTGGCGCACGAGCTCGGCCACTTCAAGCGCCACCACGTCTGGAAGCGCGTCGCGGTGCTCTTCGCGATGAGCCTCGGCATGCTGTGGGTGCTCGGCCAGCTGATCGGCGAGGCGTGGTTCTACCGCGGTCTCAACGTGCATTCCCAGGGCACCGCGATGGCGCTGATGCTCTTTTTCCTCGTGGTGCCGGTGTTCACCTTCTTCCTGCAGCCGCTCACCAGCCTGTATTCTCGCCGCCACGAATTCGAGGCCGACGCGTATGCCGCTTCGCATGCCAGCCCCGCGGACCTGGTGCGCGCGCTGGTCAAGCTCTACCAGGACAACGCCGCCACGCTGACGCCGGACCCGCTGCACTCGGCGTTCTACGATTCCCACCCGCCGGCGGCAACGCGCATCGCGCGGCTGCAGCAGCTCCCCGCCGCTTGATCGTGACCTGAAGCCCGCCATGACTGACCTCGCCAAGAAAAAGTGCGTGCCTTGCGAAGGGGGCATGCTGCCCTACACCGACGAGCAGGCCCGCCAGATGCTCGCCTCGCTCAAGGGCTGGATCATCGAGAACAACACGCTGGTCAAGGTCTACCCTTTCACCAACTACTACCAGACCATGGCCTTCGTGAATGCGCTGGCCTGGATCTCGCACCGGGAAGACCACCACCCCGACCTCGCCGTGGCCTACAACAAGTGCCGCGTGGAATACACCACGCATGCGGTCGGCGGCCTCTCGGAGAACGACTTCATCTGCGCGGCCAAGTGCGACGCGCTGATGTCCCTGTGACCGGCGCACCGGGGGCGTGAGCCAGGACCCCGCGCCCGCCAGCGCAACCGTCATCGCCGCTTTCGGCCGCCAGTGCCTGGCGCGGCTGGACTCGGGCGAGCTGCTCCGCTGCCAGGTGCGCGGGCGCCGCATCCAGGCGGTTTGCGGCGACCGGGTCCACCTTTCGCGCAGCTCCGCCGACCAGGGCGTGGTCGAGGCGATCGGCCCGCGCACCAACGAGTTCTCGCGGGCGGCCTACCACCGCCGCAAGGTGCTCGCCGCAAACCTGACCCAGCTCGTGATCCTCGTGGCCTGCGAGCCGTCGTTTTCGGACGAGCTGATCTGCCGCATGCTGGTAGTTGCGGAGAACGCCGGGATCCCGACGGTGATCGTGCTGAACAAGGTCGACCTCACTGCGTTGCGGGAGCGCGCGTTGGCGCTGCTCGCGCCGTTTCGCGCACTCGGCTACCCGATCGTGGAGCTCGCCGGGCTGGTGGACATCGACCCGCTGCGCCCGCACCTCGAAGGCCACCGCAGCCTCTTTACCGGCCAGTCGGGCATGGGCAAGTCCACGCTCGTGAAGGCCCTCGTGCCGGATGCCGAGGTGCTGATCCGCGAGATTTCGGCCTTCCTCGATGCGGGCAAGCAATCGACCACCGGCTCGCGCCTCTACCCGCTGGACGAGCGCACCGAGATCATCGACTCGCCCGGGGTGGCCGAATTCGGCCTGGCCGGCATGGATTACCTGCACATCGCGGCCGGATTCCGGGAATTCACCGCCTACCGCGGCGCCTGCCGCTTCCAGAATTGCCGCCACCTGACCGAGCCCGGGTGCGCGCTGCATGCCGCGGCAGCGAGCGGCGCGATCCATCCGCGCAGGCTCGAGCTCTACCAGCGCATCGTGCTCGAGGAGGACTCCGGCGGGGCGCGCCGCTGATGCGCGTCTTCGCTTCGCTGAACCTCGCCGAGGTCCACCACGCCAAGAACCTGCTCGAGACGCTCGGCATCCGCACCTATATCCGCAACGAGGCGCTCGCCTCGGCGGTCGGACAGCTTCCGTTCACCGATTGCCAGCCCGAGCTCTGGCTGGTGAACGAGGGCGACGCCGAGCGCGCGCGCAGGGCGTTGTCGGAAGGCACCCTGGCGCTGGCGGAGAAAGGCAACGTCTGGCAATGCGCCTGCGGCGAGATCCAGGAGGCGCAGTTCACCCAGTGCTGGCGCTGCGGAAACTACCGGCGCCAGGGCTAGCCGAAGATCCTTGCCACGGTGAGGATGCCCAGCAGGAACACCCAGACGACGAGCGAGCGCCACAGCAGGCCGACCGTGCTGTCGAGGAAAGCCACGTCGGCCGTTTCGCCCAGCCCGAGGTCCGGGCGCGGCTCGACCGTCCCGTCGGCTTCCGCCAGCGGCATGCCGAGACGCACGCCCATTGCGCCGGCGCCGGAAGCCAGCACGATCCCCATGCCCGGATCCTTCCAGGCCGAAGCCTGCGTGCGCCAGCAGTAGATCGCGTCCTCGAAGTCGCCGACGATCGCGAAGCCGATGGCGGTGAGCCGCACGGCAGGCCACTCCATCGCCTCGTTCACGCGCGAGGCGAACTGCCCGAACGGGCCCTGCTCGCGCCAGCGGTGCGCGAGGAACCCGGCAAGGCGATAGAGGATCGCGCCGCTCGGCCCGGGCAGCACCATGAACCAGAAAAGGACCGCGAAGACATGGTGGTGGGAGGCCCGCAGCGCCTCCTCGATCGAGAGGCGCACGATCTCTTCCTTGGTGCGGTGCTGCGCCGACTCGCCGCGCCAGGTGCCGATCAGCGTGCGCGCGCGGTCGAGGTCTTCCTCGCGCAGCGCCAGCTGGATCGCCGTGAAATAGTGGCTGAACTGCCGGAACCCGAGCGTCACGTAGAGCGCCGCGATATTCAGCGCCAGCGCGAAGAAGGGGTGCATCCAGAAAAGCACGTAGTACAGGGCGAGCGAGCCGAGCACCGGCGGCGCGGCGGCGACCAGCCATGCGATGCGGCCGTGGTGGGACTCGCCGGCGTTGAAGGTGCCTTCGAGCCAGTTGGCCCAGCGCCCGAGCAGGGCGTGATAGGTCTTGCGCTCCCCGAGCGGCCTCCACTGCTCGAGCAGCAGTGCGGCGATGATCGCGATGACGCTCATTGGTGCGGATGCGTAACTTGGAAAAGCCGGGGAAGGCGCAAGATATCACACGCCCCTGCGGCGATTCGCCTGCCCCGGATTCCTTCCCCCGCCCCTACCCCGCCAGGTGGCGCTGCAGGTTGACGAGCATCCCAGCGGTGGCGCCCCAGATGTAGCGCTCCCCGAAAGGGATCGCGAAAAAATAGCGCTGCTCGCCTTCGAACTCGCGCGAGTGGCGCTGCAGGTTGGCCGGGTCGAGCAGGAAGGCGAGCGGCACCTCGAACACCTCGGCCACTTCGTTGTCGTCCGGGTTGAGGTCGAAGGGCGTGGCGACGATGCCGACGACCGGCGTCACGCGGTACCCGGTGCGCGTGTGGTAGTCGGGCAGCCGGCCGAGCAGCTCGATGCGCTCGGCGGCCAGGCCGATCTCTTCCCAGGTCTCGCGCAGCGCAGTCCCTTCGGGGTCGGCGTCGTCCGCCTCCGCCCGGCCGCCCGGGAAGCTGATCTGCCCGGAGTGGTTCTTGAGGTGCGCGGTGCGCTGCGTGAACAGCACGGTGGGCGCCGCCTCGCGCGCGACGATCGGCACCAGCACCGAGGCGGCGTGCAGCTTGTCGGCGCTCGGCCGCGTTCCCTGGTCGCCGTAGATCGCCTCCCCGGCGGGACGCGATTCGGCAAAGCGGCGCCTCAGCCAGTCGAGGTCGGTGATGTCGACCCCGCCCGGGTTACTTGATGGCCTGGAGCTTGTCGTAGACGTCCTTCGGCCAGGGCAGCGCGCTGCCGTCGGGCTGCTTGCCTTCGCGGTAGTACTTCTGCACGGCGGCGATGAAGGGCTTGCGGTCTACCCGCAGCACCGTCTTGCCGCGCTTCTCGAATTCGCCCACCAGCTTCTTCTCGCTGTCGACGATCTCGGCGGTCGCCTTGGCGGCGGCCTCGCGGAAGACCGCGGTGAACGCTTTCTTGTCCGCGTCGGAAAGCTTGGCCCACAGCGGCGCGCCGACGATCGTCAACAGCGCATCGGTGATGTGCGCGGTCAGGTTGATGTGCGTCTGCACCTCGTAGAACTTCTTCGCGTCGATCGTCGGCAGCGGATTCTCCTGCGCGTCGACCGTCTTGTTCTGCAGCGCGAGGTAGACCTCGGCAAAGGCGATTGGCGTCGGGTTGGCGCCGACGGCGCGCGGAAACAGCGTGTAGAGCGGCGCGTCCGGCACGCGGATCTTGAGGCCCTTCATGTCTTCCGGCCTGTTGAGCGGCTTGTTGGAGGTCGTTTGCCGGTCGCCGTAATAGGTGATCGCAAGCACCTTGTTGCCGCCGGTGCCCTTGGCGTAGCCGTCGGCCAGCTCGTCGAACAGCTTGGAGGTGGAGAACTTCTTCCAGTGGTCGAAGTCGCGGAACACGAACGGCGCGCCGCCGATCGAGATCGGCCCGTAGCTGCGGCCGGCGAAGAGCTGGCCGGTATAGATGATGTCTACGGTGCCCAGCGTCAGGCCCTGGTTGATGTCGGTCTCCTTGCCGAGCGACGAGGCGGGGAAGACTTCCATCGTGTAGCGATTGGACGTGCGCTTGGCGATCTCGCCCGCCGCCCAGACCGCGGCGGTGTGGTACGGCTCGCTGGTCTCGTAAACGTGCGCGAACTTGAGCTTTTGCTGCGCAAGGGCGCCCTGCGCCGCGAACAATGCGGCGAGCGCCGCGGCCGCGGTGAATCCCGCGTTGATCCCGAATTTCATTTGTCCTCCTCCCAGAGTGTGCGTTGGTGTGGCTGCGCGGATTCTACATTGCCCCCCGCTCAGGGCACGAGGATGACCGATCCCGTGGTCTTGCGCCCTTCGAGGTCGCGATGCGCCTGCTGCACGTCGGCCAGCTTGTACTTGCCGGTCACCTCGATCTTCACCTTGCCGGAGGAGACGACGTCGAACAGCGACTTGGCCGTTTCCTCGAGCTCCGCGCGCGAGGCGATGTAGTTGAAGAGCGTCGGCCGGGTCAGGAAGAGCGAGCCCTTCTGCGCGAGGATGCCGATGTTCACCGGCGCAACCGCGCCGGAGGCGTTGCCGAAGGACACCATCATGCCGCGCGGCTGCAGGCAGTCCAGCGAACCTTCCCAGGTGCTCTTGCCCACCGAGTCGTACACCACCGGCACGCCCTTGTTGCCGGTGATTTCCTTCACGCGCTGGGTAAAGTCTTCCTTGGAGTAGTTGATCACGTGGGCGCAGCCGGCATTCTTCGCCAGCTTCATCTTGTCTTCCGACCCCACCGTGCCGATGACCGTGACGCCGAGCGCCTTGAGCCACTGGCAGGCGATCAGCCCCACTCCCCCGGCGGCGGCATGCCAGAGCACGGTGTCGCCGGACTTGACCTTGAAGGTGCGGTGGATGAGGTACTGCACCGTCATGCCCTTGAGCATCATGCTCGCGGCCTGCTCGTCGGTGATGCCGGCAGGGACCTTTACCAGCCGGTCCGCCGCGTAGAGGCGGGAATCGGCATACGAGCCCACGGGGTTGCCGGTATAGGCAACGCGATCGCCCACCTTGACGTCGGTCACGCCCGGGCCGACGGCTTCCACCACGCCCGCGCCCTCCGAGCCCAGGCCCGACGGCATCGGCATCGGGTACAGCCCCGAGCGGTGATAGGTGTCGATGAAGTTGACGCCGATGGCGGTCTGGCGGATGCGCGCCTGCCCCGCGGCCGGGTCGCCGACGGCGACGTCCTCGAGCTGCATGACTTCCGGGCCGCCTGTCTTGTGGAATCGGATTGCCTTGGCCATCTTGTCTCCTTGGATTCGTTTCAGTGGAAAAGGGTGAGCACGCCGGTATAGCCGTACAGCCGGTCGTGGGAAATTTCGCCGTTGCAGAAGAATCCTACCAGCGGCACGTCGCCGAGTGCGTCGCGGATCTGGCCCAGTTCCGCGCCGCGCCGCCCGAAAAGGTGCTCGCCCCGTCCCACGCAGGAAAAATACAGCGCGCCCCGGGGCGCCGGCACCTGGCGCTTGAGGTCATCGAGCACTCGGGCGAGGTCCGCTCGCGCGGTCTGGGGGTCGCGCCGGCAGAAGAACAGCGTCCCGCCCGGCTCCATCATGTCGCCGACCGCGATGAGCTTGTTCTTCGGGTCGATGCCGACGAGGTTGCGCACCACGTAGTCGCCGGTATCCGAGCCCTGGACCGGGAATCCGACATGCATGAGCTGGGCCGCGCGGCGCAGGTCCGCAGCCTCCGTCACGCCCAGATCGGCCTCGAACACGTCTAGCGCCGGGCGGCCGTCGAGGGTGATGACGATGTTGTCCTCGCACTCGGTAATCTCGTGGCGGTTGGCAAGCGCGGTGCAGCCCTGGGTGTGGCGCGTGGCGACCGGCACGTCGGAGGCGAGCACGACGCCCGACAGCCCGCCGGTGAGGACATCGTTGGCGATCTGCGCGGTCTCCGATTGGCCGCTCGACAGCCCGCCGACCAGGTAGCCGCTTTCGACGCGCGAGGCCATGTCGGACACCAGCTCGGCCATGTCCGGGGTTTGCGGGTCGCCGTGGACGATGCCGAAGTGCGCAGCGATCGCGCCGGCCGGCGTGCGCTCGCCCGGTTGCGGGGCGCGCTGCTTGCCCGAAAAGATCCGGTAGCTGTCCGAAGGAAGGTCGGCGACCATGACGGCCACCGCCGGCTCGCCGGCGTATTCCGTGCCGGTGGCGATCACGCCGATGCCGACGGTGCCGACCCAATCGCGTACACCGGTCAGCTCGCGCAGCGTCTCGACCATGTCGGCCGCGTGCGGCAAGAGCGCATCGGTGAAATACAGGAAGCCCAGCCCGCCCCCGGGCTTGCCCAGCGGGGCGGCGCAGCGCGCGAGGCATTCCTGCCAGTCGGCGCCCGCCGAATGCGCAAATCGGAAGCCGGCTTTCATTTGCCCTCTTTGCGGTCCTTCGCCGGCTTCGCCGGCGGCGCGGTCTCCGGCGCTGCCGCGCCTTGCATCATCGCCCAGGGCCAGAGCATCGGGTTCGCCATGGGATTGGCGGCCGCATCGGCGGCCGGGTTTGCATCTTTTCCTGCGGCCCCCGGCTGGTCCGCGCCACGGGACAAGTTGGCGAAGGCATTCGCCGCATCCGTTGCGGCCCCGGCATTGGCCTTCATCGCGGTGAGCGCCATCTTCTGCACTTCGAGGCCCTGGATCGCCATCTTCACCATGTTGAGGTTCATGCCGAGCCAGGTCTCCACGGACTTGAGGTCGGCAATCCGCTTCTCGACCTCGGCGGGGTCGAGGGTCGGCATCGACATGCCCGGCACCGGCAGCCCGAGCGGCGCCCAGAGCCGGCGGAACATCTCGAAGGGATCCTGCGCACCGCCACTGCTTGCGGACTGGTCGGCCATGGCCGCTCCTCTGGCGCTCGGTACGCGCCGCTGGTTGGACTGCGAAACGCGGGCCTACGGACTGCCCGCGAAAAAATCCTGGACCTCCGGGCTGCGCGCGACGGTGTCCTGGTAGCCCAGGTCGATCAGCGCGCGGCAGAACGACTCCTCGAACAGGAGGTAGCTCGCCAGGTTGGACCCCGAGCGGTTCAACGCGCCGGTGGGGCGCAGCAGAATCCGCACCGACCGCGGCAACTCGTGCAGGAAACGCGCCGCCATGCGCTCGATCGGCTGGCTCGGGGAAATGAAGAGCACCTTGATCGGCCGCAATGGCAGCTTGCCTTGGGCGAGCCTTTCGGGCGGGATCAGGCTCACGGTGCGATTGATGCGCTCGAGGCGCTCGAGGTCGACCGAAAGGCTGTCGAGGAAGATGCTGTTCAGCGCGTGGCCGGCGATCTGCGCGAGCGACGGGTAGATGTTCGAGCGCGCGCGCGCCGTGTCGAGCGTCTGCCGCCCGGTGCCCACCACAAGCACGCGATCGGCGCCCAGGTGCAGCGCCGGGCTGATCGGCGCGATCTGGCGCATCGAGCCGTCGCCGAAATATTCGCGGTGCACCTTGACCGCCGGGAAGATGAACGGCAGTGAGGCGCTCGCCAGCAGGTATTCGATCTTCAGCGTCACCGCGGCGCCGATGCGCTGGTTGCGCTCCCAGCCCTCGGTGCCCGATCCGCCCTGGAAGAACGAGACGCTCTGTCCCGACGTGTAGCCAGAGGCGGTAACCGACACCGCATAAAGCGCGCCGCTGTCGATGTTGTCCTGGATGCGCTCGAAAGGCAGGGTGCGCTCGAGCATGTCGCGAAGCGGCGCGTTGTCGAGCAGCGAGATCGGGTTGCGGCGCGAGATCAGCATGAGCGACGCGAGCCACTTGGCGCCGCTGCGGAAGATGCTCGGGAAGTCGGCCTTGTACACGTGATCGACGTGCATGTTCTCCCAGTTCTCGAGGAGATTGCCGACCGCGCGGGTAAAGTTGTCCGAGTAGGCCGCAAGTGTCGCGGCGTTGATCGCGCCGGCCGACGTGCCCACCAGGATCGGGAAGGGATTGCGGACCGGGTTGCCGAGGATGTCGCGCACCGCCTTGACGACGCCGACCTGGTAGGCCGCGCGCGCACCGCCGCCGGTGAGCACCAGCCCGGCGCGGACTTTCGGCTTCAGTCCCGTGGTGCTGCTTTCGGCGCCGCCCGCAGTGCCGCCTGGATCGCCGCCTGGATTGCCGCCGTGGTTCATCTGCGCGCGGGCCGTGCTCCGCTTAGAACAGCGACTGCTCTGCGCCGCGCGGGGCGTTGGCGTCGACGACCGCGAGCGCCGTCATGTTCACCATCCGCCGCACCGAGGCCGACGGCGTGACGATGTGCACCGCGCGCGCCGCGCCGAGCAGGATCGGCCCGACGGTGACGCCGTCGCCCGCGGCGGTCTTGAGGAGGTTGAACGCGATGTTCGCCGCATCGAGGGTCGGCATGATGAGCAGGTTGGCCTCGCCCTTGAGGCGCGAATTGGGGAACACCCGCATGCGGATCTCGGCGGAGATCGCGGCGTCGCCGTGCATCTCGCCTTCGACCTCGAGCTCCGGCGCGGTGTCGCGCAGGATCGCCAGCGCAGCCTGCATCTTGGGCGCCGACGGCACGTTCACCGAGCCGAAGTTGGACGCCGAAAGCAGCGCGACCTTGGGCACGAGCCCGAAGCGGCGGACTTCCTCGGCGGCGAGGATCGTCATTTCGGCGATGTTCTCGGCCGTCGGATCCGGCGTCACGTAGGTGTCGCAGATGAACACCGTGCGGTCCGGCAGCATCAGGGCGTTCATCGCGGCGTAATGCTTGACCCCCGGCCGCAGGCCGATCACCTGGTCGATGAATTCAAGGTGGAGCGCGTGGGTGCCGAAAGTCCCGCAGAGCATGCCGTCGGCCTCGCCCTTGTACATCATCATCGCGCCGATGAGCGTGTGCCGGCGGCGCATCTCGATCTTGGCGTATTCCTGCGACACGCCCTTGCGCTCGGTGAGGCGGTGGTAGGTGGTCCAGTAGTCGCGGTAGCGCGGATCGCTTTCCGGGTTGATCAGCGAATAGTCCTTCCCCGCCCGGATGCGCAGCCCGAACTGCTCGGCGCGGCGTTCGATCACCGTCGGGCGCCCGATCAGGATCGGCGTGGCGAGGCCTTCGTCGACCACGACCTGCACTGCGCGCAGCACGCGCTCGTCCTCGCCCTCGGCGTACACGATGCGCTTGGGCGATTCCTTGGCCGCGGCGAAGAGCGGCTTCATGATGAGGCCGGAGTGGTACACGAACTGGGCGAGCGAGCTGCAATAGGCGTCGATGTCCGCGATCGGCCGCGTGGCGACGCCGCTTTCCATGGCCGCCTTCGCGACGGCCGGCGCGATCTTCGCGATCAGGCGCGGGTCGAACGGCCGCGGGATCAGGTATTCGGGGCCGAACTTGAGGTCCTCGCCGCCGTAGGCCAGCGCAACGATGTCCGAGGCCTCGGCCTGCGCGAGCTCGGCGATTGCGCGGACCGCGGCGAGCTCCATTTCCGCCGTGATGCTGGTCGCGCCCACATCCAGCGCGCCGCGGAAGATGAAGGGAAAACACAGGACGTTGTTCACCTGGTTCGGGTAATCCGAGCGGCCGGTGGCCATGATCGCGTCCGGGCGCACTTCCTTGACCAGCTCGGGGCGGATTTCCGGCTCGGGATTGGCGAGCGCCAGGATCAGCGGGCGCGGCGCCATGCGCTTGACCATGTCCTGCTTGAGCACGCCGCCGGCCGAAAGGCCCAGGAAGACGTCGGCGCCCTCGATGATCTCGCCCAGGGTGCGCGCCTTGACGTCCTTCGCGTAGCGCTCCTTGTCAGGGTCCATGAGCGTCTTGCGACCCGCGTAGACCACGCCCTCGATGTCGGTCACGTAGATGTTCGCGATCGGCACCCCGAGCTTGACGAGCAGGTCGAGGCATGCGAGCGCCGCGGCGCCGGCGCCCGAAGTCACGAGCTTGACCTTGGAGATCTCCTTGCCGCCCACCTTGAGGCCGTTGATGATCGCCGCGCACACGGTGATCGCGGTGCCGTGCTGGTCGTCATGGAAGACCGGGATCTTCATGCGCTCGCGCAGCTTGCGCTCGATGTAGAAGCACTCGGGCGCCTTGATGTCCTCGAGGTTGATGCCGCCGAAAGTGGGCTCCAGTGCGGCGATCATGTCGACCAGCTTGTCGGGGTCGCGCTCGTCGACTTCGATGTCGAAGACGTCGATGCCGGCGAACTTCTTGAAGAGGACGGCCTTGCCTTCCATCACGGGCTTGGCCGCGAGCGGCCCGATCGCGCCCAGGCCCAGCACTGCGGTGCCGTTCGTGATCACGCCGATGAGGTTGCCGCGCGAGGTGAGGTTGATCGCCTCGCGCGGGTCGCGGACGATCTCCTGGCAGGCGGCGGCCACGCCGGGCGTGTAGGCGAGCGCCAGGTCGCGCTGGTTGGTGAGCTGCTTGGTCGGCAGGATGGAGATCTTGCCGGGACGCGGCAGGCGGTGGTATTCAAGCGCGCTCTTCTTGATTTCTTCTTCCACTCGCTGCTCCCTGGCCGCCGGCGGGAGCCGGCACTTTCTCTCTCTGAAATTATACCTCCGCTCCTCGGGCGAGCCCGGTTTGCAGGCGCCCCGGCGGCAATGCGTCCGTATAATCGGCCACCTTTTTGCGAGCCCCCTGAAATGCGCATTCGCGATTCGTCCGTAGCGCCGCCGCCGCGCATCCTTGCCGCTGCGCGCGCTGAGCAGATCCAGCCGTTCGAGGTCATGGAAGTGCTTGCGCGCGCCAACGAGCTCGAGCGCTCGGGCCGGCGCATCGTGCGAATGGAGATCGGCGAGCCCGACTTCACCGCGCCCGGGCCAGTGGTCGAAGCCGCGGCCCGGGCGATGCGCGACGGGCTCACGGCCTACACGCCGGCGCTGGGCATCCCGGAACTGCGCGAAGCGATCGCGGGTTTCTACGCGCAGCGCTACGGCATCGAGGTCCCCGCTTCGCGCATCGCGGTCACCGCCGGCGCCTCCGGCGCGCTGCTGTTGACGATCGCCTCGCTGGTCGATCCCGGCGACGAGGTCCTGCTCACCGATCCCGGCTACTCGTGCTACCGGCACTTCGTCCGCGCGTTCGAGGGCGTGGCGCGGGCGCTTCCGGTCGAGCCCGCCGCCGGCTTCCAGCCCACCGCTGCGGAGGTCGAGGCGGCCTGGGGACCGCGCACGAAAGCCGTGATCCTGGCATCGCCCTCCAATCCCACCGGGACGCTGATCGACCCGGCCGAGCTGGCGCGGATCGCCCGGGTGGTCGCCGATCGCGGCGGCGTGCTGATTTCCGACGAGATCTACCAGGGCCTTTCCTACAGCAACGACGTGCGCAGCGCGCTCGACCTGCCCGGCACCGTCGTGGCGATCAACAGTTTCTCGAAATATTTCTGCATGACGGGGTGGCGGCTCGGATGGGCGGTCCTGCCGGAGGAGCTGGTGCGCGCCTTCGAGAAGCTGGCGCAGCATTTCTTCATCTGCCCGCCGGCACTGTCGCAGCGCGCGGCGCTGGCCGCTTTCAGCCCGGAGACGATCGGGATCCTCGAGGAGCGCCGCGACGAGTTCCGCCGCAGGCGGGATTTCATCGTGCCGGCGCTCGAAGGAATCGGGTTCGGCGTGCCGGCAAGGCCGAACGGGGCGTTCTATGTCTACGCGGATTGCTCGCCCTTCCACGCCGACGCAAGGGCCTTCACTTTCGATGTCCTGCTGGAGCGCGCGGGCGTCGCCGCAACGCCGGGCACCGATTTTGGCGCGCACCGGACGAAAAGCTACGTGCGCTTCGCCTATACGCGCAGCCTCGAAGAGATCGAGGAAGGGGTGGAACGGTTGAGGCGCGCCTGCGCCTAGGCTAGATCCTGCTGCGCTGGGCGGGCTCGCGCGGGACGGCCTTGGCGACGGTCTGCTCGATACGCGAGCGCTCCGAAAGCACTGCCTTGGAATACATCGCGGTCGGCTCCTCGTATGCGCCTGCGTAGGCCTGCAGTGCGCTTTCGGTGCCGCCGAAGCGCTTCATGTATTCGCGCAGCACCTGTGCGCCCACAAGGATGTTGACGTCCGGGTCGAGCAGCGCGTCATCGCCGCCGTGCTTGGCCAGCTTCTCGCGGTGGAACTTGGGAATCACCTGCATGAGCCCCCGGGCGCCGAACTCGCTCTGCGCCACCGGGTTGAAGCGGGATTCGATGCTGATGACCGCAAGGATGAGCAGCGGATCGATCGACGTGTCCTTGCCGACGCGGTAAGCCGTGGCGACGAAGCCGCCTACGGCTTCCTGGGCGACGCGAAAGCGCTTGGAGAGCATCTCGGTCACCGCGCGCTGCTCGCGCTCGCGCTGTGTGAGTACCGGCGGCTGGATCGGGCCGGCGGCGAAGTTGACCCCCGGTGGCACCGTGGCGCGGAGGGCGCTGGCCGCTTGCGTCAGCACCGCCTCGCGGGACGCCGATAGCAGCGATTCGCGGGCTGCGGGATGGATCGATGCGGCCATTACCGCCAGGCCGATCAGCGCAAGAAGCCCCTGCAGCAGGTTGGCGGCGCGTAAGAATGCGCCGCCGGTCGCTCGGCTTGCCGGTAAATCTTGCAGTGAATTCGCTGCTTCCATTTTTACCTCCTGCGAGGAGTGCGTCGCGGCTCCGCTTCAAGCAATCCCGATGCCACGATTCGAGGGTGGCGACCGGAAAAACACGGAAACTGGGACTGTGGGACCCGGGCCGGCATTGGCCGGGGTCGGTCCGAACCTCAGCCCGGAAAGGCCGGGAACTGGGAGGACGGTCGTGCTAACAGCACTTTTGTGCAATGCAACGAGGCGCATTCTAATGGAAATTCCCTCAATTAGTCAATAACTTCACCTCTTTCACGCAAGTCCTTGTTGCGCATCGCAAAATCCGATCCTTAGCTAAACAATTTTCTTTGTTGCGAAAGACCGAAGCCCGGTAAAATAGGGGTGTCAGTCGATTCGGGCGAGTCCTTCGCCCGAAGGAAATGAAGACTCGCGGACCAGCCTTGGTCGCCCGGTGCTACGACGCGACCGAGGCGGTCCGCAGAGCTTCGAGGGCCGGGCCCGAAACTTTCGCTTCGGGCCACTTTCCCTCCGGATGCCGGTTACGGCCGGGATCCGGTGGGGAAAGGCCAGGCAGCTGCTGGATTCAGCGCGGTACGCGCGCCGGGTGTCGCAGCGGTCGATGGCCTTACTACTGGTGCTGGCGCCATCGGGGCTACCTGAACAGCCTTTTTTGCAGGCTTCTTGGCCACTTTCGTGGCAGCTTTTTTCGGCTTTACTGCCGATTTCTTTTTCTTAGCTGCCTTCTTTTTTTTTGAGGCCTTCTTTTTTTTGCCTGCTGCTTTTTTCTTGGCGGGCTTTTTAGCCGCTTTCTTCTTTTTCGAGGCCTTCTTTTTGGTGGCCTTTTTCTTCGCCGTTTTCTTCGCCGCTTTCTTTTTGGCTTTTGCCATGACTAGCTCCTATCAAGTAGTTGCACAGAAAGAGCCCGACCCGAAACGGCCCGGACTATCCAAACCGCCCGGCCGGATGGCCGTGCGGGTTGAATTCTTCGAAGCACCATCCACTCTCTAACGCCCGCTCTTCGCAAGCACGTCCTGGTAGAGCACCTCCGGATCGAGCCGGATGCCGCCCTCCCAGGTCACGGTCGCGGACTCCGGGTCCACGGCCACTTTCTCGAACTCCCGCACGTCGCGCCACAGCTTGAACGCGCCGATCTCGAGCAGGTTGCCGAGAAACACGCTGCCCTCCAGCCCGTCGTCGAAACGCAGCCAGAGCTTGTAGTCGTCTTCCACCTTGCACGCAGTCACTCGATGCATCTTCGTTCCCTCCCTGCTTCCCGCCCGATCCGGTCGATCCGGCGGCAAAAAAAGAGCTGGGTTCAATCCCAGCTCAGCGCCCCGCCCGTCTGATACTCGATTACCCTGGTCTCGAAGAAGTTTCGCTCTTTCTTGAGGTCGATCATCTCGCTCATCCAGGGGAAAGGGTTCGTCGCCCCCTGGAACAGCACGTCCAGCCCTATCTGCTGGCACCGCCGGTTGGCGATGTAGCGCAGGTATTCCTTGAACATCGGCGCGTTCAGTCCTAGCACGCCGCGCGGCATCGTGTCCTCGGCGTAGCGGTACTCGAGCTCGACCGCGCGGCGGAAGAGCCCCTGGATGTCCTCGCGGAACTGGACCGTCCAGAGGTGTGGGTTCTCCATCTTGATCTGGTTCACGAGGTCGATGCCGAAGTTGCAGTGCATCGACTCGTCGCGAAGGATGTATTGGTACTGCTCGGCTGCGCCGGTCATCTTGTTCTGCCGGCCGAGCGCGAGGATCTGCGCGAAGCCGACGTAGAAGAAGAGGCCTTCCATGATGCAGGCGAACACGATCAGGCTCTTGAGGAGGTCCTGGTCGCTTTGCTGCGTGCCGGTCTTGAACGCCGGATCGGTCAGCGTGTCGATGAACGGGATCAGGAACTCGTCCTTCTCGCGGATCGACGAGACCTCGTGGTACGCGTTGAAGACCTCGCCCTCGTCGAGGCCAAGGCTCTCGACGATGTACTGGTAGGCGTGGGTGTGGATCGCCTCCTCGAAGGCCTGGCGCAGCAGGTACTGGCGGCACTCGGGCGCGGTGATGTGGCGGTACGTGCCGAGCACGATATTGTTGGCCGCGAGCGAATCGGCCGTGACGAAGAAGCCCAGGTTGCGCTTCACCAGCCTGCGCTCGTCCTCGGTCAGGCCGTCGGCCGACTTCCAGAGCGCGATGTCGCGGCTCATGTTGATTTCCTGCGGCATCCAGTGGTTCGCGCACGCCGACAGGTACTTTTCCCAGGCCCACTTGTACTTGAAGGGCACGAGCTGGTTCACGTCGGCCTTCGAATTGATGATGCTCTTGTCTTCCACGCGGATGCGGCGGAAGGCATTGCCGGCCGGCAGGCCGGCGTCGGCCTGCGGGGCCGGCTGCTGCGCACCCGGCGCGCCCTGCGGCATGAACCCGCTCACCGGGGCGATCGCGAGGCCCGGCACTGCGCTCAAGGCGCCCTCGTCCTCAAAATTCAGCATGGCGTCTTCTCCTCACGCTCGCGTTGTTGTTTTGTCCGCTTGCTCATTGGCAGGCTTCGCACTCTGGGTTGTCGATCGAGCAGAACTTCGCGTCGTCCGCGACCGTCGAGGCCGACTCCGTCATGCCGCCGCCTGCCGGCACAGCGTTCAGGGCGCCGGCCTTGGAGGTCGATTTCTCGGCATGGGTGGCGCCCATCGCGCGCAGGTAGTACGTGGTCTTGAGGCCGCGCAGCCAGGCGAGCTTGTAGGTCTCGTCCAGCTTCTTGCCCGAGGCGCCCGGCATGTAGATATTCAGCGACTGCGACTGGTCGATCCATTTCTGGCGGCGGGCCGCGGCCTCCACCAGCCACTTGGGCTCCACCTCGAAGGCGGTCGCGTAGAGGCGGCGCAGCTCGGCCGGCGCGCGGTCGACGCGGGCCAGGTTGCCGTCGAAGTACTTGAGGTCGGCGATCATGACCTCGTCCCACATCCCGGCCTGCTTGAGGTCGGACACCAGGTACTCGTTCACCACCGTGAACTCGCCCGACAGGTTCGATTTGACGTACAGGTTCTGGTAGGTGGGCTCGATCGAAGCCGAGACCCCGACGATGTTGGCGATGGTCGCCGTCGGCGCGATCGCCAGGCAGTTGGAGTTGCGCATGCCGAACGAGCGGATCCGCTCGCGCAGCGCACCCCAGTCGAGGGCGCTCGAGCGGTCGACTTCGACATACCCGCCCCTCTCCTGCGCCAGCAGGTCGAGCGTGTCCTGGGGCAGGATGCCGCGGTCCCACAGCGAGCCCTTGAAGGAGCCGTAGCGCCCGCGCTCCTCGGCGAGCTCGGTGGAAGCCCAGTACGAGGCGTAGGCCACCATCTCCATCGAACGGTCGGCGAACTCCACCGCCTCCTGCGAAGCGTACGGGACGCGCATCTTCTGCAGGCAGTCCTGGAACCCCATGATGCCAAGCCCAACCGGGCGGTGGCGGGCGTTGGAGCGCTCCGCCTTGTCGACCGCGTAGTAATTGATGTCGATCACGTTGTCGAGCATCCGCATCGCGGTGCGGGTGGTCTTCTTGATCTTGGCGAAGTCCAGGCCCTTGTCCGTCATGTGGGCGACGAGGTTGACCGAGCCCAGGTTGCAGACCGCGATTTCCTCGTGGTTCGTGTTGAGCGTGATCTCGGTGCACAGGTTGGAGCTGTGGACCACGCCGACGTGCTGCTGCGGGCTGCGCACGTTGCAGGGGTCCTTGAACGTGATCCAGGGATGCCCGGTCTCGAACAGCATCGAAAGCATCTTGCGCCAGAGGGTCAGCGCCGGGATCTTGCGGAAGAGCTTGAGCTCGCCGGAGGCGGCCTTGGCCTCGTAGGCGAGGTACGCCTTCTCGAAGGCGGCGCCGAAGGTGTCATGCAGATCCGGGACGTCCGAGGGCGAGAAGAGCGTCCATTCGCCGGCTTCCATGACGCGCTTCATGAACAGGTCCGGGATCCAGTTGGCCGTGTTCATGTCGTGCGTGCGGCGGCGGTCGTCGCCGGTGTTCTTGCGAAGCTCGAGGAACTCCTCGATGTCCAGGTGCCAGGTCTCGAGGTAGGAGCAGACCGCGCCCTTCCGCTTGCCGCCCTGGTTGACGGCCACCGCGGTGTCGTTGACCACCTTGAGGAAAGGGACCACGCCCTGCGACTTGCCGTTGGTGCCCTTGATGTGAGAGCCCAGCGCCCGCACCGGCGTCCAGTCGTTGCCCAGGCCGCCGGCGTACTTGGCGAGCAGCGCGTTTTCCTTGATCGCGTCGTAGATGCCGGTCAGGTCGTCCGACACCGTCGTGAGGTAGCAGGACGAGAGCTGCGAGCGCAGCGTGCCCGAGTTGAACAGCGTCGGCGTCGAGCTCATGAAATCGAAGGTCGACAGCACGTTGTAGAACTCGATGGCGCGGGCTTCGCGGTCCTTCTCGTTCAGCGACAGGCCCATGGCCACGCGCATGAAGAAGGCCTGCGGCAGCTCGATGCGCTGCTCGTCGACGTGCAGGAAGTAGCGGTCGTACAGGGTCTGCAGGCCGAGGTAGCCGAACTGCAGGTCGCGGCTGGCCTTGAGGGCTGCGCCCAGGCGCACGAGGTCGAATTCGGCCAGGCGCGGGTCGAGCAATTCGGCCGCGATGCCGCGGCGCACGAATTGGGGGAAATACGTGGCGTAGCGCTGCTCCATCGACGCCTGGCTGGCCTCTTCGCCGAGGACCTCGCAGCGGATCGTGTTCAGCAGCAGCCGGGCGGTCACGTAGCTGTAGGCCGGGTCCTTCTCGAGCAGCGCCCGGGCAGCGAGGATCGCGGACTTGCGCACCTCGTCCATCGGGACGCCGTCGTACAGGTCGCGAAGCGTGGCTTCGATGATCGCGTCCGGCGAGGCGACCCCTTCGAGGCCGACGCAGGCGGATTCCACCAGGCGGCGCAGCGCGTCGAGGTCGAGGGGCTTGCGCTGGCCATCCTCGATCACGCTGAGGACGTTCTCGGCCGGTTTTTGCTGGGCGACCTTCTCCTGCGCGCGGGCGCGGGCGCGTTCCTCACGGTAAAGCACGTAGGAGCGCGCGACGTCGTGCTCGCCGGAGCGCATCAGCGCCAGCTCGACCTGGTCCTGGATGTCTTCTATATGGAAGGTGCCGCCGGCGGGCTGGCGGCGGATCAGCGCGCCGACCACCGTTTCGGTCAGGGCGGCGACCAGCTCGCGAACCCTGGCGGAGCCGGCGCCCTGGCTGCCGTTGACTGCAAGGAAGGCCTTCGTCATCGCCACTGCGATCTTGGAAGGCTCGAACCCGACCACCGAGCCGTTGCGGCGGATGATCTTGTAGTCGGCGTAGATGCCCTGCGCCGGGATGATTTCTTCGTTGATGCTCACGCTCTGCGCTGTATTCGGTGCCGCCCCTTCCTGCGCAATCTGCATGTGCTCGTCTCCAGTCTTCTTGTCTGTTTCCGGCCTGCGCTACAAACCACAACATCTAGTGCTTGTAGGCTGGTTTGGAACTAATTCTAGTGCGCACGTTTTTACTTTGCAAGGGCTTTTTTTCGGCGCGGCCGCGCGAGCGCGCGCCGCGTGACGCAAATCACGCGCGTGCAGTGCGCAAAAAATCAGGGCCGGGAAAGAAGCGAGAGGAAGCGCGCCCAGTCGAAGCGCGCGCCGGGATCGGGCTTGCGCCCCGGCGCGATGTCGCTGTGCGCGGCCACCGACGAGAGCGGGAAGGACTCGCCGAGCGCGCGCGCGAGCGCGGCGAGGCGCTCGTACTGGGCGGGCTCGTAGCCGTCGGTGTCGAGGCCCTCGAGCTCGACGCCGACGGAGAAATCGTTGCAGCGCTCGCGGCCGCGCCAGGCGGAGGCGCCGGCATGCCATGCGCGCTTCACGACCGGAACGAACTGGACGATCTCGCCGTCGCGTCGCACGAAGAAGTGCGCCGACACGCGAAGGTCTCGGATGGTCTGGAAATACGGGTGCCCGGCCGGGTCCAGCCGGTTGGTGAAGAAACGCTCCACGCTGTCGCCGCCGTACTCGCCCGGCGGCAGGCTGATCGAATGCACGACGAGAAGGGAGATCGCTTCGCCGGCGGGGCGCTCGTCGCAGTTCGGCGAGGGCAGCTGGCGGACGCCGCCGGCGATCCCGTCCCGCCCGACGCGCAGGCTGGCGTCCATCCCTACTGCTCGGGCTCGCGGATCGACAGGCGCTGCATGCGGTAACGCAGCGCGCGGAACGTCACGCCGAGCAGCTTCGCCGCCGCGGTGCGGTTGAAGCCGGTGCGCGCCAGGGCCTGGGTGATCGCTTCGCGCTCGACGCGGTCGAGGTAGTCCGGCAGCGGCAGGCTCGGCAGGCCGGCGGCCTCCCGCAGGCCGCCGCTTGCCTCGGTCTCCTCGCCCGCCAGCGGGGCGATATGCAGGTCGTCCGCGCCGATTTCGGCGGCGCCCGAGAGCGCGGTCGCGCGCTCGAGCACGTTTTCGAGCTCGCGGATGTTGCCCGGGAAGTCGTAATTCATGAGCGACTCGAGCGCCGCCGCCGAAAGCTTGGCAGGCTGCGCGCCGGCCTGCGCAGCCAGGCGCGCGAGGATCGCGGCCGAGATCGTGCCGATATCCTCGCGGCACTCGCGCAGCGGGGGCATGTGCAGCTCGATGACGTTCAGCCGGTAGAAAAGGTCCTGCCGGAACTTGCGCGCCTCGACCAGCGCCGCCAGGTTCTGGTGCGTTGCGCAAATGATGCGCACGTCGACCGGGTCTTCCTGGGTGGCGCCGAGCTTGCGCACCTTCTTTTCCTGGATCGCCCGCAGGAGCTTGACCTGCATGGCGAGCGGGAGGTCGGCGACCTCGTCGAGGAAGAGCGTCCCGCCGTGGGCCGCCTGGAAGAAACCGTCGCGGTCGTTGTCGGCGCCGGTGAAGGCGCCTTTGCGATACCCGAAGAACTCGCTTTCCATGAGCGTCTCGGGAATCGCGCCGCAGTTGACCGGCACGAAGGGACCGGCGCGGCGCGCGCCGTTGGCATGGATCAGCCGGGCGGCCAACTCCTTCCCGCTGCCGGATTCGCCGGACACGTAAACCGGGGCCTGCGTGCGCGCAAGCTTGGCGACAAGGTCCCGCACCTGGCGAAGCGCGGGGCTGTCGCCGAGCAGTTGCTGGCCGGCGATTGACGCCTCGCCCTCGCGTTCCGGCAGGGAGAGCACTGACTTCACCAGCGCCCGCAGCTGCTCGAGGCCCACCGGCTTGGACACATAGTCGAAGGCGCCTGCCTTGAGCGCGGCAACCGCATTCTCGGCGCTCCCGTAGGCGGTAATCACGGCCACGGGCAGGTCGATCCCGAGCGAGCCGATATGCCGCACCAGCTCGAGCCCCTCGGCGTCCGGCAGGCGCATGTCGGTGAGGCACAGGTCGAACCGCTCCTGCGCGAGCTTTTCCTTCGCCTCGGCCACCGTGCCGGCAACGATCACGCCGATGCCCATGCGGATCAGCGTGAGCTCGAGCAGCTCGCGGATGTCCGGCTCGTCGTCGACGACGAGGACCAGGTGGCCGCGCGAAGCCGCGGCGCGCTCCGGTTTCCTCATGCGGCTGCCGCCTCCTCGCAGACGATCCTGAATTGCGCGCCCGGGCCGCCGTCGACGTACTCGAGCACCGCGCCGTTGGCCGAGCAGAGCTCGCGGGCAAGGTAGAGGCCCAGGCCGGTACCCGCGCTGTAAGTGGTGAAGAAGGGCTCGAAGAGCTGGCCCTGGATGGCTTTTGTCACGCCCTGACCGTCGTCAATCACGTTCAATTCTACTTGATTGGCCGAGCCGCCGACCACGATGCGCACCGCGCCGGGGGCCGCCGTCGCATGCCTCACCGCGTTGCGCAGGAGGTTCCATAACACCTGGTGCAGGTGGCCGCGATCGAACCGCACCCAGGCGTCCCGCGGCGTTTCGAGCCGCAGGCGCTCCGGCGCCACCGACTCGTTGCGCGAGAACTCCTCGATGAATGCGCGCAGCCACTGCGTCAGGTGGATGCGCTCGGCCTCGACGCGGTCGCGGCGGTTCAGCTGGAGAACGTCGGACACCAGGCGCTCGAGGCGCAGCGTGTTGTCCCGGATGATGCGGGTGAGCCGGGAATTGTCGCCCCCGCCGGCCCCGGGGGGCGGCTGGCCCTCATCGAGCAGTTCGGCCGCGTGGCTGATCGCCGAAAGCGGGTTGCGGATTTCGTGCGCGATATTGGCCGTGAGCCGCCCGAGCGCCGCGAGCTTGAGTTGCTGGGCCTGTTCCCGCAGCCGGGTCAGGTCCTCGAAGAAGGCGACCGTGAACTCTTCTTCGGTGCCGGCGTCGATGAGCCGCACGCGAAGGTCGCGGCCGCGCGAGCTGATGTCGAAGACCGCGGGCTTGGTGTCCGGCCGCTCGAGCGCCTCTCGGCGCCAGGTGGCCAGCTTGGCGGCCGCTTCCGGCAGGAGCGCGGCGAATTCCAGGCCCGTGAGCCGCTCGACGCCGAGCATGCGCGAGCTCTGCGGGTTGGCCTGCGCCACGCGGCCATCGCGATCGAGCACCATCACCCCGTCCTGCATGTCGGCCAGCACCAGCTGGTTCACGCGCTGCTGCGAGCGAAGCGCGCGCCCGCGCTGGCGCGCGAGGGTCTCGTTGGTCACCACGCGCTGCGCCAGCTGGTTGGTGATGCCGGCCGTCGCGAAGTAGCCGATCGACAGCAACCCCGGCTGCAGGAAGTTGCTGGTCGGGGCGTCGAACACCAGCACCCAGTAGCCCTGCTCGATCAGCACCGCGATTGCCGCCAGCGCGGCGTACAGGAAGGTCAGCTGCTTGGGCGCCACCAGCGCCGCGCCGGTCAGCGAGATCAGCAGCATCACGCCCAGGCCGCTTTTCATCCCGCCGCTCGCGTACATCAGCAGGGTGATGGCCGCGATGTCGGCGAACACGTGCATCGTCAGCTGCAGGTTGAACCGCTCGCGCATCAGGAACATGACGGCCTGGAAGACGCAGGCGATCAGCAGGTACGCGCCGCAGGCATAGAGGAACAGCGTCCGGTTGTGCTGGGCCAGCGGCAGCTCGTCGTGGTAGGCGAGCGAGGTGCCGAGGAACACCGCGACCACCGCGATCCGGTAGACGTTGAAATACCGCAGCGAGACCCAGAACGACTCCGGCACCCGGTCCGGCGGGATTGCAGCGGCCGGTGCGACGCCCGCCCCCGCCATGGCTACTGCGGACCCAGTTTCAGGTGCTCCTCGGTGCAGAAGAAGCGCTTGGCCCCCGGCGCGCCGACGTCCGAGGCGAAGGCTTCGTTCTGCGGCAAGTGCACGCCGCAGTGCGCGCAGGCCACCAGCGCCGGCGGCGTCGCCTGCGCCGGTGCGTCCTGCTTTCCCGGGCCGGCGCCCGGCCTGCGGCCCGAAAGCGCGCGACGCAGCAGCCAGAAGAACACCAGTACTGCGACCAGCAGGAGGAGCATCTTGGTCATGGCGCGACCAGCCCCGCGACAAGTCCCCCGGCGGGCTCGAGCACGCCGGGCGGCTCGGTTTGCGTGACCGTCACGTGCACCGTGAGCTCCTGGTCGCCGCCGCCGAGGATGACCCCGCGCATCGGCGCGACGTCGCTGAAGTCCCGGCCCCAGGCCAGGGTGATGTGCTCGTCGTCGACCACGAGGTTGTTGGTCGGGTCGAAATCGACCCATCCGCGCGCCGGGCAATAGACCGAGACCCATGCGTGGGAGGCGTCGGCGCCGACCATCTTGACGTGGCCCGGCGGCGGCGTGGTGAGGATATAGCCGCTGACGTAGCGCGCCGGCAGCCCAAGCATGCGCAGGCTGCCGGTCATCAGGTGTGCGAAGTCCTGGCAGACGCCGCGACGCAGCTCGAGCACCTCCGACAACGGCGTCGAGACGCTGGTCGCGCTGTCGTCGAAAGCGAAGTCCTCGTGGATCCGGCTGCTGAGCTCGTGCACCGCGTCCAGGAAAGGCCGGCCCGCGGGAAAGCAATCCGAGACGAACCTGAACAGTTCCCCGCTGAACTGGATATGCGGCGACTCGAACAGGAACTCGGCGGCCTCCAGGTCGGCCGCCGCGGTCGCGGCGCGCAGCCGGTCGCGCACGCTTTCCCACGGCGGCGAGCCCGCCGGGACGCGGCCGCCGGTGCGCGACGCGACGCTCACGTCCGACTCGGCGCGCACGGTGAGCGTCTCGTGCGGCGAATCCAGCACCGCATAGCGCACCGAGTTGCCGAAATAATCCTGCCGCTCGGTGGTTTCGCTCGGCTGCGGGTCGATCACGATCGAATGCGCGATGCGCTTTTGGTACGCGAGGTCGCGCGGCGTCAGGTGCAGCATCTGCTGCGCCACCGCGACGCGGCTCTCGTAGACATAGTGCGTCTCGTGGAGGATGTGGTAGCGGGCGTCGCTCATGCGCGCGCTTCGCTTCGGTCAGGTGGCATAGGTCTGGCGCAGCATCGAATGGCTGAAGAAGCGCAGGCCCAGCTGCTCGGAAAGCGTATAGCTCGCTTCCAGCAGGCCGTGGATGAGGCTCGCCAGCTGCTCGCTCCCAGGCTCCAGATCGTCGGGCTCCAGCGACTGCAGCAGCGTCATCGAAGGCGCAAGCGAATCGGCCCCGCAGTCGCCGAGCGCATTGCCCAGGCGCACCAGGTAGTCGTGCAGACCCTTGAGCTGGAACGCGATCGAGCGCGGATTGCTGTCGTCGCGCACCAGGAGGTCCAGCACCGGCATCCACTCCGGGCGCGCCATGTAGCGGGAGCGGTAGGTGATCGTGCTGTCGGACAAGGCGAGCAGCCAGTCGAGCTCCGGCGTGCCCGGCCCCGGCGGCAGCTCGAGCGCGCGCTCGAGCGCGAGGCACTGGAACTGCATGCGCTCGATGCGCCGGCCGACCGACAGGAAGCGCCAGCCCTGGTCGCGCGTCATGCCGTCGAGCGCGAACCCTGCGAGCGTCATCAGCGCGACCACGGTGCGGTCGATCTCGGTAAGTGCATCGGACAACGCAAGCGTCTGGTTCTTGCGCTCGGCAAAATCCTGCACCAGCTTGTTGACGGTGCGCCAGTTGTCCAGCGACAGCCTTTCGCGCAGCTGCGAAGCGACCCGGAACAGCTGGCGCAGGTTGCCGGCCAGCCCGGAGTGCTCGTCGTCCACGATGGCGGTGCGCAGCGCCCTCACCAGCGCGACGTCGTCCAGGTCGTCCTCGTCCTCGAGGATCTCGGCGCGGCGCAAGAGCGCGGTGATGCTGGACCAGCCGACGTCGGTCGCGCTCGGCATCGCGTCGATCATTCGCTCGAGCGCAAGCCGCAGCAGGCGCGCCGTGTTGTCGCAACGCTCCGAATAGCGTCCGAACCAATACAGATTTTCCACCACCCGGCTGGTGAGGTTCGCGCCGCTGCGCACGAGGTCCTGGGCGCCCGTGGCCCGCCGCAGGAGGCTGAACCTATTGACCGGTCCTGGGGCGAGCACCCACGTGTCCTTGGAAGCGCCGCCGCGCTGCATCGAGATGACCCGCGCACTGGGCCCGGTGGCCACGCGCGTCAATCCGCCCGGCATGACGACATAGCCGTTTGGCGTCGCGCAGGCGTAGACGCGCATGCCGATGGCGCGCGCCAGCAGCCGGCGGGGATGTTGCCGGTCCCAAACCGGCGCCTGCGAAAGCTGCACCAGCTCCTGCGCGACGAAGTCCTGCGGCTTGGCGCGCATCTGCGCGACGAGCTCGTCGCGCTTGGCGCCGGTGACGTCGTCGCCGAACACGGTTTCACGGCGCAACTGCGGAAAGGTGGGCTTGATCACCAGCGAGTCCAGGTTTGCGATCACCTGCTCGAGCGCGGCCGGCTCGCCGCACCACCACGTGCCGACCGAGGGCATCTCGAGCTCCTCGCCCAGCAACTTCCTCGACAGCGCCGGCAGGAAGCCGAGCAGCGCACCCGATTCGAGCAGGTTCGAGCCCAGGGCGTTGGCGAGCAGCACGTTGCCGCGCCGCGCCGCGTCCGCGAGGCCGGCGACGCCGAGCGTGGAGTCGCCGGTCAGCTCCAGCGGGTCGCAGAAGTCGTCGTCCAGCCGGCGAACGATGGCATGCACTCGCTGCAGGCCCGAGAGCGTCTTCAGCCACACGCAGCCGCCGCGCACCGTGAGGTCGTGGCCCTCGACCAGGGGGAAACCCAGGTAGCGCGCGAGGTAGGCGTGCTCGAAATAGGTTTCGTTGTAGGGCCCGGGCGTCAGCAGCACGATCAACGGCGCTTCGTCGTCGTTCGGCGCCCAGTGCGCGAGGCTGTCGCGCATCGCGGCAAAGAAGCTGGCGAGGTGCTGCACTTTCAGGTCGCGGAAGAGGTCCGGGAAGACGCGCGAGATGATGAGCCGGTTCTCGAGCGCGTAGCCGGCCCCGGAGGGCGCCTGCGTGCGATCCGCGACGACCCACCAGCGGCCGTCGGGCGAGCGCGCAAGGTCCGCGGCATACAGGTGGAGCATCGTATTGCCGTGCGCCGGCACGCCGTGCGCCGGCCGCAGGAATCCGGAGTGCCCATGGACCAGCGCCGGCGGCAGCAGCCCCTGCTGGAGCAGGTACTGGCTGCCGTAGACGTCGAGCAGGATGCGATTGAGCAGCGTCGCGCGCTGCATGATCGCGCGCTCGATGGAGCGCCACTCCTCGTGCGGCAGGATTAGCGGCAGCACGTCGAGGTCCCAGGGCCGGTCCGCGCCCTGCGCATCGGCATACACGTTATAGGTGATGCCGTTCTCGCTCACCTGGCGCTGCACCGCCTGCAGGCGCTCGCGCATCAGCCCGGGCGGCGCCGCGGCCAGTTGCTCGAACATCGTGTGCCAGTGCTCGCGCGGCATCCGGCCGCCGTCGAGCATTTCGTCGTAGCGGGCCGAAGCCGGCGGGTAAGCGGAGAGGAGCTGCCTTGGCATGCAGGGCGAGTGCGTGACCCGCGGGCGTTAAGACTGGGGCCGCAGGTTAGCACCCGCACTCCCGAGGCGCAAAGGAACGCCGGCGCGAACGTCCCTAACGGCGCAGGTCCAGCGTGAAGGGGAAATTCGGATTGCGGGGCTCTTCCTTGACGACGACGTGGCCCGGCGTGTGGCCCATGTGGAAGAACCGCGCCAGCCGCCGGCCTTCGGCCTCGTAGGCGTTCACCGGGAAGGTCTCGAAGTTGCGGCCGCCCGGATGCGAGACGTGATACTGGCATCCGCCCATGCTGCGCGCCATCCACGTGTCGACCAGGTCGAACACGAGCGGCGCATGCACGCCGATCGTCGGGTGGAGCGCCGACGAGGGCGCCCACGCGCGATAGCGCACGCCGCCGACCTGCACGCCGGCTTCACCGGTCGGGGCAAGCGGGACCATGCGGCCATTGCAGGTGAGCACATGCCGGTCGGTCACCAGTCCGCTTGCGCGCACCTGCACGCGCTCCAGCGACGAATCCACATAGCGCACCGTGCCGCCCGGGCTGCCCTCCTCGCCCATCACGTGCCAGGGCTCGAGCGCGAACCGGATCTCGACGCTTGCGCCGGCCGCGCTGAATTCGCCGTAGCGGGGGAAGCGGAACTCGAGGTGCGGCGCAAACCATTCCGGGCGCAGCGCGAAGCCCTCTTCCTTGGTTTCGGCCAGCACGTCCCGAAAATCCTCCCAGACGAAATGCGGCAGCATGAAACGGTCGTGCAGCTCGGTGCCCCAGCGCTTGAGTCGCGCCGGCCGGTAGGGCTGGCGCCAGAAGCGCGCCACCAGCGCGCGCAGGAGGAGCTGCTGGGTCAGCGACATGCGGGCATGCGGCGGCATCTCGAACGCGCGCATTTCCAGCAGCCCGAGCCGGCCGGTCGGGGTGTCCGGCGAGTACAGCTTGTCGATGCAGAACTCGGAGCGGTGCGTATTGCCGGACGAGTCGGTCAGCAGGTTGCGCAGGATGCGGTCGACCAGCCACGGCAGCGAAGCGCCCTCGCCTTCCAGTCGCGCGATCTCGCGGAAGGCGATCTCGATCTCGTAGACCGAATCGTTGCGCGCCTCGTCGATGCGCGGCGCCTGGCTCGTGGGCCCCACGAAGAGGCCCGAGAACAGGTACGAGAGCGACGGGTGGTTGTGCCAGTACGCGATCAGGCTCGCGAGCAGGTCCGGCCGGCGCAGGAAAGGCGAATCCGGGGTGGTCGGGCCGCCGAGCACGAAATGGTTGCCGCCGCCGGTGCCCGAGTGGCGCCCGTCGAGCATGAACTTGTCGGTCGTGAGGCGCAGCTGGTGCGCCGTCTCGTAGAGGAAATCGGTGTTTTCGACCAGCTCGCGCCAGCTGCGCACCGGCTGCACGTTGACCTCGATCACGCCCGGGTCCGGCGTGATGCGCAGCGTCTCGAGCCGCGGGTCGCGCGGCGGCTCGTAGCCTTCGAGGATCACCGGGCGCTTGAGCGCGGCCGCGGTCGCCTCGATGGCGGCGACGAGCTCGAGGTAGTGCTCGAGGCTCTCGACGGGCGGCATGAAGAGATAGAGGATCCCGCGCCGCGGCTGCGCGCAGATTGCGGTGCGCGTGATCCATCCGGCGGACTTCATCTTGATGGGAGGCCGCTCGGGGGCCGGCTTGCCCGCTTTCGACTCGGCAAGCAGCTCCTGCAGCGCGGCCAGGGATTTCATCGGCTCGAAAGCCTGCGTCGGGTCGATCTCGTGGATCCACGGGTATTCGCTCGCCGAGACCCAGGGCTGCGAATCGAGCGGCAGCCGCAGGCCCATCGGCGAATCGCCGGGCACGAGGTAGCAGCGCCTGGCGCGCAGGAACCACGGACCGCTCAGCCAGCGGGCATCCTTGCCGCCGCCGGGCTGCACCGGCAGTGCGTGGCCGACCACCTTGTCGAGCCCTTGCGCAAACACCGCAGCGAGCCGCTCGCGCTCGAGCGGGTCCTCGAGCTTCGAGTCGAACGGGTCGACGTTGACCGGGAGCTTGCGCTCGCGCCACACGTAATAGAGCGCATCCTCGAATGCGGGGAAGACGTACTTGGGATCGATCGCCAGGCGTCCGGCAAGGTGCGCGAGGAAATCCTTCGCAGCCGCCTCGTCGGCGCCGCCTTCCTTGGCTTCGTCGGCGAAGAGCGCGGGGTCCTGCCAGATCGGCTCGCCGTCCTTGCGCCAGAAAAGCGAGAGCGACCAGCGCGGCAGCGGCTCGCCGGGATACCACTTGCCCTGCCCGTAGTGGAGCAGGCCCTTGGGCGCGTAACGCGCCTTCATCTTCGCCAGCAGCGCGGCGCCGAGCCGCCGCTTCACCGGCTTGGCGGTCGGCGAGTCGGCGGTGGTGTTCCACTCGGCCCCGTCGCGGTCGTCGGACGAGACGAAGGTCGGCTCGCCGCCCATCGTGAGGCGCACGTCTTCGGCCGCCAGGTCGGCATCGATGCGCTCGCCGAGCGCGTCGATCTCCTTCCACTGCGACTCGGTGTAGGGCTTGGTCACGCGGGGCGTCTCCCAGACGCGCTCGACCTTCATCGTGTGCGTGAAGGTGGACTCGCAGGGCTCGCTGTACCCGGTGATCGGCGCCGCGCTTCCCGGCTCGGGCGAGCAGGCGAGCGGGATATGGCCTTCGCCCGCGAACAGCCCCGAGGTAGCATCCAGGCCGATCCACCCGGCACCCGGCAGGTACACCTCGCACCAGGCGTGAAGGTCGGTGAAATCGACGTCGGTGCCCGACGGACCGTCGAGCGACTTCACGTCCGCCTTGAGCTGGATGAGGTAGCCGGAGACGAAGCGCGCCGCCAGCCCCAGGTGGCGCAGCAGCTGCACCAGCAGCCAACCCGTATCGCGGCACGAGCCGCTGGCGTTGCCGAGCGTTTCCTCCGGCGTCTGGACGCCGGGCTCCATGCGGATGAGGTAGCGGATGTCTTTCTGCAGCCGCTGGATCAGGGCCACCAGGAAATCCACCGAAGGCTTCGGCTCGCGCGGGATCGACTCGAGGTATTTCCCGAAGAGCGGCGTGACCGGCGCTTTGACCAGGTAAGGCGCCAGCTCGTGCAGCTGCGCGGGGTCGTACTGGAAGGGGATCTTCTCGGCGATCGGCTCGAGGAAGAAGTCGAACGGGTTGATCACCGAGAGCTCGGCGATCAGCTCGACCTCGATGCGCAGCTCGCGCGTCTTGTCCGGGAAGACGAGCCGCGCGAGATAGTTCGATTGCGGATCCTGCTGCCAGTTGACGAAATGCCTGGCAGGCTCGACCTTGAGCGAGTAGGAGAGGATGGGCGTGCGGCTGTGCGGCGCCGGACGCAGGCGCACCACTTGCGGCCCGAGGCTGACCGGTCGGTCGTAGCGGTAATGGGTAACGTGGTTCAGGCAGACGTGGATCGACACGGGCACTCTCCGGGGAAGTCGGGAGGAGTATCAGCAATAACCGTGCAAAGGGGTAGTGCCGGCGGCGCCGTGGCGCGATTCGTACGTCGCCGCACCGGGGCGGTGCGCCCGGGGCGCGTCGCGCACCCCGGTCATCGAATATGCCAATTACGGAAAATGGATTGGCTTGCGAGCCGCGTGGTTACTGGCTCTGCGGGACTGAAAGTTGGTAAATCCTGCCTGGATCACTCGAATTTGAGGTTCGAGGTCCGGACGAACTTGGTCCACTTGTCGACTTCTGCGCGCACCCAGCGGTCGAGCTCGGCGGGGGTGCTGCCGATGCCTTCGACGCCCGCGGCGGCGAATTTTCGGCCCACTTCGGGGTCATGCACCGCGGCGATGAAGTCCCGGTTGAGGCGGGCCACGACGGCTTCCGGCGTGCCGGCCGGCGCGAAGATGCCGATCCAGCCGTAAACCTCGAATCCCGGGAAGCCGCTTTCGATCATGGTCGGCACGTTCGGGAGGTCGGGCATGCGCTTGGACCCGGTCACCGCGAACGCCTTGAGCTTGCCGGACTGGATATGCCCTTTCATCGACGCGAACGAGAGGAAGCTGTAGGCCACCTCGCCGGTCAGCATGGCCTGGATCGAGGGGCCGCCGCCCTTGTACGGGATATGCGCGAGGTTGATGCCGGCCAGGCTGTGCATGTATTCGGAGTAAAGGCGGTTCGAGCTTCCCGAGCCGACCGAAGCGTAGTTGAGCTTGCCGGGCTCGCGCTTGGCCAGCGCGATGAACTCGGCCACGTTGTTGGCCGGCAGGCCCGCCCAGACGCCCATCACGAGCGGCAGCCGCGCCAGCAGAGTGACCGGCACGAAATCCTTGAAGGTGTCGTAAGGCAGGTCCTTGACCACCGCCGCGTTGATCGCGTGGGTGTCCCAGGAAAGGAACAGGGTATGACCGTCTGGCGTGGCCTTCGCCACCGCGTTGGTCGCGATCGCGCCCGAAGCGCCCGGCCGGTTCTCGACGAGCACCGGCTGGCCGAGCCGCTCGGAAAGCTTGGGCTGGATGATGCGCGCGACCGTGTCGCTGCCGCCGCCGGGGGCGAAAGGCACCATGAGGGTCACCGGACGGGTAGGAAAAGCCTGCGCGGACGCGGCGCCTGCAACTGCGGCAAAGGCCGCGAAAAGCGCGGCGCGTGGGTTGAGTCTCATGCTTGTCTCCTTGGATCGTTTTTATGCCGCGCAGTGCGCGCGGAAGAGCGTCAATCGAATGCGTCTTTGAGGACCTGGGTGACCGCGCCGGCCATGATCTTCGACGCGTAGCCGAGCGAGAGCAGCTTGTAGCCCTTGGCCTTGGCCGCCAGCGCGACCTCCTTGCTCGCGGTATGCATGCCGGCCGCGATCGAATGCTTCCTGGCGGCCGCGACGACGAGATCCATGGCGCGCTCCACCTCGGGATGGTTCGGCGTATACGAGGGCTTCGCGCCGTGCGAGATGCCGAGGTCGTTCGGCCCCAGGTAAATCATGTCGAGCCCCGGCACCGACGCGATCGCCTCGAGGTTGCGGATGCCCTCGGCGGTCTCGATCAGAGCGATGGTGAGGATCTCGTTTCGGTAGTTGTCGAAATAATCCGCGCCGCCGTACATCACGCCGCGTGTCGGGCCCCAGCTGCGCACGCCCTTGGGCGGGTATTCGCAGGCCGCGACGAACGCCCTGCACTGCTCGGCGGTTTCCACCGTCGGGCAGATCACGCCATAGGCGCCGGCGTCGAGGACGAAGGCGATTTCGCCCGGGTCGTTCTGGGTGATGCGCACCATCGGCGCGCCGTTGCCGAGCGACAGCGCCTGGAAAAGCGAAACCAGCGCGCTGCGGTCGATGAGGCTGTGCTGCAGGTCGATCGTGTACGAGTCGTACGACAGGCGCCCGAGCGCCTCGACGGTGACCGGCCAGCCGATGTCGATCCAAAGGTTGGACGCGGCCTTCCCCTGGGCCCACCGCTCGCGGATCGGGTTCCTGCGCATCAGGCTGCGGCCAGCAGCTTTTCCGCCTCTGCGCGGTCGACCGTGGGCGTGCCGCGAACCGTGGTGCGGTAGAACTTGCGCAGCTGGTCGAGCGGGTAGTCGAGGTTGCCGCTATGCCAGGCCGAGCGGTTCTCCCACATGATCGTGTCGCCGACCTGCCACTGCTGCTGCCACTGGAATTCCTCGCGCTCGCACCATTCGAACAACTCGTCGAGCAGCGCGTCGCTCTCGGCGCGCGGCATGCCGAGGATCTGCACGACGTGGTACGGGTTGGCGTAGACCGACTTGCGCCCGGTCTCGGGATGCACGCGGATCACGGGATGGACCACGTCTTTCGAGCGGTCCGGGTCTTCCTGGATGCCCTGGTTGAGACCGAGCCTGCCGCCGTTGCGGAATGACGCGAGCTTGCCGTCGACGCGCTTCTTCAGCGACTCCGGCATCGTCTCCCACGCCAGGTACATGTTGGCGAACTTGGTGTTGCCGCCGCGATCGGGAATCGCCACCGCATGCAGGAACGTGCAGCGCGCCGGCGACCAGTCGTACGCGAGGTCCGAATGCCAGCCGACGCCGCGCTCGGCGCCGACCTTGTCGAAGTTGCCGTTGGCGTCCTGGTTGATCATCAGCACGACTTCCGGCGCCTCGGGCAGGCGGTATTTCTTCGCGATGTGCGGCTGCAGCTCGCCGAACTGGCGGCTGAAGGAACACAGCGACTGCGGCGTCATCGGCGCGTTGCGAAAGCGCACGACCAGCCTGCGCAGGAAAGCATCCTCGACCGCCTTGAGCTCTTCGGCGCTGAGGTTTCGGGTGGGCTCGAGGCCGAGGACTTCGGCGCCGATCGGGCCTTCGAGATCGCGGATCTGCAATGCCATTGGGTTCGCTCCTTCAGCGTGCGGCGGCGGGCGCGAGACAATAGCAATCCGCGGGCCGGCGCGGAACTGCGGGTTTGCCGATGGCTGCCAGACGGAATCGCTTATGGGTCGCCTAGAGTTCGGCCAGCCGCGCCGCGAGGCCGGGCTGCAGCGTGCCGCGCCAGGCGTCGTCCCGGACCATGCCCGCCAGGATCGCGGCAGCGAGCGCCATGATTTCGCGCGCCGCCCTCGGCAACTCGCCTCCGCTGCGGCGCACCAGGCAGACGTCGCGCCGGACCACCGGCTGCACGATGCGCGCCACGTAGAGGTCGTGGTGCTCGAGGTCCCGCCGCACGTTGGCATGGGAAAGCACGCAGAAACCGCTCCCGCCGAGCGCGAGCTCTTTCATGATGTAGAGCGAATCCACTTCGGCCAGCAGGTTGGGCGTCACCTTCTTTTCCTTCGCGACCCGCTCGACCAGCTCGCGAAGGATGTGCGTGCGCCGCGAAAGGTACAGCGGCAGCCCGGCCAGCGCCTTGAAAGGCACCTCGTCCCTGAGGTTGCGCCCCAGGTGCTTCTGCGCCAGGCGGCGCTGGCCGACGAGGCACATGTCCTCGGACAGCACTTCGATGGCGTCGACGCCGTCGCCGCTCGCGGTATTGTAGGAGATCGCAAAATCCACTGCGCCGGAGCGCACTAGCTCGGGCAACAGACCGCTCAGCATCTCGCGCACCTGGATGCGCACCCGCGGCAGCTTTCGCGCTGCGGCCTCGAGCAGCGGCAGCATCAGCAGCGAGCCCACCGTCTGGCCGACGCCTATGACCACCTCGCCCTCGGGCTCGCTCGAATCGCCCCGCACCCGCTCGAGCAGCGATTTGACCCCGGCGAGCATCGCGCGCGCCTCGTCCTGCATGCGCTGTCCCGCCTCGGTGAGCGCGACGCCGCGGGATCCGCGCGCGAGGAGCTTTGCGCCGACCTCCTCTTCGAGTGCGCGGATATGCTGGCTGAGTGCGGGCTGCGCCATGTGCAGCGCCTCGGCGGCGCGCGTGAGCGAGCCGAGCTCGGCGACCTTGACGAAATAGCGCAGGCGGCGAAGGTCTAGGTTGCCCGGCATGCCCGCCCTTCCCTTTGGCGCGGCGCGCGCCTACTCGACCTTGATGTTCGCGCTCTTGATCACGGCCGCGTAGCGGTCCTGCTCGCGCCGCATGAACGCCGCGTAGTCGTCGGGAGGCGTCGCAAGGTCGAGCCCCGCGCCGAGCATGCGCTCGCGGAAATCCTGCGCCTGCATGACCTTCTGCATTTCGGCCTGCAGGCGAGCGACGACGTCCTTGGGCGTGCCGATCGGCGCGGCATAGCCGATCCACGCGGCCGCGTCGAAGTCCTTGAGGTCGGCGGCCTCGGCGAGCGTGGGCACGTCCGGCAAAGCCGCTGCGCGACGTGCGGTCGACACGCCGTAGGTCTTGAGGCGGCCGGACTTGAGGTGGCCGACGACCGAAGCCACGGTCTCCACCATGTACGTCACCTGCCCATTGATGATGTCGGTAAGCGCGGGCGCGCTGCCCTTGTAGGGGACATGGCGCGCCTTGACCTGGGCGGCCGTGTTGAAAAGCTCGCCGAACAGGTGCGCCGTGGCGCCGGTGCCGGAGGAGGCGAAGGTGTACTTGTCGGGGTTCGCGCGCAGCAGCGCCACGAACTCCCGGGCATTGGCCGCCGGGAACGAGGGATTGACCACCAGCGCATAGGGATTGCGCGACACCAAGCCAAGCAGCGTGAAGTCCTTAAGCGGGTCGTAGGGCAGCTTTTGCAGCGAAGGCATGATCGACATCGGGCCGCTGGAGGCCGCAAGCAGCGTATAGCCGTCGGCCGGGCTGTGCGCCGCGAGGTCGGTGCCGATCGAGCCGCCGGCGCCCGGGCGGTTGTCGACGACGAAAGGCTGGCCGGTGGCTTCCTGCAGCTTCTGCGCGACCATGCGCGCCGCAATGTCGGTGGCCTGCCCGGGTGGCCAAGGCACGATCACTTTGACCGCGCGCGCGGGATAGGCCTGCGCAAAAACGCTGCCGGCGAACAGCACGGCGGACAGCAGCAATGGAATCCTCATGGCGCTCCTCCTCGGGGTCGTTTCATCCTCGAAGGGATTGTATTCCCGTCGGTAGCCGTCGACGCTGCCGCGCGCAGCGGCACCGCTGAATCCAGAGGACCTCGATCGTGTGCGACTCGCGGAGCGCGCGCGCGAAGGACTCGGCGCGCGGGCTTACGGATTCAAAGATTGGTCGGGGTGAGAGGATTTGAACCTCCGACTCCTGCGTCCCGAACGCAGTACTCTACCAGGCTGAGCTACACCCCGAATTCGCGGCCGGATCCTGCATGCCCGCGGAAAGGTCGCGGATTTTAGCAGAGAACCGCCGGCGCCCGTGGCCTCGGGCGCCTTGTCGCCTTATTTCTGGACGATCTTCCAGAAAGTGTCCTTGTTGTAGACCAGGCCGTCGCGAAACTCCCAGAGGTCGCAGCCCTTGTAGTTGAGCACGGTGCCGTCGGCCGCCTTGCCGGTGACCATCCACACGGTGACCGCGCGGTTGGCGTCGCAAACGTAGCGGTCGAGGGTCTCCCAATGCATGTCGGGGATCACCTTGAAGCGGTCGGCGAGGAACTTGTGCACCGCTGCCCAGCCGCGCACCGTGCGGCCCACGGGCTCGGGCCCGAGCGCCGGGTAGAAAGTCGTTTCCGGGTGGAAGTACGCCATGATCTGGTCGGCGTCTCGCGTGTTGAACGCGTCGTGGATCTCGTCGAGCAGCGCAATGCTGAGCTCGCGCGGTTTGGCCGGCACTTTCGCGGCGGAGGTCGCTGGCATTCCTATCTCCTTGGTCTGGTCAGTTTTCCCGCGCGACCGCGTAGCCGGCGAGATGCAAGAGCGTGGACTTGGCGGGCGATTCGGGCAAGGGCCGGATCGCAGCCTGGGCCGCATCGGCCTCGCAGCGCGCCGCTTTGCGCGTATATGCGAGCGCACCCGTGGCGTCGATGGCCGCCACCACCTCGGCGAATTCGGCCCGCCCGCCGTTGACGATCGCGCCGCGGATGAGCTCGGCCTGCGCGGGGGTACCGTTGCGCATCGCGTAGATCAGCGGCAGCGTGGGCTTGCCCTCGGCGAGGTCGTCGCCGACGTTCTTGCCGATCGCGCCGGCATCGCCGCTGTAGTCGAGCACGTCGTCGATGAGCTGGAAGGCCGTGCCCAGGTGCGTGCCGTAGTCGGCGAGGCCCTGCTCCAGTTCCGGCGCAACGCCGGCCAGGACACCTGCAAGGCGCGCGGCGGCCTGGAAGAGTTTCGCGGTCTTGCGGTGGATGACCTCGAGGTAGCGCTTTTCGTCGACCTGCGGGTCGTGCACGTTGAGGAGCTGGAGCACCTCGCCCTCGGCGATCGTATTGGTCGCCTCGGCCATGACCTCCATGACGCGCATGTTGTCGATCCCGACCATCATCTGGAAGGCGCGCGAATAAAGGAAATCGCCCACCAGCACGCTGGCCGCGTTGCCGAACGCGGCATTGGCGGTCTTGCGGCCCCGGCGCATCTCGGACATGTCGACCACGTCGTCGTGGAGCAGCGTGGCGGTGTGGATGAACTCGATGACCGCCGCCAGCTCGAAACGCTCTTCGCCCCTGAAGCCGGCCGCCGCGCAGGCCATGAGGTGCAATGCCGGCCGCAGGCGCTTGCCGCCGCCGGCGACGATGTGCTCGGCGATCTGGCGGATCAGGACCACGTCGGACGCCAGGCGCTCGCGGATGAGCCCGTCGACGCGCGCCATTTCGGGCGCGACCGGATCGAGAATCGGAGGCAGGGTCAAGGCTTTGTACTTGATGCGATTGGGAAAATTGCCATGGACGACCGGCCGGGAGCGGACCCGTGCCGGACTGCGAGGTTAGCACAACGACTCGCGGCCCGCTTTGACTGCGGGTCCGGAAATCCGTTAAAATTGAAGGTTCTTCGGATCGATGCGGCAAAAGAGCCACGAATCCTGTGTCCGGGCGGGTGCCCGACGCGGAGCGCGGTGAAAATCAGGCCCGCAATAAAGGAACCATCATGTACGCAGTAATCAAGACCGGCGGCAAGCAATACCGGGTCAGTTCCGGCGAAAAACTGAGGGTCGAGCTCATCGAGGCCGAAGTCGGCGCCGCGGTGAAGTTCGGCGAGGTCCTCGCGATCGGCGAAGGCGACACCGTCAAGGTCGGCGCGCCCCTGGTGGCCGGCGCGATCGTCAATGCCACGGTGCTCTCGCAAGGCCGCGCCGACAAGGTGCACATCTTCAAGATGCGCCGCAGGAAGCACTATCGCAAATCGCAGGGGCACCGGCAGTGGTACACCGAAGTGCTCATCAACGACATCGTCGGACTCTAGGAGCCCACCACCATGGCACACAAGAAAGCAGGCGGCAGTTCACGCAACGGCCGCGACTCGCAGGCAAAGCGCCTCGGCGTCAAGGCCTTCGGCGGCGAGCTCATCCCGGCCGGCAGCATCATCATCCGCCAGCGCGGCACCCGGGTGCACCCGGGACCGAACGTCGGCATGGGCAAGGACCACACCCTGTTTGCGAAGATCACCGGCAAGGTGGTGTTCGCGATCAAGGGCGAGAAGGGCAAGCACATGGTCAGCGTGGTGGCCGCATAAGCGAGCCGACCCGCCGAACCCGAAAAAGCCCTATCGAACGGTAGGGCTTTTTTGTTTCTGGACACCCGATGAAGTTCATAGACGAAGCGCGCATCCAGGTTTACGCAGGCAAGGGCGGCAACGGCGTCGCCGCTTTCCGCCGCGAGAAATTCATCCCGCGCGGCGGCCCGAGCGGGGGCGACGGCGGCCGCGGCGGCAGCATCTGGGCGATCGCGGACCGCAACATCAACACGCTCATCGACTACCGGTTTGCGCGGCAGCATCGCGCGAAGCACGGCGAGAACGGCCGCAACCGCGACCAGTACGGCAAGGGCGCCGAGGACATCGAGCTGCGCATGCCGGTGGGCACGATCATCAAGGATCGCAACACGGGCGAGCTGATCGCCGATCTTGCCGCCCATGGCGATCGCGCCCTGCTCGCCAAGGGCGGCGAAGGCGGCCTGGGCAACCTGCATTTCAAGTCGAGCACCAACCGCGCCCCGCGCCAGTTCACCAAGGGCACGGAGGGCGAGGAACGCGAGCTGCAGCTCGAGCTGCGCGTGCTGGCCGACGTGGGCCTGCTCGGCCTGCCGAACGCGGGCAAGTCGACCTTCATCCGCGCCGTCTCGAGCGCCCGCCCCAAGGTCGCCGACTATCCTTTCACCACGCTGAGCCCGCAGCTGGGCGTGGTTCGCGTCGGCATGGCCTCGAGCTTCGTGATCGCGGACATCCCCGGCCTCATCGAAGGCGCCTCCGAGGGCGCAGGGCTCGGCCACCAGTTCCTGCGCCACCTTTCGCGCACGCGCCTCCTGCTCCACATCGTCGACATCGCGCCGCTCGACGAAGGCGCCGACCCGGTCAAGGATGCCAAGGCGATCGTCAAGGAGCTCAAGAAATACGACAAGACGCTCTTCGACAAGCCGCGCTGGCTGGTCTTCAACAAGATCGACCTCGCCGAGGATCACGATGCGAGGATCGCCAAGTTCCTCAAGTCGATGCGCTGGAAGGGGCCCTGGTTCAAGGTCTCGGCGATCAAGGGCGAAGGCTGCGACGCGCTCTGCCAGCAGGTGGCCAAGTTCCTGATTGCCGAAGCGAAGAAGGAGCACGCGCAATGAGCGTGCCCGCAGAGGCGGGCGGGAGAGCCGGCGGCGCAATGCACGCCGGCGTGGTCGCCGCTGCGAAGCGCCTGGTCATCAAGGTCGGCTCCTCGCTGGTCACCAACGACGGCCGCGGCCTCGACCAGGCGGCCATCGCGCGCTGGGCGGTGCAGATCGCAGCGCTGCGCGCAGCCGGCAAGCAGGTGATCCTCGTTTCCTCGGGCGCGATCGCCGAAGGCATGCAGCGCCTGGGCTGGACGAAGCGCCCGCATGCGGTCCACGAGCTGCAGGCGGCCGCGGCAGTGGGGCAAATGGGCCTGGTGCAGTGTTACGAAGCGTGCTTTCGCGAGCATTCGATCTCGACCGCGCAGGTGCTGCTCACGCATTCCGACATGGCCGACCGGCAGCGCTATCTCAACGCGCGCTCCACGCTGCGCACCCTGCTCGATCTCGGCGTGATCCCGGTCATCAACGAGAACGACACGGTCGTGACCGACGAGATCAAGGTCGGCGACAACGACACCCTCGGCTCGCTGGTGACGAACCTGGTCGAAGCCGACGTGCTGGTGATCCTCACCGACCAGGCGGGCCTGTTCGACGCCGACCCGCGCCGCGAGCCCGGCGCAAAACTGATTCCTGAAGCCGTTGCGGGAGACCCGGCGCTCGAGTCCGTCGCCGGCGGCACCGGAAGCGCGCTTTCCAAGGGTGGAATGCTGACGAAAGTGCTCGCCGCCAAGCGTGCCGCAAGGAGCGGCGCGCACACCGTGATCGTTTCGGGTCGGGAGCCCGACGTGCTCGTTCGCCTTGCGGCGGGCGAGCGCATCGGCACGCAGCTCAAGGCTTCGACCATGGCGCTGGCCGCGCGCAAGCAATGGATGGCCGACCATCTCACCGTGAGCGGCCGCCTCACGCTCGATGCCGGCGCGGTCAAGGCGCTGTCCACCGGCGGCAAGAGCCTCCTGCCGATCGGCGTCATTGCCGTGTCCGGCGAATTCGAGCGCGGCGCAGTGGTGGCCGTCACGGGCGGAGACGGCGTGGAGATCGCGCGCGGCTTAGTGAACTATGCCTCGTCCGAGGCGCGCCTCATCATGCGCAAGCCCTCGAGCGAGATCGAGGCGATCCTCGGCTACGTGGACGAGCCCGAGCTCATCCACCGCGACAACCTGGTGCTGGCCTAGCCCCTGACTACCGCTTGCCGAGACCCGGCTGGTAGCTCACGGCGTGCGGATGGATGCCTTTCTTCAGCGCATCGATGCCCTCGTCCCTGGAAAGGATTGGCACGCCCGCCGGGCAGAAGAAGTCGCGCATCAGGACGATGTGCTGGCGACCGGCGGATTTCTGCTGCAGGGCTTTCCATTCGCTGTTCGGCACCGGCACCCAGGTCTTGTCCGAGCGGCCGGTTGCGTACACCTTGTGCGCATCGGTTTTGCAGCGCAGGCCGTTGAACGTCACGTTCTCCGCGCCCGAGCTGCTGCGCGCAACCAGGGTGTATCGAACCGCGCCGTCCGTGCCGGCCACCAGCGACTGGCTGTCGACGAAGAACTGGAAATTGCCGGTGGCTACAGCCTCGAACTCGATCAGATTTTCCGGTTTCGGGTAGGCGGGCAGCGGGACCTCGGCTTCTTTCCAGTCGCGCGTTTCCTGCTTGATCTCCCAATCGGATTTGGGCTGGGCGAGCACCGCAGTGCCGGCGCAGGCCAGGGCGAATGCCAGGGCAAGCCGGGTCGGCCTCAAGCGAGATCGCCGACCATCGAGGCGCGCACCTGCGGCCCCACGGGGTCTTCGGCCGCGGTGTAGGCCGGGTGGTCCACGCCGATCGACAAGGCGACGCCGTACTTGAGCGACTTGCGCGTCTCCTCATCCAGCTGGAAGCGCAGGAAATGCACCGCCGAGGTCTTCTCCGCGTTTTCGCGCGGCAGGTCCTCGTCGGCAATCGCGAACACCTTGGCGCAGCCCTCGGCCTGCAGCCAGACGCGATCCTCGATGCCCTTCATCTTCGCGAGCATGCGTGAGCGCTCGGCCACGTCGGGGTACTCGATCATCATCGTGGCCTTGAAATTGTCGCCGTCGGGGATCAGCGGGTTGTACACCGCGAGCTCCTCCTGCACGCCGGCCTCCTCGAAAGTGCGCTCGATGCGCAGCATTTCCTGGATCTGGTAGCGGATCGTGAGCTCGTCCTCGAAGATCAGCGTGACGTGCTCGCCCAGGTGCACGGTGCGGTCCTTCTTGTGCTCGATCACCCGCGCGCGGAATTCGTTGCGCGCCTTGGCGTAGGCCTCGAGGGAGAGCAGGCTGTCTCTTGCGATGCGTGGCATGTGTGAAATGAAAACGGGCGAAGCCGGATGGCCTCGCCCTGTTGGAGCGTCAAATGGCGGCTGAGTTCAGTCGACCAGCTGGTCGAGCGCCTTCTGGAAGCGGTTCGCGTGCGAGCGCTCCGCCTTGCCGAGGGTCTCGAACCAGTCGGCGATCTCGGTGAAGCCTTCCTCGCGCGCCTGCTTGGCCATGCCCGGGTACATGTCGGTGTACTCGTGCGTCTCGCCGGCTACTGCGGCCGCGAGGTTCTGGCGCGAGCTGCCGATGCCCAGGCCCGTGGCCGGGTCGCCGACGGATTCCATGTACTCGAGGTGCCCGTGCGCGTGGCCGGTCTCGCCCTCGGCGGTCGAGCGGAACAGCGCAGCGACGTCGTTCTGGCCTTCCACGTCCGCCTTGGCTGCGAAGTAGAGGTAGCGGCGGTTGGCCTGGCTCTCGCCGGCGAACGCCGCCTTGAGGTTTTCGTGGGTCTTGGATCCCTTGAGATTCATGTGCGCCTCCTGTTGGTGCTTCTGTGACGAATCGGGTGCTTGTGCGAAGCAGATTCTAGGTTAGAACCGGCCGCCCGATTGAGCAAATCGAAATTGGCAATCCCGCCGATTGAGCAGTGCTATGCGGGTGGCTCAGCGCGGCACCGCCTCGTCGCGGCGCCTGCGGTTGCGCTGGTCCATCGAGAGGAAGCGATGCAGCTCCGTCAACGCCTGCTGGTAGACATCGCGCTTGAACTCGATCACCGACTCCAGCGGCACCCAGTAATCATGCCAGCGCCAGGCATCGAACTCGGGCTTCTCGTTGGCGCGCAGCTTGACGTCGCAGTCGCGAGCGGTCATGCGCAGCAGGAACCAGATCTGCTTTTGCCCGCGGTAAGTGCCGCGCCAGTCGCGGCGGACCCACTGGTCCGGGACTTCGTAGCGCAGCCACTGGCGCGTGCGCCCGAGGATGCGCACGTGGTCCGGCTTGAGACCTGTCTCCTCCTCGAGCTCGCGAAACATTGCCTGCTCGGGCGTCTCGCCATGCTTGATGCCGCCCTGCGGGAACTGCCACGAATGCTGGTGGACGCGCTTCCCCCAGAAAACCTCGTTACGCGAGTTGCAAAGGATGATGCCGACGTTGGGGCGGTACCCATCTTTATCGAGCATCCTGACACCGCCATCAGTTAGAATCTTGGGTCGATTTTTCCACATTTTCGCAACGATTAAAAGCTAAATGCGAACATCGGGTTACCTCATTTCCACCCTCAAGGAAGCCCCCTCCGAAGCCGAACTCGTCAGCCATCGCCTCATGCTCCGCGCCGGGCTCATCCGGCGGCTTGCGAGCGGCATCTACACCTGGATGCCGCTGGGGCTGCGGATCGTCCGCAAGGTCGAGGCCATCGTGCGCGAGGAAATGAACCGCGCCGGCGCGATGGAGCTGTCCATGCCGGTCGTGCAGCCGGCCGAGCTCTGGCAGGAATCCGGCCGCTGGCAGGCTTACGGCCCCGAGCTCCTGCGGGTCAAGGATCGCCACGAGCGCGACTTCGTCCTGCAGCCGACCTCCGAGGAAGTGATTACCGAGATCGCGCGCAGCGAGTTCAAGAGCTACCGCAAGCTGCCGATCCACCTTTACCAGATCCAGACGAAGTTCCGGGATGAGCGCAGGCCGCGCTTCGGCGTCATGCGAGGCCGCGAATTCGTGATGAAGGACGGCTACTCGTTCCACGCGGATTTCGCCGACTTGCAGCGCGAGTACCGCAACATGTACGACACCTACACGCGCATCTTCACGCGGCTGGGCCTCGCGTTTCGCGCAGTCGCCGCGGACACCGGGGCGATCGGCGGGACCGGCTCCCACGAATTCCAGGTGCTTGCCGAATCCGGCGAAGACGCGATCGCGTTCTGCCCCGATTCCGACTACGCGGCGAACGTCGAGCTGGCCGAGGCGCTCGCGCCCGCCACGCCACGCGCCGCGCCTTTGCAGCCGATGGCCAAGGTGCCGACACCCGGCAAGACCACCTGCGAGCAGGTGTCGGAGTTGCTGGGGCTGCCGTTGGCCAACAGCCTCAAGGCGATCGCGCTGGTTGCCGACGGTAAATTCGTGCTGCTCCTCCTCCGCGGCGACCACTCGCTGAACGAGATCAAGGCCTCCAAGCTGCCCTACCTCAACAATTTCCGCTTCGCCACGCCGGCCGAAATCGACCAGCACATGCATTGCGTGCCGGGCTATATCGGCCCGGTGGGCGTGAGCGGCTTCAAGGTCGTGGCCGACCGCTCGGTGGCCGCCCTGTCGGATTTCGTCTGCGGCGCGAACGACGCGGGCTTTCACCTCACCGGCGTCAACTGGGGCCGCGACCTGCCCGAGCCGGACGAAGTCGCGGACATCCGCAACGTGGTGGCCGGCGATCCGAGCCCGGACGGCAAGGGCAGGCTGGAACTCTGCCGCGGCATCGAGGTCGGACACATCTTCCAGCTGCGCACGAAATACTCCGAGAAGATGAAAGCCACCTTCCTCGACGACAAGGGCGGCTCGCACCCGATGGAAATGGGCTGCTACGGCATCGGCGTCACCCGGATCGTCGCCGCGGCGATCGAACAGGACCATGACGACAAGGGCGCGATCTTCCCTGCCCCGATCGCGCCGTTCGAAGCCTGCATCGTGCCGATCGGCTACCAGAAGAGCCCGGCGGTCAAGGCAGCGGCCGACAAGCTCCATGCGGAGCTGCTCGCGGCCGGCATCGACGCGCTCCTGGACGACCGCGACGAGCGCCCGGGCGTGCTGTTTGCCGACATGGAGCTGATCGGCGTGCCGCATCGCCTCGTCGTTTCCGAGAAAGGCCTCGCCGCCGGCACGGTCGAGTACAAGGGCAGGCGGGACGACAAGCCCTCGCTCATCGCGGAGAAGGACGCGGTGCAGGCGATCAAGGCGAAGCTCACGCCTGCGTGAGGCAACCGTGAGGAGCTTTTGCGCCGCGCTCCTGCTGTTCGCAAGCGGCGCGGTCCACGCAGGCGCGCAAGTCGAGGAACCGCTCGCTGCGAGCGTGCGCGCCGCGATGTCCGCGGCCGTGAGCGACAAGTCCGCGCCCTTCCTCGTCTTCAAGGACCCCGAGGATGCGCGCCGCTGGCTGAACGAGATGAATGCCCGCCTGTCGAAGCGCATTGCCGACCGCAAGGAGCGCACCGAGCTCCTCAAGACGGTGCACCACGAGGCGATGCGCGCCGGCCTCGACCCGCAGCTGGTGCTCGGCCTCATGGAAGTCGAGAGCGGCTTCCGCAAGTACGCGGTGTCCACTTCGGGCGCGCAGGGCTACATGCAGGTGATGCCGTTCTGGGTGAAGCTGATCGGCAAGCCGGACCACAAGCTCTTCCACCGCACGCTCAACGTGCGTTACGGCTGCGTGATCCTCCGCCATTACCTCGACATAGAGAAAGGCGACTACTACCGCGCGCTCGGCCGCTACAACGGCAGCCTCGGCAAGCCCGAGTATCCCAACCTCGTGCTCGCCGCATGGAAAGGCAAGTGGGGCTACGCCGGGGCGACCAGCTGATGGCCGGGACCACGGCTCTCGGCGCGCCGGGCACCCGCCTGGGCAACTGGTTCTACGGCGATCGCAAGCCCGAGCATGGGCCGATCACACTAGGCCACCGGCGCGTCTACATCATGCCGACTCGCATCGGCATGATGTTCGCGGCCACCCTGCTAATCATGCTGGTGGGCTCGATCAACTACGTGCTGTCGCTGGGCTTCATGCTCACCTTCCTGCTCGGCGGCCTGGCGCTCGCCGGCATGGTGCACACGGTCCGCAACCTCGCCCGGCTGGTCATCGTCAGCGGCCGCGCAGAACCGGTGTTCGCAGGCGAGGCGGCGCAGTTCCGCATCTATATCGAGAACCCGGCGCCGTGGGTGCGGCCCGCGGTCATGGTGCGCCACGAGGCTTCCGGCGCGCAGATGGTGGCCGACCTCCCGGCTTCTGCCACCGCGGAAATCGTGCTTCCTGTGCCGGCCGGGCGGCGCGGCTGGCTTCCGCTCACCCGCGTGAGGCTGGAGACGCGCTACCCGATCGGCCTGTTTCGCGCCTGGAGCTATGTGCAGCCGGATTACCGCTGCCTCGTTTATCCGCGCCCGGAAAAGTCCGCGCTGCCCCCCTCGAGCCCCGATGCCCACTTCGGCTCGCGCCAGGCAGCCACGCAGGGCACTGACGATTTCTCCAGCCTGCGCACCTACCAGCTCGCCGACTCTCCGCGGCATGTCGCATGGAAGGCCGTGGCCAGGAGCGACGACATGCTCACCAAGCAGTTCACCGGCGACGCGTCCGCGGAATTGTGGCTCGACTGGGCGTTGCTCCCCGGCGGGCTCGACGTGGAAACGAGGCTCTCGCGCATGGCGGGCTGGGTGCTGGCTTCCGAAGCCGCGAGCCTGCGCTACGGGCTGCGCCTCCCCGGCGTCAGCATCGTGCCCGCGCAGGGCGACACGCACCGCGCGGCCTGCCTCACGGCTCTCGCCTTGTTCGAATCCCGCGGTGGCCCCGCGAGCCCACTCGCGTGAGCACGGTCCTCGCCCACCCGCTCGCGCCAGAGCAGCGCGCAGTCACCGGCCGCGACCTCGCGTGGCTCTGCGGATGCCTGGTCTTCGTCATGACGCCGCATGCGATGCGGGTGCCATGGTGGCTGACGCTGTTTGCGCTCTCGCTCTTTGGCTGGCGCACCTACCTGGCGATCGCCCAGCGGCGCTTGCCTTCGGTGTGGCTGCTGGTGCTCCTCGCGGTCCTCGGCATGGTGGCGATCGGCCTGGAGTACCGCACGATCTTCGGGCGCTCCTCCGGCATCGCGCTCCTCATGGTGTTCTCGGGGCTCAAGCTGCTCGAGATGCGCACGCACCGCGACGCGACGATGGTGGTTTTCCTCTGCTATTTCCTCGTCCTCACGAATTTCCTCTTCACGCAATCCATCCAGACGGCGCTCGTGATGTTCGGCGCGTTGATCGCGATTACCGGCGCGCTGGTCTCCTTCAGCGCGCCTCAGCGCAGCCCGCTTTCCAACCTGCGCACGGCCGGCCTGCTGCTGGTGCACGCGATCCCGATCGCCGCGGTGCTCTTCGTGCTGTTCCCGCGCGTGCAGGGACCGCTCTGGGGCATGCCGCAGGACGCATATTCCGGCGTCACCGGGCTCACGGATACGATGTCCCCGGGCACGCTTTCGCAGCTTTCGGTTTCCGATGCGATCGCCTTCCGCGCGTTGTTCAAGGGGCCGAAGCCTTCGCCGCGGCAGCTCTATTGGCGCGGGCCGGTGCTGTGGGACTACGACGGGCGCACCTGGCGGAGCGGGCCCCGGCGCTGGCGCCAGGCCGACGAGGTCACCGGCGGCGAGGCGAAGTTCGAATACACCGTGGTGCTGGAACCGCATAACCGCAACTGGCTGTTCGCGCTCGAAACCGCAGCCTCGTTGCCGCCGAATTCCTGGCTGTCGAACGACGGGCAGCTCATGTCGAACACCGAGATCCGCAGCCGGATGCGTTACGACATGGTGTCGCTCGCCGGCGGCAGGCGCGGCCTCGAGGAAACTCCGGGCAGCCTCGCGCGGGCCTCGATCCTGCCGGCAGGATACAACCCGCGCACGGTCGCGATGGCACAGGAGTGGCGCGCCAGGTTCAAGTCCGACGGCGAGATCGTGCAGCACGCGATCACGTGGCTGCGCGACCAGCGCTTCGTCTACACGCTGCTGCCGCCGGCGCTCGGCCGCGAGAGCGTGGACGAATTCCTTTTCGACACCAAGCGCGGCTTCTGCGAGCACTTCTCCTCGGCTTTCGTCGTGCTGATGCGCGCCGCGGGCGTCCCTGCGCGTGTGGTCACCGGCTACCAGGGCGGCGAATTCAATCCCCTGGACGACTACATCACGGTGCGCCAGTCCGAGGCCCACGCCTGGGTGGAGGCCTATGTGGCGCCCCAAGGCTGGGTGCGCATCGACCCGACGGCGGTTTCGGTGCCGGGCCGCGTCGACTCGGGCATGGCGAATTCGGTGCCCTCGAGCGACCCCGTGCCCTACCTGATGCGCGTCGACCTCGCCTGGCTGAAGTCGATGCGCTACAACTGGGAGGCGCTCACCAACCGCTGGAACCTGTGGGTGCTCGGCTACAACACCGAGCGCCAGCGAGAGTTCCTCGCGCGCATCGGGTTCTCGGACGCCGACTGGCGCAACCTAGCCACGATGCTGGTCACTGCGGTAGGCCTCATCATCGCCGCCCTGCTGGCCTGGTCGCTCAAGCGCCTCGTCCGTCCCGACCCGGTGCAGCAGCTCTGGCAGGCATTTTGCCGTAAGCTCGCCGCGGCGGGCGTGGAGCGCGAGCCGCACGAAGGTCCGCGGGATTTCACGACGCGCGCCGCCCGGCGTTTCCCCAAGCTCGCCGCGACCATCGTGTCGGTCGGCGAGCGCTACATGGCGCTTCGCTACGGCGCCGTTCGACATGATGCCGATCTCGCGGAACTCAAGCGCTCGGTAAAGGAGTTCCACCCGGCATGAGGCATTTCCTTGTTGTTTTCTTCTCGTTGATCGCGGGCGCACAATCGATGGCGGCGCTTGGCCAGCCGCGCGCGCCGGAGCGCGGCTATGCCAGTCGGCAGGAGGTGCGCGAATTCATCCGCGAGATGGTCGATCGCCATGGGTTCGGCGAAGGCGAGCTGCATGCGCTCTTCGCGCTCACCACGCGCCAGCCCGAAATCCTCAAGGCCATCCGCCCGCCCTCCTCGCCGCGGGTGCGCTCCTGGAAAAACTACCGGCCGATCTTCGTCAACGAGCGCCATATCGCGGACGGCGTGCGCTTCGCAGCTCAGCATGCGGACTCGCTTGCGCGCGCCGAAGCCGAGTACGGCGTGCCGCAGGAAATCATCGTCGCGATCATCGGGGTCGAGACGTACTACGGCCGCAACATGGGCAAGTGGCGCGTGATCGATGCGCTGGCCACGCTCGCGTTCGATTACCCCCCGCGCGCCGACTTCTTCCGCTCGGAGCTCGAGGCCTTCCTGCTCTTCACCCGCGAGGCCAATCTCGACGCGCTCGAAGTGCGCGGTTCCTATGCAGGCGCCATCGGCATCCCGCAGTTCATGCCGAGCAGCTACCGGCGCTGGGCGGTCGATTACGACGGCGACAAGGTCGCCCTGCTGCGCTCGAGCCCCACCGATGCGATCGGGTCGGTGGCGAATTTCCTCAAGTCGCACGGCTGGGCGCGCGGCGAGCCGATCGTATTCCACGCCGACCTCGGGACCGCGGACCCCGCGCCCCTGATCGCCGAAGGGCTGAAGCCGACGCGCACGATCGCGGAGCTCGCCGCGCTCGGAATCCAGGTGCATTCGAATCCCGCGCCGAGTCCCGCGACCCCGGCGGCGCTCATCGACCTCGTGACACCGGACCGCCTGACCGAATACCGCGTGGGCCTGAACAACTTCTACGTGATCACGCGCTACAACCGCAGCTCGTTCTACGCCGCGGCCGTCTTCGACCTTGCCCAGGCCCTGCGCCAGGCGATGGGACGCTAGAGCAGCTCGTCCTTCGACACGCCGCGGCGCCTGAGCATCGTGCGCAGTCGCCCGAGCGCTTCGACCTGTACCTGGCGCACCCGCTCGCGCGTGAGGCCCAGCTCGCCAGCCAGCGTTTCGAGCGTGGCGGTGTCGCCGCCGTCCAGCCCGAACCGGCGCTTGATCACGAGCCGCTGCTTTTCATTCAGCTGGGCCAGCCACGCGCTGACCAATGCTTCTATCTCATGGCTCGCGAGCAACGCCTCCGGGGTCGGGCCGTCTTCGGCGGCGAGCGCATCGCCCACCGAAAGCCCGGGGTCGACATCGAGCGGCGCGTCCAGCGACGCGGTGTGCTCGGCCAGCTGCAGCATGTGGCGCACCTCCTCGACCGGCCTTCCGCACAGGTGGGCGATGTCTTCTGCCGTCGCGGCGGTTTTCGAATGCGCCTCGAGGTGCCGGCGCGCATGAAGCACGCCGTTCATATCCTTGACGACGTGGACCGGCAGCCGGATGGTGCGCGACTGGTTCATGATCGCGCGCTCGATCGACTGGCGGATCCACCAGGTCGCGTACGTCGAGAACCGGAAGCCGCGCTCGGGATCGAATTTCCCGATCGCGTGGATGAGGCCGAGGTTGCCCTCCTCCACCAGGTCGAGCAAGGGCATCCCGCGGTTGAGGTAGTGCTTGGCTATGCTCACGACCAGGCGCAGGTTGCGCTCGATCATTTTCTGGCGCGCGTCGAAGTCGCCGGCCAGCGCCGCGCGCGCGGCCGCGCGCTCCTCTTCGGCGTCCATGAGGGGCTTGGCGCCGATCTCGTGCAGGTACAGCTGGGTGAGGTCCGAGAGGATCTCGGCGGGATCCGCCGGCTCGGGATCGAGCCCCGGCCCGTCGTCGGGAATTTCGCCGGCGCCGCTGCCCTCGGCCGAGGGCGCGTCGTCCTGCCGCGGGGTCATGACGGCGGCAGGTATTTCACCGGATCCACGGGCTTGCCGGACTTGCGGATCTCGAAATGAAGCTTGGGGGAATCGGCGTCGGTGTCGCCGAGCTCGGCGATCTGCTGGCCGCGCGTCACCGTCTGGTCCTGCTTGACGAGGATCTCGCGGTTGTGCGCGTACACGCTGTTGAAGTTGTTGTCGTGCTTGATGACGATGAGCTTGCCGTAGCCCCGGATGCCGGTGCCGATGTAGATCACCCTCCCGCTGGCGGCGGCCACCACCGGGTCGCCGGGCTTGCCGCCGATGTCGACGCCCTTGCTCGAAGGCTCGGCGAATCCGGCGAGCACCCGTCCGCGCGCCGGCCAGATGAACTCGATCGCCTCGGCGTCGCGCGGCTCCGTAGCCGAGGCGGCAGGCTGCGCCGGGACCGGCTTGATCGGCTGGGGCGGCGCAATGACTTGCGGCACCGGCTGGGCCGCCTGCTGCTCGCCCTTCTGCAGCATCGCCAGGTTTTCCGTCGAGTAAGGCAGGCGAAGCGCTTTCGGGTCGTTCTTGACCGCGGCCGAAGGCGCGGTTGCGGACGGCTTGGGTTCCGGCGGGCGCGCCGCCATCGCTTTCGGGTCCTGCGGCTTCGCATCCAGCGGCCGCGATTCGAGGGGACGCGCGTCGATCTGCCCGGAGCCGCGCGCAGCGCCAACCTGCACCGGCGGCTGGGCCGGCTGCGAGCCTTCGGGCGGCGTCACTCGCAACGATTGCCCCGGCTGCAGGCGATCGGGGTTCTCGAGACGGTTCCATTCCCTGAGGTCGCGCGGGTCGATCCCGTGATCCAGCGCAATGCTGTAGAGCGTGTCGCCGCGCTTGACCTGGTAACCGCCAGAGGGCGAAGCGGCCACCGTTGGCGCGCCGGGCACCGGCGCCGGCTGCGCGACCGGCGGCCTCGGCGCAGCAACGCCGGTGGGAGAACGATCCACGACAGGGGCCGAGGTGGGACGCGAGGCGCAGCCGGAAAGCAGGAGTCCCGCCACGAGGGCCGCGAACGCGAGATCGAACACGCCACGCTTCATAGCCTGCCTGTCTCCAGTGGAACGAACCTCACCGCATCCATCGTCTTCTCGCTGTAGCTGCGCGGCCCGCGCTCGATCAGCATCAGCCGCTGGATCCCGCGCCCTGCCTGCGGCATCTTGAGCGGCAGGATCATTCTGCCACCCACGCGCAGCTGTTGTAAGAGGGCCGGCGGGACCTCGGGCGCAGCTGCCGCGACGATGATCGAATCGAATGGCGCCGCCTTCTCCAGGCCCAGATTGCCGTCCCCGTAGGTGAGGCGCAGGTTGGACAGCTTGAGGCCCAGCAAGTTGCTTCGCGCGCGATCCAGCAGCGCCTGGATGCGCTCGATCGAATACACCTCGGGCGCAACATGCGCGAGCACCGCGGCCTGGTAGCCGCAGCCGGTGCCGATCTCGAGGACCTTGCCCAGGTCCCGCCCACCTTCGCGCAGGGCCTCGATCATCTTCGCCACTACATAAGGCTGCGAGATCGTCTGGCCCAGGCCGATCGGCAGCGCCGTGTCTTCGTAAGCGCGCGAGGCGAGCGCTTCCTCGACGAAGACGTGGCGCGGCACGGCAGCCATGGCCGACAGGACCCGCTCGTCCTTGATCCCTTCGTCGCGCAAGCGGTTGACCATGCGCTCGCGCGTGCGCTGCGAGGTCATGCCGATGCCGGCGAAGCTTTTCGCGTCCCGCACTACCGGCCCATCCAGTCGCGCACCAGCGCAGCCTGTCCGCGATGCGTGAGGTCGACCTGCAGCGGCGTGACCGACACCGAGCGGTTCGCCACGGCGTGGAAATCGGTGCCCGGCCCGCCGTCCTGAGCCGCGCCGGCGGCGCCGATCCAGTAGATGGTCTGGCCGCGCGGGTTCTCCGACCGCACCACCGGCTCGGCCTTGTGGCGCTTGCCCAGGCGCGTGACCTCGATGCCGGCGATCTCTTCCTCGGGCAGGTCCGGCACGTTGACGTTCAGCAGCACCGGCTCGCCGAAGGGCTGGCGCTGGAAGCGCTCGACAAGCCGCGCGGCGACTCGCCCCGCGGTGGCGAAGTTCTTGCCGGCGTGGCTGGCGAGCGAAATCGCGATCGCGGGGATGCCCAGGAGGAACCCCTCCGTCGCCGCGGCGACCGTGCCCGAATAGATCGTGTCGTCGCCCATGTTGGCGCCGTAGTTGATGCCGGAGACGATGATGTCCGGCTGGTGCTCGAGGAAGCCGGTCACCGCGAGGTGGACGCAGTCGGTCGGCGTGCCGTTGACGTAGGTAAACCCGTTCGCGGCGACACGCGCCATGAGCGGCCGGTCGAGCGTCAGCGAATTCGATGCGCCGCTGCGGTCGCGCTCGGGCGCGACGACGATGATCTCTCCGAGCGGCGCGAGGTGCTCGGCCAGCATGGCGAGGCCCGGCGCGAAATAGCCGTCGTCGTTGGAGAGGAGAATCCGCATCGGGAGTGGACTTCTGGGGATGTACTACCGGCGGGAAGTTTATCATGAACGCTCGAGCGCCCCGCTTTGCCGCGCCTCGCCGCGGGGCCCCGAAAAGCGCCGAATTTCCAAACATTCGATTGGCTAGAATGAAGCAGCAAGCGGCTCTCAGAGCATTTTCGATATTTATTTTGGTATAGTAGCCGGGCACAGGGCTTGGGGAGGGAAGGGCATGGCGAACAGACGCTCGGCGGTACCCACCAGCGCGCAGATGCGCGCGCAGGTGCTCGCAGCCATTGCCGAGCGCCTGGCCCAGGCCGGCCACACGCAAAAGGAGGTCGCCGCGCAGCTCGGCCTGGCGCAGCCCCAGGTGAGCGCACTGATGAACGAGAAGAGCGACGGCTTCAGCCTCGACCGGCTGATCGACGTTGCTGTGCGCGCCGGGCTGTCGGTGCGCCTGACCGTGACGCGCCCCTACAAGCGCGACTGACCCGCACCGCGCCGATGACCTTGCCGAACAGCTGGCAAACGCTCGAGGTGGCCTCGCCCGAGCCGCATGTCCTGCTCGTCACGCTGAACCGGCCGCAGCTGGCCAACGCGCTGAACACGCAAATGGGCATCGACCTTCGCGACCTCTGGGTCGGCCTGACGCGCGATCCCGGTGACACGCGCGCGGTCGTGCTCACCGGCGCGGGCACCAAGGCGTTTTGCGCGGGCGGCGATCTCAAGGAACGCAACGGCATGACGGTCGAGACCTGGCAGCGCCAGCACGAGATCTTCGAGGAAGCGTTCTGGACGCTCATGGAATTGCCGGTGCCGGTGATCGCCGCAGTCAATGGCCATGCCTACGCCGGCGGGCTGGAGATGGCCCTCGCATGCGACTTCGCTTACGCAGTGCCGGGTGCGCGTTTCGCCTTGACCGAAGTCACCATCGGCATCATGCCGGGCGCCGGCGGCACCCAGAACCTCCCGCGCGCCGTGGGCGAGCGGCGGGCCAAGGAAATCATCCTGACTGGGCGGCCGTTCACGGCCGCCGAGGCGCTCGAGTGGGGGGTGCTCAACCGCCTCGTCGAGCCGGACCAGCTCGTGAGCACGGCGCTCGACACCGCGAAGGCGATTGCCGCAAACGCGCCGATGTCGGTGCGCCAGGCGAAGAAATCCATCCACCTCGGCCTGCAGATGGATTTGCGCAGCGGTCTGAGGCTCGAGGTCGAGGCGTACAACCGCCTCATCGGCACCGAAGACCGCATGGAGGGCATCGCCGCCTTCAACGAGAAGCGAAAGCCGCAGTTTCGCAATCGTTAGCGGGGTCGGGTTGTCTGCTCCCGTATGCTCTGGCCCAACTGGAGGCGCCCCATGAAAAGATTCTCTGTTGTGCTGGTTGCAGCTTGCGCGATCTTTGCCCCGTGGCAATCTTTCGCACAAAAATTTCCCGAGAAACCGATCCGCTTCATCGTGCCCTTCCCGCCCGGCGGCGGGAACGACATCCTCGCCCGCCTGATCGCGCCGAAGATGGGCGAGTCGCTCGGCCAGCCGGTGGTGATCGACAACCGCGCCGGCGCCGGCGGCAACATCGGCACCGACCTCGCGGCGAAGTCGCCGCCCGACGGCTACACCATCGTCATCGCCTCCAACCAGGTCACGATGAACCCGGCGCTGTACGCCAAGCTGCCGTTCGACATCGAAAAGGATTTCGCGCCGGTGGCACTTGCGGCCTCGGTGCCCATGGTGCTCGTGGTGCACCCGTCGGTGCCCGCAATCAACGTGCGTGACCTCATCGCGCTGGCCAAGGCCCATCCCGGCAAGTACAACTACAGCACGCCGGGCTCGGGCACGCCGCAACACATCGCGTACGAAGTCTTCAACCACGCCGCGGGAACGAAAATCACGCACGTGCCGTACAAGGGCACCGGCCCGGCGATCGCGGACCTCATCGCCGGCCAGGTGCAGACGGCTTTCGGGACCATGGCCTCGGTCGACCAGCACATCAAGGCCGGCAAGCTGCGCGCGCTGGCGGTTGCCACGCCGAAACGCTCGCAGGCGATGCCGAACCTGCCGACGGTGGCAGAGTCGGCGCTTGGCGGGTTCGACGTGTCGCTGTGGTACTCGATCCTGGCGCCGGCCGGCACGCCGGCGCCGATCCTTGCCCGGCTTTCGGCGGAAGTGGCCAAGGCGCTGGCGGTGCCCGATGTCCGGGATCGCCTGGTCTCGCAGGGGTTCGAGATTTCGTACCTGCCGCCGGAGCAGATGAACGCACTGATGAAGAGCGACATCGCGCGTTGGGGCAAGTCGCTGCGCGAGATCGGGCTCAAGCTGGAGCCCTAAGCCCGTGAGCCTCAACGCCGCGCTCGCCGGCATCCGGGTGCTCGACTTCGCGCAAGTTGGCGCCGGTCCCATGTGCGGCATGCAGCTGGGCGACCTCGGCGCGCAGGTCTACAAGATCGAGGCGCCATCGGGCGATCTCGGGCGCAAGCTTGGCCCGCCGTGGCAGCAAGGCGAGTCGGTCGTGTCGATGAGCTTCAACCGCAACAAGCGCTCGCTGGTCGTCGACCTGAAGAAACCCGAGAGCCCGGCGCTCATCCGGCGCATGGCGGCGCAGGCCGACGTCGTGCTCGAGAGCTTTCGTCCCGGGGTGATGGCCAAGCTCGGCATCGGCTACGAGGCGCTGTCGAAGGAAAATCCGCGCCTGGTGTTTTGCTCGGTGTCCGCTTACGGCCAGACCGGGCCATGGAAAGACAAGCCCGGTGTCGACGGCATTGTGCAAGCGGTATCCGGCCTCATGAGCAACATCGGCGACGAGAATTCACCGCCAATGAAAGTGCTCGTGCCCGCGGTGGACATGGTGACCGGGTTCCTGTCCACCACTGCGATCCTTGCGGCGCTGCGCGCGCGCGATGCCGGCGGCCGGGGCCAGCACCTGGACATGAGCCTCTACAACAGCAGCGTGATGCTGCAGCAGTCGGCGGTGGCTTCGTACCTTTCGAGCGGCGAGCTGCCTGCGCGCACCGGTACCGCGGCGCCCTACTCCGCGCCTAACGAGGCCTACCCGACGAAGGACGGCTGGATCATGATCGCCGCGTACCACGAGGATCGTTGGAAAGCCTTCTGCGGCGTGATCGGGGATGCGGCGCTGGCGACCCATCCGGACTTCGCCACCAACCCGGCTCGCGTCGCCAACCGCGGCAGGCTCATGGCGGCGCTCACGGCGCGGCTCGCGTCGAAGACTTCGGCCGAGTGGCAGGCGGTGCTCGAGGCGGCCGACATCATCTGCGGCCCGATCGCCGACTACCGCATGCTCATGAACTCCCCGCAGCTGGCGCACAATGGCGTGATCGTGGAGACCGAAAGCTCGATCGCGGGAAAGGTGCGCATGCCCGGCCTTGCTGTTGGCGACCGCGACGCGCAGTCTCGCGTGCATCGCGGCCCGCCGGCGGTAGGCGAGCACAGTTGCGAGATCCTCGGCGAGTTCGGGCTCGACAAACCGGAAATCGAGGCGCTGCTCGCAAGCGGCGCGGTAGTGCAGCGGAAGGAATCGGCAAAATGAAGTTCAAGGCAGTGCGCCTCTACAACGAGGACGGCAAGCGCGTCAGCCGGATGATCGAGCAGTCGGTAGACGACCTCGATCCCGGCGACGTGGTGATCAAGTCGCAGTATGCGGCGGTGAACTACAAGGATGCGCGCGCGGTTACGGGGGTCGGGAAGGTGGTAACGCGCTACCCCTGCGTGCCGGGCGTCGAGGTCGCAGGGGCTGTCGTCGAATCGAAGAACCCGCAATTCAGGGCCGGCGACCTCGTCACGGTCCAGGGCGGCCGCGAATTCGGCATGCGCCGCGACGGCGGCTACAGCGAATACGTGCGTGTGCCGGCCGAGTGGATCGGCCGCGTGCCCGAGGGTACCGATCCGTTCGAATCGGTGGCGATGGGTCTCGCGGCCTACACCTCGGCGCTCGCGGTGGAGGAACTCATCAACCGTGGCGTCTCGCCGGACAAGGGCCCGATCCTGGTCACCGGGGGCACAGGGGGAAGCTCTTCGTTCGCCATCGACATGCTCGCGGGCCTGGGCTATCGCGTGGTCGCAAGCACCGGCAAGGCGGCCGAGCACGAGTACCTGCGCAGCATCGGCGCCGCCGAAATCGTCGGGCGCGACGGCATCGCCGCCACCGACGATCCGCTCACCGAGCAGCGCTGGGCCGGCGCGATCGACGCGGTCGGCGGCAAGCCGCTGGACGCACTGCTGCGCTCGATGAAGCAGCGCGGAGTGGCGTGCGCTTTCGGCAATGCCGCGGGAGAATCGCTGGCGACCTCGATCTACCCGTTCATACTGCGCGGCGTGTCGCTGGTCGGCATCAACGGCAACCACCCGGTGCCCGAACGGGGCTCGGCGTGGGAGCGAATGCAAAAAGGCGGCGACCTGCGGCCGAAGCACATCGGCAAGATCGCCTACACGATCCCGTTCGGCGAACTGCAGTCGCATTGCGAGAAGCTGATCGCGTCCGGCGTCCGCGGGCGCGCCGTAGTCCGGTTCGATTGAGGAAAATCAAGGAGGCAACATGAAGCTCGACTCAGACAAGGCTGCGCAGTTCAGGCATATCGACGACATGGAGTGGGAAACGCTCCGGTTCCCCGGCCAGCACAGCAAGATGCTTTTCCATCCGCGCCCCGAGAACCCCACCGAGCCGAACGCCGGCTTCGTTCGCTACGAGCCCGGCGCGCACCATCCGCTCCACCGCCACGATTTCGCGCAGGTCTGGTACGTGCTCGAGGGCACCTTCAAGGTCGGCGACCGCACGATCGGGCCCGGCACGATGGTCAACCACCCGGATCCGCACTTCGAGGCCGATCTCTCGACCGAGACCGGCGGCCTGATGCTGTTCGTGCAATACCAGGGGCCGACCACCGGCAAGGGCCCGATCTACGACGGGCGCTTCAACATGGACAAGCGCAAGGACCTCTCTGAAGAAAACCTCAAGGTCTAGCTCAGGCGAGCTCGCTTTCGAGCTCGTAGCGCGCGGCCGCATCCTGACCGAGCACCTTGACCAGGTAAGGCAGGGCCTCCTTGAGCAGCCCGGGCAGGTCCCACGGCGGATTGAAGATGAAGAGTCCGCTGCCGTGCAGGCCGAACCCGTCCGGTGACGGCGCCTTGACCGTCAGGGAAGCGTGGACCCAGTCCTTTCTCTGCAGGCGCTTGAGTAAGGCCGGGAACTGCTCCGACTCCCGGCGCTGCACGATCGGGTACCAGAGCATGTAGACCCCGGTGGCGAAGCGGCCGAGCGCATCTTCCAGCGCAGCACGCGCACGCGCGTAGTCGGCTTTGTCCTCATACGACGGATCCATCAGGACCAGCCCGCGCCGCGATGGCGGGGGCAGCACCGAGCGCAGCAGGTCGAACCCGTCGCCCGCCTGCACCAATACGCGCGGGCTGTCCTTGGAGAAATGCTGCTTGAGGCCGCGGCCCTCGGAGGGATGCAGCTCGAACAGGCGGACGCGGTCCTGCGGCCGCAAGACGCTCAGCGCAATCTGTGCCGAGCCCGGATAGGCGCGAAGCGCGCCGCCGGGATTCAGCGAGCGAACGAGGCCGAGATAGGCGGAAACAAGCGGCGGCGCGTCCTTGCGCGGCCACAGGCGGGAAATGCCGGTTTCGAATTCGGCATTCTTCTTTGCCCAGGCTTCGTCGAGCGCATAGCCGGCTGCGCCGGCGTGCGTGTCGACATACCAGAGCGGCTTTTCCTTCTTTGTGAGGTAGGCGAGCAGGTGCAGGAGCACCGAATGCTTCAGCACGTCGGCGTGGTTGCCGGCATGGAAGGCGTGGCGATAACTGAGCATGACCCATTATCGGTCATGCGCGGCGGGGGTTACCTGCGTGTCGCTGTCGCCCCGGTCGTCCCATCGCCCCTGATCGACGTGTTGTCCGAAGGCATCGACGAGACTTCGCTCGAGCTGCTCACTGCGGCGCCCGGTGTGAAACGGTTGGTGTCCGAGGCCGAAGGGACAGGCGGCAGGGACGACCTCGCCCCCGGCTGCGGCGTAGTGCATCCCACGACCGCGGCCAAGGCCGCTGCCATGCCGAGAATCGAAAGTTTTTGCATGATTGGCTCCTTGCTGCTGGCGTTGTCCCTGCTAGCAGCAAAGAGCGTACCGAGCCGCATCGCCGGAAGAAACGGGTCCGCGCACGGCGAACCGGTTCGATTTTTCAAACAGAGCGACGCAACCGGCACTTTTTACAGGCGTGCCTCAGCGCACGGAAAGTGCCGGGCGATGATCTCAGACTGCGGACCATGCAACGCGTCTTCACCCGACTGCTGGACGTCTTGGCCCATTCCATTCCCCGCGACGACGTCCGGACCATCTTCGACGTCGGCGCCCGCGACTGCGAGGAAAGCCGGCAGTTCGCGCTCGCCTTCCCCGCCTCGACGGTCTACGCGTTCGAATGCAACCCGGCCACGCTTCCGGCCTGCCGCGCGGTCGCGGCCGCCGAGCCGCGCATCGTGCTGACCGAGATGGCGGCTTCCAACCAGGCGGGCGTCACGACTTTCTACCCGATCGACCAGGAGCGCACGGTCACCGGCGTGCCCGACGGGAATCCCGGTGCGTCTTCGCTGTTCCGGGCCTCGGGGCGCTATGCGGAGGAGCAATACGTCCAGCAGGAAATCGAAGTGCGCACGATTCGCCTGGACGACTTCATGCAATCGCAGTCGATCGACGGCGTCGACATCCTCTGGATGGACGTGCAAGGTGCTGAGGCAATGGTGCTCGAGGGCCTCGGCAAGCGGCTGCGCGACGTGCGCTGCCTGCACATCGAGGTCGAGTTCTTCGAGATCTACGAAGGCCAGGGCCTGTTCGACGACGTCGATCCCTACCTGCGCGATCGCGGGTTCAACCTGCTTGGATTCACGTCCTATTCGAGATATGCGGCCGACGCGCTTTACTTGCGTGACGATATAGCCGTCGATCACCCGCGCCTGCGCAAGGACTTCCCTTTCTTGTCACGGAACCTCAGCAAGATGCGCGCGCATAAGCTCAAGCGATCGATGCGGCAGCTGGTCGGGCTTCCGGCGTGGAAGGAATCACAGAGGCCGCCGCAGGCCGGCATTTGAAGAGACGGAAACGAAAAAGGGCTCCATCGCTGGAACCCTTTGAGTCGTCTGGTCGGGGCGAGAGGATTTGAACCTCCGACCACCTGCACCCCATGCAGGTACGCTACCAGGCTGCGCTACGCCCCGAGGGCGCGGATTATAGCAGAGGGGTCCTTCCGGCCTGCGCCGTAAGTCAGTGGAGCGCGGCGCCGCCGCTGCCATCGGCGGTCGCTTCCGCGCCGAGCGCATCGATGACCTCGCGCAACTCGCGCCTGATCTCGGCGACATCGATCTTGCCGCGGCCGTTGCCTCCCTTGGCCTGCCCTTCGGCGGCCTCCGCACGCGCCGCCTCGCGGCCCTGCGAATACACGTCGTCGAGCCGGTTGCGCGCGCCGCTGATGGTGAAGCCTTCCTCGTAGAGGAGCTCGCGGATGCGGCGGATGAGGAGCACCTCGTGGTGCTGGTAGTAGCGCCGGTTGCCGCGGCGCTTGACGGGCTTGAGCTGGGTGAATTCCTGCTCCCAGTAGCGCAGCACGTGCGGCTTCACCCCGCACAGCTCGCTGACCTCACCGATGGTGAAGTAGCGCTTCGCCGGGATCGGCGGGAGGTCAGCTTTCTTGCGGCTCGGGTCCATTGCCATCGCGCGATTTCTCGACCATCGCCTTGAGCTTCTGGCTGGCGTGGAACGTCACGACCCTGCGCGCGCTGATGGGAATTTCCTCGCCCGTCTTGGGGTTGCGCCCCGGGCGCTGCGGCTTGTCGCGCAGCTGGAAGTTGCCGAACCCAGACAGCTTGACGCTTTCGCCCCGCTCCAGCGCCCCGCGGATCTCTTCGAAAAACGCCTCGACCATGTCCTTGGCCTCGCGCTTGTTCAGGCCGACCTTCTCGAAAAGCAGGTCGGCGAGTTCCGCCTTGGTCAAAGTCATCACTGCTCCCTAATTCTTCATTAACTACGGAGGGTTGCGCCAAAACGGCGACCCAGCAATTCGACCATCTGGGCGATGGCGGAATCGGCTTCCGCATCTGTGAGTGTTTTCTCAGTATCTTGCATAACTATCCGGAACGCAAGGCTTTTTCGGCCTTGGGGCAGGTTGCGGCCGAGGTATTGGTCGAAGAGGCGCACCGAGCGCACGATCGGCGGCTTTTCGGCCGAAAACGCGTCCAGGAGGGCCTGGACCGTGATTTTTGCGTCCACCAGCACCGCCAGGTCGCGCACCACCGGGGGGAAGCGCGAAGGCTGGCCGGGCTGGGGAACCGGCACCGATTGGAGCGGTTCGGCGTCGAGTTCGAAGAGCACCGCGGGCTGCGGCAGCTCGAATTTCGACTGCCAGCGGGGATGCAGTTCGCCCACCCACCCGATCGGCGCGCCGTCGACGAGCACGCGCGCCGACCTGCCCGGATGCAGCGCGGGATGCGCGGCCGCCTCGAACCGCGCGATACGCGGCCAGACGAGCGCCTCGACGTCGGCTTTGACGTCGAAGAAATCGACCGGCCTGGCTTGCATGCCCCATTGCTCTTCCTCCGCGGGGCCGCACGCAGCCGCAGCGATTCGCATCGGCTGCGACAGCCCGGCCACGGCGAGCTGGCCGTCCTTGACCGACGGATCGCGAAGGAAAGCGCGGCCGATTTCGAACACCCGGACACGCGATTGCTTTCTCGCCATGTTGTAGCGGATGTTGTCCAGCAGCCCGCCGAACAGCGTCGAGCGCATCGCCGACTGGTTGCTCGCGATCGGGTTGAGCAGCCGGATCGGGGAAGCGTTTCCGGCGAGGTCCGCCTCCCAGCTTTCGTCGACGAAGGTGAAGTTGACCACCTCCTGGTAATCGCGCGCCACGGCGAGCGCGCGGATCGCGTGCAGCGACCGATGCGACTCGGGCTCGGCGCGCATGGCCGCCGTCGCCTTCGGCGGCACAGCCGGGATGCGCTCGAACCCGTAGACGCGCGCCACTTCCTCGATCAGGTCTTCCTCGATCTCGATGTCGAAGCGGTAGGACGGCGGAGTCACTGTAAACGCCTCGTCGGTGCGCGCGAACGGCAGCGACAGGCGCGTGAAAATATCCGCCATCTCGTCGGCGCTCACCGGCACGCCGATCACCTTCTGCGCACGCGCGATCCGCATGACAACCGGCTTGCGCTCGGGCAGCTTCTTCACGACGTCCACCGTGGGCCCAGGCTCGCCGCCGCAGATCTCGAGCACGAGCTTCGTCGCGTACTCGATCCCCATCACGTTGTTGTCGAAATCCACCCCCCGCTCGAAGCGGTGCGAGGCGTCAGACGAGAAGTTGTACTTGCGCGCGCGACCGGCGATCGCCTGCGGGAAGAAGAACGCCGACTCGAGGAAGATGTTCTTCGTCTCGAGGTCGGCCTTGGTCGAATCGCCGCCCATGATGCCGCCGAGGCCGATCGGACCCGAGTTGTCGGTAATGCAGAGCACGGTTTCGTCGACCTCGACCGTCATTTCGTTCAGCAGCTTCACTTTCTCGCCCGGCCGGCCCCACCGCACGTCGATGCCGCCCGCAACCTTGTCCTGGTCGTAGACATGCAAAGGCCGCCCCATTTCGAGCATCACGTAGTTGGTGACATCGACCAGCGCCGAGATCGAGCGCTGCCCTGCGCGCTCGAGCCGCTGCTTCATCCAGTCGGGCGTGGGTGCCTTGGCGTCGACGTTGCGGATCGCACGCCCGGTGAACCGGCCGCAGCCGTCCGCATCCGTGATGCCGAAACGCAGCTTCGCGTCGCTTTTGGCGGCAATCGCCTTGACCTCGGGCACGTTGAGACGCGCGCGCGTGAGCGCCGCGACTTCGCGCGCCACGCCGAGCACCGAAAGGCAGTCGGCCTTGTTCGGCGTAAGCTTGATCTCGAAAACGGTGTCGTCGAGCTGCAGGATGCCGCGCACGTCCGCGCCTATCGTGGAGTCTGCGGGAAGCTCGAGCAGGCCGCTGTGATCCTCCGAAAGGCCGAGCTCGCGCGCCGAGCACAACATGCCCTGGCTCTCGACACCGCGCATTTTTGCGGCCTTGATTTCCAGACCCGGCAGCTTCGCGCCGACCACGGCCAGCGGCGCCTTCATGCCGGCGCGGACATTCGGCGCGCCGCAGACGATTTGCAGCGGCTCGCCCCGGCCGATGCTCACGCTGCAGAGCGAAAGCTTGTCGGCATTCGGGTGCTTGCCGACCGTGAGCACTTCACCGACCACGATGCCGGAAAACGGGGGCGCCACCGGCCGCAGCGACTCGACTTCGAGCCCGGCCATGGTGAGCAGGTGCGCAAGCTCGTCCGTCGTCATCGACGGGTTCACCATGGAGCGCAGCCAGCTTTCGGGGATCAGCATCTCAGAACTGCTTCAGGAATCGGAGGTCGCCGTCGAAGAACAGGCGCAGGTCGTCGATGCCGTAGCGAAGCATCGTCAGGCGCTCGAGCCCCGAGCCGAATGCGAAGCCGATGTAGCGCTCGGGGTCGAGCCCGAAGTTGCGCACCACCGAGGGATGGACCTGCCCGGAGCCGGAGATCTCCAGCCAGCGCCCCTTGAACGGGCCGTCGGCGAACTGCATGTCGATCTCTGCCGAAGGCTCGGTGAAGGGGAAGTACGAGGGACGAAAGCGCACCTGAAGCGCATCGGTCTCGAAGAAGCGGCGCAGGAAATCGGTGTAGACGCCCTTGAGGTCGGCAAAGCTGATGTCCTCGTCGATCCACAATCCCTCCACCTGGTGGAACATCGGCGAGTGCGTCGCATCCGAGTCCACGCGGTAGGTGCGGCCCGGGGCGATGACCTTGATGGGCGGCTTGTGCATCCGCGCGTAGCGCACCTGCATCGGGCTCGTGTGGGTGCGCAGGAGGAGCTGCAGGCCCGACGAGTCCTTCATGTCGACGTAGAACGTGTCCTGCATCGAGCGCGCCGGATGGTTCTCCGGGTTGTTGAGCGCGGTGAAGTTGTACCAGTCGGTCTCGATCTCCGGGCCGTCGGCCACGTCGAAGCCGACCGAGCGGAAGATCTCCTCCACCCTCTGCCAGGTGCGGATCACCGGATGGATGCCGCCCGGCGTGCGCCCGCGTCCCGGCAGCGTGACGTCGAGCGCTTCCTCCGCAAGGCGCGAATGCATCTTCGCGTCCGCCAGCTCCGCGCGACGTGCATCGAGCGCGGCTTCGAGGCGCACCTTGGCCGCATTGATGCCGGCGCCGGCGGCCTTGCGCTCCTCGACCGCGAGCGCGCCCAGGCCCTTGAGCAGCGCGGTCAGCGCGCCCGCCTTGCCGAGATAGCGCGCCTTGGCGTTCTCGAGCGCCGCCGGGTCGGCGGCCCCCGCAAACTCGCCGAGCGCCCTGGAAACGATGTCGTCTACGTTTTCCATCTGCACAAAAGAAAAGCGAGGGCAGCGCCCTCGCTTTGGTTACGCCGGTATGGCTTCTTCAGGCCCCGAGGTTGGCCTTGACCTGCCCGGCGATCTTCGCGAACGCCGCCTTGTCCAGCACCGCGATGTCCGCAAGCATCTTGCGGTCGATCTCGATGTTGGCTTTCTTCAGGCCGTTCATGAAGACGCTGTAGGTCATCCCGTGCGTGCGCACCGCCGCGTTGATGCGGGCGATCCAGAGCGCGCGGAAAGTGCGCTTGCGGTTGCGGCGGTCGCGGTAGGCATACTGCCCCGCCTTCATGACCGCTTCTTTTGCGATCCGCCATACGTTCTTGCGGCGGCCGCGGAATCCCTTGGCGAGGTCGAGGACCTTCTTGTGGCGCGCGTGCGCCGTTACCCCACGTTTGACTCTTGGCATTTGTCCTCTCCTTTACGCGTACGGCATCATGGCCTTGACGGCGACCATGTTGCTCTCGTGGACCGCGGTGCCGCCGCGCAGGTGACGCTTGCGCTTGGTCGACTTCTTGGTGAGGATGTGCCGCAGGTTGGCGCTGCCGCGCTTCACGCTGCCGGAGCCGCGCATCTTGAACCGCTTGGATGCGCCCTTCTTCGTCTTCATCTTGGGCATGGATACCCCTTTCTCTCTTTTGTCATGACGCCAGGTGGCCCGCTGCGCGTGCGCTTGATACCCGGTGGTCACTACTTCCCGCGCTTACCGCTGCGCAGTGGTCCTGCAAAAACCTAGGCTGCGGGTTTCGTCCCGGCAGACTTCTCCGACGCCGCGGCGTCGGGCTTGGGCGGCGCTTTCGGCACCCCCTCGGCCGGCGCCTTCTTCTTGGCCGCCGCCACCTTCACTTCCTTCTTCTTCGGCCCCAGCACCATCACCATCTGGCGGCCTTCCATGCGCGGGAAATTCTCCACCACGCCGTGCTCCTGCAGGTCGGCCTTGACCCTCTCGAGCAGCCTCACGCCGAACTCCTGGTGCGCCATCTCGCGGCCGCGGAACCGCAAGGTCACCTTCGTCTTGTCGCCTTCCTCGAGGAAGCGGATCAGGTTGCGAAGCTTGATCTTGTAGTCGCCCTCGTCGGTGCCGGGGCGGAACTTGACCTCTTTCACCTGGATCTGCTTCTGCTTGAGCTTGGCTTCGTGCGCTTTCTTCTGCTCGCGGTACTTGAACTTGCCGAAGTCCATGAGCTTGCACACGGGCGGGACAGCAAGCGGGGCGATTTCGACCAGGTCGATTTCCTTTTCCTCCGCCATCCGCATCGCCTCGCCTATCGAGACGATGCCGAGCTGTTCGCCTTCCTCCCCCACGAGACGGATCTCGGGAGCGGTAATCTGGGCATTCAGACGTTGCGCCTTGCTGGTTTCGATCGCGATGAGTGCAAACTCCTCTATTGGCGGCACCTTGCCGGTCGCCGCGCTGACCGGGCGCAGCCACGCGGCTGCGCGAAAAAATCAGGCCGTGTTCACCGCGCTTGCCTCCGCCTGGAGGCGTGCGATGAAGGCATCGAGGGCCATGGCCCCGAGGTCTTCACCGCCGCGCGTGCGCACGGCCACTGTCATAGCCTCTTTTTCCTTGTCTCCCACGACCAGCTGGTAGGGGAGCTTTTGCAAGCTATGTTCGCGTATTTTATAGGAAATTTTTTCGTTCCGCAAATCCGCCACGGCGCGCCAGCCGGCTGCCCGGAGGCGGTCCGCGACCGCCCCGGCGTAGTCGGCCTGGTGCTCCGAAATGTTCATGACCACTACCTGTTCCGGGGCCAGCCAGAGCGGGAAGGCGCCGGCGAAGTTCTCGATCAGGATGCCCATGAAGCGCTCCATGGACCCGACGATCGCGCGGTGGAGCATGACCGGGACATGCCGGGCATTGTCCTCGCCGACGTATTCCGCCCCCAGGCGCTCCGGCATGAAGAAGTCGACCTGCATGGTCCCGCACTGCCAGACCCGGCCGATCGCGTCCTTTAGCGAGTATTCGATCTTCGGGCCGTAGAACGCCCCGTCGCCGGGAGACACCTGGAAATCGATCCCCGAGCGCTTGAGCGACTCCATGAGCGCCGCCTCGGCCTTGTCCCAGAGGTCGTCCGAGCCGATGCGCTTCGCCGGGCGGGTGGCGACCTTGTAGATCACGTCCGTGAAGCCGAAGTGCGAATAGACCTTCTGCAATTGCGCGGTGAACGCCTCGCACTCGCCGAGGATCTGCGCCTCGGTGCAGAAGATGTGGCCGTCATCCTGCACGAACCCGCGCACCCGCATGAGGCCGTGGAGCGAACCGGAGGGCTCGTTGCGATGGCAGCTGCCGAACTCGCCGAACCGCAGCGGCAGGTCGCGATAGCTGCGGATGCCCTGGTTGTAGATCTGGATGTGGCCAGGGCAGTTCATCGGCTTCACCGCGTAGTCGCGGTTCTCGGAGGCCGTCGTGAACATGTTCTCGCGGTAGTTCTCCCAGTGCCCGGTCTTCTCCCAGATGCTGCGGTCGAGGATCATCGGGCAGCGCACTTCCTGGTAGCCGTTGTCGCGGTAGACCTTGCGCATGTACTGCTCGACCTGCTGCCAGAGGATCCACCCCTTGGCATGCCAGAACGGCAGCCCCGGCGCCTCGTCCTGCATGTGGAAGAGGTCGAGCTGCTTGCCCAGGCGACGGTGGTCGCGCTTTTCCGCCTCCTCGAGCATCTTGAGGTAGGCGTCCTGGTCCTCTTTCTTGGTCCACGCGGTGCCGTAGATGCGCTGGAGCATCTCGTTCTTGGAATCGCCGCGCCAATAGGCACCGGCCACGCGCATGAGCTTGAAGACCTTGAGCTTGCCGGTGGAGGGCACGTGCGGCCCCCGGCACAGGTCGATGAAGTTGCCCTGGCCGTAGAGCGAGATCGGCTCCTGCGAGGGGATCGACGCGATGATCTCGGCCTTGTAGGCCTCGCCCTGCTTCTTGAAGAATTCGACGGCGTCGTCCCGCGGCATCTCGGAGCGCGCCACCGGGAGGTCGCGCTTGGCGATCTCGGCCATGCGCTTCTCGATGGCGACGAGATCCTCCGGCGTGAAGGGCCGCTTGTACGAGAAATCGTAGTAGAAGCCGTTCTCGATCACCGGGCCGATCGTTACCTGCGCCTCGGGGAACAATTCCTTGACCGCATGGGCGAGCAAGTGCGCGGTCGAATGGCGGACGACCGAAAGCCCGTCGGGATCCTTGTCGGTGACGATCGCCAGGTCCGCGTCCTTCTCGATGCGATAGCTGGTGTCCACCACCTTGCCGTCGACGCGGCCGGCGAGCGCCGCTTTGGCCAGCCCGGGGCCGATCGATTGCGCGACCTCCGCCACCGTCACCGGGGCGGGATAGCTCTTGATGGTGCCGTCAGGAAGCCGGATCTGGGGCATCTGAAATGAAAAACGCGGCAGTGCCGCGCTTTGCTAAAAAAACGCGCAGCATTGCGCGCTTTTGCTTAAAAAACGCGCAGCATTGCGCGCTTTTGTTTAAAAATCGCGCAGCAATGCGCGCTTTCTTTTCCTAATTTGGTAGGCGCGATTGGACTCGAACCAACGACCCCCACCATGTCAAGGTGGTGCTCTAACCAGCTGAGCTACGCGCCTGGGGTTTCTCTACCGAAGCGGCGGATTTTACCCCAGAATCCCTGCATCGTTCATGGCTGGAGCATGTTCTTGGACCTGATCCTGTGGCGCCACGCCGAAGCGGAGGAGACCTGGCCCGACCTGCCGCGCAAGCTCACCGCGCGCGGCGAGAAAGACGCGGCGCGCGTGGCGAAGTGGCTGCGGCAGCACCTGCCCGCAAAGTTCGTGGTCGTCGCGAGCCCTGCGGAACGCACGCAGCAGACGGCGAGCGCCTTGGGCGTGCCTTTCAAGACGGTGCATGCCCTGGCGCCCGGTGCGTCGGTGCCCGAAATTCTCGAAGCGGCCGGATGGCAAGCCGAAGACGGCACGGTCGTCGTGGTCGGTCACCAGCCCGGCCTGGGCCAGGCCGCAGCGCATCTCGTTTCCGGCGAGGAAGCCGACTGGACGATCAAGAAAGGCGGGCTCTGGTGGCTGACCGGCCGCCAGCGCCACGGGCGCGGCCAGGTCGTCGTGACCGCGGTGCTCTCGCCTGATCTTTTTTAAGCTTCGGCCGTCTTGGCGATCTGCGCCGCCCGCTTTTCGGACACCGCGCTGATCCGCAACTCCATGCCCACGGCTTTCCAGACTGCGCTCTCGGCCTCGAACGCCGACCCGGTCAGCGGGTTGTCGTCCAGCCATGCCTGCGGCACTTCGATCGTGAACCCGCCTGCGTCCCCGGCAACCCTCAGCGGCGGCAGCGCGGCATCGGTCCGGCTGCGCATCAGCAACGTTGCAAGTCGCAGGGCGAATACCAGCAGCCACTCGGTGCCCTCGAGGCCGGCGTCCTGCATCTTGCCGAGCTTGCCGCGATGCGCGAGCACGATGCGCGCGAGCCGCTGCTGCTCCATGCGCGAAAATCCCGGCATGTCCGCATTGGAAAGCACGTAGGCCGAATGCTTGTGGTACTGGGCGTGCGCGATCGACAGCCCGACTTCCGAAAGGCGGGCGGCCCACTTCAGCATCTGCCTGTCCGGGTCGTCATCGGTGCGCGGCACGAAGGCGTCGTACATGCGCACGGCAAACTTCCGCACCCGGTCGGCCTGCGCCTCGTCGACGTGATAGCGGCGCACGAACTGCCGCACGGTGGCTTCGCGCATGTCCCGGTGCTCCACGCGCCCCAGGAGGTCGTAGAGCACGCCCTGCCGCAACGCGCCGTCGGACACTTTCATGCTGCTTATGTCGAGCGCATCGAACACCGCAAGCAGGATTGCCAGGCCGCCCGGAAGCACCGGGACGCGGTCTGCACGCAAGCCCGGGAGCAGGTCCGGATCGGCGCGGCCGATCTTGATGAGCTGCGCGCGCAGGCCGTCGAGGCCTTCGCGGGTGATGCCGGCCTCCGGCGAGCCGGCTTGCGCCAACAGCTCGCCGATGGCCTTGATCGTGCCCGACGAGCCGACCGCCTCATCCCAGCCGGCGGACTTGTAGGCTTTCTCGATGCCGGCCACCTCGTTGCGGGCGGCGAGCTCGGCCGCCTTCATGCGCGGCTTGTCGACGATGCCGTCGGGAAAATACTTGAGGCTGAAGCTCACGCAGCCCATGTAGAGGCTCTCGGTCAGCTGCGGCTCGAGGCCGACACCGATGATGAGCTCGGTCGAGCCGCCGCCGATGTCGACCACCAGCCGTTTCTGCGTGCCCGCCGGCAGCGCATTCGCGACACCGAGGTAGATGAGGCGCGCCTCTTCGCGCCCGGCAATGATTTCGATCGGGAAGCCGAGCGCGTCGCGCGCATCGCGCAGGAATTGCGGCGAGTTCTTCGCCACGCGCAGCGCGTTGGTGCCCACGGCGCGAACCGCCTGCCTGGGGAATCCCCGCAGCCGCTCGCCGAATTTCGCCAGCGCCTCGAGCGCGCGCGCCTGGGTCGCTCGGTCTATGCGCTTGTCCGCCGTGAGGCCGCCGCCCAGCCGCACCGCCTCGCGCAGCGAATCCAGGGGGTAGATCTGGCCGTCCACGACACGCCCGATGGCGAGGTGGAAGCTGTTGGAACCGAGATCGACGGCGGCGAGAAGATCGGGGCGTGCCATTGGCGGAAGTTAGCACCCGGAAATGGCCCGGGCAACGCTCGCGCGCACGGAAGATGCTGAATAAAATATGTAACAAATCCGTCATGTGACGGTATTAAACTGCTGCTTTCCGGCACGAACGAAACCACGCGGGACATGAAGCGCTCCTCGCCCCACGCGCATTTCCTGAACCGCGAGCTCGGCATCCTCGGCTTCAACCGCCGGGTGCTGGCGCAGGCCGCGGACGATGCCGTCCCGCTTCTGGAGCGCCTGCGGTTCCTCTGCATCGTCTCTTCCAATCTCGACGAATTCGTCGAGATCCGCGTCGCCGGCCTCAAGGAGCAGATCAAGCTCAACGTCCACGAGCCCGGCCCGGACGGCAAGGGCGCGGTGGAGATCCACCCCGTGGTCCTGCGCGAAGTGCGCGACCTCGTCGACGCGCAATACAAGCTGCTGAACGAGACCCTGCTGCCGCAGCTCGCGGCCGAAGGCATCCATTTCCGCCGGCGCGCGGACTGGAACCCGGCGCAGCGCCAATGGATCCGCGACTATTTCTTCCGCGAGCTGCTGCCGGTGCTCACGCCGATCGGCCTGGACCCGGCGCACCCTTTCCCCAAGGTGCTGAACAAGAGCCTCAACTTCGTCGTCGAGCTCGACGGGCGCGACGCGTTCGGACGCAATTCGGGTGCCGCGATCGTGCAGGCGCCGCGCGCGCTGCCCCGGCTCATCCGCCTCCCGCGCGAGCTGACCGAGGGCGGCTACGAATTCGTCTTCCTCTCCTCGATCCTGCACAGCCATGTGGAGGAGCTCTTCTCGGGCATGACGGTCCTGGGCTGCTACCAGTTCCGCGTGACGCGCAACTCGGACCTCTTCGTCGACGAGGAAGAGGTCAAGAACATGCGGATCGCGCTGCAGGGCGAGCTGCTGCACCGCCACTTCGGCGACGCGGTGCGGCTCGAGGTCGCCGACAACTGCTCGGAGAAGATGATCGAGTTCCTGCTGCTGCAGTTCAACCTGCAGCCGGAAGACCTGCACAAGGTGGACGGCCCGGTGAACCTTTACCGGCTCCTGGAAGTGCCCGACCAGGTCGATCGCCCGGACCTCAAGTACCCGCCCTTCCAGCCCTCGCTTCCGGCGGCGCTCGACAACGGCGGTGGGGAGCTCTTCGAGGTGCTCGCCAGGCAGGACCTTCTTCTCCACCACCCGTACCAGTCCTTCGCCCCGGTGATCAATTTCATCCGCACCGCGGCGACCGACCCGCAGGTGATCGCGATCAAGCAGACCGTGTACCGAACCGGCACCGACAGCGAGCTCATGGAGATCCTCATCGACGCCGCGCGGCGCGGCAAGGAAGTCACCGTGGTGGTCGAGCTCATGGCGCGATTCGACGAGGAGGCCAACCTCAACTGGGCCACGCGGCTCGAGGAAGTCGGCGCGCACGTGATCTACGGCGTGGTCGGCCACAAGACGCACGCCAAGATGGCGCTCATCGTGCGGCGCGAAGAGGTAGTCGACGGCGTGAAGGCGCTGAAGCGCTACGTGCACCTGTCCACCGGCAACTACCATCCTCGCACGGCGCGCCTGTATACCGATTTCGGGCTGATCACCGCGAACGAGGAGATCTGCGCCGACGCGAGCGACGTCTTCCAGCAGCTCACCGGCCTGGGGCGCGCCGGCAAGCTGCGGCACGTCTGGCAGTCGCCCTTCAGCATGCACCGCCGCGTGGTCGCCGCGATCCGCAACGAGGCGCGCATCGCGGCCGAAGGCAAGCCGGCCCAGATCATCGCCAAGATGAACGCGCTGCTCGAGCCGATCATCATCGAGGAGCTCTACGCCGCCTCGCAGGCCGGCGTAAAGATCGAGCTCATCGTGCGCGGGGTCTGCGCGCTGAAGCCGGGCATCGAAGGCCTGTCCGAAAACATCCGGGTGCGCTCGATCGTCGGCCGCTTCCTCGAGCACTCGCGCATCTTCCATTTCCAGAACGAAGGCGCCGAGGACACCTACCTCGCGAGCGCCGACTGGATGGACCGCAACTTCTTCCGCCGCATCGAGCTCTGCTTCCCGGTGCTGGACCCCGCGCTCAAGCGCCGCGTGATCCGGGAAGGGCTGTTGCCCTACCTGGCGGACAATTGCCAGGCGTGGGAAATGGATGCCGAAGGCGGCTACACGCGCGCGAAGCCTCGCCGCGGGCGCCGCCGATCCGCGCAGGAAGAGCTGCTCTACACGCTCGCGACGCCGAGCTGACCGGATGGGCCCCAAGGGCACGGCGGAGGCCGTGGTAGATTCGCGCGCCATGGAAGAAGAAAGCCCGTACAAAGGCAAGACCGGCTTTGAGCGCATCCTCAACGCCACGCGGTACTCGTTTTCCGGCCTCGCCGCGGCGGCACGCAACGAGGACTCTTTCCGCCAGGAGCTCGTCCTCGCCTTCATCTTGTTGCCGCTTGCCTTGTGGATCGGGCCGACCGGCGTCGGGAAAGCGCTCATGGTCGGGAGCGTGCTGTTCGTCCTGGTGGTCGAGCTGCTCAACTCCGCCGTCGAGGCGACGGTCGACCGCATCTCGCTGGAGGATCACCGCCTCGCCAAGCGCGCCAAGGACATCGGCAGCGCCGCGGTCATGATCTCGCTGGTCAACGCCGTGGCGGTCTGGCTGCTCGTGCTGTTCGGCTAAGCCGCGCCCGTTTAACCAAACCTTCACGGTTCCTTCACGCGCCTGACACATGGCGAGCGCACATTGCGCGCCATGCACATAGCGATGGTGACCGAAACCTACCCGCCGGAAGTCAACGGCGTGGCCCGCACGGTATACATGATGGTCGAGGGCTTGCGCGAGCGAGGGCACGCCGTCCAGCTCGTGCGTCCGCGCCAGCACCCGGCCGACATGGGATTCACGCAGGGCGCCTACGAGGAACTGCTGCACCCCGGCTTCCCGATCCCGCGCTATTCGCAGCTGCGCATGGGCCTGCCCGCAGGCCGTGCTCTGCTGCGCAGCTGGCGGGCCAAGCGTCCCGACGTGGTGCATATCGCCACCGAAGGCCCGCTCGGCTGGTCGGCGCTCGCCGCCGCGCGCAAGCTCGGCATCCCGGTAGCCACGGATTTCCATACCAATTTCCACGCGTACAGCAGGCATTACGGATTCGCGTGGCTGGCGCGCCCGGTGACCGCGTACCTGCGCCGCTTCCACAACGATGCCGACCTGACGCTGGTGCCGACGCAGGAAATGGCCGACGACCTCGGCAAGCTCGGATTCCACCGGCTCGGCATCGTCGGGCGGGGCGTGAACCCCAAGGTGTTCCACCCGCACCGCCGGCGGCAATCACTGCGCGAGAGCTGGGGCGCCGGGCCGGAAGCACTGGTGGTGACTTGCGTCAGCCGTTTCGCGCACGAGAAGAATTTTCCGCTGCTGATCGAAGCCTTCGAGCAGATGCGCAAGGTGCGGGAAGACGCAAAGCTGGTGCTGGTGGGCGACGGCCCCTTGGTGGACAGCCTGCGCCGGACGTCGAACGGCTTCGTAATTGCCGGCCGCAAAGTCAACGGCGAGCTTTCCGCCCACTACGCATCGGCCGACGTGTTCCTCTTCCCGAGCATGACCGAGACCTTCGGCAACGTCACGCTCGAGGCCATGGCCAGCGGCCTCGCGATCGTGGCCTACGACTATGCCGCGGCGAGGCAGTACCTCCGCGACGGCGAATCGGCCATCCTCGCCCCGTTCGGCGACAAGGACGCTTTCATCGCCGGGGCGGTGGCGCTTGCGAGGGATCCTGCGCGCGTCAAGAGGCTGCGGGACGAGGCGCGCCGGCTCGCCGAGGGGCTCTCGTGGGATGCGATCGTGGCGGATTTCGACGCAGCGCTCGGCGAGCTGCTGGACCGATCGCGGTCGCACGTCTCGAAGGCCGCGTGACGCGGGTCGAATCCGCCGTCGCCCGCCTGTGTGGCTGGGACGAGCGCCTCTGTGTTTCGCTCAACCGCCTGATCAGGATCCCGACGCTGCTCCACCTGTTTCGAATCATCAGCCGCCTGGGTGACGGTATCGCCTGGTACCTGCTGATGCTGGGACTGCTCGAAGCGGATCCCGGCGCCGCCTGGCCGGGCGTGCTCCACATGGCAGCGGCCGGGCTGGCGTGCACCTGCCTCTACAAGCTCCTCAAGCGCGGCACGCTGCGCCCGCGGCCCTTTCAAGTGCACCAACACATCGACGCCGGAACGCAGCCGCTGGACCAGTTCAGCTTCCCGTCCGGCCATACCCTGCATGCGGTGGCCTTCACGCTGATCGCCTGCTCGTACCACCCGGCCCTCGCCTGGGTGCTGGTGCCCTTCACCCTGCTGGTGGCGGCATCGCGGATGGTGCTCGGCCTGCACTACCCGAGCGACGTGCTGGCCGGGGCCGCGCTCGGGGCGCTGGTGGCGGCGGCTTCCTTCTCCTTGGCGTGATTTCCGTTTATGGAAACTCAATTGGCTTGCGAGCCAATATCAGAGCCGTTCTACAAAGATAAATGTTCATAAATCAGGCGGGTTGCGCGCAGGCGTCGAGCAGCCGCGCGTACCGCGCCATGGGCGGCGTCGACAGGCCCGGCGTCTTCGCCTGGTCGTCCCAGCGCCGCAGCAGCGCGGCATCCGAGGCATACGGCCTCGCGATGAACGCCTGGGCCTCGGCTTCGCTGAACATGCCGCCCTGCAGCTGCAGGCTGTGCTTCGAGGCCGCCGAAAGCGAATCCCAGTAGCTGTCGCTCACTGCGCACAGGTACCGCTTGGCGTCCACGTGCAGCCGGATCGGCTCGAGCACCGCCGGCGGGAACACGCTGCGGAGGAAGGGCATCGCGATGTACTGGTGGAGGTCGTCCCGCCGCTCGCCGACCGCGTGCGGCTTCTGGGCGACGAGGTGCCCGAGGTCGTGCATCAGGCAGGCGCAGACCAGTTCCGGCGTGGCGCCGGCCTCCTCGGCCAGTGTCGCGCACTGCAATGCATGCTCGAGCTGGCTGACCGCTTCGCTGCCGTAGGACGCGGCGCCGCGTGTCTCGAAAAGCCCGACGATTTCCCCTACGCTCAGCGCCATGGTCAGATCAGTGCCTTTCGGATGCGGGCGGAAGCCAGGTCGATCAGGCTCACGCACACTATGATGATGATCATGACCGCGCAGGTTTCGGCATAGTAGAAGCCGCGGATGATCTCCCAGAGGATCACGCCGATGCCGCCCGCGCCGACCATGCCGACCACCGAGGCCGAGCGCACGTTCGACTCGAAGCGGTAGAGGGTGTACGAAATCCACAGCGGCAGCACCTGCGGGATCACGCCGTAGACGATTTCCTCGACCGAGCTCGCGCCGGTCGAGCGGATGCCCTCGACCGGCTGCGGGTCGATCGCCTCGACCGCCTCGGAGAAGAGCTTGGCGAGGATGCCGGTGGTGTGGACCCAGAGCGCGAGCACGCCGGCAAAGGGCCCGAGGCCGACCGCGACCACGAACAGCATCGCGAACACCATCTCGTTGATCGCGCGCGAGGCGTCCATGAGCCTGCGCACCGGCTGGTGGATCCACCACGGCGCGATGTTCGCCGAGGACAGCAGCCCGAACGGGATTGCACAGACCACGGCCAGGGCGGTTCCCCAGACCGCGATCTGCAGCGTGACCAGCATCTCGTCCACGTACAGGCGCCAGTTGGCGAAGTTCGGCGGGAAGAAGTCCGACGCGTACTTCGCCATGTTCGACGAATCGCGCAAGAGGTCGAACGGGCGCATGTCGGCGCCCTTCCAGGTGAGCGCCAGCATCCCCAGCACCGCGCCCCAGGCCAGCAGGGCGCCGAAGCCGCGGCGGGGAATCGCGGCCGGGGCGGCAAGAGCGTGGTCCATCGGGGTTCCCGGGGCGGTTTCGCGGCGCTTACTTCTGCGCCAGCTGCTGGTTGAGCTCGGCCAGCCTGCGGTTGATCTCCGCGAGCTTCGCCTGCTTCTCGGCCGCGGGCATCGCCGCATCCGCCTCGAGCTTCGTCCTGTCGCGGAAGAGCTCGAGCTGGCGGATCGGGATCAGCTGGCGGTTGGACGACTCCTGGAACTTCGAGAGCTTGGACAGCTTCATGAGCGCATCCTTCTCGCGCTGGCCGCCCTGGCCGTAGCTGTAGAAGAAGTTGCGGATCTTGGCCTTGGCCGCTTCCGGAAGGTCCTTGCGCATCACCAGCGGATCGAGCGGGATCAGCGGCGAGGTCCAGAGGATGCGGATCTCCTTGAACTTGTCCGGGAAGCGCTCGAGGATCTTCTCGAGGTTCTCGCTGTTGTTGGTGGCCACGTCGACCTGCCTGTTGGCCACCGCCATCGCATTGGTCTCGTGGTTCGCCGAGCGCACGACCTTGAACACCGACTTGGGGTCGAGGTTGTTGGCCGCAAAGACGTAATACCCCGGCACCAGGAAGCCCGAGGTCGAATTCGGGTCGCCGTTGCCGAACGACAGCGACTTGCCGTTCTTCAGCACGTCGTCCAGCGTCCTGAGCGGGCTGTCGCGATGCACGATCAGGTGCGAGTAGTAGCCCTGCGAGCCGTCGGCGTTCACCATCTGCGCGAACACCTCGCCGCTGGCGCGATCCACGGCCTCCATCGCCGACTTGTTCCCGAACCAGGCCACGTGCACCTTGTTGAAGCGCATCGCCTCGATCACGCCGGCATAGTCCGGGGCGAAGAAGGCGTTGACCTTGTAGCCGGTCTTTCTCGCCATGTCCTCGAGGATCGGCGCCCAGTCCTGCTTGAGGCTGGACGAGGACTCGGTGGAGATGATGCCGAAATTGACTTCTTTCAGGTCCTGCGCGCCGGCAGGCAGGACGGCTGCTGCGGATAGCGCTGCGGCGGCGATCAGTTTCTTGAGCATTGGTGTGGACTCCTGTCGTGGGTTCTGGGGTTCAGCCTGCCTGCGCCGCGCCGACCGCGGGATAGGGCCAGCCATGCGTTGGTTTCGGGGCCGGCTCGTCGCGAAGCGTCGAGATGTGGTCGGACAGCGAAAGGATCTCGTCGGCCTCGGCGCCGTAGAGTTCGCGCAGCAGCGCCGGGGTCAGGCGCGCGGAGGGCCCGTCGTAGACCACCTTGCCTTGCAGCAGCGCCACGGTACGGGGGCAATAGCGCAGCGCGACGTTGACCTGGTGGAGCGAGACGAGCACGGTGCAGCCGTCCTCGCGGTTGATCTTCGCGAGGATCTCCATGACCTTGCGCGAGGACTCCGGGTCGAGCGACGCGATCGGCTCGTCGGCCAGCACCACCTTCGCCCCCTGGACGAGCGTGCGCGCGATCGCGGCGCGTTGCTGCTGTCCGCCGGAGAGCGTCGAGGCGCGCTGGGCGGACTGCTCGCCGATCCCGACGCGGCGCAGGGCGTCCGCGCCCGCGGCCAATTCCGCGCGCGTAAACCATTTGAGCAGGCTGCGCCAGAACGGCACGCGATGCAGCGCGCCGGCCAGCACGTTGACGATCACCGGCAGGCGGTCGACGAGGTTGAACTGCTGGAAGACGAACCCGATCCCGGCGCGCACTTCGCGGATATCGCCAGAAAGCTTCCCGCCGTCCTGCACGACGCGGCCGCCGACCTCGATGCGCCCGGTGCCGGCATCGCCGGTCACCAGGCCGGCGATGTGCCTGAGCAAAGTCGACTTGCCCGAGCCCGAAGCGCCGATCAGCGCCACCATTTCGCCCGGCATCACCGAGAGCTCCACCGCGTCGAGTGCGCGTCGTCCGTTGCCGAACGTCTTCGTCAGCGCGCTGATGCAAACCACAGGCACCGGGGGCTTCATACGATCCGCACGCCCTGCCGCCAGACCGCACGAACTACAGGCTGCCTCGACCCGTCGAGTCCTTCGACCAGCCTCATCTGCACGAGGTCGGCGCGCATGCCGGGCGCGAGCACGCCGCGATCGCCCAGGCCCGCGGCCCTTGCGGGATTCAGGCTGACGCTCGCCACGGCCTGCGGGATCGACCAGCCCGCTTCGTCGACCAGGCGGAAGGCCCCCATGAGCAGGCTGACCGGCACATAGTCGGACGACAGCGTGTCGAGCAGCCCGAGCTTTGCCAGCTCGAGCGCCGCGACATTGCCGGAATGCGAGCCGCCGCGCACCACGTTCGGCGCGCCCATCACTGTCGACATGCCGTGCTCCTTGGCTGCACTCGCTGCGGCAATGGTCGTGGGGAACTCCGAGATCACGACCCCTTCACGGCGCGCCTCGAGGACATGCGCCGGATTGGTGTCGTCATGGCTGGCCAAGGTCACCCCATGACGGCGTGCGTACTCGACGAAGTAGCGGCGATGCGGGACCACGTACTTCTCCTGCAGCACCCTGGCGTTTGCCACCTGCTCGTCGAACTTGGCGTCCGACCAGCCCTTCTTGCCGGTGTAGTAGGTGCGGGCCTGGCTGATGTCCTCCCACTGGCGCTGGCCCGGGGTATGGTCCATGAGCGAGATGAGGCCGACGCGCGGGTCGCCGACGAACGGGGCGAACAGCTCGATGGTGTTCGCCACGGGCAGCTCGCATCTCACGTGCAGCAGGTGATCGGCGCGCAGCAGGCCGGCCCGCGCGGTGCGCTCGATGCAGTCGATGACGTCGCCCCAGCTCTGGCCGCGTACCGCGTCGGCATCGAGGTCGCCGACGCCCAGCGCGTCGTAGACGGTAGTGATCCCCGCCGCTGCAACCTCCGCATCGTGCGCCAGGAGCGCGGGCAGCGCCGGCCAGCGCACTTTCGGCCGCGGCATCAGGTGCCGCTCGAAATTGTCGGTATGGATCTCCACCAGCCCCGGCAGGAGGAAGTCCCCCTCCAGGTCCGCGGCCCCGTTGACCGACGAGCTGCCGGAATCGACCGCCACGATGGCGCCCCCGGCCACCGCCAGCGTGCCCTGCACCACTTCGCCGCCCAGCACCAGCCGGGCGCTCTTGAAAACCAGTTCGCCGTTCATTGGAATTGCACCATGTCGATGACGCGCGTCGCGACCGAATCGCGGACCCGCGCGTCGTGGAAGATCCCTACGATCGCCGCGCCGTTGGCGCGCGCCTCGTTGATGAGGCCGACGACCGTGATGCGGTTGTCCGCGTCCAGCGAGGCGGTCGGCTCGTCGAGCAGCATCAGCGGGCGCGGCTTCACGAAGCTGCGCGCGATGTTCACGCGCTGCTGCTCGCCCCCGGAGAAGGTCGCCGGCGGCACATACCAGAGCCGCTGCGGGATGCGTAGCCTCAGGAGCAGGTTCTGCGCGCGCGCATGCGCCTGCTGCGCGAGGTCCCTGTCGCCGCGCGCTTCCTCGACGAGCGGCTCGGCCACCACGTCGATCGCCGGCACCCGCGGCACCACGCGCAGGAACTGGCTCACGTAGGCGATCGTGTCCCGGCGCAGCGCGAGCAACTCGCGCGGCGACGCACTCGCAACGTCGATCGTCCCGTCGGCATGCCGGACGCGGATCGCTCCGGTGGTCGCCCGGTAGTTGGCATAGATGAGCTTGAGGAGCGTGCTCTTTCCCGCGCCGGATGGCCCGTCCAGCGCCACGCACTCGCCCGCCCGCACGTCGAGGTCCACCCGGCCGAGTACCGGCAGTTCGGCGCCGCCCTGGTTGTGCAGCAGGAAGGTCTTGGACAGCCCTTCGATCGCCAGGAACGGCGCGCGGTCGGAGACCGTCATGGCTGCAGCACCGAAGACACCAGCAATTGCGTGTAGGGATGCTGGGGATCGTCCAGCACCTGGTCGGTGAGGCCGGTCTCGACCATGCGCCCGTCCTTCATCACCAGCATGCGGTGCGCGAGGAGCCGGGCCACCGCGAGGTCGTGGGTCACGATGATCGCGGCGAGCGAGAGCTGGCGCGTGAGCGAGCGAAGCAGGTCGAGCAGCCTGGCCTGCACCGAGACGTCGAGGCCCGAGGTCGGCTCGTCCATGAACACCAGGCGCGGCTGCGTCACCAGGTTGCGGGCGATCTGCAGGCGCTGCCGCATGCCTCCGGAAAATGTCCGCGGCGAATCGTCGATGCGGGTGGCGTCCATCTCCACGCGCGTCAGCCAGTGCTCGGCGGCCTGGCGGATGCGCCCGTAGTGGCGGTCGCCGAGCGCCATGAGGCGCTCGCCGACGTTCGCGCCGGCCGAGACTTCCATGCGCAGGCCTTCGACCGCGTTCTGGTGCACGTAGCCCCAGTCGGTGCGCGCCAGCAGCCGCAATGCGGACTCGGTCATCGCGTAGAGGTCGACCGGACCTTCGTGCCGCGTGAGGAACTCCACCTTGCCCGCGTCGGGCTTGCGCCGGCCCGAAGCGCAGTCGAGCAGCGTCGTCTTGCCGGAGCCGGATTCGCCGACGATCGCGAGCACCTCGCCGGCGTGCAGCTCGAAGGAAACGCCCTCCACCGCGGTGCGCGAGCCGTACTTCCTCGAAATGCCGCTCGCGCGCAGGATCGGCTGGCCGCTCATCGCCAGCCCTCCTCGGACTCGCGCCGCTCGCGGCAGTAGTCCGTATCGGAACACACGAACATCCGCCCCCCCTTGTCGTCCGTTACCAGCTCATCCAGGAAACTCGATTGGGAGCCGCACGATGCGCAGGCCGAGCCCCATCGCTGCACTTCGAACGGGTGGTCCTCGAAGGCGATGCTCTCGACCCGCGTGTAGGGCGGCACCGCGTAGATGCGCTTTTCCCGCCCGGCGCCGAAGAGCTGCAATGCCGGATTCATGTTCATCTTCGGGTTGTCGAACTTCGGGATCGGCGAAGGCGCCATGAGATACCGGTCGTTGACCATCACCGGATAGTCGTAGGTGGTCGCGATGTGCCCGTAGCGCGCGATGTCCTCGTACAGCTTCACGTGCATCAGCCCGTAGTCGGCCAGCGCATGCATCCGGCGCGTCTGCGTCTCGCGCGGCTCCAGGCGCTGCAGCGGCTCGGGCATCGGGACCTGGTAGACGATGATCTGCCCGGCCTCCAAAGGCGTTTCCGGGATGCGGTGCCGGGTCTGCAGGATCGTCGCCTCGGCCGTGCGCTCGGTGATCGCGACGCCCGCGGTGCGCTGGAAGAACCGCCGGATGTTGACCGCGTTGACGGTATCGTCGGCGCCCTGGTCGATGACCTTCAGCACGTCTGCGGGCCCCAGGATCGCCGCGGTGACCTGGATCCCGCCGGTGCCCCATCCATAGGGCAGCGGCATCTCGCGCGAGCCGAATGGCACCTGGTAGCCGGGAATCGCGACCGCCTTGAGGATTGCGCGCCGGATCATGCGCTTGGTGCGCTCGTCGAGGTAGGCGAAGTTGTACGCCGGGTCGCGCTCGACCACCGCGTCGCGCAGCGGAAGGTCGCCGGCGTTCATTCGCCCGCTCCGTCCTGGCCGCCGGGGATAGCCGCCGCCTTGGCGCGTATCTTGCGCACCAACTCGAGCTCCGACTGGAAATCGACGTAGTGCGGCAGCTTGAGGTGCTGGACGAAGCCGGAAGCCTCGAGACTGTCGCTGTGCGAGAGCACGAACTCCTCGCGCTGGACCGGCGACTCGACGTCCTCGCCCAGCTCGGGCGCGCGCAGCGCACGGTCGACCAGCGCCATCGCCATCGCCTTGCGCTCGCCATGGCCGAACGCGAGCCCGTAGCCGCGCGTGAACTGCGGCGGCTCGGACTTGGAGCCGGCGAACTGGTTGATCATCTGGCACTCGGTGACTTCGATCTCGCCGATCGACACCGCGAACCCGAGCTCCTCGGGCTCGACCTCGACTTCGACGCACCCGTAGCGGATCTCGCCGGCGAACGGGTGGGTATGCGCGTACCCTCGCTGGCTCGAATAGCCCATCGCAAGCAGGAAGCCTTCGTCGCCGCGCGCGAGATTCTGCAGCCGGGCTGCGCGCCCCGCGGGAAATCGCAGCGGCTCGCGCGTGAGGTCGGGCGGCTCGGGATCGCCCTCGGAAGGCAGTTGCGCCTCCACCAGCCCTTCGCCTTCGAGCAGGGCCACGACCGAAGCCGACATGTCTTCGTCATTGGCGGCCGGCGGCGCCGGGACCTCGCCGGGCGCCTTTTGCCTTGGCGATTGCGCCGCAAGCGAAAAATCCAGCAACCGCTGCGTGTAATCGTACGTCGGCCCGAGCACCTGGCCGCCCGGGAGATCCTTGTAAGCCGCAGAGATGCGGCGCCAGAGGCGCATCCGGCCGGTATCGATCGGCAGCGTATAGCCGAGCCTGGGAAGCGTGGCTCGGTAGGCACGCAGAAGGAAGATCGCCTCGACAAGGTCGCCGGCCGCCTGCTTGATCGCCAGCGCCGCAAGGTCCGGGTCGTAGACCGAGCCCTCGCTCATCACGCGGTCCACGCCCAGCCGCAGCTGCTGCCGTATCTGCGCCAGCGACAGTTCCGGCACGCCGGGGTCGCCGCGCCGCCGCTCGTCGACCAGGTCGTAGGAGTTGAGGATCGCGCGTTCGCCGCCCTTGACCGCCACGTACATGCCTAGGCCTCGATCCGGGTGGTGCGCGGCAGGCCGGCCAGCCGGGCGCCGCACGCGACGTACAGGTCGACCCCGCGCGGGAATCGCTTGTAGTTCTGCGCCCACTGCTGGAGGAACCAGTCGTCCAATCCGCCGACCTCCAACCTGCCTTTGCCGCGGATGCCGGGACCGGAAAGGGTCCAACCCCTGTCATCCCTGAGCGCTTCGGCCTGCAGCACAAGCGTGGCCGAGCGGTCCGGATAGTCCTCGCTTCCGTTCGAGAACTGTTCGAGCGCGGGGAAATCGCGGCCCGCCTCCAGAAGCGCGAAGTCGGCATGGCCCGGCTGGCTGACCAGGTGGCAGCCGGTATGGAAGCGCAAGTAGCGCTGCACGATCGCTTGGGTCGCCTCGCGCTCGGGGCTTACGGGCATCCACAGGCGGGTGTCCTGGTCGAGCAACGCGAGAAGCAGCGCGCACGCTGCCGGGCTTATGCCGGGCGGCACCTGCGCATCCTGGGCGACCTCGACGATCGTGCCGGGCCGCGAGATTGCCTCCAGGCACGAGCGGAATACGGCCTGGCTGCCGAAAGCGAGATCCGAAAACCCGGGGCCGACCTGCGAGATGTCCACGCTCATGCGCTCGTCTCCCTGGCAACGGTAAGGAACTCGACGCGCGTCGACTGCGCGCGGCGGTGCATGCGCTGGATCTCTTCCACCCTGGCCCGCCTTGCCGGCTCGACCACCAGGCGCATCAGCTCGTCGTGCATCAGCGGATCCAGCAGCAGCGCGTCCGCGAGCGCCGCAAGCTCCGCCTTTCGGTGCGAGCGGCCCTGCACATAGGCCACGCCCACCAGCCCGCCGGCGAGCCGCAGGGCGCAGCGCGTGACCAGGACTTCGCCGAAGTTGAACCGGTCGCCGGTGCCGCCGATGCGGGCCCGGATCATCGACAACCCGGTCTCCGGCCGGCGCAGCCAGGTGAACTCGAGATGGGCGTATGGGGCCATCGCGAGTTCCAGCGAATCCACTTCGCACTTCGCTAGCGCGGCCATCCAGCGTTGCCGTTCGGCGCTTGCGTCTTCCACTTCTGCACTCAGCATGATCCGCCCCGTTGATTTCGTTCGATGCGAGGCGGATGCTAGCGAGGCGAGATGAAATTTTTGTGACGCGAAAATCATTTGCATCCGGTCATGCGCTTGTCACATCCCGTGCGTAACCTTCCGCCCGTTTGCGTCAGCGGTTTGAGCGCGCAACCTCAGGAAGTACCGGAGCTGTGATGGGCGATTCGCCGACGCAGGTCAGAGCGATCTTCGTGTCCGACGTGCACCTGGGCACCCCGGCGTGCCAGGCCGCGCGGCTGCTCGAGTTCCTGAAAGCCTACGAGTCGGAATACCTTTTCCTGATCGGCGACATCGTCGACTTCTGGGCGATGCGCCGCCGCGGCATCCACTGGTCTGCGGAGCAGAACACGCTGGTGCAGAAGATCCTCAAGCGCGCGCGGCACGAGGTGCAGGTCGTCTTCATTCCCGGCAACCACGACGAGGCGGTGCGCGAGCACGCCGGCGTCCTCTTCGGCAACATCCGCGTCGAGCGGGACTACCTGCACGTCGCAGCCGACGGAATGCGCTACCTGCTCGTTCACGGCGACGAATTCGACCAGGTCACGCGCTATCACCGCTGGGTCGCGATCCTGGGCGACCATGCCTACGCCTTCGTCGTGCGGCTGAACCTGTGGCTCTCGTGGATGCGCCGGAAGCTGCGCATCCCTGGCTACTGGTCGCTCTCCGGCTATGCCAAGGGCAAGGTCAAGCGCGCGGTGAGCTTCGTTTTCGATTTCGAGGCTTCGGTCGCCCGCCACGCGCGCGAGCGGGGGGCCGACGGCGTCATCTGCGGCCACATCCACGTTGCGGCGCTGCATGACGCGGAAGGCATTGCCTACGTGAACTGCGGCGACTGGGTCGACAGCTGCACCGCCGCCGTGGAACACCTGGACGGGCACATCGAGATCGTGCGCTGGGCGGGCGCCACCGCCATCGATTTTCCAAATAGGGCAAACAAACCACCCGCAGACCTGCTCCTGGAGCCGGTCTTGGGAACGCAAAGTCGATAAATCTACGGCGCCGGTTGTTGCCGGGCGGGAGCCCCGGCCGACCTAGCCACGCGAAGCCCGCAGCACGCCCGGCACTTCCTTCACCACAGAGAGCGCGCGGCGCAACTGGTCGACGTCCGCCACGTCGCAAGTAAAGCGCATGTAAGCCAGGTCGTTCTTGGACTGCGTATTGACCGCGGTCACGTTGATCTTCTCGCGGGCCAGGGCTTCGCCGACGTCGCGCAGCAATCCCTGGCGGTCGCTGGCCACGACCGCCATGTCGACGGAGAACGCCGCCCCGCCTTCCCTCCGTCCTTCCTTCTCGCCCCAGCCCGCGTCGATGACGCGCTCCGGGTGCTTGTCCGCCAGGTTATGGAAGCTGGTGCAATCCTCGCGATGGATCGACACGCCGCGGCCGCGTGTCACGAAGCCGCGGATCGGGTCCGGCGGCACCGGCTTGCAGCAGCGCGCAAGCTGGGTGAGCAACCTGTCGATGCCAACGATGAGGATCCCGCTGTCGCCACCGCCGGACTTGGGCTTGCGCGTCGCCGGGCCGGCGGGTTCCTCGGGCACGGGCACCGCCTCCCCGCGCAGGGTGCGCATCGCCACCTGCAGCTGGCGCAGCGTGATCTCGTCGCGGGCCACCGCCGCAAACAGGTCGTCCGATTTCGGGAACCCGAGCGTGGCCGCGAGCGAATCGAGCTTCGCGCGGCCTTCGCCCTCGCGGTTCATCTCGCGCTCGACGATCGCCCGGCCGGCCGCGATCGTCTCGGCCAGCGCCTGGTTGTTGAACCATTGCCGCACTTTCTGGCGCGCGCGATGGCTCTTGAGGTAGCCCAGCTCGGGGTTGAGCCAGTCGCGCGACGGACCGCCGACCTTGGCCGACACGATCTCGACGCGCTGGCCGTTGGAAAGCGGCCGGTCGAGCGGCACCATGTGCCCGTCGACCTTCGCGCCGCGGCAGTGGTGCCCCAGGTCCGTATGCAGCGCGTAGGCGAAATCGACCGGGGTCGAGCCGGCCGGCAGGTCGACGACCTTGCCCTGCGGCGTCATCACGTAGACGGTGTCGTCGAGCGCCGCGTGCTTGAAGCGCTCGACCCATTCGGCCGAGTCGGCCACCTCGTCCCGCCAGGCGAGCAGCTGCCGCAGCCAGGCGATCTTCTCGTCGAACGCGCCGTCGGACTGCGCCTGCCTGCTCGCGGTCCCCGACTCCTTGTAGCGCCAATGCGCCGCGACGCCGTACTCGGCGTGCTGGTGCATGTCCTGCGTGCGGATCTGCACCTCGAGCGCCCGCCCGTCCGGCCCGATCACCGCGGTGTGCAGGCTGCGGTACAGGTTGGATTTCGGTCGCGAGATATAGTCGTCGAATTCCTGCGGGATCGGCGTCCAGAGGTTGTGCACCAGGCCGAGCGCCGCGTAGCAGTCCTTGACCGAGTCGACGATGACGCGCACCGCGCGCACGTCGTAGACCTCGGAGAAGTCGAGCGCCTTGGCGCGCATCTTGTTGTAGATCGAGAAGATGTGCTTCGGCCGGCCCTGGATCTCGGCCTTGATGCCGGCCGCCTCGAGCTCCCGCCCCAGCTGCGAGGTCACGCTCGAGATGAAAGCCTCGCGCTCGGCGCGCTTTTCGTCCAGCATTTGCGCGATGCGCTTGTAGCCTTCGGCGTCGAGGAAGCGCAGCGACAGGTCCTCGATCTCCCACTTGAGCTGCCACATGCCCAGCCGGTTCGCGAGGGGCGCGTAGATGTCGAGCGACTCCTGCGCATAGCCTTCGCGCTCCGGCGTCGGGCTCTTTGCAAAGTACCGCAAGGTCTGCGTGCGGCTGGCCAGGCGCACCAGCACCACGCGAACGTCCTCGACCATCGCGAGCACCATCTTGCGCAGCACTTCGGATTGCTTCTCCTGGTCCTCCACCGAGGGCTTCGACCCGGCACGCCCGGGGCGCGTCGACACGCGCAGCTGGTAGAGCTTCTCCACGCCCGCGGCCAGGCCTGCGATTTCCGCGCCGAATTTGTCGCGCAGGTCGTCGATCTTGCCGAGGTACTTCGGCGCCGCGAACAGGATGCCCGCGGCGCGCGAGGCCGCATCCATGCCGATGCCCGCGAGGCTCGATGCGAGGCCCAGCGCGTGCGGCCACACCGGCTCGCCGGTGGAGAGCGTGTGCTGCGCGTACAGCGGCTCGGCGAAATCGAGCGCGCGCGCGAGCACCTCGCGATCCGCGTTCGCGAGGTCGCGGCCGAGCGACTGCAGCAGCGCTTCCCGGCTGTCGGCCGATGGCTCGCGGGAATGAAGAGGCACGACGGAAACCATGCCGCGATTTTATAGCGAAGGGCATAATGAACTCCTATTTTGTCGACGCACATTTCCCCCCGCATCCTCCTGGTGCTGTGCGCCCTTTTTTGGGGCGGCCACTGGGTCGTCGCGCGCGCCGTCTACACCGAGTCCACGCCCTTCGCGCTCTCGTTTTGGCGATGGCTCACCGCGGCCGCGGTGCTGGCGCCTTTCGCGTGGAAGCCCTTTGTTGCCGATTGGGACAAGGTGCGCGCGCAATGGCGGCCGATCGCGCTCCTGTCGCTGGCCGGCACCGGGCTCTATAACGGCATCGGCTACGTGGGTATCCAGTACACGACGGCGACCAACGCGCTCGTCATCCAGTCGGTGACGCCGGCGATCATCCCGGTGCTCGCCTTTGCCATCCTGCGCGAGCGCATCGGCCCGGCGGCGATCGCGGGCGTGACGCTCTCGTGCGCCGGCATCCTCGCCATCGCGTGCAAGCTGGACTTCCAGGCCCTGCTCGCGTTGCGCCTGAATCTTGGGGACCTCTGGCTGCTGTTGAACGTCTCGCTTTGGGCGCTCTACACGGTCTGCCTGCGCTGGAAGCCGCAGGGCCTGCACCCGTTCACCTTCCTCTTCGCGATCATGGTGATCGGGGTCGTGCAGCTGCTTCCGTTTTACGCCTACGAGCTCGCCACCGGGGGCGGGGTGCGCTTCAGCACGACGGCGGTGCTCGGCATCCTCTATCTCGGCATCTTCCCGGCCACGCTCAACTACCTCCTCTGGAACAAGGCCGTCGGCGAAATCGGCGCGGCGCGCGCCGGGCCGTTCCTTTACCTCGTCCCGGTATTCGGGATCGCAATGGCCTGGCTCTTCCTCGGCGAGCGCCTGTACCTCTACCACCTGGTCGGCGTCGTCCTCATCTTCGCCGGCATCTGGCTCGCCTCGAAGGACAAGGCCAGGGGCAAGCGCTAGAGTCCGGCCATGGGGTGGATCCGCGAATGGAAAAGGAAGCGCGTGCTCGAGAAGCACGCCGTCGACGATGTCCTGTGGCGGGAGGTCGCGGCGACGCTGCCGTTCCTGGGCGGCCTGGATGCCGGCGAGGAGAGGCGACTCAAGGAAATGGCCGTGCTCTTTCTCGCCGAGAAGCAACTGACGCCCCTTGCCGGATTGCGCCTGGCCGACCGCGACCGGCTTTCGATCGCGATCCAGGCCTGCCTGCCTGTGCTGGAATTGGGCCTCGACTGGTACGACGGCTGGGTGGGGATCCTCGTGTACCCAGGCGACTTCCGCGTGAAGAAAAAGGAAATGGACGAGCACGGCGTGCTGCACGAGTGGGAGGACGACCTCGCCGGCGAGTCGTGGGACCGCGGGCCCGTCATCCTCTCGTGGGATGCGGTCGGCGAAGCAGGCAGCGTGGCCAGGGGCGGCGCCAACGTGGTCCTGCATGAATTCGCTCACAAGCTGGACATGCGCAACGGCGAAGCCGACGGGATGCCGCCGCTGCACCCCGGCATGGACGCCGCGGCCTGGCGCGCGGCGATGGCGGAGGCCTACGAAGGATTCTGCGACGCCGTGGACCGCCGCCGGGACACCTGGCTCGACCCGTACGCCGCCGAAAGCCCGGAGGAATTCTTCGCGGTCGCGAGCGAGGCATTCTTCGAGGCGCCGCGGGAGTTCAGCCGGCGATACCGGGACCTCTATGTGCAGTTCGCGCTCTTCTATCGCCAGGACCCGGCGCAGCGGCAGTCGTCGTGATAGTGCGCGCGTGAAAACACTCCTCATCGTTTACCACACGCGCGGCGTCAAGACGACGCAGCTCGCCGAGGCCGTCGCCCGCGGCGCAGCGAGCGAAGCGGAAGTCACGGTGCGCCTGCTTCGCTGCGCGGAGGCCGGGCCCGCGGACGTGCTCGGCGCGGACGCGCTGGTGCTCGGCACGCCGGAAAACTTCGGCTACATGTCCGGCATGATGAAAGACTTCCTCGAGCGCGTTTTCTACGAGTGCGAGGGCAAAGTGGCTGGCCGGCCCTGGGCGCTGCTGGTGTCCGCGGGTCAGGACGGCACCGGCGCCATCTCGTCGGTGGAGCGCATCGTGACCGGGCTCCGGCTCAGGAAAATTCAGGAGCCGATCCTCGCGCTGAAGGAAGTTACGCCGGAGATCCTTGCCCGGTGCGAAGCACTCGGCGCCGCGCTCGCCGCCGGGCTCGCGATGGGGGTGTATTAAGAGCTATTGCGGCGCTTCGCGCGCAGCGAGCATCGCCGTGGTCGGCCGCAGCGCGTTGCGCTCGCCGTCGGCGTATTGCTTGTCCTTGTAGGTCCGCGCCGCGGATTGGTACCACGCGATCGCTTCGGCCTGCAATGCCGCGTCGCTGAGCGCATGCGACGGGTCGCCGAGCGGGCCCGCCTGTCCCGGCATTTCGACGACCTTGTTGCGCCGCTGCGGCGCCAGGGTCACCAGCCGTCCCTGCTTCATGTAGCCGAGGGTCTGGTAGTTGCCGACGAAGGCCCTCTCCTCGCCCGGCGGCGTGCGCTCGATGTCGCGGCCGAAGAACTTGGTGTGATAGCTGAAATGCAGCTGGCCGAGGATCGTCGGCGGAATGTCGATCTGCGACATGAGGCGATCCACCCGTCCGGGCGGGATGTGCTTCGGCGAGTAGAACAGCACGGGTATGCGGTACTGCTCGACCGGGATCTGCGCCCCGCCACGCGCGTTCGCGCCATGATCGGCCGTCAGGACGAAGAGCGTGTCTTCGAACCAGGGCTTCTTCTTCGCGGCCTCCATGAAGTGCCCGAGGGCGTAGTCGCTGTACTTGACCGCGCCGTCGCGCCCGGTGCCCGAGGGGATGTCGATCCGCCCCGCCGGATAGGTGTAGGGCCGATGGTTGCTGGTGGTCATGACGTGGGCGAAGAAGGGGCGGGCCGCCGCGCCCGGAACGCCGCGAATCCGGTCGATTTCCTCCAGCGCCAGGTCGAAGAGGTTCTCGTCGGCGATCCCCCAGATGTTCTCGTAGGCGATCTTTTCCTTTGCCAGTGCGGTGCGGTCTACCACCTGGTAGTCGTTGGTCGAAAAGAACGCGTTCATGTTGTCGAAGTATCCGTAGCCGCCGTAGATGAACCGCGTGGCGTAGCCGCGATCCTCGAACACGCTGCCGAGCGTGAAGAGCTCGTCGTTGCCCGGGCGCTTGACGATCGACTGCCCGGGCGTCGGCGGGATCGACAGCGCAAGCGCCTCGAGCCCCCGCACGGTGCGGTTGCCGGTGGCGAAGACGCTGGTGAAGACCAGGCTCTCCTTGGCCAGCGAGTCGAGCACCGGCGTCAATCCGCGCGTGTTGCCGTGGTAGCCGACGAATTCGGCGCCAAGGCTTTCGACGCTCACCAGCACGACGTTCAGCGCGCGCTCGGGGCGCGGATCGAGGATCACGCGCTCCACGTTGCTGTCCGGCGCGAGGGGCCATTGCTCGCCGGCGCCGGTGAGCATCCTGCGCAGCCGCGCGGCCGCCTCGTTTGCCGGCAGGCTGGAATAGAACTTCTCGTAGTCGAGCTCGTTGGCGCGAAACGCCGCCATGAAGTCATGGATGCCGTTGCCGGAAAGCTCGCGCACCGCGTCCGGCCCTCCCGCCTTCTGCGAGCTCGCCACGGCGAAGTAGGAGAAACCCGCCAGGGCCAGCAAAGGCACCGCTGCCGTTGCACGCAACGCGAGCGAAGTGGGCCCTGCGTCCGCGCGGCCCGAAACCCGGGAACAGGCCCAGCCGATCGCAAGCGAGGGCGGCACCAGCGCGAGCAGCAGCCTGCCGACCGGGTAGCTCTGCCAGATGTTGCCGAGCACCTCGTGGGTGTAGACGAGGTAATCCACCGCGATGAAATTGAAGCGCGCCGCGAACTCGTCCCAGAAGATCCACTCGGAAAGCGCAACGAGGAGCAAGCCATACGCGGTGGCCGCGAACCCGGCGAACAGAAGCACCCGGTGCCCGCGCGAACGCACCAACCGGTCCGGCATCAACACCAGCCACAGGAGCAGCGGAAGGCCGGCGTACGCCGCCACCGCGAAGTCGAACCAGGCGCCGCGCGCGAGGACGCGCGCGAGCCCGTAGCCGCCGACGTCGGCCCAGACGTCCGGCCGGGCCGCGAGCGCGCAACGGGTGAGAAAGGCGACGCCGATGACGAGCGCGAAAACGCCCCATACCGGCGCGAATCGCCGCCTCCAGATCGTGGACAAGCCATGCATCGGCGGGACGTTACACACCGCCTCTTGCATCAAGCTTGCGCAGACCTTGCTAGAACAGCAGGGGCAGGATCGCGTGCTCGCGCAGGATTTCGATCAGTTCAGCGAAAGCGAATGCCCACAGGTACCACATGCCGTCGAAGAACCCCTGGCGGACCTTCGCCGTGGAAACCTGCACGAACTCGGGTTCCTGGTACAGCGACCAGCGGGGGATCCACCTGGGCACTTCGGCACAGTAGGCTTGGTATTGCGCTCCGAACAACTCTCCGAGACGCAGCTCTTCCTGCGCGACCACCGCCGGGTAGAGCACCCCGAACACCACCGCCAAGGAGATCGCGAGCATCGGCAGCTCGACGGCGAGGCCAAACCCCACGATCCCGACGAAGCTGCCGACATATAGGGGGTTGCGCACTATCGAGTAAGGACCGGTCCTCGCCAGCTGACCGTCTTTCGTGCCTCCGATGAACGTGAGGCACCAGACTCGCCAAAGCGTGGCCATCACGAGGAGCGAGTAGCCTGCCAGCTCCATCCCGTCCAGGATCCAGCCGTTGATGTAACGAGGCGGGGCGCTGAAAAGCACGACGAAGATCGTCGCGAGAAGGACGAAGCGCGACCAATAGATCCTGTGGTTGGCGAAATGCAGCCGGAAGCGGGACAGGCCGGGCGTGGTGGTTTGAGTGGTCATGGGCAAGGCTTCAGCGGCGACGGCGGCGATGCTACTCGCCCAGCCTGACGGCAATCTTGCGCTAGATCAAACCCACTGCGAATGTTCAGCTTTTATTTTGAGAGATCCAATAAGGACGCGGCTCTCACGCCAGTTCGAATAGCGTTTTCGGTATAGCCCTATTCGGCAGCCGGCGGCCCGGCCCGCCCCGACAGGCTGGCCGGCCGGGCGACCCACACGAGGGCCGCAAGCACGAGAAACAGCACCGCCGAAAGCCAGAACAGGTCGATCGTACCCATCATGCGCGCCTGCGCGTCGATCATCCTCTCGAGCTGCCCGAGCGCTTGCTCCGGCGTCAGGCCCGAGGCCTGCAGCGCCTCCAGCGCGGCGCCCGTCTGCGGGTCGTAGGGCGTCACATGTTCGACCAGCTGCGCGCGATGCAGGCTCGTGCGGTCGTCCCACAGCGTGACGCCGGCCGAGGCCCCGAACGCGCCGAAAGTGAAGCGCATGAAGTTGTTGAGGCCGGTGGCCGCCGGGATGCGCTCCTTGGGCAGGCCCGAAAGCGCCAGCGCGGTGAGCGGCAGGAAGAACATCACGTTGGCCGCGCCCTGCAGGAAGGTGGGGAAAGCGATCGCCCAGACATCGGCGTCCAGCGCGAAGAGCGAGCGCAGGTACGACACCAGGCCGAACAGCAGGAACCCGCAGCTCGCGATCACGCGCACGTCGTTCTTCTGGATGCTGCGGCCGATCAGCGGCGCGAGGAACATGGCGAGGATGCCGAACGGCATCATCATGAGCCCGGCCCAGGTCTGCGTGTAGCCCATGAGCGTCTGCAGCCACAGGGGCAGGATCACCGAGGTGCCGAAGAACACCGCGTAGCCCACCGAGAGCGTGAGGGTGGCGCTCCAGTAGTTGCGCACGCCGAAGAGGCGCACGTCGACGATCGGGTGGTCGTTGTCCAGCAGCTCCCACGCGAGGAAGGTGACGAAGCCGGCCGCGGCGACGCAACCGAGCAGCACGATCTCGCCCGAATTGAACCAGTCGAGCTCCTTGCCCTTGTCGAGCATGATCTGCAGCGCGCCCACCCAGAGCACCAGCAGCAAGAGACCAACCACGTCGACCGGCACCTTGCGCGTCGGCGTCTCGCGCGGGCTGTAGATCTGCCAGGTCACCGCCGCGGCCAGCAGGCCGACCGGGATGTTGATGTAGAAGATCCATGGCCAGGAGGCCTCTTCCGAGATCCAGCCGCCGATCAGCGGCCCGGTGATCGGCGCGATCAGCGCGGTCATCGACCACAGCGCGAGCGCGAAGCCGGCCCGCTCGCGCGGGAACGTGGTCAGCAGCAGCGCCTGCGAGAGCGGCACCATCGGCCCTGCGACCAGGCCCTGCAGCACTCGGCAGGCGATCAGCGACTCGATGTTCGGCGCCAGCGCACAGAGCCAAGAGGCACTTTCCAGCACAGTGGGATCCGAAGCTTGGAATTCACGTGACTTGAAGTCGCGGC
>JADMIO010817089.1_pt1 | contig 112665 bp, 110 predicted proteins | sample 8958161 | NCBI WGS metagenome assembly JADMIO01 (sample SAMN16585339, study PRJNA669376) | soil metagenome | isolation source: Crop rotation soil | place: USA: Cullars Rotation, Alabama | collected 2011
GCCGCGACTTCAAGTCACGTGAATTCCAAGCTTCGGATCCCACTGTGCTGGAAAGGGACAGCGGGGATGGAAATGACAGCCCGGCGGCGGATGGAGCGGCGATGGAATCTCGCCGACGACCGGCGCGAATGTGCGCTTTTTCGGCTCGACGCGGCCGATCTCCGCGAGCAGCGCCTTCGTGTACGGATGGTTCGGCTGATTGAAAAGCTTGGCGGCCGGCGCGCTTTCGACGACCCGACCGAGATACATCACGACGACGCGATCGGCGATGTACTGAACGACGCCGAGGTCATGACTGATGAAGAGATAGGTGAGGTTCAACGCCGACTTGAGATCCATGAACAGGTTCAGCACCTGCGCCTGAATCGAGACGTCGAGCGCAGCGACCGATTCATCGCAGACGATGAACTCGGGCTTGACCGCCAGCGCACGCGCGATTCCGATGCGCGCCCGCTGCCCGCCGGAAAACTGATGCGGATAACGGCGCATCAATGTCGGATCGAGTCCGACTTTGTTCAGGATCAGCCCGGCGTACTCGACCTTCTGCTTGGCCGAGATCAGGCGATGGACCACCGGCGCTTCACCCACGATATCGACGACGCGCATCCGTGGATTGAGGGACGCATAGGGATCCTGAAAGATCATCTGCATCTTGAGTTGCGCCCGCCGTGCCGCGCTTGCGCTCAATCCGGCGAGGGGTTCGCCGCGCCACAGGCGCTCGCCATGCGTCGGCTCGAGCAGCCCGACGGCGAGGCGGCCAAGCGTCGATTTGCCGCAGCCCGATTCGCCGACGAGGCCCACCACTTCGCCTTCGCCGATCCGCAGATCGACGTTGTCGACCGCGTGAACGACTTCCTCGCGGGCATTCGCGCCGAGCGCGTTGCCGATTTTCGCGGCGACGTCGAGCGATTTCACGAACCGCTTCGAGATGCCATTCAGCTCGAGGAGCGCGCCGACGCTCGCCGCCGCGGTGGTCGTGGTGCCGGTATGTTCTCCCCACCCTCGCGGTTTCGCCGCGTTGCCGCCCTCTGAGTGGGCGGAACTCGACCCTGGGGGCGGCGCTGCCGGCCTCATGGCAGCGGATGGTGACAGCGCACCGCTTGCGCGTTCGCCGCCAGCGGGCGCATCAACGGCGTCGTGGTGCAATCCGCCCGCGCATAGGCGCACCGCTCGCGAAACGGGCATCCGGGCGGCAAATCGAGCAGCGACGGCGTCATGCCCGGAATTTGCCGGAGCCGCGCGCCGCGTGCGTTGTTCGCGGGAACGGAATCGAGCAATCCACGCGTGTAGGGATGCCGCGGCCAGCCCAGTACCTGCTGGGCCGTTCCCTGCTCGACGATCCGGCCGGCGTACATCACGCTGACATGATCGGCCAACCCCGCGATCACCGAAAGGTCGTGCGTAATCCAGACGACCGCGGTGCCCGTGTCGCGCGTCAGCTTTTGCATTTCGTACAGGATCTGTCCCTGGATGGTGACGTCGAGCGCCGTCGTGGGCTCGTCGGCGATGATCAGGTCGGGCTCGTTCAGCAGCGCAATGGCGATTGCGACGCGTTGGCGCATGCCGCCCGAGAACTGGTGCGGATAGGCGGACAAGCGTTCCGCCGGCGAGGGAATGCCCACTTTGCCAAGCGCCGCGGCCGCCATCGCCCGTGCATCTTCGGCGTTGACTTTCCGATGCGCAACGATCGCCTCGATCATCTGCGTATCGATGCGAAGGACCGGGTTCAACGTCATCATCGGATCCTGGAAGATCATCGCGACGCGATTGCCGCGGATCTGCCGCATTTCCTCCGCCGAAAGCTGCGTCAGATCGATTCCATCGACGATGATCCGTCCGCCGACGATGCGCCCGGGCGGGTCGATCAGTCCGAGGATCGAATAGCCGGTCATCGATTTTCCCGAGCCCGATTCGCCGACCAGTCCCATGACCTCGCCGCGGTCCACGGCGAACGACACGTCGTCGACCGCTTTGACGACGCCGACTTTCGTGAAGAAATGCGTGCGCAGTCCTTCGACCAGCAAGACCGGATCGCTCATCGGCTGAAGCTTCGCACGGTTACCTTTGCAGCCGCGGATTCATCACGTCGCGAAGCTGATCGGCGACGAGATTGATGCTGACGATGGTGACGAGCAGCGCCACGCCGGGAAAAAAGCTGATCCAGTATTTTCCCGACAGCAGGTATTGGTAGCCATTGGCGATCAGCAATCCTAGGGAAGGCTCGGTGATGGGAAGGCCGAGGCCGAGAAACGACAGCGTCGCTTCGAGCGCAATCGCGGCGGCGACCTGCACCGTCGCGACCACGATCATCGGCGGCAGGCAATTGGGCAGCAGATGCTTGAACACGATTCGGGAAGGCGGCAGCGCGAGACAGCGCGCGGCTTCCATGTATTCCCTGCGCTTTTCGACGAGCGCGGCGCTTCGCACCGTGCGCGCGTAATACGCCCACTGCACCGTCACGAGCGCCGCGATCACCTTGCCGGTGCCTTGGCCGAGCACTGCGATCAGGATCAAGGCGATCAGAATCGCCGGAAACGAGAGCTGGATGTCGACGATGCGCATGATCAGCGTCTCGGTCCGTCCGCCGACGTACGCGGCAACGAGCCCCATCGTCAGCCCGATGACGAGCGCGAGTACCGTGCTCGCGACGCCGACCGACAGCGAAATGCGCAACCCGTAGAAAATCGCGGACAGCATGTCCCGGCCCTGGTCGTCGGTGCCGAGCCAATAAGTGCCGCCGGTGAGCGCCTTCGCGCCCGGCTCGAGCCGACTGTCCATCACGTCGAGCTGCGCAAGATCGTACGGATTCTGCGGCGAGATCAACGGGGCCAGGATCGCAATCAGCACGACCGCCAGAAGCAGCACCAGACCGAAGATCGCAACGGGGTTCGAGACGAAATCGCGCGCGATGCGGCCGAGCGGCGTCTCGGTCGTGCCCTTCTCCAGCAGCGGTTCGGCGCCGATCGTTTCCGGAAGGGTGCTCATTCGATTCGCGGCACGCCGCTCAGCCCTTCGACTCCGTCAGTCGAACGCGTGGATCGAGCGCCGAATACAGAATATCCACCGCGAGATTGATGACGATGAAGATCGTCACGATGATCAGCAGATAGGCAACGATCACCGGGCGGTCGAGCACATTGATCGAATCGATCAGCAGCTTGCCCATGCCCGGCCACGCGAACACGCTCTCGGTCACGATCGCGAATGCAATCAGCGCGCCGAATTGCAGGCCCACGACCGTCACGATCGGAATCAGGATGTTGCGCAGCACGTGCACGCCGATGATCCGGCTGTTCGTGAGTCCCTTCGCACGCGCGAACTTCACATAGTCCTGCAGCAACGCCTCGTGCGCGCCGGCACGCGTCAATCGAATCAGCAGCGCGACGTTGAACAACGCGAGATTGGTGGCCGGCAGAATGAGATGACGCCATCCCTCGATCGATAGAAACGACACCGGGATCAGGCCGAAGAGGTCGATCGTCGGTCCGCGTCCGTTCGAGGGCAGCCACCCGAGCACGACCGAGAACACCATGATGAGCATCAAGCCAACCCAGAAAGTGGGGAGCGAGAAGCCCAGGATGGACCCGGCCATGATCGTGCGTCCCGCGATGCCGTTCGGCCGCAACCCCGCCCACAAGCCGAGCGGAATGCCGACGATCACCGCGATCAGCATCGCGGCGAACGCGAGCTCGAGCGTCGCGGGCATCTTCTCGAGGATGAGCGAAATCGCGGGGGTCGCATGAACGAACGACTTGCCGAAATCGCCGTGCAGCGCGCCGGTGAAAAAAGTCCAATACTGCTCGGGCAGCGGCTTGTCCAGGCCCAGAGCCGCGATCGCGCGCTCGCGATCGATCTGATCGGCTTGCGGATTGATCAGGATGTCGATCGGGTTGCCGATGGCGTACACGCCGACGAAAACCAGCACCGACATCAGGAACAACACGACGACGCTTTGCAGTCCCCGGCGGATGATGTAGACGAGCACGTCCGACGACCTTCGCGCGCGCCGGAACTCACTTGTGCGCCAGCTCGCCTCCGGCCTGCTTGAACTGGAACGCCAGCGTGTATTCGTCGGTCCTCGGCACGTACTGCACGCCTTTGCGCGTCGCCCAAATCGTGTATTGGAAATGGATCGGCATGATGCCGAGATCGTCCATCGCCATCCGCGTCGCCTGCTGCAGCATTTGCGAGCGATTGTCGTCGTTCACCTGTTGCAGCGCCTGCTCGATGACGTAGTCGACTTTCGGATTGCTGTAGCGGCCCCAGTTGACGGCGCCCAGTCCCTTGTCGCGATCGAACGTCGCAAGGAGCGAGCGAAGCGGCGAGCTCGCCTCGCCCGTCGATGCGCCCCAACCCACCATGTGGAAACTGAACTCCTGCTTCGATGCGCGCGCCGAATAGGGTCCCATCGGCGCGGTCTCGACCTTCGAGTTGATCCCCACACGCGTCAACATCTGCGCCACCGTCTGCACGATCTTTTCATCGTTGACGTAGCGGCCCGAGGGACCGTGAATCGTGATGTTGAATCCGTCGGGATAGCCCGCTTCGGCGAGGAGCTTCTTCGCCCCCTCGGGATCGTACGGGTCCGCTTTGAGGCCGGGCACATGGCCGAAAAGCTTTTCGGATACGAGCTGACCCGATGGAATCGCCTGGCCCTCCATCACGCGTTCGGCAATCGCGGGACGGTTGATGGCCTTCGAGATCGCCCGGCGCACCCGCAGATCGGTCAACGGGTTCTTGTCGAGAGGCTTGCCGTCCTTCGCCGTGATGAACGGGCTCTTGCGCTGCAGCTGATCGAAGTTGAAGTAGATCACCCGATGCGAAATCTTCGACGTCACGGTGAATTTCGGATCGCCCTTGAGCCGCGGCAGGTCGGCGATCGGCGGCTGCTCGATCGCGTCGACGTCGCCCGACAACAGCGCCGCGACCCGCGCCGCCTCGTTCTTGATGATCTTGAACGTGACTTTCTGCCACGGCGATTTCTCACCCCAGTAATTGTCGTTGCGCACGAGCTCTATGCGATCGCCCGATACGTAACGCACGAGCTTATAGCGGCCGCTGCCGATCGCCGCCTTGCCGGAGTTGAAGTCCTCCGTCGACGCGCCGGTGGCGACTTTTTTCGACACGATGTAGATCGTCGACAGGTCGTTGGGCGCGAGCGGATACGGCGCGGCGTACTTGAAGCGGATCGTGTACGGATCGACGATTTCCTTGGCGATAATCGCCTTGGTGTACGCAGTGAACGGGCCGGGACTGTTAGGGACGTTCGGTACGCGGTCGATCGAAAATGCGACATCCACGGCGGTCAGCTCGCTGCCGTCATGAAACTTCACACCCTTGCGCAGCTTGAATTCCCATGTCTTGTCATCGATGGTCTTCCACGACGTGGCGAGTCCCGGAATCATTCTCGAATCGGGGTCCATCTGCACGAGCTTGTCGAAAACGTGCTCGGCGATGTTGTTGTTCGGAAAAAGATTGAAGAAATGCGGATCGGCCGACGTCACATCGGCGGCAACTGCGATCTTGAGCTCCTGCGCCGTCGACGGCGACGCAAGCGACGACAGCGACACAACGGCGATCGCGAACGTCAGGCGGAGAAGAGTACGTAGAGTGCTCATGGATTCCTTCGGCGGTCTTCAGACGGTGGAGACCCGCCACGACGCGGGCCGATCGACGCCCGCAATCTATCCCAGCCGGTAACGGGCGTCAAAGCGCCCGACCCTCAGTGCCGCATCACGCACTTCTGGTAGAGGTCGGCAAACGCGCCGGCCGGATCGTACTTCGCCTTGAGCTCGCGATAGCGGTCGCCGCCGTAGAGCGCCCAAAAGACGTCGGGGGGGTAATAGCTGTCCGAATAAAGCGACTTGATTCCGCCGAGGCGCGTCACCTCCGCCTCGATCAGCCGGTTCAAATAGCCGGCTTCATGCGCCTCCGCACGGCGCGCGACATCCCAAAAGCCGAAGTTCACGTAGAGCTGGTCGGGCCTCAGTGGATAGAGCGCGAACCGGTCCGCCAGCGCGCCGGCGCGAACCGGGCACGTCCACATCGGATAGACGCGTATGTCGCGATCGAAAAAATGCAAAAAAGTCGCGGCGTGCTCAATCGGGATGTCGACGTCCTGGATCACCGACTCCGTATAGCCGCCCCGCCATTGGTTCAACTTCCGCGTCACGCCCCAGCGCGCATTCCAGCGCATCAACCGTTGATACGTCCGTGAACCGAGCCGCTGCCGTCCGTACAGACGCCGCAACAGCGGATTTTGCGCACCCACGTTCTTCGAGCACCAGAACCAATCGGTGTCCCAGCGCCAGACGTAATCATGCGCGGTCAGATAGTCGAGCTCGCGCTCCTTGAGCGATCGGTAATAGATCCGCTCGAAGGTGTAATCGCTCGTATAAGGCGCACTCGCGACAAAGCGCCCGACGTTGACGACGAGATCGTCCGGACCGAATACGACGCCGTCGACGAAGTCGTTCGCATCGACGCACGCCGCGGCGAGCGATGCGAAGAATGCGTCGCTGTTCGTGTAACGTCGATGCGTGACTTCGACATACGGCTTGGCGAGAATCGCCCGCGCCGTGAGCTTGAGCGCGTAGCCCAGCGTGCCGTACGAATTCGGGAATCCAAAAAACAGATCGGCATGCGCGTTGTCCGGGCGGCACGTCAATACGCGCCCGTCGCCGGCGAGTATCTCGAGCTCCGTCAGCGTTTCGTGAACGAGGCCGAATTTGAACGACGACGCCTCGATTCCCACGCCCGCCGCCGCACCGCCGAGCGTGATCGTCTTGAGCTCGGGCACGACGGCGGGAACCATTCCTTGAGCGAGCGTCGCGGTGACGAGGTCTTCATACGTGACCATGCCCTCCGCCTCGACGAGGCCGCGCGCCGCATCGACGGCAAGCACATGACTGAAATCGCGGACGTCGAGCGCGCGGCTCGCATTGGACGCGCGGTCGCGGAAGAGGTTGGACGTATCCTTTCGAAGCCGGACCTTGCCGGCGCCGGCTTCCCTTACCGAATGCGCGATGCGATCGACGCGGCTCGCGTGGTCCGCGTCGATCTCCACGTCAATCCGCGCTTCGCAATGATTCGTGCGTCCTGCCGTGCGCGAGCGCTTCCGGCGCCTCGTAGATGAAATCGCGCGTCATCGGATAACTTTCGCGCGCAACATTTCCCTTGCTGAATACGATCTGGAACAGGTGCGTTCGCTCCGTCTGCGAGCGGAACATCTCGGCACAGCCCAGCAGGTACGTTCGCCAGATGCGGCGGAAGCGCTCGTCGAATTTGGTCGCGTCGAGCGCGTGAATCCGTTCCCAGTTGCGATCGAAGCGCTCGGCCCACGCGTCGAGCGTCAACGCGTAGTGACGGCGAAGATTTTCGATGTCCAGGATCTCGAGACCCGCTTCCTCCATCAGCGTGATCGTGTCGGCGAGGCTCGGAATCCAGCCGCCGGGAAATACATAGTTACGGATGAAGAACTCGGTCTCGCGACGGCCGACGTGACCGATGAAATGCAGCATGCCGAGACCGCCCGGCTTCAGGAACTGGGCGTGTGCGCGAACCACCTCCTCGAGTTGGTCGCGGCCCGCGTGCTCGAGCACGCCGATCGAGACGACCTTGTCGAACGGTCCGAACGCATCGCGGAAATCGGCCTCGACGACATTGAGGCGATTCTCCTGCCTGCGCGCGCGAATCTGCCGCTCCACTTCCGCAACCTGCTCGGTCGTCGTGTTGACGCCGGTGACCGACACGCCATGGCGGCTCGCGGCGTGAAACATGAAGCCGCCGAAGCCGCAGCCGATATCGACGACGGATTCACCCGCCTTCAGCATCAGCTTCCGGCATACGTGCTCGATCTTGTTGACCTGCGCCTCCTCGAGCGATCGCGTGCCGGCGCGCCAATACGCGCACGTGTACATCATCAACGGGTCGTCGAGCCAGAGCCTGTAGAACTCGGTGCCGAGTCCGTAGTGCTCGCGCGCGTTGAGCTTGGCGCGCTCGCGCGTCGCATTCGAGCGGCGGAACTCGTGCCAGCGATTCGCTTGTCCGACGAGCGCGTTCGCGGAACTGAAGCCGCTGCCCATTCCGGCGCGAAGCGCAGCCCGCAAGTCGCCGTCGACGTCGACGTCGCCATCGAAATACGCATCGAGCAGACCGACGTGGCCGAGCGCGAGACTCTTGAGCTCCGCCGCCCGCTTGTGAAACCGCAACGAGAATCGCGTCGGGCCGGGACGATTGCGATAGGTCGATCCGTCGGAAAAAGTGACTTGGAAAACGTCCGGCGACGCTGCGCCGATCGCTTCGAGATCCTCGCGCAAGAACGATTTCATGTCGGGTGGAAGTGCGACGAGTGAGGGGGCTCGTCTACGATTGTGGCACGCGTTCGACCGCCGCGGACGCGAACCGTTCGCGTCATTCGTCGATTGCTACGCACGCGCCGTCAGACGATTCTGACGCGAATGTCGGGAAGGCCGTCGATGTGCGCGTCGATGACGTCGCCCTTGACGACGGGACCGACGTTCTCGGGCGTGCCCGAATAGATGATGTCGCCGGGGGCGAGCTCGAACGCTTCCGACAGCTTGCTGATCTGCTCGGCCACCGACCAGATCATCTGGTTCAGATTCGCGTTCTGCTTGATCTCGCCATTCACCTTGAGCCAGATGGCGCCGTCTTTCAGATGTCCGACCTTTTGCGCGGGCTGCAGCGGGCCGAGCGGGGCCGAATGATCGAAGCTCTTGCCGATTTCCCACGGTTTCTTCTCGTCGCCCATTGCCCGTTGCAGATCGCGCCGCGTCATGTCGAGGCCCACCGTGTACGCGTAGACGAGATCGAGCGCGCGATCGGGCGGGATGTGGCGTCCGCCTTTGGCGAGCGCGGCGACGAGCTCGACTTCGTAATGATAATTTTTGGTCAGCGTCGGATACGGATGATCGATTGTCTGGCCGGGCGGCACGATCTGGATCGCGTCGGTCGGTTTCTGGAAAAAGAACGGCGGTTCCCGGTTCGGATCCGAACCCATTTCGCGCGCATGCGCCGCGTAGTTGCGGCCGATGCAGTAAATGCGTCGCACCGGGAACTGCTCGGCGCTGCCCGCGACCGGAATGTACGTATTGGGGACGTCGAATAGGGCCCGGATGGACATTGATGTATCGGCGGCGGCGCCCGGCGTTGCCACACCGCCCGCGGCGAGGGCCGCCGCGGCTTGCAGTAATTCACGGCGTTTGTTGGTCGGCATGTTACCTCCAGATCTGGCTTGTCGGACGTCGCGTCCGGCGCGCGTGCCATTCGGCACAGGTCCCTCGCATACCGGCTGATGCGCGAGCACAATCGCGTCGAGCGAAGCATAATACTTCTCGTCCTCGTCGCGGTCGCGCAGTGCAAGTTCGCGGGCATCGCTTTCCGAAAGCGGCGCGCCTGCGGCGCTCCAGGCCCGGGCGTCGGCCAACACGTCCATTTCGTACCGGTAGATCGCCCGCGGCTCGCCGTTCGGATACCACGAGCGCGTCACGCCGTTGCGGTGCCCCGCCGCAAAGGCGGCCTGGAGCTTCGGCCTGGGATCGTCGCGCGCACCTCTCTGGAGGAACCACAGCGAAAGCGTCCCGCTCACCTGATCCTCGTCATACGGAATGTGGGCGATGCGAACGCCGTCGCTGCTCCAGAAGATGAACGAGCCCGTGCGCTTGCCGCGGTTGAATGCGCCTGCCACCCGAAGCTGGCCGTTCGACGCGCGAAGCTCGTAGACGCCATGCGCCGCGCCGTCGCGGCACGCCGCATGAACCTGCAGGTCCTCCGCGGCCGCGGAAATACGGATGAGCGCTGCGAGAACGCCGACGATCAACGCGAACGTCTGGCCCACCATGCTGAAAGCTCACCGACGATGCCGCGCCGAAAGGCGAGAACGCAGACGACGAAAATCAGTCCGGTGATGACCGTGACCCATTCGCCGAAGGGAGCCAGGTAATTTTCGAGACCGGTAATCACGAAGGCTCCGACCACGGGCCCGAAGATCGTGCCCATGCCGCCCAGCAGCGTCATCAGCACGACCTCGCCGGACATCGTCCAATGGACGTCGGTCAGCGACGCGAGCTGGAAGACGATGGCTTTGGTCGCACCGGCGAGACCGGCAAGCGTCGCGGAAAGCACAAACGCCAGCAATTTGTACCGATCGGCATCGTAGCCGAGCGAGATCGCCCGCGGCTCGTTCTCGCGGATCGCCTTCAGCACTTGACCGAACGGCGAGTGGACAATGCGACAGATCAACAAAAATGCCAGTCCGAAAACCGCCAGCACGGTGTAATACATCGTCAGCGTGTTGGAAAGATCGAAGACGCCGAACAGCCGGCCGCGCGGCACCGACTGGATGCCGTCCTCGCCGTGGGTGAATGGCGTCTGCAGGAAGAAGAAAAACATCATCTGCGCGACCGCCAGCGTGATCATCGCGAAGTAGATGCCCTGCCGGCGAATCGCCAGCGCGCCGACGACGACGCCAAGGGCGGCCGCCGCCGCGGTGCCGGTCAAAACGGCAAGCTCGAACGGGAACCCCCATACCTTCGCCGCATGCGCCGACAAGTAGCCGGCCGTACCGAGAAACATCGCATGGCCGAAGGACAAGAGTCCACCGAAGCCGAGCAGCAGGTTGAACGCGCAGGCGAAGAGCGCAAAACAAAGCGCCTTCATCAGGAAGATCGGATAGACGCCGGCAAATGGCGCGACGGCGAGCAGGGCGATCATGGCGATGAAGCCGACACGCAGCGTGTTCGCCATACGCACCGGAGCCGGCGCTGTCGTCGTGGCCGCGGTCATCGCTCGCGCCCGAACAATCCGGCGGGCTTGATCAGCAGAACGATGACCATGATCACGAAGATCACCGTATTCGATGCTTCCGGATAGAAATATTTCGTGAGTCCTTCGACGACACCCAGCCCGAAGCCCGTCAGAATCGCGCCCATGATCGAGCCCATCCCGCCGATCACGACCACGGCGAACACGACGATGATGAGGTCGGCGCCCATCAGCGGACTCACCTGGTAGATCGGCGCCGCCATGACGCCGGCCAGGGCGGCAAGTCCGACGCCGAATCCGAAGGTCAGCGTGATCATGCGCGGAACGTTGACGCCGAACGCCTGCACGAGCGCAGGATTTTCCGTTGCTGCGCGCAAATAGCTGCCGAGCTTCGTCCGCTCGATTACATACCAGGTCGACAGGCAGACGATGAGCGAGGCGACGATGACCCAGCCGCGATACTTCGGCAGGAACATGAAGCCCAGATTGACGCCTCCGGTGAGCTCGGTTGGAATCCGGTACGGAAGTCCCGACGAGCCGAACTCGTTGCGGAAGAGGCCCTGGATCACGAGCGCCAGGCCGAAGGTCAACAACAATCCGTAGAGATGATCGAGCCTGTACAGCCGGGCCAGCATCGTGCGCTCGATCACGATGCCGACCGCCCCGACCGCGACAGGCGCGATCAGCAGCGACCACCAATAACCGATACCCAGCTTCGTCAACAGGAACCACGCGCAGAACGCGCCCATCATGTATTGCGCGCCGTGCGTGAAGTTGATGATGTTGAGCAAGCCGAAGATCACCGCGAGACCGAGCGACAGCATCGCGTAGAACGCGCCGTTGATGAGTCCGATCAGCAGCTGTCCGAACAGGGCTTGCATGGTTATGAGGCAGGTACTTCGCGTCGCTCAGGACGACAGCGGCGGAACTGTCATCCCGAGCGAACCGAGAGACCCTTTGTTGTCGTCGTAATGCAGGTCCTTATGGGCGGGATGCGCCGGTTTTTACTTCACCAGCGGACAATCGCCCTGGTTCAGCGGCCGGAACGCTTGGTCAGCCGGAATCGTGGCGCGGATCTTGTAGTAATCCCACTCGCCTTTCGACTCCGACGGTTTTTTCACCTCCACCAGATACGCCGGATGGATCTTGCGACCGTCCGCGCGGATCGCGCCCTTTCCGAACAGCGGATCGTCCGTCGGCGTCTCCTTCATCTTTGCGATGACCTTGGTGCCGTCGTCGCTCTTCAGCGCTTCGACCGCCTTCAGATAATGCAGCACCGACGAATAGACGCCGGCATGCACCATCGTCGGATGGATGCCTTTGTCGCGCTCGGCGAATCGCTTCGCGAATGCGCGGGTCTGATCGTTTTGATCCCAGTAGAACGTGTTGGTGAGAATGAGCCCTTGTGCCGTCGGCAAGCCCAGCGCATGCACGTCGGTCAGGAACACAAGCAGACCTGCGAGGTTCTGGCCGCCTTTGACGATTCCGAATTCGGCCGCTTGCTTGATGGAGTTCGTCGTGTCGCCGCCGGCGTTCGCAAGTCCGATGATTTTTGCTTTGGATGCCTGCGCTTGCAGCAGGAACGAGCTGAAGTCCTGCGTATTGAGCGGATGGCGCACTTTGCCGAGCACCTTGCCGCCGTTCTTCAGCACGACGGCTTCGGTGTCGCGCTCGAGCGCCTGGCCGAACGCGTAATCGGCGGTGAGGAAGAACCACGTGTCGCCGCCGGTCTTCACGATCGCGCTGCCGGTGCCGTTTGCGAGCATCCACGTGTCGTAGGTCCAATGGATCGTGTTCGGCGAGCACGCCTTGCCCGTCAGATCGGACGACGCCGCGCCCGATACGAGAAACGCCTTGCCCTTGTCGCGCGTGATTTGATTGACGGCGAGCGCGACGCCGGAATTCGGGACGTCGACGATGACATCGACCTTGTCGGTGTCGTACCACTGACGGGCGATCGCCGAGCCCACGTCGGGCTTGTTCTGATGGTCCGCGGAAATGATCTCCACCTTGTAGCCGCGCTTCTCGATGCCCGAATCCTCGACCGCCATTCGCGTCGCGGCGACCGATCCTGCGCCGGCGAGGTCGGTGTACAGCGATGACATGTCGGATAGAACGCCAATCTTGATCACGTTGTCCGAGATTTGCGCCTGCGCTGCGCCGCCCGCGGTTGCGCCGGCGAGCGCGATGACGAGCAGGCTTCGTTTCAATCCGTTCATTGCCATTCTCCTCGTGGACCGGTCCTCGAAAAAATTCCTAAACCCCAAGATATTCGTGCAGCTTTTTCATGTTCGCGTCCAGCTCGACGTTGGGAATCATGTCGACGACCCGGCCGTTCTCGAGCACGTAATGCCGGTCCGCCACCGTTGCCGCGAACCGGAAATTCTGTTCGACGAGCAGAATCGTGAAGCCCTGCCCTTTGAGACGCGTGATCGTGCGCCCGATTTGCTGGACGATGACGGGAGCCAGCCCTTCGGTGGGCTCGTCCAGCAACAGCAATCGCGCGCCGGTGCGCAGGATGCGCCCGATCGCCAGCATTTGCTGTTCGCCTCCGGAGAGCTTCGTTCCCTGGCTTTTGCGCCGCTCCTTGAGGTGCGGAAAAATCTCGTAGATCTGGTCGACCGACAGCCCGCCTTCGCGCACGATCGGCGGCAGCAAGAGATTCTCTTCGACGTTCAAGCTCGCGAAGATACCGCGCTCCTCCGGACAATAGGCGATCCCGAGTCGCGCGATTCGATTCGAAGACAGCGCCACCGTTTCGCGTCCTTCGTACTGGATCAAGCCTTCACGGCGCGGCACGATACCCATGATCGATTTCAGCGTCGTCGTCTTGCCGGCGCCGTTGCGGCCGAGCAGTGTCACCACTTCGCCGGGCAGCACCTCGAACGCGACGCCATGCAATACATGCGATTCGCCGTACCACGCGTTCAGCCCGCTGACGGCGAGCAGCGGACCGGCGGAGCCGCTGTACGTGTGCGGGTCGAGCTTCCCGGGAGCCTCAAGCATGCCCCGCTCCGAGATAGGCTTCGACGACGGCAGGATTTTGCGACACCGTTGCGTAGTCGCCCTGCGCGAGCACTTCGCCGCGCGCCAGCACCGTGATGTGATCGGACAGCGTCGACACGACCGACAAATTATGCTCGACCATCAGCACGGTTCGGTTCGCCGCGACGCGCTTGATGAGCGCGGCGATCCGGTCGACATCTTCGTGCGTCATTCCCGCCGTCGGCTCGTCCAGCAACATCATTTCAGGGTCGAGCGCGAGCGTCGTCGCGATTTCCAACGCGCGCTTGCGGCCGTATGCGAGCTCCACCGCCGGCGTTTGTTCGAATCCCGCGAGCCCGACCGCGTCGATCAGCTCGCTTGCGCGTGGGTCGAGCGCGCAAAGCGTCCGTTCCGAATGCCAGAAGTCGAACGAATGGCCACGCTTGCGTTGCAACGCGATCCGCACGTTCTCGAGCACCGAAAGATGCGGAAAGACGGCGGAGATTTGAAACGATCGCACGAGACCCATCCGCGCAATCGACGCGGGGCGCGACCCGGTGATCTCCCGGCCGTTGAAAAAAATGCGGCCGCCGGTCGGCGTCAGAAAATGGGTGAGGAGGTTGAAGCAGGTCGTCTTGCCGGCGCCGTTCGGGCCGATCAGCGCATGAATGGTTCCGCGGCGCACGGCCAGATCCACGGCCTTGACGGCGACGAAGCCCTTGAACTCCTTGGTGAGACCCTGCGTCGCCAGTATCGTGTCGTCAGCCACCGTCACCGTCCCGCCCGCGGCCCGCGCGAAGTCCCGCCGGTTGCGGCCCGGATTATCCGGATTGCGGGAAATTTAGCAATGCGCGCTCCGCCGCAACCGCGCCGGATTCAATAACGCTGCGTCAGCGTGAGCAGCGTTCCGTCGCGTCGCATATCAACGCGGTTGAGAAAGCTCATTCCCAGCAGCACCAGCGCCGGATGATCGCCGTCGTGGACCACTGCCTCGACATTGTGCAGCTCGATGCCGCCCACGCGCATCGTATCGAGCTTGACCCTGTACACGACGATCGTGCCATTGGCCGTCATCGCCTGCTCGCGCGGCCCGCCGCGAAACGCGAGGCCGAGACGAGCTGCGTCACGGCTGTTCATCGCGACCGACGTGGCGCCCGTGTCGACGAGGAACCGGACGCTCGTACCGTTGATCGTGCCGTCGGAAACGAAATGCCCATCGCCGTCGGCATAAAGCCTGGCCGACGGATTCTCTCCTCCCGGGCCGCCGCCATAGCGTCCCCCGCCGAGTCGAAGCACCTGTCGCTTGCCGTCGATCTCGAGCTCGGCGGTTTCGCCGTCGGCGCGCACCAGCCGCACGCCCTCCGGCGTCGACTGACCCGCGCTCAGTGTTCGTGGCGCGCCCCCGTCGATCATCACGACGGCCCGGCCCGAAAACAAGCCGACCACGACGACGTCGAGTGCCTGGGCGACGTCGGCGACGCACGCGAAGAGAGCGAACGCCATAACGCGGGCGACCCGGGCAACGCCGCGCGCAAGCGAAGGGATGTCAGCGGCAGACATGGGTCGTCATCGATCCCAATGCGGCTTGCGCTTCTCGACGAACGCGCCGATACCTTCCTGCGCATCTTCGCCCAGCATGTTCTGCGTGATCGTCTCCGTGGCAATGCGGTAAGCCATGTCGATCCGCTGGTCGAGCTGCTCGTAGAAGAAGCGCTTCCCCATCGCCATCACGCGCGCCGGTTTGTCGATCAACGAGGCGGCGAGCGATTGGGTCGCGGCATCGAGCGCCTCGAGCGGCGCAATCCGATTGAGGAGTCCCCATGCAAGCGCGGTCGGCGCATCGATGAACTCGCCGGTGAACAGCATCTCGAACGCGCGCTTCTTTGAAACGTCGCGCGATACCGCGACGCCGGGCGTCGCGCAGAACAATCCAAAGTTGATTCCCGACGTCGCAAACCGCGCGTCGTCCGCAGCGACCGCGAGATCGCAGGCCGCGACAAGCTGGCAGCCGGCGGCCGTCGCGATGCCGTGCACTTTCGCGATCACCGGCTGCGGAATTCTCCGGATGGCGAGCATGACGTCACAACAGCGGCGAAACATCGCGCCGATGAAGGCTTCGTTCGAATTGGCGAGCATCTCCTTCAGGTCGTGTCCGGGACTGAACGCTTTGCCGGCGCCCGCGATCACGACGACGCGTATCGCTCGATCGGCGGCGACCCGGTCGAGTTCAACGGCAAGCGCGTCGAGCATCGCGCCGTTGATCGCGTTGTACTGCGCCGGACGGTCGAGCGTCAGCGTCGCGACGCCGCCGGCGTCGTCGCGCAGCAACGTCGGCGGGCTTTGCACGGTGTCGTTCATCAGTTTAGTTACTCGATCGCGCTCGTCGATTTGGCGCGCTCGCGTAACAGAAATTTCTGGATCTTGCCGGTCGAGGTCTTCGGCAGCTCGCCGAAGATCACTTTCTTGGGCGCCTTGAAGCGCGCGAGATGGAGCCGGCAATGCTCGATCAGATCGCTATCGCTGACCTGCGCGTCCGGCCGGATCTCCACAAACGCACACGGCGTTTCACCCCATTTCGGATCGGGCTGCGCGACGACCGCCGCCGCCAGCACGGCGGGATGGCGATAGAGCACATCTTCAACCTCGAGCGAGCTGATATTCTCGCCGCCCGAAATGATCACGTCTTTGGATCGATCCTTGATCTTGATGTAGCCATCCGGCTGCATCACTGCCAGATCGCCCGAATGAAACCAGCCGCCGGCGAACGCCTCCGCCGATGCCGCCGGATTCTTGAGATAGCCCTTCATCGTGATGTTGCCGCGAAACATGATCTCGCCCATCGTGTCGCCGTCCCAGGGCACCGGCCGCATCGTTTCCGGGTCGATCACCGTCATGTCTTCCTCGCACGTATAGCGGACGCCCTGGCGGCCGTTGCGCTCGGTCCGCGCGGCGATATCGAGCGAGTCCCATTCGGCCTGCTTCGCGCAAACCGCTGCAGGGCCGTACGTCTCGGTGAGTCCGTAGACGTGCGTGATTTCGAAGCCCATCCGCTGCATGCCTTCGATCACCGACGCCGGCGGCGCGGCGGCCGCAACGAGGCAATTCACCTTGTGCGTAATGCCCTTCTTCAATTCGTCGGGCGCGTTGATCAGCATGCCATGCACGATCGGTGCGCCGCAATAGTGGGTGACCTTGTGCGCACGAATCGCATCGAGAATCGGCTTCGCCTCGACGCGGCGCAGGCAGATGTTCGTGCCGGCGTTCGCCGCCATCGTCCACGCAAAGCACCAGCCGTTGCAATGGAACATCGGCAGCGTCCAGAGATAGACCGAGTGCCGCGGCATGCCCCAATCGATGATGTTGGAGAGCGCATTCAGATACGCACCGCGGTGGTGGTAGACGACGCCTTTAGGATTGCCGGTCGTGCCGGAAGTGTAGTTGAGCGAAATCGCATCCCATTCATCGTCCGGCGGCTGCCATGGAAATTCCGCATCGCCGCGGGCAATGAAATGCTCGTATTCGGCGGACCCGAGTCGCGCGCCGCCAGGCGCCGCGGCGTCGACGACATCGACGACAGCCGGCTTTTGTCTGAGCTTGCCGAGCGCCTTGCCAACCGTCGGCGCGAATTCGGTGTCGGCGATCAGGAGCTTCGCCTCGCCGTGCTCGAGCATGAACGCGATCGCCTCGGCGTCGAGCCGCGTGTTGAGCGTGTTCAGGACCGCGCCCGCCATGGGGACGCCGAAGTGACACTCGATCATTTCCGGCGTGTTCGCGAGCATCACCGCCACGGTATCGTTCTTGCCGATTCCCGCCTGGGTCAGCGCCGACGCGAGCCGCCGAGCCCGCGCATAGGTTTCGCCCCATGTGTAGCGCCGCTCACCGTGCACGACGGCGAGCCGTTGCGGCCACGTGTACGCGGTGCGCGCGATCAATGACAGCGGCGTCAACGGCGCGTAGTTCGCGGGCTGGCGGCCAAGGTCGCGATCGTAGATCGATGCACTCGTCATAGGGCTCACCGCTGAAGGCTACGAACGCCAATGCTAACAAAGCAGCGCCACGGGCGGCGCGGACCTTCTATGCGGCGCCACGGGCGGCGCGGACCTTCTATGCGCGAACGTCGATCGATGCTTGCCCGGGTTGGCCGATTTCGCTAGGCTCGGCGCGTTCCGCGTCCACACTCGAACTTTCTCATGGGTCATCGGCTGTCCAGGATCGTCACACGCACCGGCGATGCGGGAACCACAGGATTGGGCGATGGCTCGCGGGTGACGAAGGATTCGCCGCGCGTCCATGCGATCGGTGCCGTCGACGAGCTCAATTCGACCCTCGGCCTGCTGCTGGCCGAGCCGCTCCCCGATTCGGTGGCCGCGCTGCTCACCGACATTCAGCACGATTTATTCGATCTGGGCGGCGAGCTGTCGATTCCCGGTCATGCAGCGGTCACCGATGAGCATGTCGCGCGATTGGAGGCGGCGGTCGAACGGTACAACGCCGACCTCGGTCCGCTGAAGGATTTTGTCCTGCCGGGCGGCAGTCGCGTTGCAGCGCTTGCGCACGTCGGGCGTACCGTTTGTCGCCGCACCGAACGAACGGTGATCGCCCTCGCGCGGGCCGAGGATGTCGGAATGCCGGCGCGGATCTATTTGAACCGCTTGTCGGACTTGCTGTTCGTGCTCGCGCGAAGCTTGAACCGCGCGACTGGCCATCCCGACGTGCTATGGCGCAAGGGCCGAGCGAAGCGCGCGCCGGACGACAAGCGTTGACGCCGTCGACGGCCATAGGCCTCGCGTCCGATCGCAGCGCCCTGCTAGCGCAGCTCCTCGCCCGCGTGGCACTCGCCGACCAGCGGGCATTTGCCGAGTTGTACCGGCAGACGTCGGCGCATCTATACGCGGTGGCGTTGCGTATGCTGAGAGAGCCCGCGCAGGCGGATGAAATTCTGCAGGAAGCCTATGTGAGCGTTTGGCATCACGCCGGTACCTACGTCGCAGCCAAGAGCCAGCCGCTCACCTGGATGACGTCGGTCGTGCGCAACCGCTGTCTCGACCAGCTCCGGCGCCGTGAGGTCGACACCTTCCCGTTGACGAGCGGCGCCGATGACGAGGCGGCGTTCGATCCCCCGGCCGATAGCCCGACGCCCGCGGAGCTCCTGATCGCGGGAGCCGAAGCAAAGTCGGTCCGCGATTGCGTCGAGACGCTCGACGCCGGACCGAAACAGGCGATTGCGCTTGCCTTTTTCCAGGGCCTGTCGCATGCCGAGCTGGCCCGGCAGTTGCGCGAGCCTCTGGGCACCGTCAAATCCTGGGTGCGGCGGGGCCTCGAACGACTGAAGCGCTGTCTCGACCGTGCGGGCTTCGCGCGCTGACTCACGTTAATGGACCTTTCTCGACCGGATCGCCGTGAGCGCCTGGACCGCCTCGCCGCGGAGTACGCCTTGGGCACTCTCCCGTCGAGACCCCGCGCGCGGCTTGCCCGCGCGGCGCGAACCGACGCGGCCGTTGCACACGCGATTCGAGAGTGGGAAGAGCGCCTGGCGGCGCTGGCCGAGGCGCTGCCCGCGGTGACGCCGCCTCCGCGCGTGTGGGCGGCCATTGCCGAGCGCCTCGGTCTCCTGCGAGAGGGAACCGCGACGAGCAACTGGTGGAATCGGCTCGCCGTCTGGCGCATCCTGACCGCGTTGGCGTTCGTGGCGGCGCTGGGCCTTGGTATCGCCCTTGTCGGCCAGAGGGCGGCATCGCCGGAATCGCCACTCGTCGCGGTGCTCGCAGGAGCGGATGGCAAGCCGGCGCTCATTGCGAGCGCGCGCCGCGGCGATGCCTTCCTGTTGGTCAAGGCGGTCGGCACGGCGCCCGTGGAGGCCGGCAAAGCGCTCGAGTTGTGGATGCTGCCCGCCGGCGCTCCCCCCCGGTCGCTGGGCCTGATTCCCGCCACCGGGATCGCACGCGTGCCCCTTCGAGGTCCCACCGACGCGGTGCTTGCCAACATTCCGGCTCTGGCGGTCAGCCTTGAGCCTGCGACCGGTTCGCCGACAGGATCGCCGACGGGACCGGTGCTCTATTCGGGTCCGGTCGAACGGATGTATTGATTCGCGCGAGCGTCTCGTTCAATTGCTCCAGCGTGACCGGCTTGATGAGATGCGCGTCGAATTCTGCCTCCAGCGCGCGCCGCTGGTCCTCGGGCTGACCATAACCGGTGATGGCGACCAGCGTAATGGCGCTCTTTGCGCCGCGCGGAATCGAGCGCCAACAAGACGGCGAAAGATCGACGTGCATCGTCGTTGTCGTCGATGACCAGCACGCTTTTGCGAACGTCCCTTCCGGTTGCAGCATCGAAGACCGCGATCCCCTCCGCAGCGTGCGTCTGGACTCGCGAAAACGGACCGTGAACGCCTACTCTTTCCCGGCCGCTTTGACCGAATAGCCGTCCGGACGATCCTCGACTTCGAACCCCGCTGCGGCGATCTCCTGCCGCAGTCGATCGGCCTCGGCCCAGTTCCTGTCCTTGCGTGCCTCCGCCCGCGCGTCGGCAAGCTGTTTGATTCGATCGGGGACTTCCACTACGCGCGGCGACCATCGCTCCAGCGCGAGTCCGAAAACGCGATCGAATTGCGTGAGCGTCGCTTTCGCTTGCGCCGGATCGGACACGCCGCCGCGAATGAGCTCCCATGCGACGGCAAGCGCGCGCGGCATGTTGAGATCGTCGTTGATGCAATCGGTGAAACGATCGATGAATGCGGCGGAAGGCGATGCAGCGGCATCGCCTTCCATTGCGAAAACCGCCTGGCGCATCCGGTCGAGTCCCGTAGCGGCGGCATCGAGCGCTTCCCACGTGAAATTGAGCTGGCTCCGGTAATGTCCGGTCAAGCAAAGATACCGATACGCGAGTGGATCGTAGCCGAGTTCGATCAGCGACTGGAGGCGCAGAAACTCGCCGGCCGACTTCGCCATCTTGGCGTCCTTCAGCAACAGAAAGTATCCATGCATCCAGAAATTGGCGAGATGCGTGCCGACGCGCGCCTCGGTCTGCGCGATCTCGTTCGTGTGGTGAACGGGAATGTGATCCTCGCCGCCGCAATGGATGTCGAAAAAATCGCCAAGGTAACGCTGCGCCATCGCCGAGCACTCGATGTGCCAGCCGGGAAAGCCGCGGCCCCAGGGGCTGTCCCATTCCATTTGCCGCTTTTCGCCGGGCGGCGAGAATTTCCACAGCGCGAAGTCGGTCGGATGGCGCTTCTCGCCCAGGTCGACGCGTTTCCCCGCTTCCAACCCTTCGATGTCGAGCCGCGCGAGGTGACCGTAGTCCGGTTGTTTGCTCGTGTCGAAGTAGATTCCGTCGGAGGTACGATAGGTGTAGCCGTTCTTCTCGATGTCGGCGATGAACGCGATCTGGTCGGCGATGTGATCGGTCGCCCGGCAGAGAATCGTCGGATCTTCGATGTTGAGCAGCTTGAGATCGACCAGAAACGCATCGGTGTAGAGCGCCGCGATTTCCCACGCCGTCTTGCCGGTGCGGCGCGCGCCCTTCTCCATCTTGTCCTCGCCCGTGTCCGCGTCGGATACGAGATGACCGACATCGGTGACGTTCATCACGTGCGTCACCGAAAAGCCGTTCCACTCGAGCGCGCGCCGCAGCGTGTCCTCAAACAGGAATGTGCGGTAATTGCCGATATGCTGATAGTCGTAGACCGTGGGGCCGCACGTGTACAGCCCGACGCGAGCGCCGTGTTGCAGCGGCTCGAACGTTCGCAACGCGCGCGCGTAGTTGTCGTACAGCGTGAGTGGGATCGGCATCGACTTCAACGCGTGAAAAAGCCGCCGGGCAGACGCATCGGCGGCAGGTAACGTCGATGGTAGCGGTAATCGGCGGCGGCCCGCAAGCGTCGCACGGTAGAATGCGCGCCCAAATGCGCGGGCTCATTGCCGCTCGCTCCATCCCCCTCGACCCATGCTGGCAGGTCTTACCCGCGGTGTCTGGATCGCCACGGCCATCCTCTACGCAGTCGTGTGGTTTGCGGCGCTCGACGTGCGCAAGCTGCAGCATCCCGACGAGGGCCGCTACGCGGAGATCGCGCGTGAAATGGTCGTCACCGGCGATTGGGTGACGCCGCGGCTCGATGGCGTCAAATATTTCGAAAAGCCGCCGCTGCAATACTGGCTGACCGCGGCGGCATTTTCGGTGTTCGGCTTTGACGAATGGAGCGCACGGTTGGCGCCCGCAGTGGGCACGATCCTCGGCTTGCTCGCGATCGGCTATGCCGGCGCACGAATCGCGTCGCCGGCGGTCGGCGCGTACGCCGCTCTTGCGTTTGGCGGGATGCTATGGCCGATCGGCATCGGCCACATCGTAACGCTGGATGCGCTGTTGACGGCCTCGCTCGCTGCGGCGCTCGCGGCATTCCTGATCGCGCAAGCGAGCGTCGACGATGCGCGTGCCGAGCGCCGCTTCATGCTGCTCGCGTGGGCCGCCATCGCGTTGGGAACGCTGGTCAAGGGCCCGATCGCGATCGCGATTCCCGGTGGCGCGCTGGCGCTTTATTCGCTTGCCACCGGCGACTTCGCAGTCTGGCGTCGCTTGCACCTGACCTCCGGCCTCGTCGTGCTCGTCGCGCTGTCGGCGCCGTGGTTCATCGCCGTCTCGCGCGAGAATCCGGAATTCGCGCGGTTCTTTTTCGTTCACGAGCACATCGATCGGTTTCTCACCAGTGAACATCGCCGGACCGGCCCGATCTGGTATTTCGTGCCGCTTCTGCTGGCCGGACTGATTCCCTGGACCGGCATTTTTCTATGGAACGCGCGACGCACGTGGCGCGATGCGCCGCGAACCGACCGCGGATTCTCGTGGTCGCGCTTCTGTCTCGCCTGGGTCGTTTTCGTGTTTTGCTTTTTCAGCGTCTCGGGCTCGAAGTTGCCGTCGTATATCCTGCCGCTATTTCCTGCCGCGGCGCTTTGCATCGGATGGCAAATCGAACGGCTGTCGCAGCCCATCTTGTATCGCTGGACATTGGTCGCGGTCTTGCCGGCCGTGGTCGCGTTCGTCGGATTGCTGATCGGCTACGATCCGCTCGCTTACCGGCTTGCGAACGCGCGCACGCCGCTCGCCGTCTACCTTCAATTCGGTCCATGGCTGATCGCAGCGCTCGCCGTCGCCACCGCCGGCGGCATTGCCGCACTTCTGGCGTTCGCACGCGATTCGAGTGCGCGGCGCAGCGCCGGTATCATCGTCATCACGCTCACGACATTGGCCGCCGCACAGATCACGCTGGCGGGAAACGACGCGTTTCGCGCGACACGGTCCGCTGCCGATCTCGCCACGGCGCTGAAGACGGCGCAGCCGCCGTACGACCCGGGCGCGCCGTTCTATCAGATCCAAATGTACGATCAGACGCTCCCGTTCTATCTGCGCCGGACCACGACACTCGTCAATTATCGCGACGAGCTCGCCCTGGGACTCGACGCGGAGCCAGAGCGCGGGATTGCAACGGTTCGCGACTGGCAGACGCGATGGCAAGCATTGCAGCAAGCCTACGCGCTGATGGCACCGGAGACATTCGATCGTCTGAAGACCGCCGGAGTCCCGATGCGAGTGGTCGCACGCGATACGCGGCGCGTGCTGGTGGCCCGGCGTTGACCCAAAGAATTTCGCCATGACGTGGGCTGCCTTCGGCTTTTTGATGACGGGCGTGCTGCTGAATGCCGCCGCGCAGTTGCTGCTGAAGGCCGGCACGAACGCGATCGGCGTCATCACGCTCTCGCGCGAGAACTGGACCGACATGCTGGGAACGATCGCGACCGAGAGCCATTTCATCATGGGCATCATCTTCTACGGCGTGAGCGTGATCGTCTGGATCATCGGACTATCGCGGGTGCCGGTTTCGATCGCCTATCCGATGCTCTCGCTCGGCTACGTGATCAACGCGATCGCCGCGCATTACCTTCTCGGCGAATCCGTCACCGTGGCGCGTTGGCTCGGCATCGGATTCATCATCGTCGGTGTATGGCTGGTGGCGCGCTCGTGAGTTCACGATGAAAACATCGCCCCCGCTCAAATTTGCCGCACCGCTGATCGACGAGGAGACCATCGCCGGCGTCGCCGACGTGCTGCGCTCCGGACAGCTCACCAGCGGACCGTGGGTCGCGACGTTCGAGCAGGCCCTCTCAGAGTTCTGTGGCGGGCGGCCGGTCCGCACGCTGACCTCGGCGACTGCTGCGGTCGAAGTCGCCCTCCAGCTGGCGGAAATCGGCCCGGGCGACGAGGTGATCGCATGTGCGCAAGGCTTTTTCACCGTGCTGAACATGATCGTCAAAGTCGGCGCGACGCCGGTCTTCGTCGATTGCGATCTCGTCACGCGCAACATCGATTTGGAACAGGTCGAAGCGCGAATCGGACCGCGGACGCGCGCGATCGTGCCGACGCACTGGCCCGGTTCGCTCGTCGATATGGACACGCTGCATGGGTTGGCGCGGCGACGAGGATTGCGCGTCATCGAGGACGCGGCGCTCGTCATCGGCTCGCAATGGAAGGGGCGCAACGTGGGCGCCTTCGGCGACCTCGTGAGCTTCAGCTTCCATCCGAACAAGAACATGACTTCGATCGAGGGCGGCGCGCTCGTCGTCAACAATGCGACCGAGGCAGCGCGCGTGGAAGTGCTCCGCTTCCACGGCATCGAGCGCCTCGCCGATGGCACGCGCGATGTCGCCTTCCCCGGCGGAAAATTCAATCTGCCCGACGTGAACGCGCGGATCGGCGTCGCGCAGCTTGAGCGACTGCCGCGGTTTCTGGCGACGCGCCGTGCATTGGCCGAGCGCTACTTCGAGCGGTTTGCGACCGAGCCGGCGTGCACGCTGCCGCCGAAGCCCCACAGGGACGACGGTCAGACGTGGAACATGTTTTCGGTGCTGTTGCCGCTCGGCGACCTCACGCTTTCTCGCAAAGGATTTCGCGATGCGCTGGCCGCCGACGGCGTGATGACCGGCGTGTCGTACGAAGCGCTCCATCTGTCGGCGCTCGGCCGGCGCTTCGGCTATCATCGTGGCGACCTTCCGAATACCGAGCAAATCGCCGATTCGACCGTGACGTTGCCGCTGCACGCCGCGATGACGGAACCCGACGTCGATCGCGTCTGCGCCGCCTGCGCCGAGATCATCGCCGCACATCGCCGATGACGCGTCCGATCCTTTCCGTCGTCGTGCCCGTCTACAACGAAGAGCCCGGGCTGCCGGCGTTTTTCGCACGGCTCTATCCGGCGCTCGACGCCCTCGCCATTCCGTATGAAGTGATCTTTGTGAATGACGGCAGCCGGGATCGATCGGCTGCACTGTTGAAGGATCAGTTCGTCGCGCGCCCCGATGTCACGCGGGTCGTGCTGTTCAGCGCGAATTACGGCCAGCACCTGGCGATCATCGCCGGCTTCGAGCGGGTCAGAGGGCAGCGGATCGTCACGCTCGACGCCGATCTGCAGAATCCGCCGGAGGAAATCGGCAAATTGCTCGCGGCGATGGACGAAGGCGCCGATTACGTCGGCGGCGTGCGCAGCGTGCGCGCGGACAGCTGGTGGCGGCGCACGGCGTCGCGCTTGATGAATCGGCTGCGCGAGGATCTTACCCGGATCAAGATGACCGATCAGGGCTGCATGCTGCGCGCCTACAGCCGCAGCATCGTCGACGCGATCGCGGCGAGCCGCGAGGTGAGCACGTTCATTCCCGCCCTCGCCTATACCTATGCGAATCGTCCGGCCGAGGTACCCGTCGCGCACGCGGAACGGGCGGCAGGCGAGTCGAAATATTCGCTCTACAAGCTGATTCGGCTGAACTTCGACCTCGTGACCGGCTTCTCGGTCGTGCCGCTGCAGCTTTTTTCGATGTTCGGGATGATCGTCTCGGCGACCGCGCTCGTCACGTATCTGATCGTCATCATCGAGCGGCTGATCATCAGCGGATGGCGCGAAGGCTTCGCCACGCTGTGGGATCGCGACATCCTCGCCTTTTTCCTGATCGGCATGCTGCTGTTCGGGCTTGGGCTGATCGGCGAATACGTTGGACGCATCTATCAGCAGGTGCGCGGGCGGCCGCGCTACATGATCGCCGCGACCCTCGAGCGCGATGCCGACACGCACGTCAAGGTCGCGAGCCGCGTTTGAGCGACGCCTGTTCCGCCGTCGTCTTTGCTTACCATGACGTCGGCGCCCGCTGCCTGCGCGTGCTGCTCGCCCAGGGCATTCGCGTGGCGCTCGTCGTCACGCACGAGGACGATCCGCGCGAAAATATCTGGTTCGAACGCGTCGCGGATGTCGCGGCGGCGAGCGAGCTGGCGATCGCGACGCCGGCGGATCCGAATGCGCGCGACACCCTTTCGCGCGTTGCTGCGCTCGCGCCGGATTTTTTGTTCAGCTTTTACTATCGCGCGATGCTCGGTCCCGAGCTTCTGGCCATTCCGCGCCGTGGCGCGCTCAATATGCACGGATCGCTGCTGCCGAAGTATCGCGGACGCGCGCCGGTGAATTGGGCGATTCTGCACGGCGAGCGCAAGACGGGCGCGACGCTCCATTACATGACCGCGAAACCGGACGCAGGCGACATCGTTTCGCAGCAGGCGGTTCCCATCCTGCCTGACGATACTGCGTTGGACGTGTTTCGCAAGGTGACGGTCGCCGCCGAAATCGCGCTCGATGCGGCGCTGCCCGGCCTCATCGCCGGAACCGCGCCAAGAATGGCGCAGGATCTGTCGCAGGGATCGTATTTCGGCGGCCGCAACCCCGAGGATGGTCGAATCGACTGGTCTCGCCCCGCGCAGGAGATTCACGATCTCGTGCGCGCGGTCGCCCCGCCTTATCCCGGCGCCTTTACGAACGTCGGCGGCACAACCGCGCGGATCCTGCGCACGCGCATCGTCGATCCTTTGTCGGCGCCGACCGATGCGCCGGCGCTTGAAATTCGCGACGGCCGCATCCGCGTGCGCTGTGGCGGCGGGGGAACGCTCGCGATCGACGCACTCGAAATCGACGGCGCTCCGATCGACGCCGCGCGTTTGATCGCTTCCACCGGACGCGATACGTGGCCGCTTGGCGTGACGAGGAAAACATGAAACGCGTTCTCATTCTTGGCGTCAACGGCTTCATCGGCCACCACCTGTCCCGGCGGATCATCGCGGAAACCGACTGGGAAATCCATGGGATGGATATCGAGACCGACCGCATCAGCGAGCTGCTGCCCGAGAAGCGCTTTCATTTTTTCGAGGGCGACATCACGATCAACCGCGAGTGGATCGAATACCACGTGCGCAAGTGCGACGTGGTGCTGCCGTTGGTGGCGATCGCGACGCCCGCGACCTACGTTCGCGAGCCGCTGCGCGTATTCGAGCTCGACTTCGAGGCGAATTTGCCCATCGTCCGCGCCGCCGTCCGCCACAAGAAACGGCTCGTGTTTCCGTCGACCTCCGAGGTGTACGGCATGTGTCAGGACGCCGAATTCGACCCGGAAGCGTCGAACCTCGTCCTTGGGCCGATCAACAAGCCGCGCTGGATCTACGCGTGCGCGAAGCAACTGATGGATCGCGTGATCCATGCGTACGGCCAGCAGGAAGGCCTCGACTACACGCTGTTCCGTCCGTTCAACTGGATCGGCGCCGGCCTCGATTCGATCAACACCGCGAAGGAAGGCAGCTCGCGGGTCATCACGCAGTTCCTGGGCCATATCGTCCGCGGCGAGGCGATCAAGCTCGTCGACGGCGGCACGCAGCGACGCACGTTTACCTATATCGACGACGGCATTGCGGCGCTGATGCGGATCATCGAGAACCCGCGCGGCGTCGCGAGCGGCAATATCTACAACATCGGCAACCCCGCGAACGACTATTCGGTGCGCGAGCTGGCGACGATGATGCTCGATCTCGCCAAGCGTTACCCCGAGTATCGCGAAACCGCGGCGGAGGTCACGCTGATCGAAACGACGGCGGACGGCTATTACGGCAAAGGTTATCAGGACGTGCAGAATCGCGTGCCGAAGATCGATGGCACTTGCGCTGACCTGCAGTGGCGACCGACCGTCCCGATGGATCGTGCGCTTGCCCACATCTTCGAGGCTTATCGCGGGGACGTCGCCGTGGCGCGGGCGCTCGTCGAATGACAGAGAAGCGGTGAGGCTCGCGCTCAAAGTCGACGTCGACACGCTTCGGGGGACGCGCGAAGGCGTTCCGAATCTCGTCGAGCTGTTTCGCAAGCACGGCGTCTTCGCGACGTTCCTGTTTTCGCTCGGCCCGGATCACACGGGCCGCGCGATCAAGCGCGTATTTCGGCGTGGCTTCATGGACAAGGTGCAGCGAACTTCGGTCGTCAAGCACTACGGCGTGCGCACGCTGCTCTACGGCACCCTGCTTCCGGGCCCCGACATCGGACGGCGCGCCGGCGACGTGATGCGCGCGGTACGCGAAGCCGGTCACGAGACCGGCATTCATTGCTACGACCACGTGCGCTGGCAGGATGGCGTCACCGACGCCGATTTCGCGTGGACGGAACGCCAGATGACGCTCGCGTGCGATCGCTACACCGACATCTTCAAGGAACCGCCGCGCACGCATGGCGCCGCCGGCTGGCAGATGAACCTGCATGCGTTGCGTCTGACCCAACGCCTCGGCTTCGACTATTGTTCCGATGGCCGCGGACAGTATCCGCATTTGCCGGTCTGGCGTGCCGAGCTGATCCGCTGCGCGCAATTTCCGACGACGCTGCCGACGCTCGACGAAATGATCGGCATCGAAGGCGTCACCGAGGAAAACGTGGCCGCCCGGGTGCTGGAGGCAACCCGCACGCCGGGGGCGGCTGATCACGTCTTCACGTTGCACGCCGAGCTCGAAGGGATGCGCCTCGCGCCGGTGCTGGACGAACTGATCGCCGGGTGGAAAGCGCAAGGATGGGCGCTGGGTCCGGTGCGTGCGCAGTACGATGCGGTCGAGCCGATGGCGTTGCCGCGCTGCGAGGTGGCGCCGAACACGATCCTCGGCCGGACCGGTACGCTGTTGATGCAGGGCGCCGAATTCCTGGCGGGCGCGGATGTCGCCCAAGCCCCCGGCCGGGACGTACGCTTCGAGGAGAAATGATGGTTCAGAGAGTTGCCGACTTCACCGCCGAATCGACCGGTGGACCCTTCAAGCTCGCTGCACAAAAGGGACATCCGGTTGTCCTGTATTTCTATCCGAAGGACAACACGCCGGGCTGCACGGTCGAGGGGACGCAGTTTCGCGATCTCCATCCGCAATTCAGGAAGCTCGGCGCCGTCGTCGTCGGCTGCTCGCGCGACTCGCTCAAAGCGCATGAGGGATTCAAGGCGAAAATGGCGTTTCCGTTCGAGTTGATTTCCGACGTCGAAGAAAAATTGTGCAGCCAGTTCGGCGTCATCAAAATGAAAAACATGTACGGCAAGAAAGTCCGCGGCATCGAGCGGAGCACGTTCGTCATTGACCGTGACGGCAAGCTCGCGAAGGAATGGCGCGGCGTAAAAGTGCCGGGCCATGCCGAGGAAGTGCTGCAGTTCGTCAAGACGCTCTAACCCCGATCATCGCTCGCGCACGCATGAGCGATGATCGCCGCAGGGTCGGTTGTCCGGTTTACACCACAATAAGTTTGGGACATCAAACCCTGGAAACACAAGTCCTTGTGTTCGCAATCATTCGAGCGCTAAATTAACCACAGAATCGGCTCAGCCGCGCGATAGCCCTTCCCCGGAGGCCCATGGTCGAACGTAAGCTGCGTCCCGCCCCTTCGTCAGTCCACCTTCTTCCCGCCCGCAAGACCGCCCGCACCGGGCAATCATCCGCGTCCAAGCTCTTCGTGCTCGACACCAATGTGCTGATGCACGATCCGACGAGCGTGTTTCACTTCGAGGAGCACGACGTCTACCTGCCGATGCTCACGCTTGAGGAGCTCGACGCCAATAAGAAAGGGATGACCGAAGTGGCCCGCAATGCGCGGCAAGCATCCCGCTTCCTGGACGATCTGGTGACGGCGCAGGCGCTACGCGGCACGATCACCGAAGGCATTGCGCTGACGGAAAAATCGGGCGGCGCGGCGACCGGCCGGCTGTTCCTGCAAACCGAAGCGATCACGATGCCGCTTCCGGCGTCGCTTGCTAGCGGCAAGGCCGACAACCACATCATCGCGGTCGTCATGCAGCTTGCGCGGGCGCAGTCGAGGCGCAATGTCATTCTCGTTTCCAAGGACATCAACATGCGGATCAAGGCCCATGCGCTGGGTCTCGCCGCGGAGGACTACTTCAACGACAAGGTGCTGGAGGACACCGACCTCCTCTACTCCGGCGTGCGCGAGCTGCCGGCGGATTTTTGGGACCGTCACGGCAAGGGCATCGAATCATGGCAGCAAGGCGGTCATACTTACTACAGGCTGACCGGTCCGCTGGTAGGCTCGTTGCACCTGAATGAATTTCTGTATCAGGAACGGCCGGGCGAGGCGGCATTCTATGCAGTCGTCAAGGAACTCACCGGCCGCACGGCGCTCCTGTCGACGCTCAAGGACTACACGCATCAGAAGAACAACGTCTGGGGCATCACCGGGCGCAACCGCGAGCAAAACTTCGCGCTCAATCTGCTGATGAACCCCGAGATCGATTTCGTCACGCTGCTCGGGCAGGCGGGGACCGGCAAAACGCTGCTGACGCTGGCCGCTGGCTTGATGCTGACGCTCGAATTCAAGGTGTACACGGAAATCATCATGACGCGCGTCACGGTGCCCGTCGGCGAAGACATCGGATTCCTGCCGGGAACAGAAGAAGAAAAGATGAATCCCTGGATGGGCGCGCTCGAGGACAATCTCGATGTGCTGAACAAGACCGATGACGAGGCGGGCGAATGGGGCCGTGCCGCGACACGCGATCTGATTCGCTCGCGGATCAAGGTCAAGAGCTTGAACTTCATGCGCGGCCGGACATTCATCAACAAGTTTCTCATCATCGACGAAGCTCAGAATCTGACGCCGAAGCAGATGAAGACGCTGATCACGCGGGCAGGTCCGGGGACCAAGGTCGTGTGTCTCGGCAACATCGCGCAAATCGACACGCCTTACCTGACCGAGGGCAGCTCGGGACTCACGTACGTCGTCGATCGCTTCAAGGGCTGGTCGCACTCGGGCCATGTGACGCTGCAGCGCGGTGAGCGGTCGCGGCTGGCCGATCACGCCGCGGAGGCGTTGTAGCGCCCGGCGCCTGGATCGTTGGGTTGCTCCGATGCTGGATAGCTTTTCCCGTCATCCGTTCATATGGACGGCAGCCGTGGCCATTGTCTTCGCGGGACCGGCCGTCGGGCAGCCGCAATGGTCGATCTCGCCGCCGCTCATCAAGGAGTCGAAGCCGCCGGCCGACGATGCGTCGAAGAACGCAGTGCCCACGCCGCTCCGAAAGGAAGAAGCGCGTGAAAAGCAGGAGTTCGCGCGCCTCACCATCGAGCGCATTTTCGTCGAGGGATCAGCCGACGACGCAGGCCGCAAAAAGCGCGAAGCGGACCGGCGCTTCGCCAATGCGCTGAACCAGGGGAATCCGGAAGTGCCCGGCGGCAAAATCCGCCACGGCGCGTACTACGACGGCTTCGTCTATTGGGGCGGCGATCCGCTGAGTTTTCTCTGGCTCAACACGATCGATCGACTTCGCAACGATCGTTGAGTCAGCCTTTCACGCGACTGCAGCTCGGGCTGAAAAGCGCACGAATGGGGCACCGGCCACCGGCGCATCCGTTAACGCGCGCTTCGTGGCTTCGAGATACTGGCGGCCATAGCGCTGGTCGGGCTCGAGATGTGCGGCCTCGGCCCATTCGTTCCACGCATTGATGAATAGCAGGCGCTCCTCGGGAATGCGTTTTTCGACTGTGCGTGCAACGAGCTCGCGGAGCCATACTTCGTAAATCTCGGGCGTTGCACGAATGAAGGTCAACGCGTGGTTCGGCCGGCGCGCGGCGTTGTCCCAGCCCGGCATCACCGTCCGATGCACGACCCAGGCGGGATCGACACGCGCGAGCGAGTCGATGACATAGCGGCGATAGTCGACGATCGTGCCATCGAAATCGGGATTGGTGATCCGGACTTGCGCGTTGACCGGCGGCGTCCGCACGCCGTGCGGTGGAAACTCGACGATCGCGTCGAATCCGTAACGCGCGGGGTCGCCTGTGTCGTACGTCTTGGCGGCACACAGATAAACGTCGCCGATTCCTTCGCGGCGGCAGACGTCGCGCCATATCGCAGCGCTTGCGCGCACATCCGGCAGCACCCCGACACGATAGACGATGAGCAATGGCTTGCCATGCACGCGGATGTAGCGTGGATCACGAAAGTGCGGCAACAGATCGCGGATCAGACGCTCGTCGTCGGCGCGCGACGGATTTTGCGCAATCAGGACTTCGCGTTCGGCGCCGTCCCAGCGCCGCGTCCAGTTTTCATTGGCCCAGCACAGGCAGTACGGAAAAGCCGGCGCACCCGACGTCCTCATCTCCTCGAGCGGCCTCTCAAGCAACCGCTTCCCGGCGAACCAGTAGTAGTAGTAACAAAAGCCGTGAATGCCATGCTCGCGCGCTAGAGCGGCCTGCCGCTCGCGCACTTCCGGAAGGCGCAAATCGTAAAACCCCAGGTCCGCCGGCAGATGCGGCTGGTAGTGGCCCACGAAGTTAGGCTTCGCCCGCGATACATTGGTCCATTCGGTGAAGCCCTCGCCCCACCAGCGGTCGTTCTCCACGATGGGATGGAACTGCGGCAGATAGAACGCGATCGCGCGCACGCGGCGATCGCTCTCCATTGCAGAGTCCTTCATCGCGTGAGCTCCAATCCTGCGAACGAACTCGCGCCGATGCCAGCCTCGACGCGATGGCCGCCAACGAGCGCCGCATAGTGACCCGAAAGGCGATGCGGGTCGAAGAGCTGCAGCGCCTTTGCGCGCGCGGCCTTGCCCATTTCCGCTGCGCGCGCGGATGCCTTCATCAGTTCCGCGACCTTTGCGGCGCAGTCTTGTTCGCCAACGTAGAGCATGCCGTCGACGCCGTCGTCGATGTATTCGGCAAAAATGGACGATGCCGGGCAAAGCACCGGAACGCCCGCGACCATCGCCGCGAAAAGCCCCTCGTGCGCGGGTTCCGCCCACCACGCGGTCACGCGATGCACGAAGCATCGGATCGTCTTGACGAATGCTGCAATGTCGTTGGGTTGGCGGGAAATGAACTGGACGCGTGGATCGCTTCCCAGCGAAAAGCGAAGGCGACCAGGATCGTAGATGCGCAAGCTCGCCGTGGCCGCCAGCAACCGCAGAAATTCGACGTCGTCGGGCTCGGCGACGGAAACGCATTCCTGCCCGATGATGCCCACCGACCACCGCGTGTGCCCACCGATTGCCGTGATGATCGAATCGTCGACAAAGGCAGGGCTCGTGCGCCGATCGATTTCGAATGATGGCGGCAGCACGTGGTGACCGCGTCCGAAACGCGCCGCCATCGCGTGCGACGGAAAGACGAGCTCGACGGGACGCGATCCATCGCGAGCGAGCGCCCGCAATTGGTCGATATAGAGCGATGGCGCAGCGCTGCCGCAGAACACGATCACGCGGTCGGCATCGGCACGGTCGATCCACGACGAGCAATCGTAGTCGACGCCGACATACAGATGAGTGCCGCCGTTCGGTACCCGGCCGGTCGCAGCATCCACGCGTTGCGTCCTTCGCGCATTCGTGCAATCAACCCAGCCATCGTCGACGCTCCATACGGTCGGATCGTGCGCGGCCAGCAACTCTGCAATCGCTCGCAACCGCCGCTCGCCATCGGAGGCGTCCGGACGACCGATCAGATGAATCGCGCTCTCGAACGACCTTGCTGCTGGCGTTGACGCCGAACGGCCTTCCAATTTGCCGCGGGCGAGCGTGCACTCGGCCAGAATCGGCAGTGCGCGTTCGCACAAATCCTCGGAGCTCAGGACGAGCGCGGCGAACTTCGCGTCGTGGACAAGCTGCAAATTGTGTTCGATCGCCTGGTACGATGGACGCAGTGCCATCGCGGCGATGATCAACCGTTCCGCGCGATCGAGATTGCCACGCGAGTACTCCACGACGCCCGCCATGTGGAGCGCGTCATGCGTCGACGGCGCCTGCGCCAGTACCTCTGCGTAGCTGGCAGCGGCTTCATCCAGATGTCCGGCGATCTGATAAGTGAGCGCGCGTTGCATCAATGCGCTGCATTGCGCACGCGCACTCTCGGACAAATGTGCCCATTCCGCGTCGGGGGCCCGATACGAAGGCGTCGTTCGTCCGTGCGGCGACGCGGCGCCGGCGTGCGGCGGGGTAGTACGGGAGGTTCCACTCCCGGCGCCGATCGCGCCGTGGCAATCCTTGTAGCGCCGTCCGCTGCCGCATGGACACGGACTGTTGCGCGGGATCAGATTCGAAACGACCTCGCTCAATGCTCGCCTCGAAGGGCGCGGACGTCGTGGGCCCCCGCCGCATGCCCTACCCGCGTGTCGATTACATATTGAAGCGCGTACAGATCCTCGAGGTCTTCGAAACCTTTGAACGAGATCGAAACGTTCTGGGTCGCGATTCGCCCAGGTCCGCGTGCGATGACAAGCCGATCCAGCGCCGCCGGTTGCGTGAGCGGCTGCATTTGGACGACCGTGTACCCCGTTTCTTCGAACATTTGACGCAGCGTTTCACGCGTAAAAAAACGCACATGCGTGATGTCGAGCACGCCGTTCGGACCGTATTCCCACCGTCCGCCGGCAAGATGATCGAGACTCTGCAAGTTGCGAATGTTCGGCACGCTGGCGATGACCCGGGTCCCGGGTTTTAGCCAGCTGCGAATCCTGACGAGCGCCCTCCAGGGATCGTAGAGATGCTCGAGGATGTCGAGCAGCAGCACCGTGTCGATCTGCACGTCTCCGACGTGCTGCGCGAGATTCACATCGTCCAGGCTCGCGCAAATGACGTCGTCGATCACCTGTCCGGCGTGCGCGGCCGCGCTCGGATTTCGCTCGATGCCGATGACGCGCGTACCGGGAAATTTGGCCTTGATCAACTTGCCGGTTGCGCCGCCGCCGCAGCCAATGTCGAGCACCACGCCGGGCGGATCATTGAGGAAGCTCACAATCTCGTCGCGCGGGTTGTGGTGATACTGCGTGTCGTAGGCGGTATCGGCCGCAAGATGGGTTTTCCAGAGAGGCTCCATAGCGCTGCCGTTGTCAGTTGACGCCCATCGCATGATTTTCGAACCGAGTATATTCGCCGCGGAAGGTCAGTCGCACCATGCCCGTCGGACCGTTGCGCTGCTTGCTGATCAGGATTTCGGCGGTGCCTTTGTCGGGCGATTCGGGTTTGTAGACTTCGTCGCGATAAATGAACAGGATCACATCTGCGTCCTGTTCCAGGGCGCCCGATTCCCTCAGATCGGACATCACCGGACGCTTGTCCGGCCGCTGCTCGAGCGAGCGGTTCAGCTGCGACAGCGCGACCACCGGCACTTGCAGCTCCTTCGCGAGCGACTTCATCGCGCGCGAAATTTCCGAAAGCTCCGTCGCACGATTCTCGCCCTGCGCCGTCGATTGCATCAGCTGAAGATAATCGACGATCACCAATCCGAGCTTGCCGTACTGGCGCATCAACCGGCGTGCGCGCGCGCGGACTTCGATCGCGTTCAACGCCGGCGTCTCGTCGATCAGGATAGGCGCCTCGTTCAAGCGGCCAAGCGCGGTCGACAGGCGATCCCAATCTTCAGCGACCAGTCGACCGGTGCGGAGCTTGTGCTGATCGAGACGGCCGACCGATCCGATCATCCGCAGTGCCAACTGCGCCGCGCCCATTTCCATCGAGAACACAGCGACCGGCATGCCCGTGTCGAGTGCGACGTTCTCGCCGATATTGAGCGCGAGCGACGTCTTGCCCATCGACGGTCGGCCCGCGATGATGATGAGATCGCCGGGCTGAAATCCCGACGTCATTCGATCGAGATCGACGAAACCCGTCGGCACGCCGGTGACATCCGACGGATTGTCCCGGTTGTACAACGTTTCGATTCGATCGACGACGGTGGCGAGCAGCTTGCCGATCTCCTGAAAGTTCTGCGCGCCGCGCGCGCCCTGCTCGGCGATGTGCAGCACCTTCGCTTCGGCCTCGTCGAGCACGGTCTTCGCGCTGCGGCCGAGCGGGTTGTAGGCCGTTTCCGCGATGGCGCCTGCGGTGGCCGCAAGCTGGCGCAGGATCGAGCGGTCACGGACGATCTGCGCGTAATGTCGAATGTTCGCGGCAGTCGGAACGTTCTGCACCAACGCGCCCAGATACGCGAGTCCGCCGACGTATTCGAGCCTTTGCGCCGACGACAGCGATTCGGCCAGCGTGATCACGTCCGCCGGCTTGCCTTCGCCGATCAACTGCATCACATGTCGATAGACGACCCGATGCGCGTCACTGTAGAAATCGTCGGCGGCCGCGACGTCGCCGACCCGATCGGCAGCTTCGTTGTCGAGAAGAAGTCCGCCCAGGACCGATTGTTCCGCTTCGAGCGAGTGCGGTGGCAGCTTTAATGCGTCGAGCTGGGGATCGTCGGGCATCGATCGAGTGGGCGTGGCATCTGCTCAGGATACGCGGTCGTCCGCCGAGAAAACATCCGGCGATCGGCGCTGGCGCGAAGTTGCGACGAGGCCGCAATTCTAGCAGTGTCCTCGAATCCTGGGCCGCTCGACCGCGGCCGCGTATCGAAGCGCGGGCGGACACCTGGCGCGCGTTTGCTGACGCGCCTGACGTCATCGACGGCGAAGGCAATCGTGAAGCGCAGCCCTGATCTGTTCGGGTGTGAGAATCGCCGAGGGATCGATCGCTTCGTTCGGCTCGCGCGCGGCCGCCCAGCAGCGAAGCTCTTCGGCGGTCCATGCTTCCCGCCCGTTGGCGCGTCGAAACAGCTCCATCAGCGCTGCGGCGTGCACCACGCGCCGCCGCCTTGCCTCTTCGGGGTTCAGTGCCGCCTGGTCCGGCGCCGTTATCCGAGGTCCGATCTCGGATGTCGATTTATTGTTCTTCATGGTTACCCCCGAAAACGACTCAACCGGGATAGCAGGACTCATGCCTTGGACATAATGCTTTGCTTTCGTTGGAAATTTAAACTTCCAGCCCACCAGCGATGTAAAAACTGCCGACGGGCGCAACAAAAAGCCCCGCCAACTTCGCGGGGCTTTTGACGGTTCGACGATCGATCTAATTGCTGGTCGCATCCGCGCGAACCGCAACGTTGATGTGGGCGACCACGTCGGTGTGCAGCGAAACGATCAATGGATAGTCGCCCACCTGCTTGAGCGGTCCCGACGGCATCCGAATCATCGATCGTTCTATTTCGACGCCCTGCCCCCTCAGCGTTTCCACGATGTCGACGTTGGTCACCGAGCCGAACAACCGGCCGTCGACGCCGGCCTTTTGCGTGACCTGAATCGCCATGCCTTCGAGGCGTTCCGCAAGCGCCTGCGCGGCGATCAGCTTTGCAGCAGCGGCCTTCTCGAGCTCCGCACGCTTTTCTTCGATCGCCTTCAGGTTTTCGGGCGTCGCGCGCTTGGCCTTCCCCTGCGGGATCAGATAATTGCGCGCGAAGCCTTCGCGGACTTTGACGACGTCGCCCAGATCGCCGACGTTGGCGATTTTCTCCAGCAGAATGATTTGCATCGCCCGCTCCTCAGTGGAGATCGGTGTACGGCAGAAGCGCCAGAAAACGCGCACGCTTGATTGCCGTCGACAACTGGCGCTGGTAATGCGCTTTCGTGCCGGTGATCCGCGCCGGCATGATCTTGCCGTTCTCTTGAATGAAATCCTTGAGGACGTCGATGTCCTTGTAATCGATTTCCTTGACCTTCTCTGCGGTAAAACGACAAAACTTGCGGCGCTTGAACAGATTGTTTCCGCGCTCGCGTTTCTTGCCGTCCTTACCCTTTCCTTTGCCTCTTCCAATGGGGCGTGGCATGTCAGTGTTCCTCGTTCGTGAATCGTGTGATGTGCAATGCGACGGCGTTGCCGGTGCGGTAGCGACGCGCGATGAAGCCTTCGCAGCGAACCGCGCTGCCGACCGCGACGGCGCTCAAGGCGCGCGCCACTTCACCGAACGCCAACGCATGAAGCTCGCATTCGACACGCCGTTCACCGCCGCCCTCCTGCTGTTGCGAATGATGCGCGAGCGTGCATTCGAGCGCGGGGATTCCGACCGGCGTGTAGCGAAGTTCTGCGCGTTGCGTGAGCGTTGCCGCGAGCGTCAGCCGATTGTCGTCGGCGTTCGACAAGCTACTGGCTTCCGGCTTGCGGCCTCGGTTGCGCGGTCAGGCGGCCGCCGGGGCCGCTGCGGGTGCCGCGACCGGCGGCGACTCGGCTGGCGGCCGTTCGCTGCGCTCCGCATCGCGACCCGTCAACGATTTCGATTTTTCGTCCTTCATCATTGGCGATGGCGCGACGACCGCCTCGCTCTTCGCGACCACCAGATGACGAAGGACGGCGTCGTTGAACTTGAACGCGTGCTCGAGCTCGGTGAGCGTCTGCGCACCGCATTCGATATTCATGAGCACGTAGTGGGCTTTGTGCACCTTCTGGATGGGATAGGTCAGCTGGCGCCGTCCCCAATCCTCGAGTCGGTGAATTCGGCCGCCCTGGCCTGTCACCATCGTGCGATACCGGTCGATCATCGCGGGCACCTGCTCGCTTTGATCGGGATGCACGATAAAAACGATCTCGTAATGACGCATCGGCGGAACACTCCTTTCGGTCGTATGGACGCAATTCCGGGAATCGGCTGCGTCCTTCGGCCTCCCCAGGCGCCCGGCAAAGCCGGGTGGTGCGCCGGGTGAGGCAAGGAAACCCCGAAGTATACAGCCATTCGCCTTTCAGAACAATGGAATAGGTCGCGCTTTCGCATCCGGCATCGAGACGCCCGGAACGGCGAATCTTTTGAAGGCGCGGCTGTCACTCGTTGCGGGAGAACGGGAAGTCGTTCGAAAGGGGCGGTTGATGGGTGTCGTCTGGCTGCGCATCCTGAGTGTTCTTTTCACAGCGCTCGCAATGATCTTCTCGGGCGCGCATCTTTTCGAGTTGCCGCACAAGATCGGACTCTCTGGCGGCGACTATCTGACGGTCCAGCAAATCTACCGCGGATGGCAGTTCGCCGGCATCGTCGTCGTCGGCGAGATCGTTTCGATCGCGGCACTGGCGTACGCGGTGCGTCACAACCGGCGAGTTCTCATGCCGACGGTGGTCGCGCTTTTGTGCGTGATCGGAACGCAGATCCTGTTCTGGACTTTCAATTTCCCCGCCAATCGCGCGACGGATAATTGGGCGATGCTTCCGGCCAATTGGGAAGTACTACGGCAGCGATGGGAATTTGCGCACGCGGCGAGCGCCGTGCTCAATCTGGCCGCGCTGATCGCGCTCCTCGAAGCGTTGCTGGGTCCCGCAAGCGGCGCGCTTCCCGAGGGACGGCAATCGATTCGCGGTCGCGAGCCGCATGGCCGCCTTGAATTGCAGGAGGTCGAACGATGATCCGAAAATTGAGATCGGGCGGATACCGCCTCTATTCGCGCAAGATCAATCCTTCAACCGGCAAACGGCGCAATCTCGGCACGTTCGACACGCTCGAGGAAGCCCGGAAGCACGAGCGCGCCGTCCAGTATTTCAAGCGCCACTGACCGCGTTCCGGTTGGGGACAACCTGCTTGTTCGTGCCGCGTGCGACAACGATCGACGGTCGCGGTAATGGATCATTCCGAGCGGTCATCCCGTCGAGCGTCACGTCAGCGCGCCGCCTCCTCTTCCGCAGCTTGCAACGCGCGATCCAATACGCGAGCCACGTGCAGCGGGGCGCGCGCTGGGTTTGTGCCGTCGCTGATTTGATGCCGACAGCTCGTGCCGTCGGCGACGATCAACGTGTCGGGCGGCGCCGCGCGCACTGCGGGCAACAACGAGATCTCCGCCATCCGCATCGACACGTCGTAATGTGCGGCGTCGAACCCGAACGTACCGGCCATGCCGCAGCAGCTCGATTCTATCGGCTCCACGCTGAGTCCGGGCACGAGCTTGAGAACGGCGAGCACGGCTGCGAACGCGTCGAACGCTTTCTGATGACAGTGACCATGCACGAGCGCGCGCGTCTCGGGCAACGCCGCGAGCGTGAGCTTCAGCCTGCCCGTGCGGTGCTCGCGCAACAAAAATTCTTCCAGCAACAGCGCGCTCTCCGATAGCCGTTGCACGCCGTCGCCCAGGCCGAGCACCTTGTATTCGTCGCGCAGGGAAAGCAGGCACGCCGGCTCGAGCCCGACGATCGGCGTTCGCCGCAGGATGAAGGGCGCGAGTCCCCGCAGCATCCTTCGCGCCTCGCGTTTTGCTTCGTCCACCATCCCTGCCGCGAGATACGTGCGGCCGCAGCAGAGCGGGCGGCGGGGTGTGCGATCGTCCATCGCGGGACGCGCCACGTGCACTCGATATCCGGAAGCGCGCAGCACCCGCAGCGCGGCGCGGGCATTCTCGGGCTCGAAATAGTTGTTGAACGTGTCGACGAACAACGCGACCTCGGCGTCGTTTGGCGGAACACTGTCGATCGCGCCGCGGAAAAACGCATCACGCCGCCAGCGGGGGAGCGACCGGCGCGACGCAATTCCGAACGCTCGCTGGCCGAGCCACGCCGCGCCCGGAATCCGATCGCGGAGATTCGCGACTGCAGGCAACCGAGCCGCCCACGGCGCCCACTGCGGCATATGGGCAAGCCAACGATCGCGGCGCGGCAGGCCGTGCACGCGGAGTCGGTGATTCAGCACTTCGATTTTCATCTTCGCCATGTCGACGCCGGTCGGGCATTCGCGGCGACAGCCTTTGCAGCTCACGCACAATTCCAGCGCATCGCGCACGGCGTCCGATGCGAGCGCGTCGGCGCCGAGTCGTCCTGACAGTGCGAGTCGCAGCGTGTTGGCGCGTCCGCGCGTCAAATGCTGCTCGTCGCGCGTCGCGCGAAAGCTCGGACACATCGTGCCGGCATCGAACTTGCGGCAGTGGCCGTTGTTGTTGCACATCTCGACCGCCTTGCCGAATCCCCGCGCCGGATCCCCGCCGCTGCCTGGATCGCTCAACTTGTCGGCAATCGGATCATTGTTGACATTCCATGCCGACCAGTCGAGCGCCGGCTGAAACGGCAGGGTCCGATAATCGCGCGGATAGCGAAACAGCGATGCATCGTCCATGCGGCTCGGACGAACGATCTTGCCCGGATTCATCAAACCATCGGGATCGAAGGCGTCTTTGATCGATTCGAACGCGCGGGTGAGCCGCGGACCGAATTGCCACGCAACCCATTCGCTGCGCACCAGACCGTCGCCGTGCTCGCCCGAGTACGCGCCCTTGTATTCGCGGACGATGGCGCTCGCTTCTTCGGCGATCGCACGCATCTTCGCTGCGCCGTCGCGACGCATGTTTAGAATCGGCCGCACATGCAACGTGCCGACGGAAGCGTGCGCATACCAGGTGCCGCGCGTTCCATGCCGGGCGAAGATCTGCGTCAGGCGATCGACGTAGTCGGCGAGATGCGCGAGCGGCACCGCGCAGTCCTCGATGAACGACACCGGCTTGCCATCGCCGCGCATGCTCATCATGATGTTGAGACCGGCCTTGCGAACATCCCACAGCGCTTTTTGGGGTGCCGGCTCGATCATGCGCACGACGCGATTCGGCAGACCGAGATCGCCCATCAACTCATCGAGCTGCGATAGCTTCTGCGTCAACTCGTCGCGCGACCCGCCGATGAATTCGACCAGCAGGATCGCGTCGGGCTCGCCGATCAGCGCCGCGTCGATCGTCGAGCGAAAGGCCGGATTGTCGCGCGCCAGCCCGATCATCGTGCGATCGACCAGCTCGACCGCGGACGGTGCGAGCGTCACGATGTGCTGCGCGCATTCCATCGCTCGGTACAGCGTTGGAAAGCTGACCACGCCCAAGGCTCGATGCGCCGGCAGCGGCGCGAGCTTCAGCGTGATCGATCGCGTCCATGCGAGCGTCCCTTCGCTGCCGACCAGCAGATGCGCCCAATTGACGCGGCCGTCGGCCGTATACGGATGATCGCTTTGCGGTTCGAAGACATCGATGTTGTAACCACCGACGCGGCGCATGACTTTGGGAACGCGCTCCCGGATCTCGTCGCGCTCCCGCTCCCCGATCGCGCGCACGCGTGCAAGCAGATCGCGTACCCGTGGCAACGCGGCGTCCGCTTCACTGGTGAGGCCGAAGCGCGCTTCCGTTCCGTCGCTCAACAGGGCGTCGATGGCCACGACGTTGTGGACCATGTTGCCGTAGCGGATCGAACGCGACCCACAGGAATTGTTGCCGGCCATGCCGCCGAGCGTTGCCTGCGCCGACGTGCTGACATCGACCGGAAACCAAACGCCGTGCGTCTTGAGCGCAGCATTCAACGTATCGAGCACCACGCCGGGTCCCACGTCGATCGTCATCGCCTCGCGGTCGAATGTTCCGATCCCATCGAGATGCCGGGTGTGATCGACGACGAGCGCCGCGCCGACCGTCTGTCCGCATTGCGAGCTTCCGGCGCCTCTGGGCAGTACCGGAACGTGAAGCGATCGACAGACCTCGAACGCCGCGCGCACGTCGTCGTGCGTGCGCGGGATCAGCACGCCGACGGGCTCGATCTGGTAAATCGAGGCGTCCGTCGCGTACCGGCCGCGCGATGCCGGATCGAACAAGACCTCGCCTTCGACGACGCGCGCAAGCGCTTCGCGCAAGTCAGCGGCAGGGCGGTTGGCCCGGAAAACCAGAGGAACCGCTGCGTTCAAGCGGCCCCGCCTGCATCGCCGAAGCGCAAGGCGCCGCGCTGCGAGCGAAGGGTGTCGAGCACCGCATCGCATTTCTGCAGCAAGTGCGCACGCAATATCGTCGCGAGCCTCGCGCCATCACGCGCCTCGAGGGCGTCGATCATTTCGGTGTGCTCGCGCGCGGCCTTGTTCCATTTGTCGCGATCGAAATTCGAGCGAAAACGCAGGTTCTGAATCCGCAGGTTCAGCGTCGCGTATACCTTGGTCAGCAGTCGATTGCACGCCGCGCGATTGATGCGGTCGTGGATCGCCCGGTTCAGCCGGTAGTAGCCCGGAAGATCTTCGCGCGCGTGCGCTGCAAGCATCTCGAAGGTCAGGGCCTTGATCTCGGCGAGCTCCTCCGCCGTGACGCGGCGGCACGCAAGCTCGCCGGACAGCGCCTCGAGGCCGCCCATCAATTCGAAGCTGTCGCGAATATCCTGTTCCGAGAGGCTCACGACTTGCGCGCCGCGATTCGGGGTGAGCTCGATCAGCCCATCTGCGACGAGGAGCCGGAACGCCTCGCGCAGCGGCGTACGCGACACGCCCAGGCGCGTACCAAGCGCGCGTTCGTTCAAGCGCATGCCGGCCGGCAATTCGCCTTCCGTGATCATCTGGCGCAATTGCTCCGCGATCGACGCGGGCAGCGTTCTGGATGGTGGACCGGACGCCCCCGCCGCAAACGGGCGTTCATGATTCCGATGGAAATCCGATATCTCGCTCATGTTGTATACCAAGGGCGCGACGGGGCATCCGCGCAGGGCCTGCCAACGACATCGACTCTTACGCCAGAATTATAGCCGCGTCGCGGTTGATTATCCCTTGCGTTGGGACGGCGTCAGCCGGTACGATCCCGGTTTGTATACCAGCCGCTGCCTGACGGGGCGGCTGCCTTCGAGGTCACTATGCTCACGCTCGACCGCCACTCCTCGGGACGGCACTTCCTCCAGATTCCGGGACCGACAAACGTTCCCGACCGGGTTCTCCGCGCGATCGACAACGCGACGATCGACCATCGCGGCCCCGAGTTTGCGGAACTTGCGAAAACAGTGCTCGCCGGAATGAAGCGCGTTTTCAAAACACAGGGCGACGTGGTCATCTATCCATCGTCGGGAACGGGGGCCTGGGAGGCGGCGCTCGTCAACACGCTGTCGCCCGGCGACCATGTGCTGATGGCGGAAACGGGCCATTTCGCGACGTTGTGGAAGCGACTCGCCGAACGCCTCGGTCTCGTCGTGCGGTTCCTCCCGGGCGATTGGCGTCACGGCGCGAATGCGGCGTCGATTCATGCGCAGCTCGCGAGCGACGCTCAGCACGCGATCAAGGCCGTGTGCGTCGTCCACAACGAGACGTCGACCGGCGTCGTATCGGATGTCGCCGGCGTGCGGAACGCCATCGATCGCGCCGGTCATCCGGCCCTGCTGATGGTGGACACGATTTCATCGCTGGGATCGATCGATTATCGGCATGACGAATGGCGGGTCGACGTCACGGTGGCGGGATCGCAGAAAGGATTGATGCTGCCGCCCGGCCTGTCCTTCAACGCAATCGGCGCCAAAGCATTGGCCGCGACGAAAACCGCGAAACTGCCGCGCTCGTACTGGGACTGGAACGACATGCTCGCGATCAACGCAACCGGCTATTTCCCGTACACGCCGGCGACGAACCTCCTGTACGGACTGCACGAGGCGCTCGAGATGCTGTTCGACGAAGGGTTGGACGCCGTGTTCGAACGCCATGCGCGACTCGCGGAGGCGACCCGGCGCGCGGTGCGCGGCTGGGGACTGGAAATTCTGTGCGCGGAGCCTTCGGAGTACAGCGGGTCGCTGACCGCGATCATGACGCCCGAAGGGCACAATGCCGATGCCCTGCGCAAAGTGATTCTCGATCGCTACGATTTGTCGCTGGGACAGGGTCTCGGCAAACTCGGGGGCAAAATCTTCCGCATAGGGCATCTTGGCTGGTTCAACGATCTGATGCTGTGCGGAACGCTCGCCGGGGTGGAAATGGGACTCGCCGCCGCGCGCGTTCCGCATCGCAGGGGCGGCGTGCAGGCAGCGCTCGACTATCTGCAGGAAAGCGGTGAAACGGAAGCCGCGACGATCAAGCGGCAGGCGGCCTGATGCGGCGCTCCGTGATCGAATGCAGGCCTCGCGCCGGTTGCAACAACGATCGAAACCGGCAAGCATAACGCTGCTCGAGTTGCCATTGGTCAATCACGATAGGAGGAGAACATGAACAAGCTCGTCAAAACAGCAGGCGCACTGGCGATCACGCTGGCATGCGTACCCGCAATTGCATGGGAACCGACGAAACCGGTCGAGATCGTCGTAGCCGCCGGCGCCGGGGGCGCGTCCGACCAGATGGCGCGCATGATCCAGGCGGCGATCCAGAAGAACAAGCTGATGAGTCAGCCGATGATCGTCACGCTCAAGGGCGCAGCGTCCGGCGGCGAAGCGCTGATGTACATGAAATCGAGCGAAGGCGATCCCAATAAAGTATTGATCGCGTATTCGCTGATCTACATGCTGCCGATCGCCGCCAAGATTCCGTTCAACTGGCGCGATCTGACGCCCGTCGCGGTCGTCGCGATGGATGAGTTCGTCTTGTGGGACAACACGACGCTGCCGTACAAGACCGTGAAGGAATTCATCGCCGGCGCCAAGAGCGCCAATCCCCCGTTCAAGATGGGCGGCACGGGTTCGAAGCGCGAGGACCACGTTCTTACCGTGTTCATCGAAAAGAAGACCGGCGCGAAATTCGCCTACCTTCCTTATAAGTCGGGCGGCGAGGCGGCCACGCAACTCGTCGGCAACCATACGGCGTCGAACGTCAACAACCCGTCCGAAAACCTCGAAGTGTGGCGCGCCGGACAGGTGCGCGCGTTATGCGTGTTCGACAAGGAGCGCATTGCTTATAAGACGAAAGTCACCGAGTCGATGTCCTGGAACGACATTCCGACTTGCAAGGAAGAAGGCCTCGACGTCCAGTATCTGATGCTGCGTGCGATGTTCCTTCCCGGGAAGGTGACGCCCGAGCAAACGGCCTTCTACGTCGATCTCTTCAAGAAGGTCGCGCAGACGCCCGAATACAAGGACTACATGGAGAAGCAGGCGCTGAAGCCCGTGTTCCTCACCGGCAAGGACATGCTGACGTTTCTCGAGGAAGACGATGCATTGAACAAGAATCTGATGATCGAGGCCGGCTTCGCCGAATAGTCGAAACGAGACGGCACCGCGTCGATTCGAGCTCCCTTCTGACGAGCGACGCAGGTGCCTGAAGCAGCTCGCGAAAGAGACGATGGCACCCGTTGAGACCGAGATCGTCGTCGAGGATCCCGACACGCCGGCGGACAACTCGCCGGCGGTGATCACGAGGCGAACCGCCGAAGTCGCCACCTACAGCGTGCTGCTCGCGCTGGCGGCGATCCTCGCCTACGACAACTGGCGCAGCGGCGCGGGCTGGTCGAAGGATGGTCCGCAGAGCGGATACCTTCCGTTTTATCTGTGCATGATTCTGGGCGGCGCCTCGCTCTTCGGACTCGGGTTGCTATTTCTGAAACGGTCCGAAGCGTCCAAAACGTTCGTGACCCGCGACCAGCTTCGCCGCGTCATGCAGGTGTTCGTTCCGACGCTGCTTTTTTGCCTGCTCACGCAATGGCTCGGTATCTATGTCGCGAGCCTTCTTCTGGTGGCGGGGTTCATGCGGTTCATTGGCCGGATCGCGTGGTGGAAGTCGCTGCTCACGAGCGTCGTCTTCGCAGTGATCATGTTCGTGACCTTCGAGATAGCGTTCGACGTCATCATGCCCAAGGGTCCGCTCGAAGCGGCCCTCGGATTCTAGGGCGCACGAGCACCATGGAAGCGCTGTCGCTGCTGCTGCATGGATTTGCAGTGCTGCTCACATGGAAGATTCTGACGTTGATGCTGGTCGGGCTTCTGCTCGGCGTATTCGTAGGCGTGCTGCCGGGACTCGGAGGACCGAACGGCGTGGCGATCCTTTTGCCGCTCACGTTCACGATGGATCCGACTTCGGCCATCGTCATGCTCTCATGCATTTACTGGGGTGCGCTGTTCGGCGGAGCCATCACGTCGATCCTGTTCAATATTCCCGGGGAGGCGTGGTCGGTCGCCACGACCTTCGACGGTTATCCGATGGCGCAGCAAGGGAGGGCAGCCGAAGCGCTGACGGCCGCGTTCACCTCGTCGTTCATCGGCTCGCTGGTCGCTGTGCTTCTGATTACGTTCCTTGCGCCCGGAATCGCATCGTTCGCGCTGCGCTTCGGACCGCCGGAGTTTTTTGCGGTTTATCTGCTCACGTTCTGCTCATTCGTCGGCCTGGGCCGCGAGGAGAAGCACAAGACCGTCATCTCGATGGCGCTGGGACTTCTGTTGGCCGCGGTTGGCATGGACACCGTCTCCGGCCAGTTGCGCATGACATTCGGCCTCGATCCGTTGATGCGCGGCGTCAATTTTCTGGTCGCCGTCATCGGTCTGTTCGGGATCAGCGAGATATTGCTGACGATGGAGGAGCGCCTCGCGCTCCGCGGGCACGCCGCGTCAATCAGCCTGCGCGTGGTTCTGAAAGTGTGGAAGGAGATGCCGCGTTACTGGGTCACGATCCTGCGCTCGGCGGCCATCGGGTGCTGGTTGGGCATCACCCCCGGCGGAGCCATCGCGGCGTCGTTCATGGGATACAACCTCGCCAAACGATTCTCGAAGGATCCGGGGGGTTTCGGCAAGGGCCGCATCGAAGGCGTGTTCGGGCCGGAAACCGCGGCGCATGCTTCCGGAACTTCGGCGTTGCTGCCGATGCTGGCGCTGGGTATCCCGGGATCGGGAACCGCGGCAATCCTGCTCGGCGGACTGATGGTATGGGGCCTCAATCCGGGCCCTCTGCTTTTCGTTGAGCACAAGGATTTTGTGTGGGGAACCATCGCTTCGATGTATCTCGGCAACGTCGTCGGGCTCGTGATCGTCCTGACGACCGTGCCGATCTTCGCTTCCATCCTGCGCATTCCGTTCGCCGCCGTGGCGCCGATGATCATCGTGTCCTGCGCAATCGGCGCTTTTGCGATTCAGAACGCGATGTTCGATGTGTGGCTCATGCTGTTGTTCGGTGTCGTCGGCTATGTGTTCAAGAAGATCGCCATCCCCCTCGCGCCCTTCACGCTTGCGCTGGTGCTCGGCAATCGCAGCGAGGACGCATTCCGATTGTCGATGATCGGGTCAGGCGGGGATTTGCGCGTGTTCTGGTCGAATGGACTCGCCGGCACCATCACGACCCTCGCGTTCCTACTGCTGTTCTGGCCGCTGATTGGAAAGCTCGTCGACGGTGCCGGACGCATCCTCCGGCCGGTCAAGACCTGATGTCGATCGAGGTGGCACGCGACGGTGCGATCGCGACGGTCGTCCTGAATCGTCCCGAGAAGTTGAACGCCCTCACCAAGACGATGTGGCGCCTGCTCGGCGAGACGATCGAGACCCTCGATCGCGACGATGACGTTCGCTGCATCATCATCCGCGGCGCCGGCGAAAAAGCGTTTTCGCCCGGTAACGACATCGGCGAATTCGCAACCGAGCGCAGCAACAAGCGGCAGGCCATCGCGTACGGACACGCGATGCATACCACGGCCAACGCACTCGCGAATTGCCGTCATCCGCTGATCGCACAGATTCACGGCATCTGTGTGGGCGGCGGTCTTGAAATCGCAGCGTTGTGCGACTTGCGCATTTGCGGCGAATCGAGCCGGTTCGGCGCGCCGATCAAGAATCTCGGACTCGTGATGGCCTATCCGGAGATGGCGCCGCTGGTTCGCGTGGTCGGACCCGCAATTGCGCTGGAAATCCTGCTCGAGGGACGCATTTTCGCTGCGCAGGAGGCGCTCGCGAAGCGGCTCGTGACGCGCGTCGTCCCCGATGATCAGGTGGCGGCCGAGTCGCATGCGACGGCCGAGCGGATCGCCGACGGCGCGCCCCTCGCCGCGCGCTGGCACAAGAAGTTCGCGCGAAGGCTCGCGGATCCGCGGCCGCTGTCGGATGCCGAATACGACGAGTGCTACGACTGCTTCGATACCGAAGATTTCCGTATCGGGTACCAGGCGTTTTTGGCGAAGCGCAAGCCGGCGTTCCAGGGCAAGTGATGGCGGAAGATTCATCCAGCCCTCATCCAGGTCCCCTGGCCGGCATGCGCGTGCTGGAGCTCGCGCAGATCATGGCGGGGCCTACCTGCGGCATGCTGCTCGCCGACATGGGCGCCGACGTGATCAAGGTCGAAAAACTTCCCGGCGGAGATGACGCACGCGATTATCGCGAGCCGCGGATCAACGGCGTCTCGGCGCCGTTTCTCGTTCAGAATCGCAACAAGCGCGGCATTGCACTCGATCTCAAGAAGCCGCAGGGCCGCGAGGTTCTGTTGCGGCTCGTTCGCAACGCCGATGTGGTGACGGAAAATTATCGGCGCGGCACGATGGAGAAATTGGGTGTCGGCTACGAGTCGCTCGCGCGTGCGAACCCGCGTCTTATCTATTGCGCAGTCTCGGGTTACGGCCGCGAGGGTCCATGGGCCGACAAGGGCGGATTCGATTTGATCGCGCAGGGCTTCGCCGGTTTGATGTCGATCACCGGCGAGCCCGGTGGTCCGCCGGTCAAAAGCGGCAGCCCCGTGGCAGACATCAATGCCGGCCTGCTCGCGACGATCGGCATTCTGGCCGCCTACGCGCACGCGCAAAAGACCGGGCGAGGTCAATTCGTCGACACGTCGTTGATGGAAGCCGCGCTGCAGCAGACGTACTGGCACGCGGCGTTTCACTTCGCCGAAGGCCGTTCGCCGCAACCGAGCGGGTCCGCACATGTGCTGACCGCGCCGTATCAGGCGTTTCGTGCCCGCGATGGTTGGATCAATATCGGAGGCGCGAACCAGGCGAATTGGGAACGCATCGCCGATGTGCTCGGCCATCCCGAGTGGCGCGACGATCCGCGTTTCGCGACGAACACCGCGCGTATGCAAAATCTCGAGACGCTTTCCGCGCTGATCACCAATGTCCTTTCGGAGCGCACGCGCGACGAATGGATCGCAGCGTTCGATGCCGCGGGCGTGCCCGTCGGTCCCGTACACTCGATCGGCGAAGCGCTGACGCATCCGCAGACGCTTGCGCGCCGGATGGTCGTCGACCTCCAGCATCCGCAAGCCGGACCCACGAAGGCGCTGGGCTGCCCGATTCATTTTTCGGCGACGCCGACGCAAATCACGCGCGCTGCGCCATTGCTCGGCGAACACACGCGGAGCGTGTTGCAGGAGGCCGGCTACAGCGACGTCGAGATCGAGGGGTTCATTGCCGACAGTATCGTCGTCGACGCGGGCACACTGGCGAGCGATCGGCGCTAGGGACGCGGCGCGGCGCTGCCGACCCTTTCGATCGAACGCGATGCCGCGTCGGCAAGCACCGAGTCGCGCTCGGTCTTGGACAACGCGGCAATGCTTCGGACCCGATCGTAAAAGCGCGGCAGGTCGTTGCCCGATTCGGCCAGCAGTTCGCGAAACGCCGGAATGCGATCCGTATAGATGGCGATCGCGGCGAGGCTCGCGTTGTTCGGGTCCTGGGCGAACCAGCGGTCGTATCCTGCGAGCCCGGGCTCGCCGGCCTTCACGCGCTCGTATTCGGCTTTCATCGCCGCGAATGCTTCGAGCTTCGCTGTGTGCTTGTCCTCGTCACTCGCGCTGCCGGCATAGATGGCGGTCAGCCGGTCGCGCGCGTTCCGCACGATGCCGCGAAACGCTTCACGAAGCTTCTGGTTGCGAGCCGCTTGCGCTTCGAGCTTTGGATTCGGATGCGCGGCGAGCCAGCGCTCGACGCCGATTTCTTCGACGGTCGTCGCGAACGATTCATTGAAGACCGAATCGTCCTTCACATAGAGCAGCTGATGCGCGAGCTCGTGGAAGATCAGGCGCGCAACCTCGGTTTCAGGCCAACTCACGAACGACGACAGCACCGGGTCGTCGAAATAGCCGAGCGTCGAGTACGCCGGAACGCCCGATACGTGGACATCATCGCCGTTGGCGCGAAGGCGCGCCGCTTCCGCCCGAGCCTGGTCCTCGCTGAAGTAACCTCGATAGTTGACGCATCCGGCAACCGGGAAGCACCACTGGCGCGGCTTCAGCGACAGCGACGGCGCGGCGAACACATTCCACAGTACGAATTGCCGTCCGAGCTCGGTGTAGCGGGTGTAGCTGCCGTTGTCGGGAAGGCCCAGCTCCCGGCTCGCAAACGCGCGGATCTCGCGCACGCGGCTGAGCCGCGACGCAAGCGCTCGGTCGCCGCCTTCGATCACCTCGGGAATCGGACGCGCGCGGGCCAGCAAGTCCATTTGGCCGGCAGCGCCCTGCCAGTAGAAATCGACGGTGTCCACCGCGCTGCAGCCCGCGACAAGCGCGACGCCCATGATCAACAAAGGTCGAGTGAAATTGCGCGGTCTGAAAACGCCCATCACTTGCCGATCTCTCCGGTTGCCATACCCGACGCGCGCGATCCGTCGCGGCCCAGGAAGCGGGCCAGTCGCGCAATGCCGTCCTCGATCTTAGCCTGGCCGATCGTGTAGGCGAAGCGGACATGCGCGTTCGCCCGATGGCGGCCGAAGTCGATGCCGGGCGTGATCGCAACGCCCGCGCCTTCGAGTACGTCGCGGCAAAAACGTTCACTGTCGTCGCAAAACCGCGAGCAATCGGCATAGACGAAGAAGCCGCCGTCGGGCGTTACGGGAACGCCGAAGCCGAGCGAGCGAAGCGCCGGCACCAGGAGATCGCGCCGCGAGCGGAATGCAAGTCGCCGCTCCTCGAGCAGTGCAAGCGTCTCGGGGCGAAAGCACGCGAGCGCCGCGCGTTGAGACGGGGTGGGCGCCGAAATATAGAGATTTTGCGCGAGTTTCTCCAGGTCGCGCACGTGGTGTTTCGGTGCGACGATCCACCCGAGCCGCCAGCCCGTCATGTTGAAGTACTTCGAAAAACTCGAGATGACGAACGCGTCGCCGGTGAACTCGAGCGCGCTCCGCGGCCGGTGATCGTAGGTGAGTCCGAGATAGATTTCATCGACGATGAGGCGCCCGCCCAGGCGCGCGACGGTCGCGACGACCCGCTTCATCTCGTCGGGTGCCATGCTCGTGCCGGTCGGATTGGACGGAGACGCCACGAGCGCGCCGCGCGTCAGCGGCGACCAATTCTGCTCGATCAATTCCGCGGTCAGCTGGTAATTCGATTCCGGACCCACCGGGATGCCGATCGGCTCGCCTTCCAGAACGCGCACGAAATGGCGCGTGCACGGATAACCCGGGTCGGCGAGCAGCACGCGCTCGTCGCGGTTCACGAGCAATGCGTTCACGAGCAACAGCGCCGCGGATGACCCCGCGGTCACGATCACCTGTTCGGCATCGACCGCGACGCCGTAGTGATCGGCGTAATGGACGGCGATCGCCGCGCGGAGCTCGGTCAGACCGAGCGCCGACGTGTAGTAGATGTCGCCTTGCGCGATTGCGCGCTGGGCTTCGGCCAGCACCGGCGCGGGCGTTGGAAAGTCGGGCTCCCCGATCTCCATGTGGATGACCGTGCGGCCCGACGCCTCGAGCGCGCGCGCAGCGGTCTGGACTTCCATGACGTGGAAGGGCGCGATCTCGGCTACGCGAGCCGCCAGTCGAGCGCGGGAATCCATCGAAAGTGTTAGAGCGCAAAGAGCCGGTAAAGCGTTATCGTAACGCCCCAATGGATACGAAGGCGAATCGACCGGATCTGGCGCGCCTCTCCATCCACTTTTTGATCATGGTGCTGGCGACCGCCGCGTTGCCGGCCGCGGCGACGATTTACAAATGCCAAGGCGCAAACGGCGCGCCCGTCTACCAGGACGAGCCGTGTCCGGCCGGCAAGGAGCTGCGTGACTTCGACAAGGATCCGCCAACCGTTTCGGTGATGCCTTTGGGTCCGCCCGAGGGAAGCACGACCTTACGCCAGGCCTCGCCGCCTCCGTCGTCAAAACCGCCGAAGATCAAGAGCGGCACGCGCGTCAAGCCACCGCCCGTCGCGGGCCACCCGGCGGACCGAAAATTTCTCGTGCCTGGCATAAACGAGGGTGAAGTCCTGACGCGCGTCGGCACGCCGGATATCAAGAGCGGCGGCAATGGAAGAAAAATCGCGCGCTGGACTTACCTGCCGGCGCCCGAAGATCCGGGAACCATCACCACGTTGACGTTCGAGCACGGCCGCCTGGTGGAAGTGGAACGCAAAGTCGTCAAGTGACGGATGCGCGCACTGGTCCAACGCGTTCGCGAAGCGCAGGTCACCGTCGAGGGGCACACCGTCGCCTCGATCGGCACCGGCATGCTGGTGCTGATCGGCATCGCCGAAGGAGACTCCAACGAGGACCGCGACTGGCTCGCACACAAGCTTGTGAACCTTCGCATCTTCGACGACGAAGCCGGAATCATGAACCGGTCGATCCGCGACGTGGGCGGCGAGATGCTCGCCGTTTCTCAGTTCACCCTTTACGCGTCGACCCGCAAGGGTCACCGCCCGTCGTGGTCGGCGGCCGCGCGCCCAGAAGTCGCGCAGCCGATTTTCGATGCATTCGTGGCGACGCTACATGCCGCTCTCGGAAAGCCGGTTGCGACCGGCGTCTTCGGCGCGCATATGAACGTCGCGCTCGTCAACGATGGCCCCGTGACGATTGCCCTCGATTCGCGTACGCGGGAATAGCGCCGCGAGGTGCCGCCGGCTCACGCAGCAGCGGACGCCGACGCAATGCGCCGTCGACGCTGTAGCGGCCCGGTCCGAAGGCGTAGAGCAGCACGAAGCCGCCGAGGATCGTCAGGTTCTTCATGAAGTTGATGTGGTTCGCGGCCCGCGCAGCGCCATCCATCCGCCAGAAGCCGTGAAAGATCGGCGTGATGACGAGGAGGAACACGACGAACGCCGCAGCCACCCACCGTGTTTTCCATCCCAGCAGGATCGCGAGACCGCCGCCGAGCTCAATCAGTACCGCGATCACCGTTGCAAATTCCGGTAGCGGAACGCCCTTCGATTCGATCATGTGCTCCGTTCCGGAAAAGCCGATCAGCTTGCCCAAGCCGGACGTGATGAAGATGACCGACATCAGGACGCGGCCGATCAATGCCGCGGTGTCATTTTGCCCGTTCATGATGCCTCCGCTTTCAGTCGATAAAGTTCCTCCCTTGCTGATGGAACGTCCGATTTTTTTAGAGGGTTGCGCTCGCCGCTTGACGGCGCGTCGCGACGGCATGGATCAGTACGCCCAGCGCCGCGAGCGTCCAGGCGATAACCGGCCCGGTCGGCAAGTCGAACGACGTCGAGGCCAATAGTCCGACCACGTAACCGGCGACGCCAAGCGACCACGCCACGGGCAGGCGCCGGGCGGAAAGATTGCGCGTAGCGAGCGGCGGCACGATCAGCGTGGCGAACACGAGATACACGCCGACCAGCTGCACCGATACGGTGACCGCGCATGCGAACAGAAGATAGAACCCGATGCGACCGAGTCGCTCGCGCATGCCGAACCACAACGCAAGAATCGCAGCATAGATGAACGCGGCCCACCAAAGTTGCTGCGTTTGGACCCACAGGATCTGCCCGACCAGAAGATCGCGCAAATGCTCGCTCCCGTGCACGTTGCTCGACAAAAGAAGAATTCCGCCCGTCGCGGCGAGCACGAATACGACTCCGATCACTGCTTCCTGAACGTCCGGCCATCGTCGCTCGGTCCATGTCAACAAAAAAGCGCCGCCGAGAGCCGCAACGAGCGCCGCAACTTGCACCGCGATTCCTTCGGGCTCGAATCCCAGCCGATCGGCGAGCAACACGCCACAGCCGGCGATTTGCGCAATGGCGAGGTCGATGAAGACGATGCCGCGGGCGAGCACCTGCGCACCGAGCGGGACGTGCGTCGCGGTCACGAGCAACCCCGCAAATAGCGCCGGCAAGAGAATCGACAGGTCGATCGGGGCGAAGTTCATGAGCGGGCCCCTACGCTCGCCGCTCGCGCGGCTTCGCTGCCCCTAAAGCACGGGCAATTCGCGCCTCGGGGCGGCCCTTCGGCGCTCATCCGACGGCCTTCAGCAGGCGTGTCAGCGTGTCGTCGAAGAGACTGAACAGGTCCTTCGCCTCCGCGTCGCCACCCACGGTGAAAGGCAGCGCAACCGCGGGAATCTTGGCGCGTTCGCCAATCCACTGCGACGCGCGGTCGCTCTGGTAGGCAGCGCGGATGACCATCTTGACCGGCTGCCGCTGAACCGTCGACAGCACCTCGGACAAATACGACACGGTCGGCTCGACACCCGGCTTCGGCTCGAGCGATGCAACCTCCTTCAATCCCAGCCATGCGATCAAATAGGTGAACGCCTTGTGCTGGACCAGAATCGGCACGCCCCGTAACGGCGCCGCTTCGCGCTCCCACTTCGCCATGGCGGCGCGCCATTTGTCGTCGAACGCCCTGTAGCGCGCTCGGTACGATTCGGCATTCGCGGGATCGAACTCGATGAGGCGTGCGGATAATGCCGCGGCGACGCGGGCGATGTTGCGCGGATCGGTTTGGATGTGCGGATCGCCGGCCGCATGCACGTCGCCTTCGGCGCGGTCGAGCCGCGCCGGTTTATCAAGCAGCGTCACGTAATTCGCCGCTTCGAAGTAACCGGGCTGTCCCGCGCGAAGCTTCGGATTGCCCGCCTGCTGCAAGACGAGCGGCAGCCAGCCGATCTCCAGTTCCGCGCCGGTCGCGACGACAAGGTCCGCGTTGCGCGCGCGCGCAATCAAGCTCGGTTTCGCTTCGATGTGATGCGGATCCTGCGTGGCGCTCGTGGCGACGTAAACTTTCACGTCGTCGCCGCCGAGCTCGTTGGCCAGTGCGCCCCACTCGGGCACCGTCGCAAACACGTTCAATGCCGCGCACGCCGGCGGGACGATCGCGACCAGCGCCGTGGCGGCCAACCATTTCAATGAGCGATGCATAAGATTTCTCCGTCAGAATTTGTGGGCGGGATGGGCGCCGAGGCTCAGGATGTATTGGAGAAAGAACTGGTTGTCGGAGAGATCGGGACGCGTCCTGCTTTGCGCGTATTGAATCCGGAAGCGACTGAATTCCGACGGCGTGTAATCGAGCATCACCGTTGCGCGCTCGGGATGGAACGCACGCGTCGCCAGCAGCTCATCGTTGATGCCGTAATCGGGATTGCCGGGGTTGAGCCGGTCATAACGCAAGCCGGCGCGCCACATCGGCATGAACTGCCAGATGCCTTGCAGGTACCAGCCGCTTTGTGTGGATTTGTACGAACCGGTCTGCGTGAGCCCGAGCGAGCCGTCCGCGTCGTAGGTCAAGTCGCCACTTTCGCGCCGCCAGAAATATTCGGCCTGCGCTTTGAAATTCGTCAGCTGGGCGTTCCCGGTCGGCGCGTATTTCCAAACGAAGTCGGCAATTCCGATGTGGCTCGTTCCGGAAAATGCAACGTTCGCAAGATTGCCGGCGGCGTCCGGCAGCGTCGCTTCACGATCCGCTGCGCGCGTCTGCAGATACGACAATCCCGCGCGCCAGCTTGCGTTGTCGCCGATGTCGCCACCCGCATGCGCGAACAACGTGGCGGCGCCGACGCCGTTGCTGTTGCGAGGACTGCCGGGGAAGGCGTCACCATTGCCGATTTCGGCGCCCAATTCGAGGAAACTGTCGGTCGGCGCAATCCACCTCACCTGCGCGCCATCTTGCGCGAATTGTCCGCCGAGAAACGCTTGGTACGCGAGCGGCGCATCCTGGAAATCCCAGACATGCTGATGCTGCTCGTTCAAATAGCCGATGCCCGAAAAGAAGCGGCCGAATTTGGGCACGACACCGTAGGGCAACGCGGTGAGTATTCCGTACGCCTCCTCGACCTCTACCTTGTTGTCGGAAGACAGTGAAACGGTGAGATTGCCGGCGAACTTGTCGTCGACGTTCCCGAAGAACGTGATCTCGGATTCACCCAGTCCCAATCCGCGCCGCCCGGGTCCAACGTCCTCGCCGGTCTGAAAGCGGTTGATGGCGAATTGCGTCGGATCCTGCGACAGATGCGCGTAGGTTCCCTGAAGCACGACCGAGATTCCCGGGTTGAACGCAGCCAGCGTGCTTGCCGACGGACCGGACGCTGCTGGAGCGGGCAAGGGCGTTGCGGCGGCTGCCCCGCCCGTTTCGGCCGCTTTCAACCTTTCTTCGAGTGCGCGAATGCGCGCCTCGTAGCTTTCCTTCAATTGTTTGATCTGTTCGCGAATCTCCGCGAGTTCGGCATCGGTGGCCGCGGTGGCCATCGTTGGGAAGGCAAGCATCGGCGCCAAGAACGCCGACACCAAGAGTTGTCTCGACACTGGGACTCTCCTGCAGTTCGCATGCGCAATCGCCGCTTACAAGGAAACGCCGCGGCGCGTCGGAATCGAACTACACGAGAGCGGGAGGACCTCGACTTTGATAGAACGCCGGCTTGGCTTGCGCTTCGCCCAGCGCGAAGGTCGGTGGGACCGGCGTCCCCGCGCGCAGGTGACGGGACGGCGGCGAATCGGCGGCCGGCGCCGCATTGGCGCCGCCGGCGAGCAGCGCGCATTGCATGCATTCGGCGCTCGCGGGATTCACCAAACCCGCATCATGACCGCGCTGGACCTTCGCACGGAGGTGATCCACCTCATGCACGACGAGCTGTTGCTGCATCCCGACCAGGAGCAGCGACAACCACGCGGTGATGAGAATTCGCACCATGACGGGCGAGAGGATAAACCCTGAATGCCGGGCTAGCAAACTGCCAATTGCGTCAGTGCAAGCGCGTCAAAGCTTGTACGCCGACTTTGCGAGACCATAGGCGAGCTGCGGCGCCAACTCGAATGCTTCGTCTTCCTCGATCTTGTGCTCGACCGCGAGCGTCGCAAGGAAGCGGCAATCCATCCGCCGCGCGACATCGTGTCGCGCTGGAATCGACATGAAAGCGCGCGTGTCGTCGTTGAAGCCGACCGTATTGTAGAAGCCCGCCGTTTCGATCGTCTGCTCGCGAAAGCGCTGCATTCCGTCGGGGCTGTCGTAGAACCACCACGGCGGACCGAGCCGCAAAATCGGATAGTGGCCGGCGAGCGGCGCGAGCTCGCGCGAATAGGTCGTCTCGTCCAACGTGAACAGGACGACCGTCAACCCCGATTCGTTGCCGAAGCGATCGAGCAACGGCTTCAGCGCATGTACGTAATCGGTGCGCGTTGGAATGTCGGCGCCCTTGTCACGCCCGAAGCTGCTAAAAACCGCCGGATTGTGATTGCGATAGCTGCCGGGATGAATCTGCATCACGAGTCCGTCGTCGACGCTCATCTGCGCCATCTCGGTCAGCATCTGACCGCGAAATTGTTCCGCTTCATCGGGCGTGATCGCGCTGGACAACGCACGGTCGAGCAGCTTCTGACACGTCGCAGCGCCGTGGTCGCAGCTCAGCGCAGTCGGATGACCGTGGTCGGTCGTCGTCGCCCCCAGGGATTTGAAGAATTCGCGCCGCTTGCGGTGGGCGGCAAGATAGCCTGCCCATGTCGTCGTTTTTTCGCCGGTCAACGCGCCGAGCTGCGCGACGTTTTCCGTGAACCGGTCGAACGCCGGATCGACGACAGGATCGGGTCGATAAGCGGTGATAACGCGCCCTTTCCAATCAGAGGCACGAATCTTTTGATGATGCTGGAGCGGATCGAGCGGCGACTCGGTGGTGGCGATCACCTCGATGTTGAATCGCTCGAACAGTACCCGCGGGCGAAACTCCGGCTGCGCAAGGCAGTCGGCGATGCGATCGTAATAGCGGTCCGCGCTGTCGGGCGTCAACCGCTCGTCGATGCCGAACACCGTGCTGAATACGTGATCGAGCCAGATACGAGTCGGCGTGCCGGTGAATAGATGGTAGTGCGACGCGAAGCGAAACCAGATCGCGCGCGAATCCGATTCCGTGACTCCGCCGTCGCGACGGGGCACACCGAGGGCCTCGAGCTTCACACCCTGGCTGTACAGCATCCGGAAGACGTAGTGATCCGGGACGATCAGCAGCGTCGACGGATCGGCGAACGGCTCGTTGTCGGCGAACCATCGAGGATCGGTATGGCCGTGCGGACTGACGATCGGCAGATCGCGGACCGTTTGGTACAGATGCCGCGCGATCTCTCGCGTCGCCGGATCGGCCGGGAAAAGCCGATCCGGATGAAGCGACAGCGGCTTTTGTTTTCTCATCGTGAGCGGGTTCAAACCAACGCATGGAGAATAGCAGACGAATCAGGCGAATTCGAAATCGACACAGCGACCACGCCGCGGCGGCGTGAACCGCGCCCCGAAAGCCGGCATCGACAATGGCGCCGTCTTACGACAACCTCGTGTTAGGGCGCCGCGTACGTGCCATTGGGCAACTGCACGCCGTTACGGACAACGTTGGTCAGCGTCAGCGAATCCACCGCTTGAATCTGGTCGCCGAAGGGAAACGCCGGCGTCGTTGCGGTTGCCACCTTGAACGTCGAATCGGAGACGGAGATTCGATGGATCGGATCGACGATCAGCTTGCTGCCGGTGCCGCGGGTGCAGGCGGGCGGCGTCCCGGTTCCGCATGGCGTGTTCACCGCCGAATAGCCGCGCAGATTGAATACCCAGCGGCTGTTGCCGGCGGGAACGTTCAAATTCGACACGTTGATGTTGTCGGTGTACGGCATGAACGGCCCGGCGTCCTGCGGACGGTCCGATGCATTGGCCGAATAGAAATAGTCGATCGTGATGACGCCGTTGCTCGCCGAAACGCCGTTCGGCACGTTGATGTTGCGCGCGTAGTAGTTCGTCATGAAGCCGCCGCGCCATGTATTGGTCTTGAATCGCAGCGCGATATCGAGCGTATTGCTCAGCATGTCGACGTCTTCGGCAAAGACATGATCGATTCCGCCCGACATCTCGCTGCCGAGCGTCACGCCGCCGTGGCCGCTTTGCATCGTGCAATTGCGGATCACGAGATTGCTGCAGGTCGTCGGGAAGCTCACCCAGGGCGGAAGCGCCCCGAGCCGCGAGCGCACGCCGTTGTCGACCATTGCGTCGAAGCCGCGCCCGGCCTTGATGGCGATGCAATCGTCGCCGGTATCGAACGTGCAGCTTTCGATCAGCACGTCGGTGCAGGATTCAGGATCGCAACCGTCGTTGTTGGGGCCAAGGCTCGACGCGGTCACGTTCCGAATGGTGACGCTCTTGCACAGCAGCGGATGCATCTGCCAGAACGGCGAGCGATGCAGCGTGACGCCCTCGATCAGCACGTTCTCGCAGCCATACGGACCGATCAGCGGCGGCCGCAGAAAATGCTGCACACCGCTCGCGTCGATGCCGAACACGCGCTGCTCGATCGGCGTCATGCCGGGTACCGCCCCTTCCGCCTTGAGCTGCAAGCTGTCGCTGTTGGCCAGTGCGGCAAACGCCCACCACGTCGATGTGCTGGCTTGGCCGTCGAGAATGCTTTCGGCCCCCTCCCCGGTGATCGCGATATCGGTTTCGCGGAACGCGTAAACCAGAGGCGAGTAGTTGAAAAGGTCGTTGCCTTCCCAGCGTGTCAGCACATTCGGATACTGGTGGGGGTCAGTGCTGAACAGCAGCGTCGCGCCGGCGACCAGATGGAGCTCGACTCGGCTCCGCAGGCGGATCGCACCGGTGAGGAAAGTGCCTTCGGTAATCAAAACCCGGCCGCCACCCGCTGCGACGCACGCCTCGATAGCGGCCGCAATGGCGGCCGTGCAATCGGTCACGCCATCGCCGCGTGCGCCAAAGCGCGTAATGGGAAACGCGCGCCGCGGAATGCTCGGCGCTCGAATACGGCTCACGATCTCGTCCGCCTGCGTCCACGGGTCGGCGCTTTGTGCAAGTGCCTGAGGCCAGCGCGCGAGCAGACCCACGGCGCCCGCACCGGCGGCGGTCTTGAGAAACAGGCGGCGTTGGCTGTCGAATTTCCAATTCGCGTTCATCTCGATTCCTTCCTCGGTGGCCACAAGGCCGGGTTTCGCGGCGCATGGCCGTTGTCGGCGCAGCGACGGACCTCAATGCTGCGACCGCAGGCGCATGAATTTGCTGACTTCAAAGTCTCCTCGTCCGCGCGAACGGCGATGCGGCGCAGCCGACGATAACGAGCGGAATTTATGAAAACGTTTTCAGAAAAATTGCCACCGCCGTGCGGGCACGTCAAGACGATTCCCTCCTACAATTTTTCACTTTCTTTCAAACGCGCGCAGCCGATCGACGCTCGAGACCGCTCGGGTCAACGCTTAAAAACGCGGTGTCACCGCTTCTTTAGCGCGCCTTACAGATTCCTTAACAGGTGAACTCGGCCCACCGACTCCCGGCCGGGCCCATTGCTAGAATCGCGGCGAAATCCAGATCCTAGCAGCGCGAATGACCACGACAATTCGCGACGTAGCCCGCCGTGCTCGCGTGTCGGTGACGACCGTTTCCCGGGCGCTCACGCAACCCGAATTGCTGCGCCCGTCGACGCGGCAGCGCGTCCTGAAGATCGCGAAGGCGCTTGCCTATCATCCGAACCGTGCCGCCCGCAGCCTGATAACCGGCAAGACGGGAACGATCGGCATCGTCGTTCCGGACCTGGCCAACCCGTTTTATCCGGGCGTCCTGCGCGGCGTGCAGACGCGGGCGCACGAATCCGGATATGCGGTGCTGCTCGCCGACAGCGACGAGAATCCCGCTGCCGAGGAGAACTTGGTCCATACAATGTCGAAACAGGTCGACGGCGTAATCGTCTGCGCGCCGTTTGCATCCGATCCGCGATTGCGCCGGCTCGCGACGTCGACGAATCTGGTGTTGATCAATCGCCGCTGCGGATCGATACCGGCCGCGTTGATGGACATCGCGCAAGGCATGCGCGATGTCGTCGACCATCTGCGTGCGATCGGGCACCGCGACGTAGCCTATCTCGGCGGACCCGCGCGCGCGTGGTCCAATCGCGAGCGGTTACGCGGATTGCGCGCCGCTTGCGAGGCTGTCCGAATTCGGCTGATCGAATTGGGCCCGTTTGAACCAAAATTCGAAAGTGGCATCGACGGCGCCGATCTCGCCCTCGGTGCCGCCGCCACGGCGATCGTCGCATACAACGACCTGATGGCGCTGGGCGTGCTGAGCCGCCTGGCGGCGCGCGGCGTGCGCGTACCGCGCGACCTGAGCGTCGTCGGCATCGACGATCTGCTGTTCGCGTCGATGTGTGCGCCGCCGCTCACGACGGTGGCGATGCCGATGGAGGCCACCGGTCGCGCCGCGGTCGATCTGATGCTCCGGCAATGCGCCGAAAATCCGGTCGACGACCGCGCGTCCAGGCACTTCCATCTTGCTACGCGACTGGTCGTTCGATCGACTACCGCGCCGCCACGGTTTGCGCTACCGTCCGTGCCGCGCCGTCCCTGAACAGCTGCTCGAGGCAAGAGGTCACCGGTTCCGCAAAGCGCGGATCGCGTGACAAATCGTCGCCGAAGATGGCGCGAATGCCCAGCAGCTCGCGCGCCAGGCTGCGCGGATCGTCGCGATGCCGGTCGGCGATCGCGGAAAATTGCGCCGCCAGCGGATCGTCGACTTTGATTGGACGCCCCGCTTCGTCGCGACCGGCAACGTAGCGCATCCATCCGGCGACTGCGAGCGTGAGCAACGGCATCGCGCGTCCCGCGGCGAGATTGTCGCGGGCAGTGGCCAACAGCCGCTGCGGCAGTTTCTGCGACCCATCCATTGCGATCTGTTGCGTGCGATGCGGCAAGGCCGGATTGGCGAAGCGACGCACCAGGGCATCACGGTAGGCGGCGACGTCGATGGTTCCTGGAATTTCCAGCGTCGGCGTGACCTCGTCGTTCATGAACCGCCGCATGAAAGTCACGAAGGCCGGCTGCGCGGCGACCTGGTAGATGAATTCGTGCCCCGCAAGGAAACCAAGATACGCAAACGCCGAATGGCTCGCGTTCAACAGCCGCAGCTTCATCGCTTCGAAAGGCGCAACGTCGTCGACGAGCTCTGCGCCGCCTGCCTCCCAGTTGGGCCGATCGGTCACGAACCGGTCTTCGATGACCCACTGCTTGAACGGCTCGAACACAACCGGTGCGGCGTCGTGCATGCCGAGCGCAGCGTCGTTGTCGGCGATATCGGCGACGGTCGTCGCGGGAACGATCCGATCGATCATCGTCGAAGGAAACGACGCATTCTGCTCGATCCATCGCGCCAGCGCAGCCTCGCGGGTCTGCGCGAAGTCGGCGACGAGTCCGCGCAGCACTCGCCCGTTGTGCGGCAGGTTGTCGCAACAGACGATGGTCAACGGACCGGAGCCGGCATTGCGCCTCGCGTCGAGCGCCGCCACGAGAAGGCCGATGACGCTCATGGGCTTGCGCGGCGTCGCAAGATCATGCGCGATGTCGCGATGCTCGAAATTCAATCGGCCGTTCGAGGGATCGTGACAATAGCCCTTCTCGGTGACGGTCAGGGTGACGATGCGCGTCGCCGGATGAGCGAGACGCGCGTCGATCGCGCTTCGTTCGGCGCCCAGGAACAGGATTTCGCGGACACTTCCGATTACGCGCCGATGCACGGCCTCGGGGCTTTTTTCGACCGCGGTGTAGAGACCGTTCTGCGGCCTCATCCGGTCGCGGACATCGGAACTGCGCAGGCTCACGCCGCAAATGCCCCATGCGCCGCCGCTCTGAGCAAGCGCGTCGTCGGTGTAGATCGCCTGGTGTGCGCGATGAAAAGCGCCGATGCCGAGGTGGACGATACCGATTTCAACGCCGCGCGGATCGTACGACGGACGCGCAATCTCCGGCGGAATCCGCTGCAGTGTTTCGAGGGACAGCGTCGTCATCGTCAAATCGCGCCCTGCGGATGCTCCTTGACCCGCGACACGAGCTGCGTCGGATTGACAAAGCGCAATGCGATCAGCAGCCACACGAGCGTCACCATCATATAGACCATCGCCATCGCGTCGACCGATTGCGGCGCGCGCACGCCGGCCGCGAAGACGGCGTAGTACAGCGCCACCACGAGCGTCTGCGAATCGGATCCGGCGGTCAGGAAAGTGAGCTCGAACAACGCGATCGTGCGTACGAGCACCAGAAGCGAAGCCGCCAGGATTCCGGGCGCGAGCAGCGGCACCAGCACATGGACGAACATCCGGCCGGTACTGGCGCCGAACACGCGCGCCGCCGATTCGAGATTGGCATCGATCTGCTCGATGAACGGCGTCATGACCAGAATGACGAAGGGCGCCGCCGGGATCAGGTTGGCGAGGATGACGCCCCAGATCGTGCCGGCGAGGTGCACCTGATAGAGCACCGTCGCCATCGGAATGCCATACGTGATCGGCGGCACCATCAGCGGCAACAGGAACAGCAGCATCAGCAAGCGCTTGCCGAGGAAGTCGCGCCGCGCGAGCGTGTACGCCGCCGGCACGCCGACCAGCAGCGCGAGGAACACGACGGCGAACACCACTTCGACGGTCACCCACAGCACGTCGCCCAGCTGAAACTCGCGCCACGCCTCCGTGTACCAATTGGTCGTCCATCCTTCGGGCAGCCATGTGCCAAGCCACCGGCGCGCGAACGAATTGGTCGTGACCGACGCGATCATCAATGCGATGTTGACGACGAAGAGCGTCATCAAACCCCAGAGCAGCCCGGTCCAGACGCGCTCGAGCCAACTCCGCTGGTCCCGATTGCCGTTCAACCCTTGCCTCCGGTGACGGGTCCGCGATAGCAGAAATTACGAAGTCCGAGTACCGCGGCAACGATCAACAACTGCACAAAGCCCATGATCATCGCGATCGCCGACGCGAGCGAGTAGTCGTACTGCTCGAAGGCAGCCTCGTACGCCGCGATCGAGATGACCCGCGTCGGGCCCGCAGGCGCACCGAGCAGCACCGCGGACGGAAACACCGAGAACGCCTGGACGAACGCGAGGCAGAAGCACATCGCGAGTCCCGGAGCGAGCAGCGGCAGATAGATATGCCGGAATTGCGCGAGTGGATTCGCCCCGAGCGTCGAGGCCGCGCGCGCCAACACCGGATCGATGCCGGTGATGTAGGAAAGAATCAGGAGAAATGCAAAAGGAAATCCTGAGATCACGAGCGAGATCAGCACGCCCCAGTAGTTGTGGGTGAGGCGAATCGAGCCTTCGTACAGGTGCGCCCACTGCAGGAATTGCGCGAGCCATCCCTTCGGCCCGAAATACGTCAGCATGCCTTCGGCGATGAGCACGGTGCCGAGGGTGATCGGCACGACGAGAATCGTCGTGATCCACCGCTGATAGCGCGATTTGACGCGCATCTTGTAGGCGATCGGCAGCGCAATGCCGACGTTGATCAGCGTGGCGGGCAACGCGAGCCGCAACGTCGTCCAGATCGTCGGCCACAAATGATCGCTCGAGAAAAACATCCGGTAGTTCGCGAGCCAGTCGCCTTTCGGCGGCGTGAACGATAACGCGAGTCCGTACAGGAACGGATAGATGAACAGCAGCAGCATGAACAGCGTCGCGGGCACCGCCAGCAGCAGGGTTCTATCGAAATGGACGCCCACGCGCGCGGCTTCAGGGCTGGCGACTGCGCTGCCCGCCGGCGGGGCGTAGTTCGCGCCTCGGGGCGGCCCTTCGCCGCTCATGCGCTCCGGCCTCGTCGCGTGCGCGTCGGCCATTGCGTCACGCCGCAGGGTAGACGAGCACGCGCTCCGGTGGCGCATGCACGCGCACTTGGTCGCCCAACGCCGGTGACGAGGTCGCGCGCACGTGCAGCCGCGTCCCGGAAGCGGTGATCACGTCGACCAGTGAATCGCGCCCACAGTATTCGACATTGTCGACGCGCGCGGTAATCGTGTTCGCGCCGTTGGGTCCATCGCCGAGCGCCAGCTCCTCGGGCCGAATGGCGACGACGGCACGCTTGCCCGATCCTGGTTGCTTGCGGGTGCCCGAAAGGCGGATGTCCGGACCGGCGAGATCGACGCGCTGCCCTTCCTCGCGCACGATGTCGAGCTCGAAGAGATTGCGATACCCCATGAAGTTCGCGACATGCAGATTTGCCGGCTCTGCGTAGATCTCGTGCGGGCTCGCGATCTGCTGGACCACGCCGTCTTTCATCACCACGATGCGATCGGCCAGCGACAGCGCCTCGTCCTGATCGTGCGTGACGTAGATCGTCGCGCGCCCCAGCTCGCGATGAATGCGCCGGATCTCTGCGCGCGTCTCGATCCGCAGCTTCGCATCGAGATTCGACAGCGGCTCGTCCATCAGCACGAGCGGCGGCTCGATGACGATTGCACGGGCGATTGCGACCCGCTGCTGCTGGCCGCCGGACAGCTGTCCCGGCAGCTTGTGTTCCTGTCCCGTCAATTGGACGAGCTTCAACGCATTCGCGACCCGCGGCGCCATTTCGCTTGCCGGCACGCCGTGCATCCGCAAACCAAAGCCGATATTGCGCTCGACGCTCATGTGCGGAAACAATGCGTAATTCTGAAACACCATGCCGAAGCCGCGCTTTTCGGGCGGCAGCGTGTCGATGCGCAATTCATCGAGCTGAATCGTGCCGCCTGACAGCGGCAGCAATCCGGCAATGCAATTGAGCGCCGTCGATTTGCCGCAGCCCGACGGTCCCAGCAGCGCGACGAATTCGCCGCGCCGGATTGTCATCGTCAAGTCCGAAAGCGCCGCGAACGCGTGGCCGCCGGCGCCCGCAAAGCGTCGCGTGACATGGTCGAGACGCAGTTCGCTGAAGTCGTGTTTCATGTCAATCCGCCCGGCTCTCGATAGGACGCTTTCCTCGGAATGACAAGATGCAGCGGCGGCTTGTCATCCCGGGCTCGAGCAACGGACCTGCGTCACTTCGTTTTCTGAGCGCCCACCTGCTGATCCCAAATCCGGAACGCCTCGACTTGCGCTTTCGGCGGCAGCGATTGGGTGTGCGGGAATTCCTTGAGCCAGCCTTCGTACTCCGGCCGCCCGAACTCCTTGATCGCTTCCTGGCTTTCCTTGGGCGCCATCGACAGCGACACGTTCTTGATCGCCGGACCCGGATAGAAATAGCCCTTGTCGTAGGTGTATGCCTGCGCCTCCGGCGTCAGCAGATACGCCATCAAGTCGAGGATCACCGCGACCTTCTCCGGCGGAACGCCGTTCGGAATCACCATGTAATGCGCGTCATTGATCCAGGTCATGCCCTTGAACGGCGCGACTTTATAGCTTTTCGGCACGATGCCGAGGACGCGCGGATTGATGTCCCAACCGGTCATCGTCACCGTCATGTCGCGCGAGCCTTCACCCAATTCCTTCATCACGGCGCCGGTGCCCGTCGGGTAATACTCGATGCAGGAATTGAGCTCCTTCAGATACGCCCACGTTTTATCCCAGCCCTTCACCGGGTCCTTCGGATCCGTATCTCCGACCAGATAGGGAAGTCCCATGATGAACGTGCGTCCCGGCCCCGAGTTCGCCGGCCGTGCGTAGATCAGCTTGTTCGGATTCGCCTTGCACCAGGCGAGCAATTCCTGCGGCGTCGTCGGCACCTGCTTCACTTTGTCCGGGTTGTACTCGACCAGCGGACCCGCCGGCATGAACGTGACTTCGATGCCGTAATCGCCGGCGAGCTCCTGCATCTTGGCCGCGGCGGGCTGATAGTTCGCCATCAGGTTCGGAAACTTCGCCGCGTAATTCGGCAGGACCTTCATCAGCACGCCTTGCTCGATGCCCGCAGCCAGGAAATCGGTCCCGGTCAGCACCATATCGATGTCGCTGCGGCCCGCGCCCTGCATCGCTTTCAGCTTGCCGGGCAACTCGGGCGACGGCGCCTTGGTGAAGTTGAACTTCGACACGAGCTGCGGATTCTTTTTCTGGTACGCCTCGATCGCGTCCTGCGTCAGCGCGAGATTGCCCGCGACATCGACGATGTTGATCGTGACGGGACTTTTGGGCATCGCCGGCGGTTGCGCAAACGCAGGCAGCGCGACTGCGACAAGCGCTGCCATCGCGATCACGGCGTGCGTGCGGCGCAGACGGGAATTTCTGGGATGAAGCACGTTCATTTGGGGATTCCTCCTCTTGGTTGGAGACGCCGCAATCGATACGGCGTTCGGGCTCGGATTAAAAAAGAAGTCACGGGCGCGCTTTCAGCGCGCGGGGCCGGGTCGCCGGCGCGACCGTACGATTCGCGGCCACGGGTTTAGGCGCAGTCGATTGTGCGGCCACTTCGATACCGCGCTGGAACTCGCGTGCAACCCGCGTGATGTGCCGATGCATTGCCGCGCGGGCGACGTCGGCGTCGCGCGCGGCGATCGCTTTCGCAATGGCGGCATGATCGCGAATCGTCTGCAGCGCAAGTTCCCGGGTATGAAAGTGCTGTTGCAATCGGCCCCACAGCTCGGCGCGCTGATTCCACAGTCCTTCGACGACGAGCTCGAGTGAGCTGTTCCCGGTCGCCTTGGCGATGCGCAAATGGAAATCGCGGTCGACGCCTTCGCGCGCGGCGAAATCATCGGTAAGCGCTTCCAGCTTCGCAACGCTCTGTGCAAGCGCTTCGAAGTCTTGGGCCGTTCCGGTGCTGGCGGCCAGCGCCGCGATCTCTCCCTCGATGAGTTTGCGCGCATCGAGCAGCTCGAACGGTCCCGGCCCGGAATCGACGCTCGAGCCGTGCGTGGACGCGATTTGCGACGTGACGAAAATCCCGGTGCCGACGCGCACTTCCACGAGATGGCTCATTTCGAGCGAAATGATCGCTTCGCGGACCGACGTGCGCGAGACGCCCAGCGAGACGGCGAGCTCGCGCTCGGCAGGCAGCCGCGATCCCGGCGGAAATTCGCCGCTCGCGATCAATTGAGCGATTTGATCCGCGATCTGGCGATAAAGACGCTTCGGCTCGACGGCCTGCAGCGGCACAGCGCGCTCCTCCTCACGCCGATTCGCCGGCGCCTGTCTTCACGGTTCTTTTGTGCCGCTCTGAGCGCGGCCTTCGATCGAATGGTAGTCGCGGGCTGCTTCGTGGTCAAGTGGTCGGACCACTAGACCAACGCGAACGTCACCGCCCGGTGCTGGGCCGTCCCGCAATCACCCAAAGAAAGCACAGGCAACCGCCGACCATCGCGGCGCTGCCAGCGAGAAGCAGCGTGCCGACCTGGAAGCCCGCCAACCAATACTGGCCGGCGACACGAATGGCGATTGCGGCGATGCAGAGCAGCGCGCCGGCGACACCCGCAATGCGGCCGAGCCACAGCAACATGTCGTTCATTGTCCCTCCCGAACCATTGCGATTGAATTCACTCGGCGTCCACGCTCCTGAAGTGGCCCGATTTCCCGCCGCTTTTTTCAAGCAGTCGCACGCCTTCGATCCGCATCGCGCGGTCGACGGCTTTGCACATGTCGTAGATCGTGAGGAGCCCGATCGCCGCGCCGGTCAGCGCTTCCATTTCGACGCCGGTTCGCGCAATGGTTTCGGCCGTCACCTCGATGGCGATGGAATTCGCACGGTCATCGAACGCGTAGGCGACTGCGACGCGTGTCAGCGGCAACGGATGCGCGAGCGGAATCAGCTCGGAAGCGCGCTTCGCGGCCTGGATCGCGGCGATGCGCGCAACGCCGAGCACATCACCTTTCTTCGCATCGCCGCCGCGGATCAATGCCAGCGTTTCGTTGCGCATGACGATCCGGCCGCCGGCACGGGCGATGCGCTTCGTCGTATCCTTCGCCGCAACGTCCACCATGTGCGCCTGGCCGGCGGCATCGAAGTGGGTAAAATGCGCTTCCGGATCGACAGCGCGCGACGTCGGCGTTGTGGCGTCCGCCAATGGATCGTTTTTGGATCGGGAAGGTAGGCGTGTCATCGCCGCCGGGTTTGCCGTTGAACTTGCGCAAGGCGTCGAATCTTAGCATTCAGGCATTGTTCGCTTTTCCTGCTCACGTTGCCCTTGTCGCTTTCATTCTCGCTTGAGGGGCGCCGCCCGCGGCGGACCACGGCCGCATTGCTGGTCGCTGCGCTCGCTCTGGCGCCCGAAGGACAGATTGCCGTCGCTGCGGCCGCGGCGCCGACGCCTCCGGCTTCGGAGCCGGCTGGAACGTCACTTCCGCAGTTCGGTACGGTGCGGCCCGCACCGGCACCGGTCGTGCCGGCGCCAACGCCGCAGCCCTTGCCCGATCTGGGCGACGCCGCGCAAGCCGATTTTTCGCCGGCGCAGGAACGCAAGCTCGGCGAGACCATCATTCGTCAGCTTCGCGCGTCCGGCGCGTATATGAACGATCCGGAAGTCAACGATTACTTAAACGAGCTCGGGCATCGATTGATCGCCAGCTCCAAGGACATCAAGCAGGATTTCGAATTCTTCGCCGTCCCGGATTCGACGATCAACGCGTTCGCGCTCCCAGGCGGTTACATCGGCGTCCACTCCGGTCTCATTTTGCTGACGCAGACCGAATCGGAGCTAGCGAGCGTGCTGGCGCACGAGATCAGCCACGTCACGCAGCACCATGTCGCCCGGATGATCGCGAGCCAGAAAGACACGATGCTGATGTCGCTTGCCGGTCTCGCGCTGGCGATTCTTGCGTCGCGTTCGCACAGCAGCTCGAGCGGAGACGCGACGCAGGCGGCAGTTGCCGCAACGCAGGCGGCCGCGATTCAGCAGCAGATCAATTTCACCCGCGAAAACGAATACGAGGCAGACCGGATCGGCTTTCAGCGCCTCGACGCCGCGGGTTTCGACGTCAATGGAATGGCGACCTTCATGGAACGTCTGCAGCGCTCCGCGCGTTTCGCCGAAGGCAGCGTGCCCAGTTATCTGCGCGACCACCCGGTGACCTACGAGCGGATCGCCGAAGCGCAAGCCCGCGCGGCCGGACACCCGTATCGTCAAGTCGTCGATTCGCTCGATTTCCATCTCGTGCGCGCGTTGCTGCGAAGCTACGAGGGCGACCCGGGCGACGCCGTGCGTTTCTTCGACGACTCGCTCGCCGAGCGCAAGTACAACAGCGAAATCGCCGTGCATTACGGACTCGTCGCTTCACTGCTCCGTGCCAAAGACTATGCGCGAGCGAAGAAAGAACTGGCCGCGCTCGAGAAAATGGCGCCGCCGCATCCGATGATCGATGCAATCGGCGCGCACGTGTATCTCGACAGCGGCGATACCCAGATCGCGATCAAGCGTTTCGAGACGGCGCTCACCAAGTATCCGAACAAGATGCAGCTCGTGTACGACTATCCGGAAGCGCTGATGAAGGCAGGTCGCAATGCGGAAGCCGCCGCCTTCGCCGAGCGGCAGCTTCTCCGCTTCACCAGCGACGGGCCGTTGCATCAGGTCGCGGCGCGCGCCTACGCCGCGCTCGACAAGAAACTGATGCAACACAAGCATCAGGGCGAGTTCTACGCATGGCAGGGCAACCTCAAGGGCGCCGTCGATCAATTCGAGCTGGCGTCCAAAGCGAACGATGGCGACTTCTATCAGGCATCGGTCGTCGACACGCGGTTGCGCGCGTTGAAGCGCGAGGTTGTCGAGCAGCAGAAGGCGGGATTCGGACGGTCGGGCTAGCCGCGCTTCCCGCCGTTGCAACCGTCGCTATCTTTTACACTCGAAAGGCGTCATTTCCCATCAGTGTTGGTAAGGCATTGTTTCGTAGCGGTTCCCGTCGGCGGCATGACAATTGCATAATACGGATTGTAGGCCACACTTCTGCCGCGAAGAAGGAGCCGACATGAAAGCATTGCTGCGCCGCGAGATCATCCAATGCGCCATGACGGCGTCGGTGTTGAGCTTCCTATCGACCCCCTGCCTGGCCGACTTGCTGTTCAGCACCGGGACGGTGACAAATTCGATGGCAAGCGCGTCCCGGCCCGCAACGGGCGCATCGTTCGAAATCGAATCGGCCGACGATTTTTTTCTGACCGGAAACGCGTCGATCACCAGCGCGACATTCACCGGACTGATAGTCGCAGCGGCCGGGCAAATGCCGACCATTGGCGACATCGTCGTCGAAATCTATCGCGTCTTTCCTGCGCTGTCGGATGTCGGCAGGACTTCAGGTCCGCCGACGTTCAGTACGCCCAATGTGCCGACGCGCGTCAATTCTCCGTCGGACGTCGAATTGGAGGGCCGCGACTCGTCAGCGAGCGGAGAGCTGGCCTTTACAACGACGACACTGAATCCCGCGTTCACGGCCACTAATTCCGTAACTGCCGGTGGCATTCACGCGTCGCCGTTGCAAACGACCGGCGGAAACGGCGCGCAGACCGGCATCGAAGTCCAATTCAACGTCAGCTTCCTGGTTCCATTCAATCTTCCCGCCGACCATTACTTCTTTGTTCCTCAGGTTGAAGTCACCGGCGGCCAATTCCTGTGGTTGTCAGCGTCGCGACCCATCGACGGAACAGGAACGCCCTTTCCCGCGGGCGTAACCGATTTGCAGAGTTGGACGCGCGATCAGTTTCTCGATCCGGACTGGCTCCGCATCGGAACCGACATCGTTGGCGGTAATCCTGCACCGACGTTCAACGCTGCATTCACGCTGACCGGCGTACCCGTCCCGGAACCCGCGACATTGTTGCTATTGGGAAGCGCTTTGTGCGGGCTTTTGTTGACGCGGCGATTGGCTAAAGGCTAAGGCGGCGCAAGGGGGAGTTGGAGGGAACTCGCTGTGCGAGCGGCGCTTGCTCCTTGCTGCGGCCGTCCGACTCAAATCCCGCGGCGGCGCTTTTCTATTAACAATCTCTTTCGCGCGTCGTATTCGGCCATTGCTTCCCGCAGCGTAAGCGCTTCGATGGAGCCGACGGGGCAGCGCATGTGCGGCCGTCGAATCCCTAGCGGTTGATCGAAGTCCTCGTTCCCCACGGAAAGCTCCGAAGGTCAACGCCTCGATCGTGGGCGCCCTTAACCGTTGTGAGCGCGTCGCGTGGCCTGAGCGCTGCAACGCCTCTCGAGTGAACCGCATTCGATTCGCCATGCTTTTCACCGTCCGTCACGATACTGGAATCACCAACAGGTGCGCGACGCGCGGCCAATTCCGAAGATGCTCCCTCGACACCGCACTGCATGCGGCGCGCAATCGCCGTGCAGCGGCATCGCTCCGAGGGGATTGCCATGAAACTCCTGGTCGTCGACGACCACCCGCTGATCGTTCGCGCGCTCGAGCAGTCGCTGCCGCATGTCGATCCTCGTTTCGATGTCATCGCGTCCGCGAATCGCGAGCAAACGCTGACGGCGCTCGCGCGCCATCCCGATTGCGCGCTCGTGTTGCTCGATTTGACGCTGCCGGGCGCTCATGGACTCGATCTTCTCGCGGAGTTGCGGCTCGACTATCCGTGTCTTCCGATCGTCGTGCTGTCCGCGACGCATGACCGCGCGACCGTCGGTGCCGCGTTGGCCGCGGGCGCACGCGGCTATGTGTCCAAAACAGCGAGCCCGGATGCGCTTATCGATGCCATCCGCACCGTTCTCGCGGGAGCGCGCGGCGTCACCGTCGATATCGCGCAGCGCGCCATCCAGCACTCGATCATCCCGGCGCAAGGCCTCGGCCTCACGCAGCGCCAAGCGGAAGTGCTGCAACTTCTCGTACAGGGCAAGCCGAACAAGCTCATCTGTCGCGACCTGCGGTTATCGGAGGGCACGGTCAAAGTGCATGTCAGCGCGATTCTCAAGGCGCTCAACGTGCACTCGCGCTCGCAGGCCATCGTCGAGCTGACGCGGCGCGGTGTCGCCGTCGACGCTCTCGCCGAGCGGCGCTGACCGGTTGCTGACCGAACGGACGACGGATCGGCGCAACGGATGTTGTCTCCGCTCGCATCGCTCGCGCCGGCGCTGATCGCGCGAGCGCGCGCCGACCAGGTCGCGACGCTTTATTCGCGTTGGCATCTGACATCGATTTCGATGGGACTCGGTGCCGTCATCTGGTGGGTGGTGCTCTCGGATCACGTTGCCGCGGGCGCAATGATCGGATGGCTCGCATTGATCGCGCTCAATCAACTCTGGCGCGGCCTGCTCGCACGCGCCTGGCGGCGTGCCCGCCCCGGTGCGGCCGCGGCGCCTCGCTGGGGCGGCTACTGGACGATCGGCGCAACGCTGGCGGGCGCGCTGTGGGGTGTCGCGGGATGGGCAACCTACCCCGCGTCGCCGCCGCACGAGGCGTTGCTGATCGTCTGCATGTTCGGTGTTGCGCTCGGCGGCCTCAATACAACCGCCGTGTACCGGCCGTCGTTCTACGGCTTTGTTCTGCCGGCCCTCGTGCCGCTGATCGTGCGCGTTGCACTGGTCGGCGATTCGGTGCACTTGTTCACGGCATTCGTGATGACGGTCGTGCTGGCGTTCGTCGTCGGCTTCGGCCACCGGCTGAACGATGTCCTGACTCAGTCGCTCGCGATACGTTACGAGAACGTCGACTTGATCGACGAGCTCCGCGCGCGCACGCGTGCAGCGCAGGAAGCGCGCGGCGCGGCCGAGGCGGCGAATCGCGCAAAGAGCCAGCTCCTCGCCGCCGCGAGTCACGATTTGCGGCAACCATTGCATGCGCTCGGTCTCTACGTCGCCGCGCTCGCGGTCCGGTTGCGCGACACCGAATGGCGCGGGCTCGTCGGGAGCGTGCAATCCGCCGCCGAGACGCTTGACCTGCAGTTCGCGCAACTCCTCGACTTGTCGCGTCTCGAGGCAGGCGTGCTGTGCCCCGAACGTCAGAGCGTCGCGCTGGCTCCGCTGCTGGCGAAAATCGGCGCGGAATTCGCGCCGCAAGCGGCGGCTCGCGGCCTCACGTTAACCATCGTGCCGACGCGGCTCGCAGTCGACAGCGATCCTGCGCTCTACGCCCGCATCCTTCAAAATCTCGTGGCCAACGCCGTGCGGTACACGGCGCGCGGCGGCATCGTCATGGGCGCGCGCCGCCGAGGCGCACGGGTTGCCGTCGATGTCGTCGATACGGGAATCGGCATCGCGCCCGAGCACCAGACGCGCATCTTCGAGGAGTTCTATCAGGTGCGAAACAACGTCGCGACCGAAAGGCCGGACGGTGGCATGGGCCTCGGTCTTGCGATCGTGCGCGGCCTTGCCGATCTGCTGCGTCATGATATCGGCGTCCTGTCGCGGCCCGGACACGGCTCCCGCTTTTCGATCGTGGCGCCGCGCGCACAGGAACTGCGCGGGCGGCGTTTCCGCCGTTTGCCCGAGACATCGTCGATGCGTGCGCTCGACAACGTCGTGGTCGCAGTGATCGACGACGATGCGGCTTCAGTCGATGCGATGCGCGTACTGTTCGATACGTGGGGAGCGGCGGTCATCGGAGGCTCCGATGTCGAAACGCTGCTCGATCGGTGCGGCGACATCGGCCGCTATCCGGATTTGATCGTCGCCGACTTGCGCCTCGCTCGCGGTGCATCGGGCGTCGATGCAATCCTTCGCTTGCGCGACGAATTCGGCCATGCGATTCCCGCGCTCGTCATTTCGGGCGACACGGGCACCAATGCCGAACGAAGGGTCCGCAACGCCGGTCTCGGCCTGCTACCGAAACCGGTCGTCGCAGCAAGACTCGAGTCGGCGGCGCTCGCTCTGGTCAAAGCCGCCAGAGCGCCGGCGTGACGGCGCTACACTCTGCGGGTGACGCACGAACCGGCGACGCTTGCCATCGCAACGCCCCAACGCCTGCTCCGCCGCGTCGATGCCATTGCAATCATCGTCGGCATCGTCATCGGCGCCGGCATCTACAAGACGCCGTCGGCGGTGGCCGAAATCGCCGGCGACGGTGGATGGGCGATTACGCTGTGGCTGCTGGGTGCCGTTGTATCGTTCATGGGCGCGCTGTGCTACGCGGAGCTCGCGACGACCTATCCCGACGCCGGCGGCGATTATCACTTCCTGACGCGCGCGTTCGGCCGCAACGTCAGCTTTCTCTACGCCTGGGCGCGCGCGACCGTCATCACCACGGGCGCCATCGCGCTCCTTGCGTTCGTGTTCGGCGATTATGTATCGACGATCGCGCCGCTCGGATCGCATTCGAGCGCGTGGTGGGCCGCGTTCGTCGTCATTGCATTGACGGCCGTCAACATCGCCGGTCTCCGCGTGTCGGTTCGCGCGCAAAACGTTCTCACCGTGATCGAGGTGATGGGACTCGTTGCTGTGGTCGTCGCCGGGGTCGTGGCCCGTGCTCCGCCCGTCATCGAGCCGGCGCCATTCGCCGCGACGCCCGACGCCGGCAAGCTCGGTGCCGCGATGATTTTCGTGCTGCTCACCTACGGCGGCTGGAGCGAATCCGCGTATATCGCCCGGGAGTTGAAAGGCCGTAGCGCGATCGTCGACGCGTTGCTTGCGAGCCTGGCGATCATCGCAATCGCTTACCTCGCCGTGAATGCGGCATTGCTGAACGGGCTCGGATTTCTCGGCCTCTCCACCGCGAGGGCGCCAGCCGTGGACTTGATGGCGCGCGCGTTCGGTCCTGGCGGCGCAACCGCGCTCGCAGCATTCGTCGCCGTCGCAACGCTGACGTCGATCAACGCTACCATGATCGTCGGCGCACGAAGCGACTATGCAATCGGACGCGATTGGCCGGCGCTCGCGTATCTCGGCCGCTGGAATCGGCTGCGCGCAGCTCCGATCGCGGCGTTCGTCGTTCAGGCGGCGATTGCGTTGTCGCTGATTGCGTTCGGCTCGATGCAGTTCGACGGATTCGAAGCGATGGTCAACTTCACCGCGCCGGTCTTCTGGGCGTTTCTGCTGCTGGTCGGGGTAGCGTTATTCACGTTGCGCATTCGCGACCCGCATACGCCGCGTCCATTCCACGTGCCGCTCTATCCGGTGACGCCGATTCTGTTCTGCGTCTCCTGCGCGTTTCTGTTGTATTCGAGTCTCGAATACGCCGCCAGCAACGGCGCCGTGCACGTCGCCTTGTGGCTGATGGTGACCGGGTTCGTAGCGCTGGGAATCGTTCGCGCGTCGAGTCGCCGTGCTCAGCGTCGCTGAACGCCCTTACCCGTCATCGGGACGAAGCGCACGCGCAGCACGACGCGCTTGTCGATCGTTCCGTCGGCGCGTTTTTCAACGAGCAACATGTCCTGACCGCCATCGGCTGCATCGACGGGAATCGCCATCTTGCCGCCGGCTTTCAATTGTGCGATCAACGGCTCCGGGATGAACGGCGCGGCTGCCGTCACGATGATTCCATCGAAGGGCGCATGCTCGGGCCAACCCTGATAGCCATCGCCGACTCGTACGTGGACGTTCCGATAGCCGAGTGTCTGCAGGCGCTTCTCTGCGACGCGACCGAGCGCTTCGACGATCTCGATCGAGTAGACGTCTGTCACGAGCTCGCTCAATACCGCAGCCTGGTAGCCGGAGCCCGTGCCAATCTCGAGGACGGTGTGCTGAGGGCGCGGATCGATCAGGTCGGTCGATAACGCGACGATGTAAGGCTGCGAGATCGTCTGGCCTGCGCCGATGGGCAGCGGTTCGTTACGATATGCGGAACGCGCAAGCGATTCGGCAACGAAGCGATGGCGCGGAACCTTGGCGATGGCCTGCATGACCGAGTCCGCAAAATGCGCGCGGCCGGTTTCCGTCCGAGTCATTGCGGCCATCGCCGCGATTTCCGCGACCATCTGCTGCCGCTCGCGAGCGAAATCGCTATCGTTCGCCGGGGTTGCCTGGAGCGGCGCGAAGAGCGGTGCAATCAACGCGCAAATCGCGCTGCGCAGCTTCCTTTTCCGCACAACGGCCTCCACGCCCGTCGTCCGGTCAACTCCTCGCTACCCGCACACCGGACGTCGCCTTAGCGCACCGCCTGCGAATGGCGGCCGCCGTGCTTAGAGATATTCGTCACCGCGCTCGATGTCAACGAGGGCTCGTCCTTGAGGGCGAGATCGCCGAGCGAAACGATGCCGACCAATCGTTTGTCGCGATTCAGGACGGGCAATCGGCGCACTTTCATTTCACCCATGTTACGCGCGATGTCCTTGAGCTCCTGATCGTCGAAGCAATAGAGAACCTCGCGGCTCATGATTTCCCTGATCGGCGTGTCCGGCGATTTACCTTCCGCCACGCCGCGCACCGCGATGTCGCGATCGGTGATCATGCCGACCAGGCGGTCGTCCTGTCCGACCGGCAACGCGCCGGCATCGATCTCGGCCATCATTCGCGCTGCATCGCGAATCGATTGCGTCGGATGGACGAGCTGCACGTCGCGCGTCATGCATTTGCTGACCTTCATCGCAATACCTCCATCGATTGAATGGGTTGGATCGACGAGCCCGAAGCGTCGTATTCAATTTGTGACAGCGGAGCGCTCGACCGGTTCGCGACAAAGATCCGCCGCGGCATGCTCGGTCGCTCGAACCGAAGCAACCGCGGCGGGAGGAGGAAATGGTGGTCCCGCGCGTGGCCGCGGGGGGGTGTGCGGCGCCGGAAAATTCCAGCCGCGGGACCGTTGATCGTCGTTTTACGCGCTAGGTCACAAATCCGAGGTCAGCCGTGGCGGCCGACCGAGCTGGAGAGATCGTGGTGAGATCGGCGCGGCGATGCCAAGCCTTGCGAGCTTGCGCCGAGCTGCGCAGTCCGACGCAGCCATGCGCCGACGCGAAAGCGTCGCGACAACCCCGTCGTCGCGTCGTGTGTGCCCCCATCCGCCCCTCGCTGGCCCTAAGCGCCCGGGCCTCCCTGTGGCCCTAACCCTGTGCGGCGGCCGTTTGACACGATGTGGCTTGAGACACATTCGGCCAATACGCCCGCCCGCACTGATTATTCCGCGTAAGTATGCGGTTTACAACTCTTCTTTGATCGTCAACGACAGGCGGCGGCGAATCCCCCGATTTCATGCGACTGACATCGGCGGTCCTTCCTTTAATACGTTGTTTTTTAACAAATAGCGGTGTCGTCCCCCAAGTGCAACTTTGCAATGGCGGCAGGCGGGGCGCCGACGAATGGAGCTGCATGAAAAAGGGCACGGCGCCTGCGGCGCCGTGCCCTTGCTTTGACGAGCAGCTACGCCAGCGTGGCTTCGACGTCATCCGCCGTGGCGCTCGCGCATCTTCTGCCGGAAGCTCTCCATCCGGGTCATCCGTTGCTGGAGTGCGCTTTTCACAATCGCCTTTTGCTCCGGGGAGAATGTCGCATAGAGCGCGAGCCACGTGCCGCGCACTTGCTTGCGCAGAGCGCTGTTGGCGGCCTGGACTTCATCGGCCGCGGCGGCCACTGCAGCGAGATCAGGCTCCGGTTTGGCAAGCTCGGCCGTCATCGCATCCTTGATCCTCTGGAGGTTCGCGCGTCCGGTGTTTCGCGCCGCTTTTGTCTGCGCGACGGCGTTGTCCCACATCGCCTGTTGCGACGTGTTGAGATTGAGTTGATCTTTGAGCGCCGCGATGCCGAATGAAGAATCGGCGCCGTGGTGGTGGCCGTGCGGTCCCGGCTGGGCCAGCGCGACCGCACCGGTCAGCGAGAAGAGCGCTGCGGCGAAGACGGCCGCGATGCGCTTCGTGAAACGGGTATTCATATGAACCTCTCCTCGAGTGGACTTGTGGAATTCCATCTGCCTGCAACCGTATCGTGCACGGCATCGTGGCGGATTCGTGTGGTTAGGGTTCTATTGTCGCGTCTCGTTCGACTGCGAAACAACGCCATTGCAACCGGACATTGCGCGTGTCGTCGAGCGTTACAATCGGTTACAAGGAGCAGCCGTTGGAATTCGCGCGCCCGCTCTAAGCTTTGAACAGGCCGACACAAACGCTCATGACCGCCAAATCGTCCTCAGCAAAGATTCTCGTCGTCGACGACGATGTGCGGTTGCGCGACCTCTTGACGCGTTATCTCTCCGAGCAGGGATTTCAAGTTTCGGCGTTGGCCGACGCGAGTCAGCTCGACAAAAAATTGCAGCGTGATCCGCCGCATCTCGTCGTGCTGGATCTGATGCTTCCCGGCGAGGACGGCCTGACGGTCTGCCGTCGCCTGCGCGGCGCGGGTGAGATGGTGCCGATCATCATGTTGACCGCGAAAGGCGAGGACGTCGATCGAATCGTCGGACTCGAGATGGGCGCCGACGATTACCTGCCGAAGCCGTTCAATCCCCGCGAGCTGGTTGCCCGCATTCACGCGGTTCTGCGCCGCCATGGCGAACGGGCCGCGATGGGAGCGCCGACGGAAGACGGCCGCATCCGGTTCGGCGAGCACACGCTCGATCTTGCAGCCCGGACCCTCGATCGTGACGGCCAGACGACGTCGCTCACGACGGGAGAGTTCGCGTTGATCAAGGTGTTCGTCCAGCATCCGCGTCAGCCGCTCGCGCGCGAAAAGCTGATGCTGCTGGCGCGCGGCCGCGACCATGAAGTGTTCGACCGCGCGATCGACGTGCAGGTGTCGCGGTTGCGCAAACTGGTCGAGCCCGATCCGGCCAATCCCCGCTATATCCAGACCGTGTGGGGATTCGGCTATGTTTATGTTCCCGAAGACGGTGACGCGGAGCGCGCGCCCGCAGCAAGCGACGCCGGCGCCGCGGAAGGCGATCCGTCGTGACGTTGTGGCCGCGCTCGCTGTTCGGGCGCCTAGTGCTGTTGCTGATCGTCGTCGTTGCGCTGGCAGCGCTGACGACAGCCGTCGTGTTCAATCGCGATCGCGCCGCGCTGATCGCCAAACAGTTCGGCGATACCAAAATCGTGCAGTTGAAGGCCTTGCGCGCCGCACTCGAAGGCGCCGATGGCCCGCAGCGACGCGAGACGCTTTCCCGGCTGGGCCGCGAATACGGTGTTCGAATCATTCCGGAAAGCGAACGGCCGGTCATCGGCGCGCCCGTGATGCGGCCCGCGATGCAGGACCTCGAGCGCCATCTGCAGGATGCGCTCGGCAGCGGCACGTCGATTCGCATCGCGCCCCGACTCCAACAATTGTTCGTGCGCGTCGACGCCGCGGGTGACAGCTACTGGGTCGGGTTTCCGCTGCCGCCGCGAAGCACACCCGAGGACGAGATTCCCTGGCGTGCCGCCACATGGGTGGCGATTGTCATCATCGTTCTGCTTGCGGCCGCTTTCGCGTTCGCGCGCTATCTCGCAAGACCGCTGCGCGACTTGAACGCCGCCGTCGAACGGGTGGGACGCGGCGAGACACCGCCGCCGCTGCCGGAATCGGGACCTTCCGAATTTGCCGCCGTCAATCACGGTTTCAACGCGATGATCGGAAACCTGCGCCAGATCGAGCGCGATCGCGCCGTGCTGCTCGCGGGCGTGTCGCACGATCTGCGCACGCCGCTCGCGCGCCTTCGTCTCGGCATCGAGATGAACCCACGCGACGAAGCGACGCGCGCGGGCATGGTCGCCGACATCGAGGAGATGGATCGCGTCATCGGACAATTCCTCGACTTCGCGCGCGACGACAGCCAGACGGCGCTCGAGCAAAGGGATTTGAATGCCATCGTCGCCGCGTGCGTCGACCGCTATGCGAATGCCGGCTACGACGTGCGCTTTGCGCCAGGCGAGCTGCCATCGTTACCGCTTCGCGGCACCGCGATGTCGCGACTCGCGTCGAATCTGATCGACAATGCGCTTGCTTACGGCGCACCGCCCGTCGACGTCTCCACGATGAAGCGCGGCGGCGACGTCGTGCTCGACATCGCCGATCGCGGTGGGGGAATTCCGCCGGAGGAGACGGAGCGATTGAAGCAGCCGTTCACGCGCGCGTCGGCCGCACGAGCCCGCAGCGACGGAGCCGCCGGTGCCGGTCTCGGTCTCGCCATCGTCGACCGGATCGCGCGGCTGCACAGCGGACGTTTCGACTTGCTGCCACGCGACGGCGGCGGCACCGTTGCGCGAGTCACGCTGCCGATTCCTTAGCAGTCGGGCGGGACAACATGTTCATCCTGCCCAGGGTACCGACCCCAGCGGCTCGTTCGATCGGCGGCCGAATCCAATGTGCCGATCAGCGCGCGCCGAGCAGGAGCACGGTGGCGAGGCACGCAATCCCTTCCCCGCGTCCGATGAAGCCGAGCCGGTCGGTGCTCGTCGCCTTGACGGAGATCTGCGCCACGTCGCATTCCAGATCCGCGGCGATGTTCGAACGCATCACATCGACGTAGGGCGCGAGCTTCGGTGCCTGCGCGATCACGGTCGCATCCGCATTGGCGACGGTGAACCCCCGCGCCGTCGCGAGCGCAAAGACATGGCGCAACAGCGCGCGACTGTCGGCATCCTTCCATTCCGCGGTCGCCGGAAAGTGCGCACCGAGGTCGCCCAGCGCCAGGGCGCCGAGAATCGCGTCGCAGATCGCATGCAACAACACATCGGCATCGGAATGACCGGCGAGACCGCGATCGTGTGGAACCACGACGCCCCCGATCGTCAGCGCGCGACCGTCAACCAGCGGATGAGCGTCGACGCCGCTTCCGATGCGGATATTCATGATTGCGTCACGAGTCCGCGTTTCGCTCCTGACGTTCGCGCCCGGCGCACCTGCAACGGCTCGAGCGCGGCGCGAATGCGCGAAGGAATCGCAACGGGCCTCTGGGTCGCGCGATCGACCCACACATGCACGAACCGGCCCAGCGCCGCCGGTGTTTCATCGCCGTGTCGGAACAGCCCGATCTCATAGACGACGGAGGAGTTGCCGAGCTTCGTGACGGCAAGGCCGGCGTCGATCGTATCGGGAAACGAAAGCGACTTGCGAAAAACGCAGCTCGTCTCGGCGACGACGCCGATTGCAGCGTCGCGCGCGAAATCGAGTCCGCCGGCGCGAATCAGATGTTCGTTCACCACGGTGTCGAAGTACGAGTAGAACGTGACGTTGTTGACGTGGCCATAGACGTCGTTGTCCATCCAGCGCGTCGCGATGGTCAGAAAGCGCGGGTAATCGGCGCGCGAGCGTGCCGCCGCTTCGGCAGCGCGACCCGCGTCAGCCATCGGCGGCCAACCGCTCGTCGAGGAGCCCGATCCAGTGCCGCACCGGCGTTCGCGTGCCGGAGGCGAGGTGCGTCAGGCAGCCGATGTTCGCGGTGACGATTTGGGTCGGATGCCCGGCCTCGAGCGCCCGAAGCTTGTTCACCTTGAGCGCATTCGCGAGCTCCGGTTGCAGAATCGAATACGTGCCCGCCGATCCGCAGCAAAGATGTGCATCGGCAACCGGGGCGAGATCGAAGCCCAGCGCCTGAAGCACGGGCTCGACCTGTCCCCTTATCTTCATGCCGTGCTGCAGCGTGCACGGCGAATGAAACGCGATCTTCGTACCGCCGTTTGTGCGCACGCGCGGCGCCAGTGTCTGCCATTCAGCGGCAACGACTTCGATCGGATCGCGCGCCAGTGCGCCGATTCTCGCCGCTTTCTTCGCATAGGCTGAATCCTGCGCCATCAAATGGCCATAGTCCTTGACCATGACGCCGCAACCGCTGGCCGTAACGATGATCGCTTCAGCGCCATTCTCGACGTGCGGCCACCAGGCATCGATGTTGCGCCGGACGATCGAGCGCGCCTCCTCGTGCTCGTTCAGATGGTGCGGCAAAGCGCCGCAGCATCCACCCGCCTCGATCTGGATCGCGGATACGCCCGTCCGGTCGAGCACCCGCGCCATCGCGGCATCGATGTTCGGCGCCAGCGACGGCTGCACGCAGCCGCGCGCGATCAGCATCTTGCGCGCGTGGTCCGACGACGGCCACGCGCGCGCCCGTCCCATGCCTGGAATCCGATCGCCGATTTCGCGCGGCAGCAGACCTTTGGCGAAGCGTCCCAGTGAAACCGCCGTCTCGAACATAGGTCTCGACAACAGCGCCCGGCGCAATGAATAGCGGCGTACCGCATCGACCGGCTTGCGAGGGACCCGCTCGTCGACGATCTTCCGGCCGATATCGAGGAGGCGCCCGTATTGAACGCCCGACGGGCACGTCGTTTCACACGCGCGGCAAGTGAGGCAACGATCGAGATGGAGTTGCGTCGTCGCCGTCGGCTCGGCACCTTCGAGCACCTGCTTCATCAGATAGATTCGACCGCGCGGGCCGTCGAGCTCGTCGCCGAGCAATTGATACGTCGGACAGGTCGCCGTGCAGAAACCGCAATGCACGCATGCGCGGAGGATCGCGTCGGCTTCGCGACCTTCCGGCGTATCGCGGATGAACGGCGCCAGCTTCGTTTCCATCAGAAATCCGGATAGAGGCGGCCGCGATTGAAAATGCCGTGCGGATCGAACACCGCCTTCAGCCGTTGATGAAGCGCAGCCGTCGGCGGATCGAGCGGCGTGAACACCTGCGTGCGCGGGCCGCCGCGAAAAAGCGTCGCGTGCCCACCGTTGGCTTTTGCCCAGGCGCGAATAGGCGTGGCATCGGCATCGCCATCCGTGGCGAGCCAGCGCAGCGCGCCGCCCCATTCGATCAACTGTTTGCCCGACAGCTCGGCATTGGGCGCATTCGATTTGACCGACAGCCGCCACAATGCCTGATCCGCGTTACGCGCCGCGAGGAAGAACGCATGCGTGTGATCGCGCACGTCCGACCAGAATTTCGCGTCCGACGAAGCAGGCTCGCCGCCGATGGTCGCAATCGCGGCCGCCACTGCGGAAGGCGCGCCGGAAAAGCGCACGTACAAGCGTCCATCGTGGTGCGCGGTCGCAGAGAGCGGCAACGGTTTCGCGCCCCACGCGTTGATCCGGCGAATCGATTCATCGGCCGAGCATTCCTGGACGACAGTGGCTTCCGCTTTCGGCCGAGGCAAACACTTTAGCGACACTTCGGTGATGACGCCGAGGGTTCCAAGCGCACCGGTCTGCAGCCGCGAGACGTCGAAGCCCGCGACGTTCTTCATGACGCGTCCGCCGAAACGGAGCGGCTCGCCGATGCCGTCGACGATCTTCAGACCGAGCACGAAGTCGCGCGCCGCGCCCGCATAAGCGCGTCGGGGCCCGGAGAGCCCTGCTGCGACGGCTCCGCCGAGCGTTCCGCCGGGGCCGAACCGCGGCGGCTCGAAGCCCAGGAACTGATCGTGCTCCATCATCGTCTGTTCGATTTCGACGAGCGTCGTCCCGGCACGAGCGGTTATCACCAACTCGCTCGACGCATACGCGACGATGCCGGTCAACGCCGTCGTGTCGAGCGCCTCGCCCGGGCACGGCTCACCATAGAACGCCTTGCTTCCGCCACCCCGAATGACGAGTGCCTGCTTCGCGGCCACGGCCGCGCGAATGCGATCCTGCAGCGCGGATAGTGCGGTATCCGCCATCCCGATCAGATCTGCGGCGCAGCGGCAGCGAGCTTGTCGCGATAAATGAAACGGGGCTCGTCGAGCTCGATGATCGTCGTTTCGGCGAGCGCCGCTTTTTCCCACTCGCGCATGAACGGATGTGCGAGCAGCGTTTCCAGATACGCGCATGCCGCGCCTTTCGGCTCGACCCCGTAGGTCTGGAAGCGGAACGCGACCGGACCGTAGAAACAATCGGCGATCGAGAACGGTCCGCACAGGAAATCGCCGGCGCGCTCATAGCGCCGCCGCGCCTCGTTCCATATCGCCTCGACGCGCTCGATATTGGTCAGCAGCGCATCGGACCAGGGACGCACGTCGACGCGCTCACGAATGCACATCGTCATGTCGTTGCGCAGCGCCGAGAAGCCCGAATGCATTTCGGCACTGATCGAACGCGCGAACGCACGCGCCGCGGGATCGTCGGGCCACATGCCGCGATGGCGCTCCGCCAGATATTCGGCGATCGCCAGCGTATCCCAGACGACCGTATTGCCATCGTGCAACGCCGGAACGTATCCGGAAGGCGAATACGACGCATGCGCCGGATTGGGACCGACGCCCTGAAGCTGGACCAGCACTTCCTCGAACGGCGCGCCGGAGAGTTTCATGGCGAGCCAGCCACGCAACGACCACGACGAGTAATTCTTGTTGCCAATGTAGAGCCTGTACATATCCTCGATCTCAGAGTGGAACGGTTTTGCCCGGATTCAAAATGTTGCGCGGGTCCAGCGCGCGCTTCAGCGTTTTCATGAGCTCGACTGCATCGCCATGCTCGGCGACGAGCGCGTTCAATTTATGGATGCCGATGCCGTGCTCGCCCGTGCATGTTCCACCCATTGCGATTGCCCGCTGGCTGACTTTTTGCGCGAGCGTCTCGGCTTTTTCGCGCTCGGCGGGATCGTTGGGATCGAACAGCACGACCAGATGGAAATTGCCGTCGCCGACGTGGCCGACGATCGGCGCGGTGAGGCCGATAGCCTCGACATCGGCCCGCGTTTCCAGCACACATTCGGTCAAGCGCGAAATCGGCACGCACGCATCGGTCGCAAACGCCTGCCGTCCCGGCGACAACGCGAGTGCCGCGTAGTACGCGTTGTGCCGCGCTTTCCACAGACGCGACCGCTCTTCGGGTTTGGTCGCCCATTCGAATGCGCTGCCGCCCTGATCGCTCGCAAGCGACTGCATCGATTCGGCTTGCTCCCGCACACCGCCCTCGGTGCCATGGAACTCGAAGAAGAGCGTCGGCTTCGCTTCGAGTCCTTCGAGCTTCGAGTAGCGGATGCACGCGTCCATCTGCACGTCGTCCAGCAGCTCGATTCGGGCGACCGGAATGCCGACCTGCATCGCGACGATCACCGTGTCGACGGCGCTCTTGAGATCGGGAAACTGGCACACCGCGGCGGAGACCGCTTCGGGAATTCCGTAAAGGCGCAATTGAATCTCGGTGATGATGCCGAGCGTGCCCTCGGAACCAACGAAGAGACGCGTGAGGTCGTAGCCGGCGCTCGATTTGCGGGCGCGGCCGCCGGTGCGCACGATCGATCCGTCGGCGGTGACGACCGTAAGTCCCAACACGTTCTCGCGCATCGTGCCGTAGCGGACGGCGTTGGTGCCCGACGCGCGCGTCGCTGTCATGCCGCCGATCGTCGCGTTCGCGCCGGGATCGATCGGAAAGAACAGACCCGTTCCTTTGAGCTCCGCGTTCAATTGCTCGCGCGTGACGCCGGCCTGCACGCGACAGTCCAGGTCCTCCGCGTTCACCTCGAGCATGCGATCCATTTGCGACAAGTCGATGCATACGCCGCCATAAAGGGCTGCGACGTGGCCTTCGAGCGAGGTGCCGACGCCGAAGGCGATGACCGGAATGCGCGCTGCATGACACTGGCGCACGATTGCCGCAACTTCGTCGTTCGAATGAGGAAACACGACGACATCGGGCAGACCCGAATCGGCCATGCCTTCGCCGTGACCATGCTGCTCGCGGACCGCTCGATTGACCATTGCGCGCTCGCCGTAGTCGCGGGTCAGCGCGCGAACGATCCCATCAATGGCGGCGGGCTCGGGGCGCGCCGGCTTTTCGATGATCGCGCTATCGTTCAATGGATTGACTCAGAAACGCGGCAGATCCGGGTGGCGCAGATTGCCGTGATGGACGTGGAGCCGCCCGAATTCCGCACAGCGCCGGAGCGTCGGCACCGCTTTCCCGGGATTCAGCAGGCCTTTGGGATCGAACGCTGCCTTGATGGCGCGGAATCGCTCGAGCTCGGCGGGCGCGAACTGCGCACACATGCCGCCCAATTTCTCGATGCCGACGCCGTGCTCGCCGGTGATCGTGCCGCCGACTTCGATGCACAAGGCCAGAATCTGATCCCCGAACGCGATCGTGCGCTCCTTGTCGCCGGGCTTGTTGGCGTCGTAGAGGATCAGCGGATGCAGATTACCGTCTCCGGCGTGAAACACGTTCGCGCAGGGCAGACCGTACTCGGTCGACCACGTCGCGATTTGCGTCAGCACATGCGGCAATGCTGCGCGCGGGATCGTTCCGTCGATGCAGTAGTAGTCGGGCGAAATGCGCCCCACCGCCGGGAACGCCGCCTTGCGGCCGGACCAGTACAGCGCCCGCTGCGCTTCGTCGTTCGATACGCGGATCTCGATTGCACCGTTTTTCGCGAGCAAGCGCTTGATTTGCTCCATTTCATCGGCGACTTCGTCAGCGGTGCCGTCGGCCTCGACCAGCAGAACGGCCGCGGCATCGAGCGGATAATCGGCGTGCACGAATGCTTCAGCCGCGCGGGTGGCCTGCTGATCCATCATCTCGAGCCCTGCCGGAATGATGCCGGCGCCGATGATCGCGCCGACCGCGGCACCCGCGTGCTCGACGCTTGCGAACGCGGCGAGTGCTACCTTGGCGACCTGCGGCTTCGGCAACAGCTTGACGGTTATTTCGGTGATGACGGCGAGCAACCCCTCGCTGCCGGTGATCAACGCCAGCAAGTCGAAGCCCGGCGAATCGACCGCGTCGCCGCCGAATTCGACGACTTCGCCGTTGATCAGCACACCGCGCACGCGCCGGATGTTGTGCACGGTGAGACCGTATTTCAGGCAATGGACGCCGCCGGCGTTCTCCGCGACGTTGCCGCCGATCGAGCACGCGATTTGCGACGAGGGATCCGGCGCGTAGTAGAGCCCGTACGGCGCCGCCGCCTCGGTGATTGCGAGATTGCGCACGCCCGGCTGGACGATCGCCGTGCGCGTTTCGCGATCGATCGACAGGATTCGATTGAATTTTGCGAGCGAAAGGACGACGCCCGCCGCATCGGGCATCGCACCGCCGGACAAGCTGGTGCCCGCCCCCCGCGCGACAACGGGGACATTCGACTCGTGGCAACGGCGAAGAATCGCCACGACTTGCGCTTCGTTTTCGGGCAAGAGAACGGCTGCGGGAATCTCGCGGAACAGCGTCAGCCCGTCGCACTCATAGGGCTTGGTCGCCTCCGGTTCGGTCAGCAGCGCCGAGGGCGGGAGAATCGCCGCGAGTGCGGCGTGTACGGACGGATCGAGCATCGGAATACCGCGCGACGACGCGGTCGGTCGCGGTAGCCGCTCATTTTACCTTTCGCCGGGGCGCAGCGCCTTCGAGCCTGATCCGTACGGCGCCCGCGGCGAACGTCGCCGCGGGCGCGGGGCAAGCGTTACTTCGTCGCGAAGCAGTAGAGGAGTCCTGCGCTGCCCGTCGACGCCAGCGCCTCGTCGCTGCAGCCACGCGACTTGTGCGACGAATTCCACGACACATTGGCGACCGGGTCCGGATTGGTGCCGTTCCGATCGTGATGCCCGAGCATCACGCTGCCCTCGCCGCTTTTCGTATAGTTGCCGCACGTCATGTCGTCGCTGCCGGCGAACGCGGTTCCATCGGGCTTGGAGCCCGTCAGGATGTCGTGCTTGTTCGGCGTGTCGCCGCGCCCGTTGACGATGTCGCCCTTCTCAGTCAGCGCGGTTTGCTTGTTCAAGTTGTTGTTCCCATGCAATTCGGCTACGTCCTTCGCGACGACGACGCCTTTGGCGTTTTGCCACGGCCCGGTGCCGATCCGGTCCTTCGCGTTGACGGCGCCCGACCCCTGCGTGCTGACGTACGCGTGCCACGTCTTGCCGCCCGCGCCGGCGGCGGCGGCGAGCGACTGGCAGTGCTTGTCCGCGCCTTCGAGACCGCCGAAATCGGCGCCTTTGCCCGAGCCGACGCTCGTGATGAAGAAGCTCATCGTCGATCCCTGGCCCTGGGCCGCAGCCTCGACCGCGAACAGCGATATTGCGACGGCGACAGCGAGAAAGCGTGCAAAACCCATTTTGTATCCTCCGACGGTTGTTTGAACGGAGCCGCGTGACGGCCAACACCGGCGTCCGTAGCGGTATTCCGGCCCGACCTCACGTGTGCAACGGCAGATTACTCCGCTCGCAGCAGCGGCGCCGGCGGTCTCGTTCGATCGCTATAATGGCGCCCCCTTTGCCAGGAGAGGCCGATGCGAATCTCCTATCGTTCGTTGATCGCCGTCGTCGCAATCGGTTTGTCGGTTTCCATGAGCGCTGCGGCGCAGACGACGCTCAAGATGAACATCTCGGTCGCGCAGAATTCGCATTACGGCGTCGCGATCGACGCTTTCGCACGCGAGGTCGACAAGCGGACCAACGGGCGCTACAAGATCCAGAATTTCTACGCCGGCGCTTTGGGTGCCGAGCGCGAGTCGGTCGAAGGCGTACAGCTTGGCACGCTCGACCTGACGATGACATCGACCGGTCCCGTGCCGAACTTCGTCCCGGAGGTGGCGATTCTCGATATCCCGTTCTTGTTTCGCGACTACGGGCACGCGCGAGCGGTTCTCGACGGACCCATCGGGCAAGACCTCCTGAGGAAGTTCGATGCGAAGGGCATTACCGCGCTCGCGTGGGGCGAAAATGGCTTTCGCCACATGACCAACAACAAGCATCCGGTCAACTCGCCCGACGATTTGAAGGGGCTCAAGATGCGGACGATGGAAAATCCGATCCATATCGAAGCGTATCGACAGTTCGGCATCCTGCCGACGCCGATGGCGTTCACCGAAGTCTTCACCGCCTTGCAGCAAGGCACGGTCGACGGACAGGAGAATCCGCTTTCGGTGATCACGGCCGCGAAGCTCGAGCAAGTCCAGAAGTACCTGTCGCTGACCGGGCACGTCTATTCCCCGGCGCTGATCCTAATGAACAAGGCGCAGTTCGACAAATTGTCGCCTGCCGACAAGCAAGCGTTCATCGACGCGGCCAGGGAAGCGGTCAAGGTGAATCGCGCGCGCATCGACGAGGACGAGCGGCGCGCAGTCGGCGACCTGCGCTCGAAGGGAATGGCGATCGTGGATACGCTCGACAAGGCGAAGTTTCAGGCGGCGCTCGGCCCCGTCTATGCCGATTTCTCGAAGCGCTTCGGACAGGAGAACATCGACCGGATCCGGAACTACAAATAGCGGCGCATCCGGTCACCGATAGCCGAACGCCCCGGGCAGCGATGTCGATAGCGCCGGGACCAGCGTCAGCAGCAACAGCACGGCGAGTTGCGCCCACATGAACGGCCACAACTCGCTCACGATTCGCGTAAGCGGGACTTTCGCGACCACCGACGTAACGAACAACAGCCCGCCCACCGGCGGCGTGATCATTCCCATCGTCAGATTCACGATGACGATGATCGCGAACTGGAGGTCGTCGATGCCGAGCGCATGCGCGATCGGCGCGAGGATCGGCACCAGCACGACGATGCCCGGAAGCGGCTCGATGAAGATGCCGAACGCGAGCAGCAGCACGTTGACGGCGAGCAAAAACGCCAGCGGGCTCAGGTGCAGCCCGACGATGTATGCCGTCAGCTCCTGAGGAACGCGCGAGACGGTCAGCACCCACGCGAACGCCGCCGACATCGCGACGATGATCAGCACCGCCGACGTCATCATTGCCGAGCGCGCAAGGATCGACGGGAGCATCGGCCACGTCAACGTCCGATAGACGACGCGTCCGGCAAAGAGCGCATAGAAAACCGCGACGACGCTGGCCTCGGTGGGCGTGAATGCGCCCGATGCGATGCCGCCCAGTATCAGCACCGGCAACGCGAGCGCCGGCAACGCCCGCCACGTGTTACGGACATAATCCGACGCGGCCAAGCGCTCGCTCGATCCGCGGTAGTCGCGTCGCACCGACGTCGAATGGTTGATTGCCGCCATCGCGACCGCGATGACGATTCCGGGCACGACGCCGGCGATGAACAATCCGGCGAGGTTGATCTCGGGGTACGCGAGCGCGTAGATGATCATGCTGATCGACGGCGGAATGATCGGTCCGAGGATCGACACCGCTGCCGTGAGCGCGGCTGCATATTCGGCGCGATAGCCGTCCTTTTTCATCATCCGGATCATGATCGCCCCCGGACCCGCTGCGTCCGCGAGCGCCGAGCCGCTGATGCCGGAAAAGAACGTGAGCGTCAGGATGTTCGTATGCCCGAGTCCCCCGCGAAAGCGGCCGACGAATTGCGATGCGAAGCGCAGCAGCACTTCGGACAACGATCCGCCGGTCATCAATTCGGCAGCCAGGATGAAAAACGGCACGGCCATCAAGGCGAATACGTCGATGCCGGAGAAAAGGTATTTCGGCAGCGCAATCAGCGGCAGATGGCCGTAGACGATCGCCGCCAGCGTCGCGCCGCCGAGGCTGAAAGCGACGGGCACGCCGAGCGCCAGCAGCGCGATGCAGAAGGCGAACAGGATCGCGATCAAATCTCGGCGGTCCTCGGATCGAACTCGTCGTCGGCGATGAATTCGCTGCGGCGGATGTACGACGAGGCCATCAACAGGAGATGCGCGATCAGCAGCGCGAAGCCGATCGGCAGCGCGAGGTACACGAATCCCACCGGAATCTGCAGCACCGGGGTCGTCTGCGTCCACGCGAGGACCGCATACCGCGTCCCGATCCAGGCCATCGACCCGCAGAACAGGAGCAGCAGCGCGAATATCAGCGTCCGAATTGCAACGGCACGGGTCGGAAACCGCGTCTGGAGCGCATCGATTCCGATATGCCCGCCATGGCGCAATACCAGACCGGCGCCGAGAAACGTCAGCCAGATCATCGCGTAGCGCGAGGCCTCCTCGACCCACAGGATCGAATGGTCGGTCAGAAAGCGCAGCGCGACGTTGGCAAATACCATCAGCGCCATTGCCGCCAGCATGAGCACGATGAGAGCGCGGTTCGCGCGCAGCAAAGCGGCATCGAATCGGGCCAACGTCGACGCTATTGGTGGGTCGGCCTTCATGCGCGGCGATTCTCGCACGGTCTTCGAAACGTTCCGACCCATGACCGACGCCGTCTGGCGGCACCCGCAGTTCTCGGAATGCCCATGGGTTCGACCTTCGTCGTAAGACTTTGGTATAACTATTGCTTCGGAACCGGCAGAACATCTTGTTGGGTTCAGCCTCACCGCGACGACGATGGAAAAGCGGGAAATCTACGCCAAGACCGAGCTCGGAATCCGCGAGCTGAAGGAGCGCCAGCTCAACCTGCCGCTGCCTCTGCGCAGCCTTCTCATCATGATCGACGGCCAGCGGTCGGTCGCCGACGTGCTCGAAAAAACACGTGCGCTGGGACTCGATGAACGGGCGATCGAGAAGCTCTCGGTCGATGGCTTGATCGCTCCGAAATTCGCGGCTCGGACCGATGCCGCGAGCGACACGGCCGAACCGCAGCGAAGCGAAGACGAAGTCGAACGTTATCTGCGCGCACAGCAGATGATGAGCGACGCGATCAACAGTCATCTGGGATTTCGCGGCTACGGCTTGATGATGCGGCTGCAAAAAGCCGCGAACCTGCGCGATTTGCACGAGCTGCTTCGCGATCTCGCGAGCGCGCTCGTCAAGCGCGTCGGGGTCGACTCCGCGACACCGATCATCTCCGGCATCGAGAGTCAGATCGTCGTTCGTCAATAGACCGAAGTGCGATCAGAACGGCCAGCGCGGCCATCGGCGCGATGGCGATCGGCGCGCCCGCATCAGCGTGGTGGAAGCGTCCTTCGCCAATGGACCCGTGCTAGATGCAGCGGCCGCCGTCCACTTCCAGACAGGCGCCGGTGATGAACGACGCTTCGTCGGACGCGAAGAAGACCGCGGCCGTCGCGACATCGGAGGGCAACGACAGCCGCCCCAGTGGAATCGTCGCGATGAACTGCGCGCGTTTTTCCGGTGTGTCGGCGCCCATGAAATCGGCGAGCATCGCCGTTTCGCCGGCCACCGGGTTGATCACGTTGACGCGAATATTGTCGCGCGCCAACTCGGCGGCCATCGATCGCGACGTGACGATCGCCGCGCCTTTGCTGCCGTTGTACCAGGTGAGACCGGGACGGGGCCGCACGCCTGCCGTCGAAGCGATGGTGATGAACGAGCCACCGCCCTGTCGGCGAAAATGCGGAACCGCATGGCGCGCCGTCAGGAACAGGCTTTTCACATTGACCGCGTAAACGCGATCGAACTCTTCCTCGGTCACGTCGAGCAGCGGCTGATTGCGGTGCGTCGTTCCCGCGTTGTTGACGAGCGTCGTCATTGCGCCAAACGTCGCGAGCGTGAATTCGATCAGACGTCCGACGTCGCCATCGTCGGCGACATTGCCGGCGCAAAACCGCGCAGCGCCGCCGATCGCGTCGACGGTCTCGCGGCCATGCGCTTCGTGGATGTCGTTGACGACGACTTGCGCGCCTTCGGCGGCGAAGCGCGTTGCGATGCCGCGTCCGAACCCCGAGCCGGCGCCGGTGACGATCGCAATCTTGTTGGCGAGCCTCATTGCTATTCGTGTCGCAGAACGACGGTCTTCAGCGTCGTCAATCCGTACAGCGCTTCGAAGCCTTTCTCGCGTCCATATCCGGAGTGCTTGACGCCGCCGAAGGGCAACTCGATTCCTCCACCCGCGCCATAGCTGTTGACGAACACCTGGCCGCTTTGCACGGCATGTGCTATCCGCAGTTGTCGTGCCCCATCGCGCGTCCACATGCCGGCGACCAGGCCGTAATCGGTGTCATTGGCCAGGCGAATGGCGTCAGCTTCATCGACGAACGGCATTGCGGCAAGCACGGGACCGAAGACCTCTTCTCGCGCGAGCCGGCTCTGCGGCGGAACGTCGCGAAGCAGCGTCGGCGCTGCGTAGAACCCGCCCGGGGGTGCATCGGCAACGACGCTGCCACGACCCGCCGTTGCAATCCTTTCCCGTTCGGCATCAGCAAGAAAGCCTTTGACCCGCGCCAGCTGCGATGCTCGAATCAATGGGCCGCAATCGAGATCGGCGAGCGCGGGACCCGCGCGCAACGCGTTGAAGCGCTCGCCCAGCAACGTCAGCAGTTTTTCGTAAACCGATTGTTCGACAAGCAGCCGGCTGCCCGCGGAACACGTCTGTCCGGCATTCTGGACGATCGCGTTCACGAGCGACGGCAACGCCAGCTCGAGGTCGGCGTCGGCGAACACGATTTGCGGCGACTTGCCGCCGAGCTCGAGCGTCACCGGGCAATGACGTTGGGCTGCGGCCGCGGCGACCCGGGCGCCGGTTGCCGGCGACCCGGTGAACGACAGATGGCGAACGCCGGGATGCTCGGCCAAGGCCGCGCCGGCTTCGCCGCCGAGCCCGGTGACGATATTGAGTGCGCCCGAAGGCAAATCGCATTCTGCGGCCAATTCCGCGACGCGCAGCAACGACAGACACGCATCTTCCGCCGGTTTCACGACCGCCGCATTGCCGGCGGCGAGCGCGGCCGCGATCGTTCTGCCGAAAATCTGCAGCGGATAATTCCACGGAATGATGTGCCCGGTCACACCATGCGGCTCCCGCCATGTCATGACCGTGAATCCGGCGGCGTAGGGAATCGTGGTGCCGGTGAGCTTGTCGGCCGCGCCGGCGTAGAACTCGAAATAACGAGCGCAGGCGATTGCGTCTGCACGCGCTTGGGCGAGCGGCTTCCCGCAATCGCGTGCCTCGATCAAGGTGAGCTCGTCGGCATGATCGGCAATCAAGTGCGCCAGCTTGGCGAGAAACCGTCCGCGCTCAGCCGCCGTGAATTTGCCCCATGCGCCATCGCGTGCGGACGCGGCGGCGCGCACGGCCGCATCGATATCATCAGCGCTGCCCCGAGCGATCGTCGCAAAGGCGGCGCCGTCCGACGGATCGATCATCGGCAGCGTCGCGCCGGACGCCGAAGGCACCCATCGTCCCGCGACAAAATTCGCAGGCGGCGTCGTGATCGACGGCCAATTGCGCTCCGGAGCGTTCATCGTCCGGCCACTACATCCTTCGATGGCTTGAACTTCCAGGCGAGCGTTCCTTCGTCCACCCGCGGCGTGTAGCCGATACCATCGCGTGTCGCCCAAAGGTTCACCTGGAAATGCAGCGGAATGATGCCGGTATCGCCGATTGCCAGCTCGGTTGCGCGCTGCAGATACGCCTCGCGCTTCGCGTCGTCGACCGTTTGCAGCGCGTCTTCGGTCAGCGCATCGACTTTGCTATTCGAGTACCGCCCTCGATTCGCGTTCCCGTAGCCCTTGTCGCGGTTGTACGTCATCAGCAATGCTTTTAGAGACGACGACGCTTCACCGGTTCCGGTACTCCAGCCGACCAGCATGAAGCTGAATTTGAGGTCGCTGGCCTGAGTGAAAAACGTGGAAGAAGGCATCGCCACGACTTTGGTGTCGACGCCGACGCGGGACAACATCTGCGCCACGGCCTGCGCAATCTTTGCGTCGTTGACGTACCGGTTATTGGGCGCGTGAATTGTGAGACCGAAACCATTCGGGTAGCCCGCTTCGGCAAGGAGCTTCCTCGCGCCGTCGGGGTCGAATTTTTCCACCTGCAGATTCCGGGTCGCGCCAAACAGGAAGTCCGGGATCAATTGTCCCGATGCGATCGCTTCGCCCTCCATCACACGCTCGACGATCGCCGGCCGGTTGATCGCCTTAGACAGCGCTTTACGCACGCGCGGATCTTTGAGCGGATTTTTGCCGAGCGGCGCACCCGCTTTGTCGGTGACGAACGGGGAGACGTCGCGATCGCTGTCGAGATGCAAATAGATCATCCGGTCGGCGACGACGCGATAGATCTGCAGGCGCTTGTCGCTCTTGAGCTTTGCGACGTCGGAGGTCGGCACGTATTCGATCACCTGCACGTCGCCCGACAACAGCGCGGCGACCCGTGTGGCATCGTTGGGAAGCAGGCGCAACGTGACCTTTTCCCAAGGCGTCTTGCCGCCCCACCAGCTATCGTTGCGCGCCAGCTCGATCCGGTCACCTTTCGTGTATCTGACGACCTTGTACGGACCCGTGCCGATCGCCGCCTTGCCGCTGTTGAAGTCCTCGGTCGACGCGTTGGCGAACTGTTTCGAGATGATCGCCACCTGCGTCATGTCGGTCGGCATCAACGGATAAGGCGTCGCGGTTTTGAAGCGGATCGTGTACGGGTCGACGACGTCGATCTTCTGTATCTGCTTGGTGTACGCGGTGAACGGCGACGGACTGTTGGGCACTTTCGGTACACGCTCGATCGAGGCCACGACGTCGGCGGCGGTGAAATCGCTGCCGTCGTGGAACTTCACGCCTTTGCGCAGCTTGAATTCCCACGTCGTCGGATCCAGGGTTTTCCATTCGGTCGCGAGGCCGGGGATCGTCTGCGATTTTTCGTTGCGCTCGACCAGGTAGCCGAAGATATGGGCCGCCACGGTGTTGTTCGGTGTGAGATTGTGGTAGTGGGGATCGATGGCCGTCACGTCGGTCCCCATTCCGATCGTGAGGTTAGCTGCGAAAACCGCGGCCGTGCCTAAGCTGATGATGACGCTCAGACACCCGCGGATGATCGAATGCATGGGACTTTCCTTGGACGGTTGTCGAGCCCTGCGATTATGTCGGCCCGACAATGCGTTGGCGCATCAGCGGCAAGCATAGCGCATGGCGCGTTCTTGTAACAAAACGCAACCGGTCTCCCGCGCGTCAACGGCCCCCCTCGATCGGCCGTTTTTGGCAGCGTACCGAAAGACGGCGCCGCAAAAACTACCGGAACCGACCCCTGCGGCGATTGTCTATTTTCGATGGAAAGGAGACATGTTATGTACCGACGAATTCTTCTCGCATCAGCCTTGGCCGGTACGCTGGCGCTCGGTCTCGCCGTGGCGCCTGCGGCGTCGGCGCGCGATTCCTGGAGCGTCTCGATCGGCGCGCCGGGCTTTGCGATAAGCGCCGGCTCGCCGGTCTATTACGGCCACCGATACTACCGGCCGTACTACCGTCCGTATTGGCGCCCGGTTTACGTACCCCCGCCCGTCGTCTACCCGGCGCCGGTGTACAGGCCGTATGCATACGGTCCGGTCTACTACGGCTATCGTCCCTGGTAGCCTCGACTAGTCGTTTGAGTTCGCTTCGCCGGCTCCAGGGCCGGCGATTTTTTTGTGCCTTGCAAATGGCGGCGCGGGTTCAACCGGCCAAATCTCGCGTCAGCCGCGATAGTGAATCCGGTATACGACGCCGGCAAGATCGTCCGAGACGAAGAGTGAGCCATCGGGCGCGACGCTCACATCGGCGGGGCGTCCCCAGACGCGACCGCCCTGGAGCCAGCCTTCGGCGAACGGTGCGTATTTGACGGCCTTGCCTGCGGGGTCGAGCTGAACCATCGTCACGCGATAGCCGATCTTCTGCGAGCGATTCCACGAGCCGTGCTCGGCGATGAAGATCTGGTTTCGATACGTGGCCGGGAATTGCGTGCCCGTATAAAACCGCATGCCCAACGCGGCGACGTGCGGCCCGAGCTTTTGCGCCGGGGGAACGAATTCCTTGCAGGCATGCTGCTCGCCGAATTCGGGATCGGGGATGTCTCCACCGTGACAGTACGGAAATCCGAAATTCTGTGGCACCGCCGTCACATGATTCAACTCGTCCGGCGGCGCGTTGTCACCCAGCATGTCACGGCCGTTGTCGGTGAACCAAAAATCGCGGGTCCGCGGATCCCAGTCGAATCCGACCGAATTGCGTACGCCGCGCGCCACGATTTCGCGTCCCGAGCCGTCGGCATTCATACGTTCGATATGCGCGTAACGTTCCGGATCGGGCGCGCAAACGTTACACGGCGCTCCGACGTTCACGTACAGCTTGCCGTCCGGCCCGAACGCAATGAATTTTCGCCCGTGATGCCGATCGGACGGAAGCTTGTCCGTTACGATGGCCGGTTGCGGCGGCGACTGGAGACGGCGGTCGATGTCGTCGAAGCGGACGATGCGGCCCGACGTCGAGACGTAAAGGGCGCCGTTACGAAAAGCGACACCGCCCGGATCGGTCAGGCCGGACGCAATCGTATGAACACCCGTTCGCCCCGCGGCATTCGGTGCGGCAAACGTGATAGCGTAGACATCGCCGTTCGACGAGCTGACGAAGAGCGTCCCTTTGTCGCTCCACGTCATTGCCCGCGCCGCCGGCACGCGCGCGACGACCTCGATCGCAAAGCCGTCCGGAAGCTTGATCTCGTTCAGCGGAAGCGATTGCGCGCTCGCGATACAGGGGAGCACGACGAGACCCATTGTTGCAAGGATCCGGGCAATGCGGTTGTGATGGGCTCTTTTCATTGGTTGATCCTCGATACCGGCGTGCCATCGATTGGAACGCACGCGTGACGCGTTGGTTCGCGGCCGAGTCGGGCGGAGGTCAGCCCCCGCTGGTACGGCATATGCATCGGTCCGCCGAAACCCGGCCCTTTGATCTTCATGTGACCTTGGAAAAATCGACCGCTCCCTCGTCGAGCGAGGTTTTCAGCGCGCTTGCACATTCGGTGTGGCAGTTTCGCGGCCGGGTGCTCGCCGCAGTCGTCCTGCTCGTCATCGCCAAGCTCGCGGCCGTCGGCGTTCCGCTGGTGCTCAAAGGAATCATCGACGAGCTCTCCCGGCCCGATGCCGCGCTGATGCTTCCGGCGTTCTTGTTGCTCGGGTACGCGCTGATGCGATTCGCGACGACGTTCTTCGGCGAGATCCGCGACGTCGTATTCTCGCGCGTCACGCAGAGCACCGTCGCCGAGTTCACGTTGCGTGTCTTCGAGCACGTCCACCGCCTGAGCGCGTCCTTCCACGTTCGCCGCTCGACCGGCGTCCTGACCCGCGAGGTCGAACGCGGCACGGCAGGAATCGGCTTCCTGCTCGGGGTGGCTCTGTTCACGATCGTGCCGACGATCGTTGAAATCGGCGCGGTGGTCGCCATCATGGTATCGCGCTACAGCGATTGGTTCACCACGGTCATCGCCGCGACGTTCGCCGGCTATACCGTCTTCACGCTCGTATTCACGCAACGGCGGGCGATTCATCAACGCGCCCAGAACGAGCTCGACTCCACGGCGAGCGGCCGCATTGTCGACAGCCTGTTGAATTTCGAGACCGTTCGCTATTACACGAACGAACACCTCGAAGTCCGACGGTTGCGCGACATCATGCGCGAATGGATCAACGTCGGCGTACGCAATCAGAAGGCGCTGTCGCTGTTGCACATCGGCCAGAGCGGGATCATCGCATGCGGCGTTGCGACCGTCATGCTGCTCGCGGGCGAGGCGGTGGTCGGCCGCACGATGACGGTCGGCGATCTCGTGCTGATCAACGCCTATGTGATCCAGGTCTGTCTGCCGCTCAACTCGCTGGGCTTTGTGTTTCGTGAAGCGAACGACGCGCTCATCAACGTGGAAAAGCTGTTCGCCTTGCTGGCGCAGAAGCCGCCGCCCGGCGAGGCGGCCGAACTCCCGGTCCTGCACGTCGTCGACGGTGAAGTCCGATTCGAGAACGTCAGCTTCAGTTACGAGCCATCGCGGCAAATTCTGTGGAATGTCGATTTCCGCATCGAACCGGGAAAAAAGGTCGCGGTCGTCGGCGGCAGCGGCTCCGGGAAGTCGACGCTGGCGCGGTTGTTGTTCCGTTTCCACGATCCGTCGGCCGGGCGCATCACGATCGACGGATGCGATTTGCGTTCGGTGTCTGCGCGCAGCCTGCGGGAATCGATCGGGATCGTGCCGCAGGACACGACATTGTTCAACGACACGATCGCCTACAACATCGGCTACGGCCGGGCAGGCGCGTCGCTCGCGGACGTCATCGACGCAGCGCGCGCAGCCAACATCCACGGTTTCATCGCCTCGCTGCCGCAGCAGTACGAGACGATCGTCGGCGAGCGCGGCATCATGCTGTCCGGCGGCGAGCGACAGCGCATCGCCATCGCACGCGCGATTCTCAAAAACCCGCCGATCCTGATCTTCGACGAGGCGACGTCCGCGCTGGACACGCACACCGAGCGGGCAATCCAGCAACAGCTCGACCGGCTTGCGAGCGACCGCAGCACGCTCGTGATCGCGCATCGCCTGTCGAGCGTCGTGTCGGCTGACCTCATTCTCGTACTCGAGCATGGCCGTATCGTCGATCGCGGAAGCCATCAGGAATTATTGGCGCGGGGCGGACTTTACGCTCAGATGTGGTCGTTGCAGCAGCAGGAGAGCGCGCTCGAGTCCGCGGAGCGCAAAGCTGCGGTGCAACCGGTCAACCTGTCCTCGATCGTCGTGGGAGCGATCGACGCGCTGCGCGACGACATCGAGGCGCGCGACATCCGGCTTTATACGACGATCGGAGCCGAGATGGGCCGCGTCAACGGCGATCCGAGCGAGTTGCAGCAGATGGTTTTTGGCCTGCTCGAGAATGCCGTACGCGTGACGCCGTCGCGCGGCCGCATGGAAGTGCGCCTCGAGCCAGCCGGACCCAATACAAGGCTGTATGTCAGCGACAGCGGCCCCCCGCCGGTTGCTGTTTCCGCGCCGAAGTTCGATCGCGGGCGGCGGGCGCCTCCCGCCCTTCCCAGCGCCTCATTGGACGTCGCTCGGATACGCCGAACGGTCGAACAACACGGCGGAACATTGTTGCTTCAGCCGGCCGATGGTGTCGGAACGACGTACATCCTCGAATTGCCATTGCGGACGATCGTCACCGAACAACAACTGCCGCGGGCCCGCGAGAGAGGCGCCGCCGCCGCTCTACCATCGATCGAGGGCCGTCGCATCATGATCGTCGACGACCAGGAAGAGGCTCGCGACGCACTGACCGACGTGTTGAACGCGCACGGCGCATCGGTCGATGCACTCTCCGCCGGCGTCCCCGCCGTCGCAAAGCTTCGGGATACGCCACGCGATCAGTGGCCCGACGCGCTGGTTTGCGACATCGCGCTGCCGGACGAGGATGGCTATACGGTCGTCGAACGCGTTCGGGCGCTCGAAGCCGAACGCAACACGCCGCTCGCGCAACGCATGCCGGCGATCGCGCTTTCCGGTTATGCGGCCGCCGAGGATCGAATGCGTGCGTTGCTGGCGGGGTTTCAGCTGCACCTCGGGAAGCCGGTCGATTCCCGTGAGCTCGTCGCCAGCATCGCGAGCCTCATCGACGACGGACACCACGGCGACCGCGGCGGCACGCAGCGAATCCATTGAAATCCGGAGAAGTGGAGTAACCGATGTCAGCTATGCCTCAACTTGAAGGCCCACCTCGCGGCCATTTTGTCGACCGTGACCTCGCCGCCGCGGCGGTCGCCATGGCCTTGCCGCTGCTGGAGGCCGCGATGCGCCATCCGGAATACGGCGACAGCGGCTTTTTGCACATCGTCGTGATGAATCCCGCGGCTACGGTCGCAGACACTCGGTTCGAAGACGCGATTCTGTACGAGCATTCGATCGGAGACCGCGCGCGCTGGGACGCCGACTATGCCGCCTTCGCGCGCGCCAAAGCGCGATTAGCTGGCGTTTCCGGGAGGACAGCGCCGTCGTCATAAACCTTCGTCCCCATGCGTTGCGCGAGGATGACACGCTGTTGTGGGGCAGTGTCTGGCTCGATGGCATCGTCGTCGGCGTAAGCGGCGCTTTTCCGTGCTTCGATGAAGCCTATTCCGGTATCGTCGCGATGTGCCTGCGCGCGCTCGCGAAGCGGCGCGCCGGCCGCGCGGCGACTTCGTGACGCCGTCGGACTTATTCCTTGAGCGCGATGCCGCGCTGGGCGATGTTCTGCATCAAAGCGAATTGAAGCGCACTCAATAAATCGGGTTGCCGCTCGACGCCGAGCCCCGTGTACATACGGAGCTCGAAACCCATCGAGCCCCCGGCGAGCGTCGTCAACCGCACGATCGGCGGCGGATTCTTTAGAACGTCGTCGTTCTCCGCTGCGATTGACAGCAGCGCTTCCCGGATGGCGTTCAGATCATTTCCGTACTTCGCCGCGATGGCAATGCGGAGCTGCCATGTGCCATTGCCGTGCTGCCAGTTCTTGACCGTCTCGGTGATCAGCTTCTGGTTCGGAATGATGGCCGCGACATTGTCCCCGGTCAACACCGTGGTCGCCCGCGCGCCGATATCGACGACGCTGCCCTCGATTCCGCCCACATCGATGCGATCGCCGAGCTTCACCGGCCGCTCGAACATGACGATCAGTCCGCTGATGAAATTGCTGACGATGTTCTGAAGGCCGAAGCCGACCCCGACGCCGATCGCGCCGGCGACGACGTTGAACGTCGTAAGGTTGATGCCCGCCGCCTGCATGATCACCAGGAAGCCGATCACCAGCGTCGTGTAGCGAACCAGCGTCGCGATCGTCTTTCGCGTCGAGACATCGAGGTGCGTGTGACCGGCGAGACGCCGATCGATCCAGCGCTTGAGAAAGCCGGTGAACGCGAACAGGACGATCAGCGCAACGACGATGAAGCCGATATCCCACAGCGTGATCGGCGTGCCGCCGAGCGTGAACAGTCGCACGTCGAATCGATCCAGGTCCTGAACGATGCGTTGCGCTTCCATTTCGACGTCGCTCCCGCTTGAAACGACACGTTAGACGTGTTGGCAAATTTGCCGTTCGCAAGGCCCGCACGACGGATCAACGCTTCAGGTAATGTTTGCAGGCGGCTTGTACAAAGCGGTTCTGCGTCGCGCGCATCGAAATGCGCGATTTCCTACACAGTCGTTGTCATCAAAAAAACGAGTCTGCATTTAGAGACGGTTCTCGACGCCGAACGCCGTGCACAAGCGGCGATGGCATGCAACCTGCTGTTCACCTGCACGCGGTTCTCGCCGCAATCGGATGACAGGTAAATAAGGACCAGGCCGCAATGCACATCGCAATCATCAGTGAACACGCGTCGCCTCTCGCGCTGGTGGGAGGCATCGACAGCGGAGGACAAAATATCTACGTGGCGAATGTCGCACGGCAGCTCGCGCGCTCGGGTCATCGCGTCGATGTATTCACGCGACGAGACAATGCCCTGCTCCCGCGGATCGTGCATTGGAAGAAGAACGTGCGCATCGTGCACGTCGACGCGGGGCCTCCGCGTTTCATCGCCAAGGAAGAGCTGCTGCCGCACATGAGCCAGTTCGGCGCGGGACTCGTCGAATTCTTCCGCCGGCAATCGCGTCCCTACGACGTCGTGCATGCGAACTTTTTCATGTCCGGACTCGCGTCGCTGAACGTCAGACGCGAGCTCGATGTTCCGCTCGTCATCACGTTTCATGCGCTCGGGCTCGTTCGCCGGCGCCATCAGCGGGATGCGGACCGCTTTCCCGATTCGCGGTTCGAGATCGAAGCGCAGCTCGTCCGCGAGGCCGACGGCATCGTTGCGGAGTGTCCGCAGGACAAGAGCGACATGGAGGGTCTTTATGGCGCGGACGAGAGCAAGATCGCCGTAATCCCCTGCGGCTTCGATCCCGACGAGTTCTGGCCTATCGGCCGCGGCGATGCGCGTGCATATCTGGGTTGGGACGCCCATACATTCAACATCCTTCAGTTGGGCCGGCTGGTTCCGCGCAAAGGCATCGACAACGTCATCCGGGCGGTCGCCGTGCTCGAACATCAGCACGGGGTGCGCGCCTGCCTCCATATCGTCGGGGGCAACTCGGATGCACCGAACATCATGGCCACTCCGGAAATCGGCCGCCTCGCCGCAATCGCGCTCGACGAGGGGGTCGCCGATCAGGTCGATTTCGTCGGTCGGCGCGGCCGCGACGCGTTGCCGACCTATTACAGCGCGGCCGACGTGTTCGTCACGACGCCTTGGTACGAGCCGTTCGGCATCACGCCGCTCGAGGCAATGGCGTGCGGCACGCCGGTGATCGGTAGCGCCGTCGGTGGCATCCAGTTCACGGTCGAGCATGAAAAGAGCGGCCTTTTGGTGCCGCCCGACGATCCGCACGCGCTGGCGGCGCGGCTCGCGCAGCTCCATCACGATCCCCAACTGGCACGACGGCTGTCGCAAGCGGGTCGGGCGCGCGTCAATCGCGCCTTCACGTGGCGGCACGTATCGCGGAGCCTGCTCGCGTTTTATGAGCGCGCTCGCGGGCGTGTCCGCGTCGAGGACGAATCCTTCCGCGCGCACGCAGCGGTTTGACGTCGAGGTCCGACGATGGATTCGCCCCTCGATGGTCGCGCCGTCCTTGTGACCGGCGGCGGCCGCGGCCTGGGTGCCGCGATCTGCGAGGCCGTCGCAGCGGATGGAGCTCGTGTATTCGTCGCCGATGTCGACGAAGCACGCGCGCATGCTTGCGCCAAACGCCTGCGCGCGGACGGCCGCAACGCAGAGGCGCTGCGCATGGATGTCACCAGCGAGGAGGACATCGCGCGTGCGCTCGCACACGTGCATGAAACGGGCGGCGGGCTCGACGCCGTCGTCAACAACGCCGCCATCGACGTCACGTTACCGATCGACGAGTTGCCGAGCCGCGACTGGGATCGCGTGCTCGCGACCAATCTGCGCGGGCCGTTTCTCGTCGCCCGGCAGGCCGTGAGCTACATGCGGCCGCGCGGGCGTGGACATATCGTCAACATCGCGTCGACGGCGTCGAAGCGCGCATGGCCGAACGCGTCGGCGTATCACGCGACGAAATGGGGGCTGCTCGGACTTTCGCACGCGTTGCATGCGGAGCTCCGTCCGCTCGGCATCAAGGTGACTGCGGTGATCGCGGGCGGAATGAAAACGCCGTTCCTGCTCGACCGCTTTCCCGATATCGACGTCGCCACGCTCCAGGATCCCGCGAATGTCGCGCGTGCGGTTCACTTTGCATTGTCGATGCCCGCTGAAAGCGTCATCGCGGAAATCATGGTCTTGCCCATGCGGGAGACGTCATGGCCGTAGCCGCCGTCTTTCTGGACAAGGACGGCACGCTGATCGACGACGTGCCGTACAACGTCGATCCCGCTCGTATGACGCTGGCACGAGGGGCGGTGGACGCGCTTGCGCGGCTGCGCGATGCCGGCTTCGCATTCATCGTCGTCAGTAACCAGCCGGGCGTCGCGCAAGGGCGCTTTCCCCCGGACGCACTCGATCGTGTTGCGGCACGGTTGCAAGAATTGCTCGCGGCGCATCGATTGGAGCTGACCGCCTGCTATTGGTGCCCGCACGATGCGCAGGGCAGCGTCATGCCGTATGCGCGCGCGTGCGACTGCCGCAAGCCGGCGCCCGGATTGATCATCGAAGCTGCAACACGGCACGACATCGACATTGCGCATTCCTGGTTCATCGGCGACATCCTGGACGACGTCGAAGCGGGACGCCGCGCGGGCTGCCGCACGATCCTGCTGAACAACGGCCACGAAACGCTGTGGCGATGGACACCGATGCGCCGACCCGACGTCGTGACCTCGTCCCTCGAAGAAGCCGCGTCTGCCATCGTCTGGGCCGCTTCGCGCACAACTGCTCTCGAAGGAGCGTGATCGTGGACGGCTGGGATCGCGCGCACCGCATTCTATGCATACGTCTCGACAACGCCGGCGACGTGCTGATGACCACGCCGGCGCTGCGGGCCGTCAAATGCGCACGGCCGAAACGCCATATCACGCTGTTGACATCCACTGCTGGTGGCGCCGTTGCGCGCCACGTGCCCGAAGTCGACGAGATCATTTGCTTCGATGCCCCTTGGATCAAGAACGATTCGATGCCGGTGCCGGCGGAAGTACTCGACCTGCGGTCGGCGCTTGCAAATCGAAAGTTGGATGCGGCGATCATCTTCACCGTCTATAGCCAAAATCCGCTGCCGGCCGCGATGCTGTGCTATCTCGCGGGGATTCCATTGCGGCTCGCGCATTGCCGCGAGAATCCCTATCGTTTGTTGACCGACTGGGTGCGTGAAACGGAGCCGCATGAACGGATCCGCCACGAGGTCGAACGCCAGCTCGATCTTGTCGCCACGATCGGCGCCAGGCCGTGCGGCCTGCCGTTGTCTTTTACGGTGTCCGACGACGATCGCCGCGCGGCGCTGGAGAAGCTCCGCAAGGCCGGCATCGGTCCGGAGCGGCCGTGGCTCGTCATTCATCCCGGCGCCAGTGCGCCGTCGCGCCGCTATCCGGCCGATCGATTCGCTCGAGTTGCGCGCGAGCTCTCCGAGCGGCTCGACTGCCAGGTCGTGCTGACCGGCGACGCTCGCGAGGCCGCGCTCGCCGAGCAGATCCGCAACGAAACACGCACGGATGCGGCGTCGCTCGCCGGCGAGTTCGAATTGAACGAGCTCGGCGCGCTGATCGCGATGTCGCCGTTGCTGATCTCGAACAACACCGGTCCTGTGCACATCGCCGCCGCGGTCGGCACGCCGGTCGTCGACCTGTACGCGCTCACCAATCCGCAGCACACGCCGTGGCAGGTACCCAATCGCGTGCTGTTCCACGACGTGCCGTGCAAGAACTGCTACCGCAGCATCTGCCCGATGGGCCATCACGCGTGCCTGCGCGGCGTCGCCGTCGAAACCGTCGTCGCCGCGGCGCTCGAGCTGTGGGCGATGCGCTTTCCGATCAATCCCGCTTCGGACCAACCCTTCCATGATCACGCTTGGCATCAACGCCGCCTACCACGACTGCTCAGCCTGCATCGTGCGTGACGGAAACGTCATCGCCGCCGCCGAAGAGGAGCGCTTCACGCACATCAAGCACGGCAAGCGACCGGTTCCGTTCACCGTGTGGCAGCTCCCGTATCACGCAATCGACTCTTGCTTGCGCGAAGCCGGCGCAACGCTTGCCGATGTCGATCACGTCGCCTATTCGTTCGATCCACGGTTGATTCCCGATGCGCGCACGGAGACCGGGTCCATCGCGCTGCCACTCGAGCCCTCGGCGCGCGGACCGGCGGCAAACCAGGTCTCGCCCTGGGACCCGCTGTTCGCGTGCTACGTGATCAATGCTCCGCGGCAACTGGCCGGCGGCGCGCCGCATCATCTGCGCGAACGTTTCGCCGGCGTTCGTCATGACGGACCGTTCCGCTGGCACTTCGTCGAGCATCACCTCGCGCATGAAGCGAGCGCCTTTCTGGCCGCACCGTTCGATTCGACGGCCGTGCTGACGATGGATGGACGCGGCGAACGTGCGACGACGAGCTATGGCTGCTTCGCCGACGGCGACTATCGACGGCTGCGCCAGATCAACCTGCCTCACTCGCTCGGATTGGTCTACGAAGATGTCACGCGCTACCTCGGATTTCTCCACTCGTCCGACGAGTACAAGGTCATGGCGCTCGCGTCGTTCGGACAGCCCCGCTACGCCGATGCGTTCCGCCGCATCGTCGATCGCGACGGCGAAGGCGGCTATCGAATCATCCCGTACGACCTCGAGCGTGTGCTTGGACCGGCGCGCGCGCGTGGTGGCCCGTTCGAGCAGCGGCACTACGACATCGCGCGATCGTTGCAACTCGTGCTCGAGGAGACCGTCATCGAGATGGCGCAATGGCTGCAACGCAAGACCGGACTCCGCAATCTGTCGATGGCGGGCGGCGTCGCGCTCAATTGCGTGATGAACTCCCGGGTTCGCGACGCCGGCGCCTTCGATCGCGTCTGGGTGCAGCCCGCGGCGGGCGACGCGGGAACCGCGCTCGGCGCCGCGTTGTGGATCGATTGGCGCGAACGGGGGACGGGTGCGCGCCGAAATACGCGATGGCGGATGGATCACGCATTCCTCGGTCCGCAGTACACCGACGATGAAATCGAAACGTTCCTGCGCTGGACCGGTGTGCGCTATCGCCGCGTCGACGACATCGCGGAGGAGGCAGCCGCGCTTCTCGCAGAGGAAAAGATCATCGGCTGGTTCCAGGGCCGAATGGAATTCGGTCCGCGGGCATTGGGCGCGCGCTCGATTCTGGCGTCGCCGCTCGATCCCGCAATGCAGGCGCGATTGAACGATATCAAGGACCGCGAGGATTTCCGTCCGGTGGCGCCCGTCGTTCTCGAAGAACGGGCAAGCGAATGGTTCGTCGGCGGCAGCGTCGCGCCGTTCATGTTGTTCGTCTTCGACGTTCGCCCCGAAAAAGCATCGCGCATTCCGGCGGTCCGCCATGTCGACGGCACTGCGCGCGTGCAGACGATCAGCCGCGCGCATAACCCCCGTTACTACGACGTCGTCGCAGCATTCGAGCGGCGGACCGGCGTGCCGGTGCTCGTCAACACGTCGTTCAACACGCGAGGCGAGCCGATCGTCTGCACGCCGCGTGACGCCGTCGAATGCTTCTGGACTTCGCCGCTCGACGCGCTGGTGATCGGCTCCTTTGTTCTGGAGAAGCCGCGATGAGCATTCTGGCATCGATTGTCGTTCCCACGTATCGGCGCCCTGATCTGCTCGATCGCTGCCTCGCTTCGCTGGTTGCGCAGACGTTCGACGCCGATCGCTACGAAATCATCGTTGCCGACGACGCCGACGATCCCGGCACAGCCGCGCAGGTGGAACGCTGGCGTGCGCGAACCGGCAACCGGCCCGCGATCGCGTATGTGCCCGTTCGCGGCTCGCACGGCCCGGCTGCAGCCCGCAACGCCGGTTGGCGCATCGGCCGAGGGGATGTCGTCGCCTTCACCGACGATGACACATTGCCGTGCCCGGACTGGCTCGCGCAAGGCATGGCGGCGGTCAGACCGGATGCAACGTCGGCAGTCGCAGCAGCAACCGGTCGCGTTCACGTCCCGCTCGAAGGCGAGCACCCGTCCGATTACGAGCTCGACGCGAGCCGGCTTGCGGCAAGCGAGTTCGTCACCGCCAATTGCTTCGTCCGACGCGATGCCCTGCGTGCGATCGGCGGATTCGATACGCGCTTCACGGCGGCGTGGCGCGAGGATTCCGATCTGCACTTTTCTCTGCTCGAGGCGCAAGGCAGGATCGTTCGCGCGCCGGGTGCCGTCGTCGTTCACCCGGTGCGTCCGGCCCGATTCGGCGTGGCGTTGCGACAACAGCGCAAGATTCTGTTCGACGCGCTGCTGTACAAGAAACATCGGCGCCTGTATCGAGAACGGATCCGCGCGACGCCCAGATGGGACTACTACGCGATCGTTCTTTCGCTCGCCATCGCGATTGTCGCGGCATTCAGGCCCGCGACTGAGATTGCTTTGGCTTCGTTCAGCGTCTGGCTGCTTCTGACGGCGCACTTCGTTGGGCAGCGGTTGCGGTATACGTCGCGTGCACCGCTGCACGTCGCCGAGGTTGTCGTCACTTCGGTCCTCATACCGCCACTCGCGGTCTTCTGGCGTTTCGTCGGCGCGTGGCGCTTTCGCGTTCTCTTCGTGTGAACCATGCGCGCGAGCATTGAACGCGCCACGCTGTGGGACCCGGCACCAAGACACGTTGGCGTGTTTCGAGCATTGCAGCTCGGCGATCTCCTGTGTGCGGTGCCGGCGTTTCGGTCACTTCGGGTGTTTGTGCCGCATGCGAGGATCACGCTGATCGGATTGCGCTGGGCACGCGACTTCGTCAACCGCTTTCATCATTACGTCGACGATTTTCTCGAATTTCCGGGCTTTCCGGGATTTCCGGAGCATGAGGCGAGCCTCGAAGCGTTGCTGCAGTTCTTCGCAGAGGCGCGCGAACGACGGTTCGACGTTGCGCTCCAGCTGCACGGCAGCGGCGAATTCAGTAATCCGCTGACCCAGCTGATGGGCGCGAAGCAGTGCGCAGGTTTTCGCGTCGAGAATGCGGAGCCGCCGCTTGGACCGCACTACGTCGTGTGGCCCGACGACGTGCCTGAAGTGTTGCGTCCGTTGCGCCTGCTGCAAGCGCTCGGCGTGCCGCTGCAGGGCACCGACCTCGAGCTGCCGGTTTCGGCGCAGGAGTGGGCGCAATGGCGGAACATCGCCGAGCGCCGTCGCTTGTCGCCATCACGTTACATCTGCATCCATCCCGGCGCCCGTATGCTGTCCCGACGCTGGCCGCTCGAGCGTTTCGCCGCCGTGGGACGCGCGCTTGCGGACGACGGCTGGCGCGTGGCGGTCACCGGCGCAAAAGAGGAAGCCGAGCTTGCCGCAGGATTGGCCGATGCAATCGGTCCCGGCGCGGTCAGCATCGCCGGCGAAACGTCGCTCGGGGCGCTGGCAGCCGTGGTCCATGAAAGCGCCCTTCTCATCTGCAATGACACCGGCGTGTCGCATGTCGCCGCGGCGATGCGCGCGAGAAGCGTCGTGATCGCTTCCGGCAGCGACGTAGGACGCTGGTCGCCGCTCGACCGCGACCGCCATCGGGTGCTCGCACACGACGTCCCGTGCCGGCCATGTGCGCATTTCGCCTGTCCGATCGGCCATCCCTGCGCACTCGGCGTCACAGTGGACGACGTCACGGCAGCGGCGCGCCAGCTCCTCCAAAGGACGCTTCGCCGTGCCGCCTAAACGCCTGCGCATTCTGACCTGGCACGTCCACGGCAATTACCTCTATTACCTTTCGCAAGTTCCGCACGACTGGTATGTGTTGTCGAAGCCGGGACAGCCTCCGGGCTATGCAGGCCGTTCGGGACGGTTGCCGTGGGGCGATAACGTTCACGATATGCCTGTCGCCGACGTGCAGCGGCAGTCGTTCGACTGCATCCTGTTCCAGTCGCGCGAGCATTACCTGCGTGATCAGCACGAGCTTTTGACCGATGCCCAGCGGCGCCTGCCGCGGATCTTTCTCGAGCACGATCCTCCGCAAGAGCATCCGACGAATACGCGGCATTTCGTGCAGGACGCCGGCATGCTGCTGGTCCACGTCACCCATTTCAACGCACTGATGTGGGACAGCGGCTCGACGCCCGCACGCGTGATCGAGCATGGCGTCCTCGTGCCGGAATCGGCCCGCTACACGGGCGAGCTCCCCCGGGGCGTCGCGGTCGTCAACCATTTGCAGCGGCGCGGGCGCCGGTTGGGCGCCGATGTCTACGCTGCCGTCGAGCAACAGGTTCCCTTGACCCTCGTCGGCATGGACGCCGAAGCCGCCGGAGGACTGGGCGAAGTCCGCAATGTCGAGTTACCCGCATTCGTGGCGCGATACCGGTTCTTTTTCAATCCGATTCGGTACACGAGTCTCGGCCTGGCCGTGGTCGAGGCGATGATGGTCGGATTGCCGATCGTCGCGCTGGCGACGACAGAGATGCCGACGGTCATCGCGAATCGCGTCAACGGTTTCACGAGCACCCGTGTGGGCGATCTCGTATCGGTCATGCGCGAGTTGCTGGCGGAACCGGTACTTGCGCAGAAATGGGGCGACGCGGCGCGGCGCTACGCAGTCGAGCGCTTCGCGATCGGTCGATTTGTCGATGACTGGCTCGCCGCGATCGGCGCCGTCACGTCGTGAATGCTGCCTCCGCGAAGTCGCTTTCCGCGATGATCAAAGAAGGTCCTTTTCCAACGAGGTCGAGATGATGGAAGCCAAACAAAGCCCGACGCCCCCGCGCAAAGTCACGACCTGCGAAGACGACCCGGCCTGCAAAACCGTACAGTGTGCCGAATGCCTGCGAGAGATCGCCGCGGAGCGGGCCGTCAAAGCGGAGACGGAGGATTATGTGCGTCATTTCTGCGGGCTCGATTGTCTGCATGAGTGGGAACTGATGCGCCGCGTCTGACGTGCGCGCGGCGTCTCGCGGCAGACGGATTCTTCATGGATTCGAACGTTGCTTCGAAGGCTTCGCGCGCGGCGATGGCTCGCTCCAGATGTGCCGGGACGACGCGGCGCTCGCGCAGGACCCAGGGCATTCCCCGCAGCGCTGAAAAGAGGCCGCGCAGCGCATCGCCGAAGCGTGCGCTCGAGAGCTGCGCGCGCGTTTGCGCGATCGCGCTGCCTATTGGGCGGCGCAGCCAGGCGCACCACAGCGCGTTGCGAATCAGCAGCCAGCGGCGATCGATTGCGTTGCGGATCGCCGACGGGTAATGGTGCGCGACGACGTCGGGAACATAGCCCATGCGCCAGCCCGCGACGGCAAGATCGATGGCGAGCAGCGCTTCTTCACCGCCGATGAAAAAACGCGGTTGATAACCGCCTGCCTGCAAAAAAGCGCGGCGCCGGAATACGCATGCGCCGGCGAGGAATCCGAGCACCTCGCTTCCCGGAAACCCCAGCTCGTTCGCGAAGGGACTGCGCTGCATGCGCTCGTTCGTCGGATCGTCGATTTCATTTGGGCCGACGAGCACGCGGCCCGTGATGACGCCGAACTGCGGATACGCGTCCAGTATGCTCGCAGCGCGCGTGAGCGAACGGGGCGACCACCACGTGTCGTCGTCGCAGAACGCAACATAAGGCGTTCGAGTTTCCCGCACGCCGGCGTTGCGCGCGGCCGCGCCGATATTGCGGGGCAGACGCACAGTGCGCACGTTCGGGAATCGTGAGGCGATCGCGTCGGCGGTCGCATCGCCCGATCCATTGTCGACGACGACGATCGACCCGACTGCATCGGCGGCGCGCATGCGTGCGATGGTTCGCAAAGCCTCGTGCTTGCGATTGTGCGTCAGGATGACGACATCGATCACGCGGGAGCTGATCATGCGGACACTTTCCAGCACATTGGGATCCTAAGCTTAGAATTCCACGTGGACAAGTTGTCGC
>JADMIO012770905.1_pt1 | contig 112638 bp, 110 predicted proteins | sample 8958161 | NCBI WGS metagenome assembly JADMIO01 (sample SAMN16585339, study PRJNA669376) | soil metagenome | isolation source: Crop rotation soil | place: USA: Cullars Rotation, Alabama | collected 2011
ATTTATTATTGCAATTTAAATCAATATACATTATACATTATACGAAGTTATATTCGATGCGGCCGATCTAGCAGAAAGTCAAAAGCCTCCGACCGGAGGCTTTTAACTTCTGTCACCTAGGTTACGCCCCGCCCTGCCACTCATCGCAGTACTGTTGTAATTCATTAAGCATTCTGCCGACATGGAAGCCATCACAAACGGCATGATGAACCTGAATCGCCAGCGGCATCAGCACCTTGTCGCCTTGCGTATAATATTTGCCCATGGTGAAAACGGGGGCGAAGAAGTTGTCCATATTGGCCACGTTTAAATCAAAACTGGTGAAACTCACCCAGGGATTGGCTGAGACGAAAAACATATTCTCAATAAACCCTTTAGGGAAATAGGCCAGGTTTTCACCGTAACACGCCACATCTTGCGAATATATGTGTAGAAACTGCCGGAAATCGTCGTGGTATTCACTCCAGAGCGATGAAAACGTTTCAGTTTGCTCATGGAAAACGGTGTAACAAGGGTGAACACTATCCCATATCACCAGCTCACCGTCTTTCATTGCCATACGAAATTCCGGATGAGCATTCATCAGGCGGGCAAGAATGTGAATAAAGGCCGGATAAAACTTGTGCTTATTTTTCTTTACGGTCTTTAAAAAGGCCGTAATATCCAGCTGAACGGTCTGGTTATAGGTACATTGAGCAACTGACTGAAATGCCTCAAAATGTTCTTTACGATGCCATTGGGATATATCAACGGTGGTATATCCAGTGATTTTTTTCTCCATTTTAGCTTCCTTAGCTCCTGAAAATCTCGATAACTCAAAAAATACGCCCGGTAGTGATCTTATTTCATTATGGTGAAAGTTGGAACCTCTTACGTGCCGATCAGATTAAAACGAAAGGCCCAGTCTTTCGACTGAGCCTTTCGTTTTATTTGACCATGTTGGTATGATTTAAATTAATACGACTCACTATAGGGTCAGTGCGGCCGCGACTTCAAGTCACGTGAATTCCAAGCTTCGGATCCCACTGTGCTGGAAAGGTAAAATATTTCTGGTCAGATGTGTCCGCAATAGAAAGTGAATCGGTGGACAGAACGCTATTCTCATTTACGTCGATCACCTTGATATGCCTGTCGGTTTTAGATTTATTGCTCAGAATAACATTGTAACCAGGGTCACATGAGTATAACATTCCCGAGATCAAAACGAATAATATGAAACGGGCCATAGTATTTTCCTATTCAATCCAAACATAAATAATTTTCAATTTACATCATAGTGAAGTTGGCAAAGATCCCTCGCTGTGCTCGGATGACAACCTCAAAAGGGAAGATGCTCTCGTTGAATAATGAATTAATCGTTGAAGAGTGCGACGCAACGAAAGCTAAATAGTGAGATGTAGCCTGGTACATAAAAAAAGAAAAAGTTCCCCGAAAGGAACTTTTATCTATTCACTATTATCTTTTATCTAAATCAACCTTTCTTGTCAGGCTTCACTGTTGATTTCGTTTTTATATTCTCCTTTCTTTCACCTTTCAAAGTAGAAGCAAGTTTTACGGCTTCATAAGCATTCAACAAACCACCAGTTGTGCTCAGCTCGCTCATATCAACTTCACTATCACCACCCGGGACTTTCACTTTCTCATCGGGCTTTGTGGAAGATTTTTCGATCACATATTTTACCTGCTCAGCGGAAAGGTTTGGATAATATTCGAGGATTAATGCTGCTACACCGGCCACAACAGGAGAGGCCATGCTCGTTCCCTGTGCTTCGCCATACGTATTACCGCCGGGAATCGTTGAATAAATTTTCACACCTGGCGCAAACACATCAACTTCTTTTTTTCCGTAGTTAGAAAAACTTGCTGCGAGACCTCCTAATTGAGGATCGCCGCTGGCGCCTACCGTGATCCAATTGCTTGCTCTTTTTCCATCGCTCTTAAAAACCGGTGTAGGAAAGTTCCAGGCAGTATCAATATCAGCTGCATCGTTTCCTGCTGCGTGGACGAGCAATACACCTTTGCTTTGAGCATAACGAACTGCGTCATCAACCCAATCCTTTTGAGGAGAGAACCCTTTTCCAAAGCTCATGTTGATCACTTTCGCACCGTTATCTACTGCATAGCGGATGGCAAGCGCAATATCTTTATCATGCTCATCACCGTCGGGTACTGCGCGTACCATCATGATCTTTACATTATCATCAATACCATCAACGCCCAGTCCATTATTTCTTGCTGCAGCAATGATACCAGACACATGCGTACCGTGAAAAGGTGTATTCGCCATCACATCGCTATTGCCATAAAAGCGATCGTTGAAATCGTTGTAATTATCTTTTACGATGTTACCGCGATAATCAGGTGGTGCTTTTTCTGCAGACTCCATTTTCCTGATCTCTCCCTGTAGATCTTCAAGGATTTGTTCATTGGTGATGTCGTTATTTTTATTGAGACTGCAGATATAGGTCATTGTTTGTTTAAGCTTCTGAGCAGTTATTGAAGCAGGATTATATCCTTCAAGATCTTTACAGTTGTATTCTTTTTTCTTGAGATCGATCTGGATGAGAGAATCGCCGGCGATCATATCTTTTTCGATCTGCTGATATTTTTCAAGCAATGAGAGGTCGACTTCTCCAACCACATCTTGTTTTGCTTTAGCCCACACCTCATAATTCTGCTGCTCTTCTTTGGAAAGAGTTGATGGATCAGTTACATTCTCAAATTTGTCTTTATAAGCATGATAGACCCGGGCAGCTTCATAAGAATCTTCTTTTACATTTTTCCCGTCACGGCCGCCGAGAAAATTCCATCCATATACGTCGTCTACATAACCATTCTTATCATCGTCAATCCCATTTCCAGGGATCTCTCCGGGATTATGCCACAAGATTGGTTTCAGATCTTCATGAGTTGTATCAACACCGGAGTCGATGACTGCAACGATAACCGGAGTACTTTTTTTGTCTTTCAGAAAATCGTAAGCTTTATCAAGGGCAATGCCGTAATAGCCGCTTGTTTGTTTGCTGAGCAGGTGCCAGCCCCTCGGTACATCTGTCTTCACGGAAGTTTGCGCAAAACCGTTTGCGAATACAAGGCCTGCAACGAGCAATAAAAAGAACCGATTGATTAATTTGATCATTTGCTGTTATTTAGTTCAGAAAAAATAAAACTGTAAAATTAGGAGAAACGAGCATGTTTCATGCCGCAAGTAAACAAGAATGTCCTTTTTTATGAAACCATTCATACTTTTCTCAAAAAAAAACCCCGGCCGAAGCCGGGATTGTTTGTATGGACGGTGTCTTATGACTATTGGTTGCTCACCTTCAACTCTACACGCCTGTTCAGAGCCTGTTCTGCCTTGGTTTTGCCACTATTTAACGGTCTGTTAGGACCATAACCGACTGTATTTAAACGGGAGGGCTCAATTCCTTTTTTGATAAAATAATTTTTTACTGTCTTGGCGCGGTCGCGTGACAATTGCATGTTCCGATCATAGTCTGCGTTATTGCTGGTATGGCCTTCAATTAACAATTTAATTTCTTGATTCTGCTTAAGAACAGCTACTACTTCATCGAGCACTTTTAGTGAGGCAGGCAGCAGGGTCGCTTTTCCTTCTTCGAATTGAATACGGCGGGCAGCAAATGTTACTTTTTCTACAATTTCTGCTTTAACCGGTGGACAGCCATTGTTTTCCTTTACGCCCGCTACTGTCGGACACTTATCATCTTCATCACTTACGCCATCATTGTCGGTGTCAGGTACAGGACAGCCATTATAACGCACCACTCCAAACACCTTTGGACATTTATCTTCTTCATCATTTACTCCGTCTCTGTCGGTGTCCGGAACAGGGCAGCCATTGTAACGGGCAACCCCTGCCACACTGGGACATTTGTCTTTGTCGTCTGCGATCCCGTCCTTGTCCGTATCTGGGGCAGGACATCCGTGGCTGCTTAATAAGCCAGCTTCATTTGGACATTGATCTTCTTTGTCGGCAATGCCGTCTCCATCTTTATCGGGGCAACCAGCTGAGAGGGCAGGACCCGCTTCAGTTGGGCATGCATCTCGGTCATCGGCAACACCATCTTTGTCCTTGTCTTTTAACTTAGGCTCCGCGGGCTTTTCTTTCCCTAAAAATATTCCGAGTGTAGCACCGATTACTTTATGGTTAAGGTGGCCAGGATAAGAAGGTGTATAAAAATCGCTTAAACCCCGGCTGAAATTAGCAGTAAGAAACACATGACCGATCTCGAATCCTGCCAGTGCATTCATTCCAAAATCAAAAGTTTTGTATTGACCCACGTTGGTTCCTACTGACAGATCACTGTTTTGGTTGCTTTTGAAATCACCGTTGTTGTAGATCGTGTCAGATTTTTCTGTTCCGTTATAGAAAAAAGAGATATAGGGACCTGCACCAAACATAAATTTGGCTTTCTTCCCCAAAGGCGCTTTGAAAACAAAATTCAAAGGCATGTCCATGTAGTTGATGAACTGGGAGGAGGTGTAAGTCTGGATAATACCTGTCGAATCATATGGTGCTGAATATTTTCTCCCCTTATTATAGAAGAAGATGCCGGGCTGAAAATAGAATTTCGATCCAGGAGCAAGTCGCAGATCGGCGATAAATCCAAAGTGCATCCCGGTACGCGACGAATAGTTATGACGAATGGAGTCCCAGCCAGGGAGCTCATTAGTTTCTTTTACAGAAGAACTATTCACGCCTCCTGCAAGGGCAACCCGGAACTGGGCGTATGTATTCAGGGCAAAAAAGAGAACTATAAGCAGAATAAGTCCTGATCTTTTCATGGTCATGGATTTGGTTTGTCAAAGGATTTCCCAAAACGGGACTAATATTAAACGTAAAATTTCGAAGAAAATTTTATAGGTCAAACTTAATAGCTTGGGCAAGAGGAAGGTTAGCGCTATAATTGATGGTATTCGTTTGTCTGCGCATGTAGTTCCTCCAGGCATCACTGCCGCTTTCGCGCCCGCCACCCGTCTCTTTTTCACCCCCAAAAGCACCCCCGATCTCGGCACCGCTCGTACCAATATTTACATTGGCGATCCCACAATCGCTGCCTGCATGGGACAGGAATTGTTCTGCCTCACGCAGATTTAAAGTCATAATAGACGAAGAGAGACCCTGGGGAACATTATTCTGGATCGAAATAGCCTCGTCCACGGTTTTATACTTAAGCAGATACAAAATGGGGGCAAAGGTTTCGTGCTGCACGATTTTAAACTCCGGTTGTACTTCCGCAATGCAAGGTTTGACATAACAACCACTTTCATATCCATCCCCGTTTAAGGTGCCCCCTTCAATAATAAATTTGCCTCCTTCAGCCTTGCATTTTTCAATAGCTTCCAGGTACATTTTGACCGCATCTTTATCTATCAGCGGACCGACAAGATTTTTTTCAGACAGGGGATCCCCAATGGTCAACTTTTTATAAGCAGACACCAGGCGCTCTTTTACTGAATCATAAACTTCTTCCTGGACAATAAGCCTGCGTGTAGTTGTGCACCGCTGGCCTGCAGTGCCTACAGCGCCAAAAACTGCCCCGCGAATGGCAATATCAATGTCCGCATTTTTTGAAACAATGATCGCATTGTTACCTCCTAATTCAAGTAAGGCCCTCCCCAATCTCGAGGCAACGGCGGTGCCAACGGCTTTGCCCATTCGTGTTGAACCGGTCGCAGAAATTAGCGGAATTCTTTTGTCCTCAGCCATCCATTCGCCAGTTCCCCGATTCCCGATTACCAGATTACAAACACCTTCGGGAATATTATTGGCCGCAAACACTTTTGAAATTATAAGTTGACAGGCAACAGCACAAAGGGGAGTTTTTTCAGAAGGTTTCCATACACACACATTGCCACAAACCCAGGCCAGCATACTGTTCCAGCTCCACACGGCTACGGGAAAGTTGAAAGCAGAAATAATTCCAACAATCCCCAAAGGATGCCATTGTTCGTACATCCGGTGTCCCGGTCGTTCACTATGCATCGTCAGACCATAGAGCTGTCTTGAAAGACCTACCGCAAAATCACAGATGTCGATCATCTCCTGTACTTCGCCATAGCCTTCCTGCAAACTTTTTCCCATTTCATAAGAAACCAGTTTTCCCAATGGTTCTTTGTATTCACGCAGGGCTTCACCGATCTGCCTTACTATTTCACCACGTGTCGGGGCGGGCATCATTCGCCAATGATTGAAGGCCCGTTGTGCTATCTCAATTGTTTTTTCGTAACTCTCTTTATCGGTTGTTGAAACTGAGCCGATCAGGTTGCCATCAACAGGAGAGTAGGAGTGAAGCAGTTCACCTTTTGACGAAAGCCAATTAGTCCCCGTACTCACACCTTTATTCTCTGATTTAAGATTGAGAACTTCAAGAAAATTCATTTGCCAAAAATTAAGAAGGCAAAGATAGATGATAGATAACAGTTAACAGATACCGATGAACAGCTGGCGCTTCGCAGGAAAAGTGTCGTAAAAAATATTTATCTTTCCGCGACTACTATTACGCCACTACCAACTTGAAAGTCTTACATAAATTTTTTTCAACTAATTATAAGCTTTAACGTATGAACGAGAATAATGGAATATTCATCGTACGAAGCATAGCCAATACAGTAAATACAATAACCGAATTAGATGAGCTTATTATAAAGGAAAAGGACGAAGTGCGCCTCGATGAATTAAAAAAAAGACGGGAACAACTGATAGACGTTCTGAAAGAATTGGCACAAGAGTTAGACGCCGAAACAAAGCCACGTGATTAAAAACGACCTTTTATTTCATTCTAATTTTCAAAAGAACCTTCACGTTGTATTCATTATTCTTTGAAGGTATATTTCATCCAAAAGCTTTGATCTTTCATCATGTTCTCACCACCTTGCTGAGTGTTTGTGCCGTCATGAGCGCCATAGCCCCCTCCACCATAACCTCTTCTACCACCCCCGCCATAATTGCCGCCTCCATGTCTGCCCTCACCTGTGGACGATCCACCAGGGTGATTGGAAGAAAACTGTAGGCCATTTATTTTCCAACCAATACTCATATCCTTTTGGTTGGGTGCTGAAGATGTTCCAAAAAATGAGAGAGGAATTCTGTATTCAATATTCATTACATCGGTTGAATCCCAGGAAAAGGCTATGTTGGCGCTTCCCGGCATTCCCAATCCTTGTTCTTCCGATTTGTCCTCAGAAAAACCAAACACTTTCATTGAGTTAAGACCAATCGCCATTTCCGCTCTCATCGCTTTCATGGCTGCTTTTTTTTGTTCGGCGCTTTCCTGGTCCGCATTTTCATTTCCCTGGCTTTTGTAGTTCATGATCATGTCAGCAGATTGATCCCTTTTTACTGGGAACTCAATTCCCTTTCCTTCTTTTTTCTTTCCCTTAGGGTCAAAATAAAGATCCATACCCTGGCGCATTATTTTCATTTGTTCACGAAAGCCCGCAATGCTTAAAACGAGATAGAGATACTGTTTGTCGTTGTCAATGGCATATTTAAGTTGAGTGGCGGGGTCGGTTTCAAATCTTTGAGCAGGCCATTCATTAGCCTTTCCATCGAGCGAGTGATTTATTGTTGTATCATTTAGCAAAAGTTTTTTGTCGGAGTCATGAAATGAAAATAACGAATGAGCAATCGCTGCAACAAATAAAAACTTCATGCTGTGTTTATTTGCAGAATTTGACGACAATTGTTTGACAAACTTGCTTAATACTGCTCACTCTCGTTGGGGAAGTCCTTTGATTTTATATCATCAATATACCGTTGTACTGCGTTTGTAGCCTGCTCATGTATATTTAGGTACTGACGAAGAAACCGTGGTTTGAACTCTGTATTGATACCGAGCATATCATGCATCACCAATACTTGCCCATCGCAATACCTGCCCGCGCCAATACCAATTGTGGGAATGTGTATGCTTTCCGAAACTTCTTTAGCAAGAGTAGCCGGAATTTTTTCGAGTACCACCCCAAAGCATCCCGCTTTTTCCAGCAGCTTTGCATCTTTTTTTAATTTAGTGGCTTCCACTTCCTCTTGTGCACGGACAGCATATGTACCAAACTTATAAATGGATTGGGGTGTTAATCCCAAATGTCCCATCACTGGCACTCCAGCTGAAATAATTCGTCGTACTGAATCCAGTACTTCTTCGCCACCTTCCAACTTTACGGCATGCGCGCCCGTTTCTTTCATGATACGAACGGCCGAGGCCAAAGCAATGTCTGAATTGGATTGATAGTAGCCGAAAGGAATATCGACAACCACCAGGCAGCGATCGATACCCCGTATCACTGACGATGCATGATAGATGATCTGGTCAAGGGTTATTGGTAAGGTCGTTTCATGCCCCGCCATGACATTGGAAGCAGAGTCTCCGACAAGAATGACATCAATGCCGGCTGAATCAAAGATCTTGGCAAAGGAAAAATCGTAAGCGGTGATCATAGAGATCTTTTCACCGTTGGATTTCATTTTTTGCAGCGTGTTGGTGGTGATCTTTTTTACTTCTTTTTGGACGCTCATATAACGCAGGTTTTAGAAGGAGTTTCTGAACATGTCCCTGCGTTAGAATAAAACATATTCATAAAAACAATGGCGCAAGATAATTAAATCAAATATCAAATTCCAAATCTCAAATTTTCAAATCCGAAATCTCAATTCCCTGCTTTCTTTACTTCTTCATATAAAGTATGGATCAGCCCATCAGCCAATCCGATTTTCGGAACGAAGATCTCTTCTGTGTCGGCCCAGCGCATCACATTGATATAAATAAGCAAGGCCGGAACAATGACGTCTGCACGGTCTTCACGTAAATGATAGAGAGCAATGCGTTGCGGTACAGAAAGCGTACTGAATTCTTTATAATAATCGCGTAGCAGTTCCAGGGAAAGAGGTTTTCCTTCCTTACGCTTCGAAAGAGAAAATATTTTGTTGATGTTTCCACCTGACCCGATGGCCGTCACGTGATGATAGCCCTTTGTTTTTGTCTTGATGAATTCTTTCATTTCATCCCATTGCGATTCAGTGACCTGGTTTTTCAGCAAACGGATAGTCCCTATATTAAATGATTCTTTGAAACCCAGTTTTCCATCGCTGAAAAATGTAAGTTCAGTGCTTCCACCCCCCACATCGATGTATAAGTAAGATTCGTCTTTACTGAGGTTTTCCGCAATGTGGTTTTCATAAATAAGCGAAGCTTCTTCCTGCCCGCTGATGATCTCGATTTCGATCCCTGTCTCGGCTTTGATCTTTTTGATGATATCATTTGCATTTACGGCATCACGCATGGCAGAAGTAGCACAGGCCTTTAAATGTTTTACTTCATACACCTCCAGCAGATACTTGTACGATTTTATGGTCTTGATGATCTTGTCTGTCTTTGATGCTGAAATTTCTCCCTTATCAAAAACATCAAAGCCCAGGCGGAGGGGAACACGGATAAGCGCCATCTTTATAAACTCAGGGGTGACACGGGTGCCGGGAACAACATCACTGATCAATAATCTTGCTGCATTACTTCCTATATCAATAGCTGCCAATCTCACTATGCTTCAAAGTTTTTTTTGCAAGGAAATGATAGGTTTCGACCTGTGAACGTATTTTCTTTTTCCCTTTGTAAGAGACATATTCGTTACTTAATTCATTATTCAGCCATCTTGCCTTGACATTGTCGCTTAACTGGATGTTCAAAATGTTTTTCAATTCCTTTTTGATGGTTTCATCGGTAATGGGACAAGTGGCTTCTACGCGATGATCAAGGTTGCGCAACATCCAGTCAGCCGAAGATATGTAAACTTTCTCTTTACCATTATTATGAAATACCCACACTCTCGCATGCTCCAGGTATTCATCCACGATACTGATAGCAGTAACCGGTTTTTTGAATTTGTTATTTTCCGAGAGCATACAAAATATGCCGCGGACAATCAGTTTTATCTCCACGCCCGCCTTAGCAGCATCATATAACCTGTCGATCAGATCTTCGTCCGAAAGTGAATTCATTTTAAGAATAACAGAGGCCGGTTTTTTTTGCTTTGCATTTTTAATTTCAGCATTAATGAGTTTATGTAATTGTTTTCGAAGCATAAAGGGACTTGGGATAATCGTTTTGCAGGATTTCAGAAAATGCTCTCCGCTTCTCGGCTGTTCCAGGTAGTTAAAGATGCGATTAGCATCAGCCATAATTTTTTGATTGGAAGTCAGCAGGCAATGGTCTGCATAAACCATGGCTGTTTTTTCATTCAGGTTGCCGGTGCTGACAAACCCGTAGTAAGTGTTGCGATCTTTGATCCGCTTTTTAATGACACATAGTTTGGCGTGTATCTTCAGGTTTGGAAATCCTGTCAATACTTTTGCACCTTCTTCCTCAAGGCGATCCTTCCATTCAAGATTTGCCTCTTCATCAAATCTTGCTCTTAATTCAAGCATTACGGTTACGTGCTTTCCGTTTCTTGCCGCATTGATCAGTGCATTAATGATCTTTGACTGGGTAGCCAGGCGATAGCAGGTGATCTTTATACTTGTCACCGTGGGATCGACAGCCGCTTCGCGTAACAGGTCGATCACTGAATTAAAAGAATGATAAGGGAAATTCAGCATGACATCTTTTTCCATGACCACATCTGTAACACGCTCGTTGGCAAGCAGGGGATGGATATTGGGTTTTCTGCGGCCATTTTTTTTGTCAAAAACATTTTCAGGAAAATCCATAAAATGCCTGAAGTTGTGGATCCGCCCGCCCGGAATAAGATTATCCCTCTTGGTTAAATTCATACGGCGGATCAGGTATTCAAGGAGCGCCGGGTCCATTTCACGATCGTATACAAACCGGACCGGCTTGCCTTTACGACGATTTTTTAATCCTTTTTCGATCTTTTGAATGAGCGAGGTGGATACGTCGTTATCGATGTCAATTTCTGCATCGCGGGTCACTTTGAAAACGTGAGCGCTATATTGATCGTGGCCAAAATAGGAAAAGATGTCTGGCAGGTTAAAACGGATCACGTCTTCCAGTAAAATAATGTGATGTTCGTGAGGCGGGCAAGGCAATTGAATAAAACGACCCAGCACCCGACTGGGGATCTCGATCAACGCATAATTTTTTTTCAGAGGTGATATTTTTTTCCACATTACGACACCGAGATAAATAGATTTATCACGCAGGTAGGGAAAGTTGGGAATACTTTCTATCATCAGCGGGATCACGCTGGCACTCACTTCCTCATCATAGTAGCTGCGTACAAATTCCTGTTGCTCCTTATTTAACTGCTTTTCTGTTACGAGGAAAATTTTTTCTTTCTTTAATTCCTCCTGCATGTTCTCCCATATGCGGTTAAATTCACTCTGTTGGTTCAGTACCGTCATCTGGATATCGTCCAGTATCTTTTGTGGCTCCGATTCAAGATGCATGGTGGCCATGGCCTTCGATTTAAATTCCACCATGCGTTTTAGTGTTGCCACGCGTACGCGAAAAAACTCATCAAGATTATTTGAAAAGATCCCAAGAAACCGGAGCCGTTCGCGGAGGGGGACTGAGGGATCGGCCGCCTCCTGGAGGACCCTTGCATTAAAAGAAAGCCAGCTTATATCACGAAAAATTGTCTTTCGTTTGGATGAAACCATAATTCCGGGTAGTTAGGAAATAAAATTAAGAAACCAAGCCAACCTGCGGTGTTAAGTTTAAAAAGAATTTTTCGATGATTGGTTTGTGCAGCAAAATGCAGCGATCAATTTTTTTCGATCTGCCCGTTCTTTTATTGGTCACAATTAGGTGTTGCGTAGTCCCGCTGTGATGGGAACTTGGTTTTTTAAAAATATCAATTTATATTAGGGGACATAACTACATTTCATCACCACCTAAACTCTAACCATGAAGAAGAAACATTTATTTGCGCTTTTATTCTCCGTCACTTTTTCACTCATCCTTTTTGCCCAGGATAAAATGTACCTGCACAACGGGAAAGATATGGATGTAAAGATCATCAAGGTCTCGGAGTTCATCGTTTCTTACAGTTATCCCAATGAGACAGCAGAGCAAACCATTGGGAAATATGCCGTAGATAAGATCAAATATTCGAGCGGCCGGGAAGAAAAAATTTCAGACAAAGTGATAGTTAGCGGCAAAGACGACTGGGAAAAAGTTATGATCCTCGGCAAAGCTGAACAAGCCACAGGATTAAAAAGCCTGGGAGAAGTGGGAGGGAAAACCTCTGGCATGATGGGGTTTCATACCGCAGGCAGCGCCGATAAGAAATCTATGAAGAAACTTTTGGAAGATGCTGCCGAAAAAGGAGCGCAATTTGTCTTAATTACCGCTGACAAGGATAACCAGTTTACCAATCAAAGTAAGAAAAGAGGCATAGCCTACAGCTACTGATATAACTTGTCGTGTCAAAAAAATTCCCGTTTCAAAATGAAGCGGGATTTTTTTTGGGATCCTATAGATGAATTGATCATTCCGGCGGAGGCAACGAGTAATGATCTTTTACTTCCTCGTATTGTTTCAGGTATTTTTTATTGTTTCTTATACCTGCACTTGTAATAACGCCGCTAAATGTTGATTTAACCCAGTAATTAAAAATAAATCTCTCCTGGTCCCGAATGAAAAAGACAGTTGAATATTTTTTGTTGTTGGTTTTGACCACAAATTTATTTGCTGCGAAATTTTTAAACGACAAGACCAAATTTTTTTTCGCTGTGTCCATCGGATCAAGTATCCTTATTTTGAGGCCACGATAATAGAACTTCATTTCACCGAATGCCGCATACTTATTGCCGGCAATACGTTCGGCGAGGGTATCAGACCTGCCCTTGTCAATGTCGATCCCTGCGAGGGGATTGGTCACTTTGGTTAATGCCGTAAGATTCATCGGGGATATTTTGACGACCATGTGAAAACCGGAAAGGGAATCCGAATACGATTCCTTATACCGAAGACTTCGAATATGGTGATCAAGAAAGATCGCGTTTGCATATACAGATAAGCTGTCTCCCGGTAAAGGATTATTACTGATATTCCTGATCTCACCATTCGCGGAAATAAATGGAACTGATCCTTCCCTTTTTGTGGTAGAAGATATTTCATTCGAGGTAATGCTTGCATTTTTCACAATCACACGTTGTATAGCAAAAGCTCGCTTTATAGTTTGTATAAGTTTTGTAGGCATCAGCTTTTCAATGCCGTGTTCAAAAGGAATTGTTTTGTCCCGTGAAGTAACCAGGGAGGCGTTTTCGATCTCGATCTCCTGTATGTCAACGGCAGTATCTTTAAAATATCTCTGAAGATCGAAATTCCTTATGCTTAATTTACCGCAACTTATTTCCATATAGTCCTTTTGCCATTGCGATGTGTGAAAGAATAGGTCCCTCGGTGTGTTTGGCTTTATATGTACGTCTTCCCCTTCCAGGTTCCCCTTATCCGCATCCAATTTTAGTTTGTCGGCAATTATTGTTCTTGTAGCGTTTGAATAAAACAGGTTGCCATTGGTGATCTTTAGTTTATCGGTGAGATCACTAAGCGTAATTTTTTTTGATGCTTCTATGCACAACGCCGGGTATGTGATCTCTCCCGACAAATTTGACACGTGTACTACATCTTTAGAACTATCTTTTTGTTTGATGGAAGCATCCTTCCATTGCAGTTTTGAATCACCGTTAAAACTCAATTTGCCTTCGGGAGTTTTTTGTAATCCTGATTGTGATAAATTCAGGTTTGCCAGTGGGATGCTGGCAATAATTTTTTTACTCACGATCTCGGCATTCGTAAGTTGCATCGCCATTGACCGATAGCTTAGGGGCTGGCTTCCCCGATTTAACATCTGCAACGAGTCGATCATAATATTTCCGAGTGCTGTCAATTGTAATGAATCTCCCGGTTTAGAACTGTATTTAATCAGCGCTTTGTTTATTTCTAATCTATCAGTGTTTAGATTGAAAGGGAGATCTCTTTCGCCTTTATTTTCACCGGCTGTTACGGAGATCGTTGGTTGGTTTATGACCAGGTACTGCAAATGGATGTTTGAAAGCCTGGTATTGTTTATTGTCGTAGCTAATTTTATTTCAGGCAATAGAAATTCATTTTTGCCGACCAAAATATTTACGTTTTTCAGAAAAGAGCCGTCCTGTTTATCAAGCACAGCGGTCCCCGCTGTTATTTTTAGTCCGTCCCTGGAAAAGACGGAATTTTCGAACCTTGACCTGATATCCTTCCATTCAAGGCCGTTTTCAGTGCTACTCAAATTTGAAACAAGCAGGCCACTTCCTTTTGTATTTATTTTAGTCCCATCTTTTAAACTAATCGCAGCGGAAAGGTTATTTATATAAACACTATTTGAATTAAAATGGGGTGGCCCGCCGACTTTATCATTCAATGAGGTCTGTGTGTACTCGACATCCAGCATACCCAGGTTAACCTTATCGACATTTACCTTTTTGGCATTGTATAGAAGATCCAGGTCAAGTTGTGACCAAAAAATGCTGTTCGCTTTTATTATCATCCCATTTTTCAGATCTACAACTGCAGTTGCTATATGATTTTCCTGTATCGCCCCTTTCTGCTGCACATTGTTGAGGTCAAGTGCCACCTGGGGAGATTCAAATTTAATGGCATCAAAACTTACCTGTCGTAAAGCTGTCTTTATATTAATAAGTGAATCGCTTTGAAAAAGATCATTGAGACTAATAGTAGCCGTCATGTTTGTTGCATTTACAGAGACCATTTCCTTCCGGGCGAAATAATGCAGATCGCCGCGATTGACATACATGACTTCAACGTTAATCAAACTTTCGAAGCTGTGCAGTGCGGCATAAAGTGCGTCAACAACTTTGGCCTTCGGTTTATTTCCCGGTTTTGAAAGTTCATCCGATGATATAAAAATTTCGGGGTCGTTAAATTCCGCGTAAGCCGCTTTTAATCTTTTTTCCAACAGGTCTTCAAGGCTGATGCTCCTGAGGATAATTTGTGGCAAGACTAACTTCATGCCGCCACTCATGTCTTCATCTCTGTACGGAATAAACAAAGCGTCTTCGCAGGTAAGATCACCATTATTGATGGAAAAATGAGCAACCTTCAATACATATGCGCTATCTGGCGAAAAAAACCTTACGGTATCAAGCTCAAATTCAAGGTTCCTGAGACTGAATGAGGTGAACTGCCCGGATTGAATATCAAGATCATATAGCCGCAGATTTGCTTTTTGACTTTGATAGTTTTCAACCTTGTCATTTTCACTCTTTAACAGAGAAAGCTGCCCATCCACAATGTTTATATATTTAAAATGGATCTTGTTAAAAAGTCGCGTGAGTGATTTGGTCAGCAGGGTAACAGTGTCTGCGCGATCATTTTTACTCTCGGTTCGCAATTGTATGACCGGGTTGATACACGATAAAGTATCGATCAATAATTTCTCCGTCAGGTAAGCAGAGGTAAGTTCAGATGAGACAAAGAAGAATTTTGAAGCCAGGATCTCGGCTGAGTTGCCATTCCCCTTGTCAACAGTTTTCAATAAGCATGAATCAATTTCGAAAAGCTGGTCTTTACCTGAAAAATGCAGGGATGAAAAATCAATTGAGTTTCCGCTTGGCAATACCCAATGCTGATCCCGGATAGAAAGATCAACATCATCAGACAAGAGGAAGTGCCGTGATTCCTTTTCTCTTTTTTTAAAATTGGCAACCCTGAAATTGATGTGATCGACCTTCAGCGAATAATTAGCGATATGTTGTGGATAAAACTCAATACTGGCTTCCTGTATCTGTAACGCCCGGACGTTGAGATTACTCGTCGTTTGTCGTATCATCTCATATAAATTATTTAATTCAAAGCCTTCTTTATTGGCGGTGTCTCTTTCCTGGGATTGAAAAACTTTGATCCCAGGTCTGCCAATGTAAAGGCTATCAACAATCAATCGTTTTTGTGACAAAAGCGGTCTCCATGATGTAAGAGAAAGATAGAATTCAGGGACGTTGACCTGGTAGCTGCTTTGGCTACTACCGGTGTTTTTGGAGTGAAAGCTTGCATTTTTTATTTTAACGGTGCCACTTAACAGCGACAATGAGAGGTTGGAAAAATCGATATCGTATGCATCATTCGTTTCGATTCGTACGATCTGCCTGATCAGGTATTTTGTGCGGTAATGAAGAATAAAATAGCACGACAAAAAAAGGAATAAGACGATGCCAAGGGCGATAAGTAGTGTTCGCTTAAATATTTTTTTTAGTGTAATGCCCATGAGTTTACTGGTCGTAAAGCTTCCTTCAATTATTTCGATTTTTCTGAGGGGTAGTTGCGGTGGAAATAGTAGGTGTAATACAATGTTCTCTTCGTTGATAAAGATAGTAAAAAAGAGTGTGCCCTTTTAACGCCTCACCAGTGAAAATCTGTGGAATCTGTGAGAGTCTTCACTGTTTTCTAACTTACCCTGGCCGACTTTGAATTGATTTTAGCAGCGTTGAGTAATTTTTGGCGGCAGATCAAAACCCGGCGATCGAAACTTGAGTATATTTAAGGCTAGAGATGATACCTTAAATCAATGAGTATGAAAAAATTTGCAATGCCTTCGTTATTTATTTTGTTTGTAACGCTCAATAGTCAATGCAATTCATCAATTGCCGAACAAAAAAAATTGGCAACATCTGCAAAAAGCTATCAATGTATTCCCTGTGGCCGTGATTGCGATGATGATGTATACGATAAACCGGGAAAATGCTCTCATTGCCAAATGGAACTCGTTGAGAAATCAACAGTGCATTTTAAAACGATCGAGCCTTCAATGCTATGCCAGTATTTAGCAGATCATCCAAATGTGGTGCTATTGGATGTTCGGACAAAAGAAGAGTTTGAAGGAAAGGCGGATCCGAATTATGGGACGTTAAAAAACGCCATCAATTTACCGGTGCAGGAATTGGAAAAAAATATCTTGACGTTAGCTCCCTACAAGGACAAAGAGATAATCGTTTATTGCTCTCATAGCCATAGAAGTCCCCAGGCTTGCTATATTCTCACCCAAAATGGTTTTTCGAACGTAACCAATATGGCGGGGGGAATGAGTGTGATGAAAGATAATTCCTGTAAGAAATAACTTTGGAAGTCACACCAATTTATTCAGGCTTATCAGAATCGAGTTTGATCGATGTGCTGGTACTGCCATTTTTTCTTGAAAACCTGAAGTAATCCCCGCTCTTTTTGAGGTATTTCTTTTTGAATCTTTCATGAATTTCAGCAGGCTGCTTTTTGCCGTTAACAATAAAACTATTGTTATTCAATTCAAACGACAATTCCTCCTGGTGCTCAGGAACTATTTTTTGTTCCACCATATCCTGGATAATAGGGTCGACCAGAACATAAGTATGATATTGCTGCTGCTCCAACACAGAATTATTCAGCAGGCCTAGCTTTTGATTTAATAATTCCGATTGATGCTGTTGATCCAGGTCCTCGTGAACAAGTTTATCGAGATAATTATCCTTGGCATCCTTGCGGTTTTCATTAAAAAGCTTCTGCTGAAATAAATTATCAGCATTCATTTTTTTAACAGACTCCAATTGGTCATAGAACAAAAGCGCGAGTTCAGAATTTCTCAAACTGTCAAACTTCACCGGGTTGTCCTGGTTGGACAAGAGGTCAAAATTTTTATTATTGGCCGCATTTTCCCATTCATGATCCCACAATTGTTTATTGGTTTGATAACGCATCTTTGCTCTTTCCTGGTCAAGCTCGCTTAACTTTTTCATCAGCTCATTACGTTCGGCATCCAGTTTGGCTAGTTTCTGATTCTGTCCTCCCTGGTCCTGCTTTAATTTTTCCTGGATTGTTTTTTCCCGGTGTTCAACTTCTTCTTCAATATATTTAATGATATTTTTATAGTTGCTTACGTCACCTGATGAAATCTTTTTATCATCGACGTACAATTCCATCGGTACATCATTTTTCTCAACCAGTTTATATTTTTTCCCATTTTTATCAATGGCTGTTATAACCCTGTTTTTTGAATTACCTTCTTTATTACTAACCGAATTGACGCTTGTAAATTCCACCGGGCCGGGAATGGAATCAGTTTTCTTAGTCCCGTTTGTAGCTGGTACTGTGTCCGTAACGGCGGCTGCTACCGAGTGAGCAGGAGGGAAGGGTTTATGAGCGGAACTTTGCTTTATAGTTGTGAAACCAATAAGGCTGATGGCAACAATGCTGAAAATAAGAATTCCTTTTTCCATGGCGTTTAATTTTTTGTTTTCATTATAAATAATACGCCTTACCCGGTTCAGTAAATATTTCTTTTGACCGGCAAAAGCGATGGCTATACTCTTGTTTGACTGAAGCATGGTATATTCCTGGAAGGCTACCAGTGCGTGTATGAATTGTTTTTTATTTTTTATACAACCAATGGCAATATCATCACAGCAATTTTCTCTTTCTTCTCTTATTAAAGAAGACAACCAATGTACTGCCGGGTTGAAGAAAAATATGGTTTCCGTAAAGCTTTGCAGCAGGTTGACCAGGTAATCATTGCGGCGGATATGTGCCAGTTCATGAAGTAACGCTGCTTCTATTTGTTCCGGAGGGAAATTGGATAACAATCCGATAGGGATAAGTATCACGGGTTTTATGATCCCAATAACCATTGGCACTTTAATAATGGCAGATTCGAGAAGGATAACGGGACGTTGTATGCCCAATGTTTTGGCTAATTCCGTCATTCTTTGCTTCCACGAGAAGGAGGGTTCAAATGTTTTGCGATGAGAGATATACCGCATATAGCGGAAGTTTACGGTCATCTTCAATAATTTGATGCTAAACAAAACGAACCAGATCGCCACGATCAGTGATGCGTGGGTATTCAAATAGCGCAATACAGAATCAAAATAGGTGGGTGCCGCCGACGTTGATAAAACATCCGTATGAATAGCCAGGTTAGCACCGGAAGATGGCTGTATCGCCGATTGCAGTGTAGCGGGCACGGATGAATTCCCTTTCGTTAAAAAAAACTCCCGCATGAACGTGATTCCGGCCGTGGTAATAAATAATACCAATAGCGCTGTGAAAATATTGTAGCGGAGAGATGGCTTTGACCGCCGGGTCATGGTTAAGATAAAAGCTGTGATAATGGAAAACAGCAATCCCTGCCAGAGTGAGTGAAGGAATGTCCAGCAAAGAGCATTTATCAATCTATCATTCAGCAGTCCCTGCAGGAAAAGAATAATCATAAGAAATAATTTGGCAGTAAATATTATTTTTTATCCATTTTTCTTATCAGCTCCCGGATAGTATCCAATTCCTTTTTTGAGGTTTTTTTATTACCCAATAATTGCATCATTAAATCACTGGGTGATCCGTTGTAGAGGGAATCAATAAGGCGTTCCAGCAAAAGATCTTTGGTCTTTTTTTCTTCTACTGCCGCTTCATAGACATGTTTCATATTGCTTTCATCCCGTTTTAATATTCCCTTTTCAGCCATGATCTGCATGAGTTTCAATGTACCGGTATACTGAACGGTCCTTTTCTTTGCATTGAGTTGATCATTTACAAAACGCACGGTAGACGGGCCATGCTCCCAAAGCACTTGTAATATCTCCAATTCTGATTTCGTAGGTTCCGCTTTATAGCTGGATTCATTCTTTTTAGCTGTCATGAACTAAAGGTAGGAAAAATTTCGTACGAAAAAACATCTATAACTATTTTTTTAGAAATTTTTGTAAAATAGGGAGTGGCATCACAATGATGCTCTTACAGAAACGTTCCCGTAAAATATTGATGAAACCAGTAGTCGAAGTCTAATCTTTAACGCACCTGACAGAAAACCCTTTCTGTTTACTCGATGAGTTATCACTATTAAAAGCAGAACTGAAATAAGTAATACTGTAACACCATGCATTAGCAGGAGAAGATTCTGTTGCACCCCACCAATAACCGACTAGCCCGTCACTGTGAAACGACCCGTCGCTGTCTCTAAAGCCACTTAAAAAACCACCAAAGCCATTCGACTTCATTACTTCACCTGCTGATGTCTCACCTCCTAATGAAGTAGCCAGTTTGGTCCATTCTGTTTCAGCAGGTATATGCCAGCCTGCAGGAGCCAAACCTCTTTTATCATTTACAGCATACCAATTATAAAGTTTCCCGTAATTTTTTTCGGTTGATGCGTCATTATTATAATAACACCAGGCCGGTTGTTTTAATTTGGCTGCCTTTTCCCAATCTGTATCGGTCTTTGCTTCAGGTATGGAATCCCCATTTTGAAATTTGCGTACATCAAGGTTTTGTGTCATCCAAACTTGTGCACCGATCTTCATCGAAGGAGTTTTATTAGTCTCTGGAAGCACCGTCGTTTCATTAGCGAATGCAGGGCTGAGGGAGGAATCCACTTTTTGTGATTGATTTGCGTTTGAAACACTCGTCTGATTTTCATCTTTTATGCACCGAACTGAATTGCCAAATTGTTTCCAGCCTGTGCTTCGACCAATGTAATTATTATTGTAGGCCAGAAAGCGATTCCACGCACTATAGCCATCAAAAGAACTGGAGGTCCACCAGTATCCATAGTCACCGACAAATGAAAAAGCTTCGTTGATGCTGCGCGTACCTCCCGGTAAAGCATTAAAGCCGGACTCGTTGCTACCGTTTCCGCCCTGGGACCATCCCTTAACGGATTTGATCTTCGTCGACGACTCCATTTTTCCACCAAGAAAAGCGGTCAGCGTTGCCCACTCCGCATCTGTTGGGATATGCCACCCTTCGGGTGCCAGTCCCCTGGGATCAATAATTGCATACCAATTGTAGAGCTTGCCATACTTAGCTCCGGTTTCTGATTTCCCTTCATAATAACACCAGGCACCCGTGGTCAAACTGCTCCAGGTTTTTGTGTCCTGAACCTGCGGTATGGTATCACCATTTCGATAAGTGCTAACGTTCAGGTTTTCCGCCATCCATGTTTGATTACCAATTTTTATAGTCTTGTAGGTCTTTCCATCCTGGGCGGTTATCTGTGATTGCGCGACTAAGCTGAATAAGAAGAATACAGTATTAAGCAATAAAGGTCTCATTTTAGTTCAAGGTTTACAAACTCCTGAAAGGGCTTGGGAAACGTCATCCAATCCTAATGCAAATTTGACGCTAAAGTATAAGCATATTCTCGAAAAGGTGGTTCTCTTTTGTTAAAGGATAATAATTTTTTCCAAACGGTTGCTCTGGCTCAAAAAGATGACGAAATAAAACTTCCTGAATTCAAACAGTCGTTAGATTTCAAGGCGACGCTGGTTTCAATGTCATCATTTCCGGAATTTCCCACAATCGGCACCTGCTAAAGCCTGAAAACGGCCAGGAATATTTTCTGTCGATACGGTTTTGATCGTAAATTCCATACCCCTGGAGTTATTAATGAAATAACTGATGAATAGTTACACCGACCGCGAGCTTTCCAGAATAAAAAGACTTCTGAATTGGTACAACATGGTGCCAAATGTGGTTTGGTCTGTTTTAAACCTGGTTCCGATCTCCATTTACTGCTACAATAACGTAAATCACGGGTCACTTTATATATTCATAGCTGTGAGCATCATACCCGGCCTCTTCCCAAATTCATTTTATGACAGGATCCAGATAGGAGCAAGACCGCGAATTTATAAAAGACTGGGAGTAAGCCTCGTCAATACACTGGCTCAAAACGGGGCGATCATTAATCGACTGATGAGAAAGAAATTCCCCGGTTATAAATTGATCGTTCATCGGCGATCATCGATCAACAAACTTTTACAACAAACATATATGTTTGAAAAGTTCCATTTCATCATGTTTGTGCTTTTTATTTTGATCACATTATATGCCCTGGTCAAAAAACATTTTTGGTAGGTGATCATCCTTTCAATAACAAATTTGTTTTATAACATTTATCCTAACCTGTTGCAGCAGTACATACGCCTTAAATTACGATCGCATCATAAAATCAAATAACAAACTGAGGTTTTCCCTAATTTTCAGTATGCAAAAGAATAAGCGAAAGGGCAGGTGGGTACGGCGAATTTTGAGGGTTTTAGCAGGTGTCATAGTTCTTTTTATTATTGCCTGTTTTGTCTTTGATCATTACGTGCAGTTCAGAAAAAGTGATGATGAATTAAAAAAGTTTTTTACCGAAAATCACATTCCAGGAAGGATAGGTTATTATGCAACGCATGGCAGGCGCCTCCGCTATGTAACGATCGGCAGCGATAGTTTGCCCACACTTGTATTTATTCATGGTTCACCCGCATCCATGAGTCTTTACCGTGGCAGATTCAGTGACACAACCATTTTAAGAACATTCAGAATATTGGCCGTGGATCGTCCCGGGTATGGCTATTCAGGATTTGGAGATCCTGAACCATCGATCCAAAAACAATCTGAAATGATAAGATCACTATTGGACAGTGTTTACAAAGTGAAACACCCGGTTGTAGTCGTTGGTGGGTCTTTCGGTGCACCGATCGCATGCCGGCTGGCTATGGATCACCCGGAACTGGTTGATGGACTCGTCATCACAGGACCGGCCATAGGACCCGGAAGAGAAAAAGTTTTTTGGTTTACTTCCATTATAGAGAATCCAACTATACGGTGGTTTATCCCAAGAATGTTCAGGTCTGCTAATACGGAAAAGATCCATCATAAAGAAGAATTGGAAAAAATGCTTCCCTATTGGAAAAATATTCGCGTACCGGTAATGTACTTACAGGGTGCAAAAGATAATCTCATTGATACATCCAATGCGAGTTTTGCGAGACAAGAATTGGTAAATGCTCCTTATCTTAATATCTATTTTTTTCCCAACAGGTATCATTATCTCGCGCAGTATGAATGGCCCACGATCAAGGACAGGATCATGAAGGTTTATGAAATGATCAGGAGGTGAAGGCAACATTTTGCTGAGCGGGGTTGTCTAACGTGAAATGTGAGAACGTGAAACGTGAGATCTGGATATAGCAAAAATAATTTTGACGTTTGACGTTTCACGAGTGATGAATAGCGAACCAAAACTGAAATTATGAATACTCTTGCTGCCGCATCAACCACCCAGACAAGACCATCGGCGTTAAAAACCATTTTGCTTGCATGGCTTACGGCCGGCTGCCTGGATCTGCTTGGCGCCATTACTGTCTATTCCCTCATTATGCAAAGAGTGACCACTATGCGTTTATTACAGGGAATTGCAAGAGGAGCGTTGGGAAATTCTGCGTATGAAGGAGGCATTGCGACTGCACTCGCGGGAGTTGGCTTTCATTTCGTCATTGCGTTTTGCTTTACCGTTTTTTACTTCTTTATTTTTCCTTATATCCCATTTTTGAAAAAGCAAAGGATCATCAGCGGATTACTGTACGGCATTTTTGTTTGGTGTGTAATGAACCTTGCTGTGTTGCCTTTGCTGCAAATTGCAAATATTCCTGCCAAATGGGATTCGATCATCCGGGGTGCAGTGATCTTAATGTTTTGTATTGGATTACCGATATCCCTTATCGTGAGCCGGTACTATCTGTTTAAAGAGAAAAAATAAAAAAGGAATCTGTCCTCACAGATTCCTTCCGTCATTACCTGAAATGACGATAAACGACTTTTTACGTATCCCTTAGTAAAAGAAATTACTTGTGTTTTGCATTGTCTTTCTTCATGCCACCCATCATCTTCATTGCATCCGCCATCGAGACGTACTCCCAGTGGTCAGTGACTTTTCCGTCGCTGTTGAATTTTGCCACCTCAACCGCGGTCATGTCAAATTTAGTACCCGCAGGCGCTCCCATTGAGGGGACGACATTAGTCCCGGTAAATCTTGTCAATGAAAATACGTAGTCACCGTTGGCTGCATCCTGTAGTGCTTCCAGTTTCATGTCTTTATATTCATCATGAAATCGTTTAAGGCCAGCTTTTATACTGTCAAGCCCTTTAACATCTCCATGGTCTGAGTGATCAACGCCATCTGCAGCGATATACTGATCAAATTTGCCTACGTCACCCGACATGATAGCGTCGTTGATAGCATGAATCGTTGCAATGTTTTTTTCACCTGTGGAGGTGGCTGTAGAGTTGGAAGTGGAACTGGAAGCAGCGGTGGTATCAGTACTGGCAGACTTTTCTCCACTGTTGTTGCATCCACTAATGAAACAGATCAATCCTGCAGAAGCGATCATTAAAATCTTTTTCATGGTTTTTGATTTTTGTTTGTAAACTATTATGTGCGGTTTTTATTATGAAATACGACTCCCCTGTGGGAGATTTCACCAATTAATGTTTAGTTGTATCCATTTTCATTTTGGATGCGTCCATATTCATACTACTCATTTCACTCATCATTTTTCCGACATCTGCGCCGCTAAGGAACCCCCAGTGTTCAATGATCTTTCCATCCTTAAATTTTGAAATTTCAACAGCATTATATGTATTAGTGCTTCCTGCCTTCATTCCCATGGCGTCCATTTTCATAGTTGAGGTTTCCTTGATCCATTGAAATACATATTCGTCATCGGCAAGTTCCTTTATTATTTCATTCTTAAAATTGCCCATCATATTACCCATTTGGGCAAACGAAGCCTTAATGCTGTCAAGTCCTTTTACATCACCATTCATGCCCGCATGATCGACCGCATCGGCTGCAATATAATCGCCGGTCTTACTATAGTCACCCGATTCAAACATCTTTGCAACAGCCTGCGCCGTTTCAAGATTCTTTTTAGCGGTATCGCTCATGCCCCCATTCGGTTGACAGGAAAAGAAAAAACAAGAGAGCCCAACAGCTGAGGTAAGAAATAGTTTTTTCATATTTATGATTTTAGTTTGCAGATAACAAAGATCAGGACCGAGCGGTAATGTTTTTAAAGAGTAGGAGGTTAAAACAGGATAACTAAATTACAAAATTCTAAATTGTATGAAATTAATTTCGAGAAATATAAATTTTCAGAATTTGATGAGCAGGGTTACGACGACACAAGTGTGCGACCTTGCTTCGCTGAAGCTTCGCGAAGGCGCAGCGCAACAGTCGCCTATACAGAACACCAAAGCCGGGTACACAAAAATTTGTTTTTAAACTTCATCGGGCTTGTCGAAATAAAAATGATTGTATCTTCCTTTTCTTAAACCATACAAAATGAGAAAACTATTCTTTGCTTTCACTGCGTCATTTTTTCTTTCTACTGTTTTTTGCCAGGAAAATTTAGACATGGACATGATCGCCCGGATAAAAAAAGAAGGAACTGACAATTCCAAAGTCATGGACATCGCACATCACTTGACAGACGTGAGTGGACCAAGGCTAACAAATTCTCCCGGTTTTATGCGGGCAGCTAACTGGGCAAAAAATGAAATGACCAGTTGGGGATTGATGAACGCACAACTTGAACCCTGGGGCGAATTTGGGAAAGGCTGGCAACAGGAAAAATGTTATGTAGCGATGCTATCACCGTATTATCAGCCATTCATTGCAATACCAAGAGCATGGACAAGTGGAACAGGAAAAAAAATATTAAAAGATGAAGTGGTGCTGATAAGGGCGCAGGATACAATTGCAATGGCGCAATATGCAGGAAAGCTGAAAGATAAAATTGTGATGACCTGGTCAACGGCGCAAATGAAACCAAGTTTTGAACCGGATGCCAGCAGGTTTGCCGATACCACTCTTGACAGGATGGCTGCCGAAGAAATGCATCCTGCCGGACCTAACCAACAACAAAACCCTCAAAGACAGAATCAATTCAGTCGCTTCGCTATGCAAAGACGTATGAATGAAATGGTCAACCAGGAAAAACCCGCATTGATATTGACGATGAATCAAAATGGGAATGATGGAACTGTGTTTGTCGCAAGCGGTGGACAATATGCCAAAGGCGCCGCGGAAGCACCGGCAAGTGTAGCACTTAGCAGTGATGATTATTTGCGCCTTCAACGATTGATCGAAGATGGAATAAAAGTTGAAATTGAAGCCGACATCAAGACAAAATTCTTTGATGATGATCTGAAGGGATATAATGTAGTGGCAGAAATTCCCGGGACGGATCCAAAGTTGAAAGATGAGCTTGTAATGCTTGGTGGTCATCTCGACTCATGGCATGGAGCAACGGGCGCGACGGACAATGCCGCCGGTTGTTCAGTGATGATGGAAGCCGTTCGCATTTTAAAGGCGCTGAATGTACAGCCACGTCGCACGATAAGAATTGTTTTATGGAGTGGGGAAGAGGAAGGATTGCTTGGTTCAAGAGCTTATGCTAAAAATCATTTTGCTGACACAGCAAACGGGCAGTGGGTTTTGAAACCAGAACAGTCAAAAGTTTCAGCCTATTATAATGTTGACAATGGATCAGGCAGGATCCGCGGTGTTTACTTGCAGGGCAATAAAGCAGAAAGGGCGATCTTTTCCAAATGGCTCGAACCTTTTAATGATATGGGTGCAAAAACTGTTACGATCAATAATACAGGTGGGACTGATCATCTTTCATTTGACAGGGTGGGAATCCCCGGGTTTCAATTTATACAGGATGAGATAGAGTACGATACCCGGACGCATCATTCAAACATGGATGATTATGATCACCTTGCGCCTGAGGACCTGAGACAAGCTGCTATAATTGTAGCAACGTTTGTTTACAATACTGCACAACGTGATGAAAAAATGCCGAGGAAAGAATTGCTACCGCCAACGAGAAACCAGAGACCTTTTTGAAAGGCGTAAGGTATAAGGTATAAGTCATAAGGTTTAAGGTTTAATAATACCTTATACCATTTACCCTAAACCCCAAGCCTTACTTTGGCTTTTCGTAAATAAACCTCACCAAAACTTTTTTCTGATCTACATCGGAACTAAGAAACAACCGATATCGTTTATCTCCGGCGGTCACAATGAGCAAAGCAGTATTGGGAGGAATGGAGCCTTCATTCTCAGCGATCATTACTACTTCGTGATCCGTTTTTACGAAATCGATCCTGATGTTAACAGTAATGGGTTTTGCTGAAAGCCGCTGGTGTGAGACCGCCATCTGGTTATCTACAGAAACAGAAATTGTATCACCATCAATTTCCGCATTGTCATAAAAATCAAGACGAAGATTTCCTGTATCAACTTTAATTTCATTGAATATAGAAGAAGCTTCTTTTGTCAAAATAATTTTGCCGGGTGGACAGGAAACCTGGCTGTTCATCATTCGTCCACCCCAATCTCCGCTCAGGGTCTGCGAATCTTTCACCTGGGCAAAAGCCAATGTATAACGCTTGATACAGGGAATGCAATCGGGTGGAACATGGAATGTGGTGGGGCCTGTTTCCTGGATAGTAACGGTTTTATTCTTTGAGTCAAAAACGCCTTCAAAATTTTCCTTTACAAAATTATTTACATCAGAAAAATGATAAGATGAACCGTATACTTTTAGACCTTCCATCTTTATCTGCATTTCGATAAAATAAATAGGGAAACATCCGCCGGGGCCCTGCGTAAGCTTTCCACGCCAGGTTCCTCCTAAATTTTGAGCGTGTATTGTGGTGGTGAGACACAAAAGAAGTATTACGGCGACTGGTCGGGACATGGAGTTGAAGATAATGAGAAAGGTGTTAGGAGCAGTAAAAAATACTTGAGCGGTTTATGATGACGGCCTCTCGTATTTGAATTTTACCATTGCATTTTTTTGTTCATTAGATGTGATCTGCACCTGGTAGCGTTTATCTCCGGCAGTGATCACCATTAACGAAGTATTTGGCGGAATACGTCCCAGGTTTTCTGCTACCATCACCACCTCATGCTCCGTGTCACTGGCGTCGAAGTCAAGTGTCAGTACGATCGGTGACGTGCTTAGCCTTTTGTGTGAAAGCTTTAATTGTTTGTCTACAAAAACAGAAATCGTGTCATCGTCAATTTCGCCGTTGTCATAGAGTTTAATGGTGACCTGTTCTGTATTAACAGTAATGGTTTGCGCCAGGGCATTTTCTCTTGTCTTCAAAACATCGGGAGTAATGATCTTTTTTGCGGTAACAGTATTTTTTATTTCAGGTTGTGTAACTTTTTTTGTCGAATCGATCTTGGGATTTATAATAACCGGTTTTGTTTTAACTGTACCGGTATTCTTTTTAGCGGGAGTCGTTGTTTTTTTAACTGTTGAAGTTGTTTTCGTCGTTGTTGGTTTTGTTTTTGGGGTGGTTTTCTTTACCACAGGTGGAGGGCTCGTTATGACTTTCGCAGCAGTATCTTTTTTTACTAGGGGTTTATCACGTAAAAATGGTTCAACATAAAAATCAGAATTCTGAACCCTTCGTAAATAAACTTTGCCGCCGCCGCAATCACCCCAGTCTCCATTATTTTTAGGGTCTTTTCGATCCTCACCCTTTCCTACAAATGTTCCCTCCAAAAACTCCTCTTTCCCTGATTTGTCATAAGTAAAAAGATACTTCATGAGGCATGTACCACCGCCGGTGAGACTCTTTACTTCTACAGTTCGCAACTCTTGTATCTGGAATTTTTTCTCCGATCTGTCGATGCTGCCTGTCATCGTGGCCTTGCCGTAAAACCTGACATCGAGATAAGAATAGGAAACGCCCGTTATGGAAGAAGAATTATCCTGTTTTATCTGGAATTCGAGTTTGTATTGCTCGCCTATATCAGTAATAAAATAACCTTTCCATATGCCGGTAAGGTCTTGTGCAAAAGAAAAATTGCAAAACAAAAACAGGGAAAAAATCGATAGCAACGGCCTTAAAAGAAATCTTTCCATTACGCTGTAAAACTAACGAATAACTTCGTAAGGGAAGCTATGGTTCTGCACCAATAGTTTGTTAATTTTGCCGCTCTTAAAAAACATGTTACTAGTTGCCTGTTACTGGTTACCTGTTTATTAGAATTCTGAACAATTATTTTATTTAATAGTTTCAGTTGATACTGGTAACTTGAAACTCGTAACCGGCAACCAGCAATAAAACATGATCAACATTACTTTTCCAGATGGCGCTGTTCGACAATATGAAAAAGGGACCACGGCATTGGATATCGCAAAATCAATTTCGGAAGGCCTGGCAAGAAAAGTTCTTGCCGCCAGTATAAACGGGCAGGTATGGGACGCTACAAGACCCATCAACGAAGATGCATCAGTAAAACTATTGACATGGAATGATGCCGAGGGTAAAAATACCTTCTGGCATTCGTCTGCGCATTTAATGGCGGAGGCTGTTGAGTCTTTGTTTCCGGGTGTAAAATTTTGGGTGGGTCCCCCGGTTGAAAATGGTTTTTATTATGACATGGATCTTGGTGACAGGAAAATGAATGAAGAGGATCTTGCTAAGCTTGAAAAGAAGATGAATGAGTTGGCGAAACAGAATAACATTTATACAAGAAAGGAGATCTCAAAAAAAGATGCTGTAAAATATTTCTCGGATAAGGGTGACGAATATAAACTGGACCTGCTGCAAAATCTGAATGACGGAGAGATAACTTTTTATTCCCAGGGGAACTTTACCGATCTCTGTCGCGGCCCGCATATTCCCAATACCGGATTTATCAAAGCTATTAAACTTACCAATATTGCAGGCGCCTATTGGAAAGGTGATGAAAAGAATAAAATGCTCACCAGGGTGTATGGAGTAACCTTCCCTTCGCAAAAAGAGCTCGATGAATATCTGCACATGCTTGAAGAGGCAAAAAAAAGAGATCATCGCAAGTTGGGAAAAGAACTCGGCATCTATACCATGGACGATGATGTGGGCCCGGGCCTGATCATGTGGTTGCCCAATGGAACGGTGATCATTGAAGAACTGGAAAAACTGGCCAAGGAGACAGAACTGGATGCGGGATATAAAAGAGTTGTGACACCTCACATCGCCAAAGAGAGTATGTATCTAACAAGTGGCCATTTGCCCTATTATGCTGACAGCATGTATCCGCCCATGGAGATGGACGGTGAGAAGTATTATCTGAAATCAATGAACTGTCCGCATCATCATAAGATCTTTGCGGCGGAACCAAAGAGCTACCGGGATCTTCCTTATCGCCTTGCCGAATATGGAACTGTTTACCGGTATGAGCAAAGCGGAGAATTATTTGGTTTGATGAGAGTGCGATGCCTTCACATGAACGATGCTCACATCTATTGTACAAAAGAACAATTCAACGATGAGTTCAGGGCGGTGAATGATATGTACCTGAAATATTTTAAGATCTTCGGGATCGATAAATATGTAATGCGTCTCTCATTGCATTCGCCGGAAAAATTAGGCGTGAAATATGTAAATCACCCGGAGCTTTGGAAGGAAACAGAAGCGATGGTGAGAAATGTGTTGATCGAATCAAAGATCCCGTACGTAGAAGTCCAGGATGAGGCCGCGTTTTACGGTCCAAAAATAGATGTACAGATATTCAGCGTGATCGGAAGAGAATTTACCCTGGCAACGAACCAGGTGGATTTTTCGCAAAGCAGAAGTTTTAAATTACAATACACCACTCACGATAACAAAACTGATACCCCGCTGATCATCCACCGGGCCCCCCTGGGGACACATGAGCGATTCATCGGGTTCTTACTGGAGCATTATGCAGGAAAGCTACCTGTCTGGTTATCACCGGTCCAGGTGAAAATTTTGCCGATCAGCGATAAGTTTTTAGAATATGCTAAAACTATTTTAGATAAGTTGAAAAAAGCGGATATTCGTGCAGAGATAGACGACAGGAACGAAAAGATAGGGAAAAAAATACGCGATACTGAGTTGATGAGGGTTCCTTATATGTTGGTGATCGGTGAAAAAGAAATGAATGAGGGAAAAGCATCAGTTCGCCGCCAGGGGAAAGGAGATTTGGGTGCGAAACTTGTAGAAGAGTTTATTGCAGAAATGCAAAATGAAATTAAGGAAAGAACAAGTGAATGAGTAATGAGTAATGAGTGATTGCCACTCATTTGAATTAGATAAAGGAAAATTTAAAAAAACAAACTTTCTTCGCCTCAAAGGAAGATAAAAAAACAAAAATAGAATTGCTCAGAGGCAGAGCATAACACAAAAAATTTAAATGGCAGTACCGAACAAAAGTTTTCAACCAAAACCAGGTGGATTTAGACCGAATACAGGTGGTGGGTTTAACAAAGGTGGTTTTAACAGGGGCCGGTTCGCTCCCCGCAAAGAAGCAGAACATCGCATTAATCACTTTATCAGGGTGCCGCAGGTTCGACTAGTTGGCGATAATGTAGAACCCGGAATTTATCCAACGAACGAGGCTATAAAAAAAGCGCAGGACCAGGGACTTGACCTGGTCGAAATTTCTCCAAACGCCGATCCACCGGTTTGTAAGATCATCGACTATAATAAATTCCTTTACGATAAAAAGAAGAAAGAAAAAGAGATGAAGGCGAATGCCAAAGTCTCTGAAGTAAAAGAGATCCGGTTTACCCCAAATACGGACGAACATGATTTTAATTTCAAGGCAAAACATGCCGAGAATTTTTTGAAAGAAGGCAATAAGGTGAAAGCTTACGTGCAATTCAAGGGCCGTGCAATACAATTCCAGGACAGGGGGCAATTACTGTTGTTGAAATTTGCCGAGCGTTTAACAGATATTGGAGTTTTGGAAAGCATGCCGAAAATGGAAGGCCGCAGAATGCTCGCGATGTTTGCACCAAAAGGCAAAAAGAAAGGAGAGAAGAAAGAGAGCAGCGAATAGGTAGAGAATTATAGAATACAGGATATAGAATTAATTGAACCGTCTTTTGTAAAGACGGTTTTTTATTACAGATCGAATAAAGCTAGTTTCTTCCTCATATATTCAAACCGTTCTTATAAAAATTTTTGCGGCACTGGCGAAATAAATTTTCCTTTAGTATATTGCTCCCTTCATTAAAAACAAGCAAGTCTATATGAGAAAGTCACTGTTTTATTCCACCCTACAGGTAATTGCGTTAATGATCACCTGCACATTGTTTGCACAGCCGCGTACGGACACCACTCATCCATCCCCTTCGCGCACTACAGGTCCAAAGGCATATAAAGATGTTATTACGGATAAGGCAAAGACCGATGAGGGTTTATTTAAAGTACACAAGATCGATGATAAATATTTTTTTGAGATCCCCGACTCATTACTGAATCGTGAAATACTTGTAGTAAACCGTATTTCAAAAGCTGCCACAGGGATGCGCGCCGGATTTTTTGGTTATGCCGGTGACCAGATAGGACAGAATGTTGTGCGATTTGAAAAGGGTCCTAACAATAAAATTTTTCTTCGCACGATCTCGTATGCAGAATATGCAAAGGATTCTACGTCGCCCATGTTTTGGGCCGTTACCAATTCAAATATCCAGCCCATTGCCGCTGCTTTCGATGTCAAAGCTTATGGAAAAGATTCAACGGGCAGCGTCATTGAAGTGACGGACTATGTAAATGGTGACAATGATGTTCTGTTCTTTAATAGCAATATAAAAGCCGCCGTTCGCATTGGAGGTTTACAATCTGACAAGTCCTATATAGTAGGTATCAGGTCATTTCCCATTAATGTTGAAATTACGACTGTAAAAACTTACGCAAGAACGCCGCTTGTGCCCGGGGGTTTTGGTGGGGGCGGAGGATCCCCTTCGGGAGGTAACATCACTGTGGAATTAAACAGCTCAATGGTGCTGTTGCCAAAATCACCCATGCAAGCAAGATACTTTGACGCAAGGATCGGTTACTTTACCGTAGGCTATACAGATTTTGATGCCAATCCGCAGGGAGTTGAATCTGTTCAATTGATCAAACGCTGGCGATTGGAGCCTAAAGAGGAGGATATGGAAAAATACAAGCGTGGTGAATTGGTAGAACCGAAAAAACAGATCATATTTTATATTGACCCGGCCACACCTAAAAAATGGGTTCCCTATTTGATCGAAGGCGTGAATGACTGGAACGTTGCGTTTGAAAAAGCGGGTTTCAAAAACGCGATTGTTGCAAAAGCTGCTCCTACGAAAAAAGACGATCCTGAGTGGAGCCTTGAAGATGCACGTTATTCCGCAATTGTTTATAAACCTTCTGATGTTGCCAATGCCAGTGGTCCCAGTATTTCCGATCCGAGGAGTGGTGAGATCATGGAGAGTCATATCAACTGGTATCACAATGTTATGGAACTTCTGCAAAACTGGTACATGATCCAGGCGTCGCCCAGTGATACGGCTGCAAGGAAAATGGTTTTCAGTGATGAGCTCATGGGCCAATTGATCCGTTTTGTCTCATCGCACGAAGTGGGACATACATTGGGACTTCGTCACAATTTTGGTTCATCATCCTCTGTACCAGTTGAGAATTTGCGCAATAAAGCATGGGTGGATGCGAATGGCCATACGCCTTCTATCATGGATTATGCCCGGTTCAATTATGTAGCGCAACCGGAAGATCATGTTGATGAAAATGGTTTATTTCCCCGCATCGGTGATTATGACAGATGGGCCATTCAATGGGGATACAGGCGCTTTTATCAATTTAAAGATGGAGAGGGTGAAAGGGCTTTTGTCAACAACTGGGTGATCGATAGTTTAAAAAATCAAAGGCTTTTCTGGGGTGATGGAGAAACCAACCAGGATGATCCACGCAACCAGACCGAGGATCTTGGTGATGACGCGATGAAGGCAAGTACCTATGGAATAAAAAATCTTCAATACATGATGCCGAAGTTGCTGGAATGGACAAAGCAGGAAAATAAAGATTATACAAGCCTTTCCGATATCTATGCACAGATGACCGGTCAGTTTAATCGTTATATGGGCCATGTCTCAAGAAATGTAGGAGGTATTTGTTTAACACCTAAAACAGTTGAACAATCTGGAGTGGTTTATGAGAATGTTCCAAAAGCAAAACAAAAAGAAGCAGTTGATTTTCTCAATAAGCAATTATTCACAACTCCAATTTGGTTAGCGGATAACAAAGTTTATGATCGTATTGGCGGCACACCTCTCGTAACCATTGGAAATATACAGGATAATGCACTCAATCGCCTGTTCAGCACCAACACGATGAATAAACTGATCCAGTTTGAAGCGGAAGAAGGAGCCAAAGCGTATTCTGTTACAGAAATGTTTTCTGATCTCAAAAAAGGAATTTGGAGTGAATTGACCACAAAGAAGAAAATAGATATATACAGAAGAAATTTGCAGAAATCGTATATAAATATTCTTAGCAACATCATTGCTCCGCCTAAGACATCAGAAACAACGATCGTGATAAACTTTGGTGGTACATCACGGCCACAGCTTAGTGTTGATAAATCAGATATAAAAAGTATAGTAAGAGCACACCTTATAACATTGAGAACAGAGATCAAAGCCGCGATACCAACTATTCCTGATGAAATGAGCCGCTATCATTTGCAGGACCTGGTAACGAGGATCGATGATGCATTGAACCCGAAGGATTAAGGTAGAGGGTATAAGAAACAAGTAATAAGTAATAAGTAATAAGTAATAAGTAACGTCATAAACATATTTTTTGCCGGAAGGACGACAAGGCGTTAAGCAGGCTTATGTGTCCCTTATCGTCTTACCGTCCTCCCGACAATTATGAAATCGTTTGAACCATAAAGTAATAACTCAATAAATCCGTGGCGATATGGCCGGAACCTTTGGCTTCCTGAACTTTTAGTGATCACTTTTAATCCAAAGTCCGCGATTTTATATCATGGTGAGTCCTTCATCATTTACAAGTTAATTTTAATGCCACCGTTGACAACAAAACCTTCAGTGTGTGTCCATTTTTCGTCAAATGTTGGGTTAAGATGTGAGCCATTCACAAAATCATCTTTATCTACGTCATAAGCGTTGGACCTGTTGTAAAGAGCAATGCAGTTGCCATTGTAATGAGAAGTAATATAAAAACGATCCCGTTTTTCATTGCTGTAACGATAGAATAGCGTTATTGTTAAAACGAAAGAGATTGTCTCCATGCAGCAGAGTAATGGGTATCGTACGATTCTAGCAAAAGGTGATCTTCATTTGGCTCAATGCTTTTGTTTAACAGTTTTTTCAACTGAAGCTTCCAGTTTTTTTGCATGTCTTTTTTCGGCTTCATCAAGTGAGTGTGAGGTATGAATGTCATTTTCCTTTTTAGCTAATACAGATAACTTAGTGTAGAACTTTTTCAACACCTCCAGTTCATCTGTCGTGAGGTCCTCGGCACTTACCAGACGGTTACTGGCAGCCTGGCTGCTTGCGATCAACTCGTTCAATTTTATCTGCAAGGCAATAGTGTCCTTGTTTTGCGTTTGCTGGATGATAAATACCATTAGAAAAGTAATAATGGTGGTACCTGTGTTTATAACGAGTTGCCAGGTATCTGAATAATGGAAGATGGGACCGGTTATTCCCCAAACAATGATAAGAACGCAAGCTAAGATGAATGCGGCCGGTTTACCGGAGGCTTTTGTGATCTTTGTCGCCATTCGGTCAAAAAACAGCGCAAAGCCTTTTGATTTTTTATTTTTAGATTTCATATTCGTGATTTTCTTAAGTACAAGGAGAAAAACTCAGGCCAATTAAATAGGGTATCGGGAGGGCCTTGTAATAGGCGGTGGCTTTAGATGCCTCCCTGGTCGGCAAGACCATCTGCGGGCGGACGCGGTCTTTCACTGCTGATTAGTGATAAGAACGTACAAGACATGCCTTCGTTGCTCGCTTGCACAAGCAACTACTGCAGTCGAAGTGAGTGACACAAGGAACGCTCAATAGTAGCAGTCCAGCCGGCTCCATAATATTCTAATTGATCCAAGTTATTCAGTATTAAAAAATTGGTCATTTACCCTTATTTTTGCGGCTCAAATTTTAATATAGTGCCAACCCAAGTTTCGGCAGAAGCCCCCGTGAAATTTTCGAAAGAGACTTATTTGTATTGGTATGAGCTGATGCAACTCATTCGCCAGTTTGAGACTACAGCTGAGGAAAAATATAAAATGGAAGGAAAGATCCGCGGATTTTTCCATGCCTATGTGGGGCAGGAAGCCATTGCTGCCGGGTGCATGACCGCAACAAGACCAGAAGATCCTTTTATTACCGCCTATCGTGATCACGGGCTCGCCATTGCAAAAGGGGTGTCTGTTAATTCATGCATGGCCGAGCTATATGGCAAGGCCACCGGGAATGCGAAGGGAAAGGGCGGCAGCATGCATTTCTTTGGCAAATCGGTGAATTTTTATGGCGGTCATGGGATCGTTGGGGCACAAATAGGCGTGGGTGCGGGTCTTGGGTTTGCTGAACAATATCGCGGAACCGATAATGTGGCGCTTTGCTTTTTTGGAGATGGCGCGGCGAGGCAAGGCATCCTGCATGAGACGTTTAATCTTGCGATGCTTTGGAAGCTGCCGGTAATTTTTATTTGTGAAAATAATAATTACGCCATGGGCACGTCGGTAGAGCGTACATCCAATGTGATCGATATTTATAAACTGGCAGATGCTTACGAAATGCCCGGCGATGCTGTGGATGGCATGAGTGCCGAGAGTGTTCATGAAGCGGTAGCAAGAGCGGTAAAAAGAGCAAGGGAAAAAGGCGGCCCCACACTTCTCGAAATGAAAACTTATCGCTACAAAGGACATTCGATCAGCGATCCTGGTAAGTACCGGTCAAAGGAAGAATTGGAAGAATACCGGGGCAAAGATCCCATCCAGTTACTTTTGAAAACGATCATCGATAAAAAAATTGCCTCAGAAGAACAGATAAAAAATATTGATTCAAGGGTAGAAAAAGCTGTTGCGGAATCAGTAAAATTCGCAGAAGACAGTCCATTCCCCGATGACAGCGAGGTGCTGAAAGATATTTATGTAGATCCGAATTATCCATTTATTGTTGACTAATCTTAAAAAAAATCTAAATAGAGTTCTATTATGGCCGTTAAGAAACAGGATGTACATGATCCTAATCAATTGGTAGTAGAAAAAGCCAAAGATTTCTGGACAAGATACAATCGCCCTTTGATGGTCGTTTGTGCTATTATTATTTTGGTAGCGGGCGGTTACCTGGGTTATAAAAGATTTTATAAACAACCCAATGAAGAAAAAGCAGCTGATGCTTTGTTTAAGGCGGAAGGTTATCACCGCAACGCTTTGACTGCTCCGAATCCTGATTCGCTGATCAAACTGGCGTTGAATGGCGATGGAGCGAATCTCGGTTTTCTAAGAATAATCAGCAGATACAAGGGAACTGACGCCGCAAACCTTGCGCAATTGTATACAGGAGAATCTTACTTGCTTTTAAATGACAATGCCAATGCCATTAAATATTTAAAAGACTTCAGCACAAGTTCTAAATTTTTCCAGGCAAGGGCTTATAAATTACTTGGCGATGCGTACTCCGACCAGGGAAAACTTAACGATGCACTTGATTATTATAAAAAAGCAGCGCATCATTTTAAAGAAGATACAGAAAATTCTTCTGAAGCCCTGTTTCTTGCAGCTTATCTTGCAGAAACAAAGATGAATAATAACAAAGAGGCGATCGAGCTTTTTAAAGAATTAAAACAGGATTTTTCAAACACACCCAGGGGCCAGGAAGCTGATAAATATTTGGCAAGGTTGGGGGTTTATTCAGCAGAATAATTTGGTTCTTGAACCTTGTACCTTGAGTCTTAAATAACATGGCAGACGTTAACAAAAGTAATCTCAATACTCTCACAGGCATTCTTCCAAAGGATGCCTTTATTGTTTTGGTGAAAACGGAATGGAATGCAGCTATTGTTGATGAATTAGAAAGAGGTTCTATGCACAAATTAAAAGAGTCTGGCATCAAGAAGGTCCTGACAGTAACAGTTCCTGGCGCCGTTGAAATTCCTTTTGCCATAAAAGCGTATTGGGAACATTCAAAAGGCAAAAAGAAAAAGAGACCGGATGCATTCATTGCATTAGGCTGTGTGATCCGCGGAGGCACCCCGCATTTTGAATATGTTTGCCAATCAGTAACCGAAGGAGTACTGCAATTGAACCTTTTACTCCCTATTCCTACAATTTTTGGAGTGTTGACTGTCGACAACGAAGAACAAGCAAAGGAAAGAACTGGCGGCATTCACGGGCACAAAGGTGAAGAAGCAGCGACGACAGCTTTGAAGATGATATCGTTAAATCAATCACTAAAAAAATAACTTATTACTCCCCTTTAGGGGATGGGTGCATGAACGTTCAACTTTTTATACCGTGTTTTGTTGACCAATTATATCCGCAAACTGCCTTCAACATGATCAAAGTGCTGGAGAAGACAGGTTGCATTGTTACTTATAATTCCAATCAAACCTGTTGCGGGCAGCCGGCCTTCAATGCGGGATTTTGGGACGAGGCAAAAGGGGTTTGTACTAAATTCATCAAAGATTTTGTTCCGAAGGACTCATTTGGCGACGATGATTATATAGTTGCGCCCAGTGCAAGTTGTGTCGGTTTTGTTCGGAATTATTATTCAAAACTCTTCGACAACTCCTCACTTCATAATGAAGTAAAAGAACTTTCAAAGCGCACTTATGAATTTTCGGAATTCCTGGTAAAAGTGTTACAGGTTTATAACGTCGGAGCTAAATTACAGGGCAAGGCAACTTATCATGATAGTTGCGCAGGTTTGCGCGAATGCAGAATAAAACAGGAGCCGAGAAAACTTCTCGCCAATGTAAAAGGTCTTGAGCTGGTTGAGTTAAATGATGTGGAAACCTGCTGTGGTTTCGGTGGAACATTTGCTGTGAAATTTGAAGCTATTTCAATTGCGATGGGGGAGCAGAAAGTTGAAAACGCCCTCGCCACAAATGCAGAATATTTGATCTCTACAGATCTTTCATGCCTCATGCATTTGGAGGGATACATAAAACACAAAGGATATCCTTTAAAAACGTTGCACATTGCCGATGTGCTGGCGAGCGGATGGTAAGGCCCATCCCAGATCACGTAATTCTAATCTATTCACTAATCGCCTTCCCAAAGGGAAGGAGTAGAAATGCCTTGGAAAGAAAAGTAATGAAAATCTTTTGCGAGACTTTGCGCCTCGCGTGAAAACAAAATTGAATGCCACGAAGAATATTAAGGTTCACCCAGGCTTGTGTTCTAAAATATTTCCAAACGAAAACCTTCATAAGAACGTGGCCTTCCCTATGGGAAGGTCGGGATGGGCCCTAAAATCGATATCCTCTCAAAAAATCTTCAATACTCATTCTCTTTTTCCCTTCAAGCTGCAGGTCTTTAACATGAATGTAACCATCACTACAGGCAAATTTCAACCAGGTTTTTCGATCTGTTTCCCATCGTCCTGGTCTTGAGGTGGGAGGAGCATGTTCCTTTTCACTTCTGAAAATTTTCAAGGTTTTATCACCTAACTCAGTAAATGCGGCAGGGTAGGGAGAGAGGCCGCGAATTAAATTATGAATTTCGTCGGCCGATTTGTGCCAATCAATTTGACAGGTTTGTGTGGTGATCTTCGGGGCGTGCTTGAGTAATGAGTGATCAGTAATGAGTGATGAGTTAGCAGAGTTTTCAATTGCCGATTGAGGCGTTTCCTCTAACGTTCCGTCAATTAGTCCTTCCACCGTTTTCACCAACAATCCCGCGCCGATCTCTTTCATCCGATCATGCAATTCACCCGCCGTTTCATTGTCACCGATCTCCATTTTTTCCTGTAATAAAATATTTCCCGTGTCAATTTCGTGCTGGAGTTTAAAAGTTGTCACACCTGTTTCTTTTTCACCATTGATAATGGCCCAGTTGATCGGTGCGGCTCCGCGATATTGCGGCAACAATGATGCATGAAGATTGATCGTTCCTTTTGGCGGCATATTCCACACTATTTCAGGTAACATCCGGAAAGCAACTACTACCTGCAGATCCGCACTAAGGGACCGTAGTTCAGAGAGAAATTCTTCGTTCTTTAATTTTTCCGGCTGAAGGATCTTTAATCCATTTTTGATCGCATATTTTTTTACCGCACTTTCATTCAATTTCATTCCACGTCCTGCCGGTTTATCAGGTGCCGTAACAACTCCAACGATGGTCAAGCCTGCTTTTATCATTGCATCCAGGCTCGCCACGGCAAACTCAGGAGTTCCCATAAATACAATCCGGATTTCGGATTTCGGATTTCTGATCTCGGAATTTTGATTCATTCGATCTGCAATCTAAAATCCCCGCCTGACTTTAAAAACAAATTTTTTCAGGTGAGCAGTCGGGCAGGTAAAATCTGAAATCAAAAATGAAAAGCTACTCGAAGTCCGGGTAAAGGAGATATTTTTTCCTCATGACCTTGAATTGACCTAGCCCCGGTTCCCAACTCTTGCGAATTTCTTCTTCACTCTTTCCGTCTTTTATTTGTTGCATCAATAGATCATTGCCCGCGAGACGATTGAAACTGTTTGTTTTTAAAAAGAAACTGTCCTTGCCCGGAAAAATTTGGTAGGCACTAATGATCCATTTTAATTGGATCTTTCTATCCGTTTTTTTAAAAACTTCTTCAGGAGTACCTCCGAAATTCCATCCATAGCAAACCTCCCCATAGTGTTTTGAGCTTTTCGCTCCTTCATTTGGATTCGGTGTAAAAGAAAACATATTCTTCGGTAATAAAGGATGACCAATATATTCAAATGGTTTTTCTGTGCCACGTCCTTCACTCAATGCAGTTCCCTCAAATAAACAAGTAGTGGGGTAAAGATAGATCGCCTGGATCTCGGGAAGGTTTGGGGATGGCCTTACCGGTAACACATACTTTGAATCGTGTGTATAGTTTTGGCATTTGATCACAAGAAAATGAAATGGTGTGTCAACGGTCTCTTGCGTGGTGATGTTATATGCATTGATCGCATTTGCTTTTTCTGTCAGCCATTTTTCTCCGCAAAGCATCATGGCATATTCCCCGATCGTCATTCCATAAACGATAGGAATGGGTTGTCTTCCCACTCCGCTTTTAAATTTTAGATCCAATAAGGGACCATCAACATAAGACCCATTTGGATTGGGCCTGTCCAAAAGCAATAAAGGTTTGTGATTCTCCAATGCTGCCTCCAAAAAGCTTTGCATCGAATTTATGTATGTGTAAAACCGGCAGCCTACGTCCTGCAGATCAAAAATGAGAACATCTATATCTTTCAGATCATTTTCATCGGGCCTCGATTTTCCACCATAAAGTGATACCACCGGAATACCTGTTTTTTCGTCAACATAGTTCCCTACTTTTTCCCCGGCATCGGCAGTACCGCGGAAACCATGCTCGGGACCAAAAATCACTTTAATGTTAACTCCCAGCTTTTTTAATGTGTCAACCAGGTGTGTATGGCCGACCATTGAAGTTTGATTAGCAAAAATGCCCACCCGTTTTCCTTTTATCATTGGCAGATAAACACTGATCCTTTCGGCGCCGGGAATGATCCTTGTTTCTCCAAGGGAATCCTCGCGGACCGGTTGCTGGTTGCTCCGCAGGAGTCCTTTCGGACTGGTTGCAGGTTGCTCCGCGGGAGTCCTTTCGGACTGATTATTGGTTGCTGGTTGCTTGTCGCTTGTTGCTTGTTGCTGGTTAGGGCCACGTTGATTTTTTTGAGCCTTGCAGTTTGTAAGAACAATGAGTAAAGAAAGGGTCAAGGAAATGAACTTCATGTTAATCATATTAATTAGGGTAATCAATGTTCAAAAGTAACTATTAGATAGAGGAAATATTCGGTTAGTTGCATGAAAATAATGAGTTATCTTGCGGGCTTCCTTCCACATTCTACTAAGTTCTCAAGTCTGCTCAGTAAAATTCTGAACGTTGAAGTGAGTGACACAACAGGCGTTGAATAATGGAATGAAAGTTGGAGAAATAAATTTTTAGGTATTAAACAAATAATCATGCAAGAAGCAAAAAAAGGTGATAAAGTAAAAGTGCATTATCATGGCAAATTGACAAACGGTGAAACCTTTGATAGTTCAGAAGGACGCGAGCCGCTTGAGTTTGAGATTGGCAGCGGATCAGTGATAAAGGGTTTTGACGATGGTGTTAGCGGAATGAAGGTGGGTGAAAAGAGGACGATCAATGGGAAAGTTGACGAAGCTTACGGACCCCGGAGTGAAGACATGCTCATAGAATTTCCGAAGGATCGTTTTCCAAACGATATGGAAATTAAAGAAGGCATGCAGTTGATGATGAGCAATGGTTCCGGGCAAAATATACCTGTAATAGTTACCGAAATAAAAGATGAGGCGGTGATCCTCGATGCCAATCACCCGCTGGCGGGCGAAGAGCTGATCTTCGATATTGAACTTGTAGAGATCCTCGGAGGGAAACCATTAATAATTATGCCCTAGTTTGACCGATTGAGTCCAGTCAACGAAACATACAAAAATGCTTCTCTAAGGAGAAGCATTTCTATTTTGATAAACCAGATATTGTCAGTTCACGGGCCTTCTCAGCCACCAGCCCAGCCAAAGTCCACAAAGCCCCCATGCAACAATTGCGTCGATCAAGTGGCCTTTTATAGCCGACCACGGTACATTGTACCAGTTATGCTGGGTATAGGGTTCCCATAAAAAACTGAACAGGCCGACCGCGATGGCACCGGTAAAGATCCCGGTGAAACTTGGCAGGCCACCCCGAACAAGAATTGAAATAAGTAATACAACGAGTATGATATCTACAATAAATCCTATTATAATAGGCGTTGTCATACTTGTGCTCATGCTCTTGACATAAACGATCCGCGCCCATGGCTTGCCTTCATTTTGTTGCATCAGGTCTTGCTGTTGCTGCATGGTAGCGCCGGGTTGGGTATTGGGCAACATGTACATACCATCTTCCATGTTTGAAGAGCTGAGTGCAGAGAGAACCTGGTCCTGTGCCGTTGCGTACTTTTCTTCGCCTGAATGAATACCGATCATGGTCCATGAAAGGAATTGCCAGGCAAAAACGATAATGGCTCCCACTACTGAGCCGATAATCCATTTTTTCATATAGCTGATTTTGGTTTGAATATAAAAGGTAGAAACTATCCTCGTCTTGTGCAAATGCAAATGGTTGTATATTCGGCCATCTTAACTTTTACTATGTTTGGAAATTACCAGTCGACCATCCAGGACAGATTTATACGATATGTACAGATAGATACCCAGAGTGATCCGCATTCTTCCACAATTCCCTCGACCGAAAAACAGAAAAATTTAAGCCGGTTATTGGTAGAAGAACTCAAACAGATTGGTATTGGTGATGCTCATCTTGATGAATGGGGTTATGTGTACGGTACGATCCCGGCAACCACCGATAAGAATGTTCCCGTCATTTGTTTTTGCTCTCATGTTGATACTTCCCCGGATTCATCGGGCTGTGATGTGAAGCCTATCATCCACAAGGATTACAGGGGCAATGACATCGTTCTTCCTGATGATCCAACCCAGGTGATTTCTGTAAGAGAGCACCCTTATTTAAAACAAAAGATCGGGGAGGATATCATTACTGCCTCTGGTAAAACCTTGCTGGGTGCCGACAACAAGGCGGGTCTTGCCATCATTATGGATCTTGCCAATTATTTGATGCAGCACCCCGATACCCAACATGGCACAATTAAGATTTTATTTACTCCTGATGAGGAAATAGGACGTGGTGTAGATAAAGTGGATATTCAAAAACTCGGAGCTGATTTCGGTTATACGCTGGATGGTGGTGAAAGAGGTGCATTTACTGATGAGACATTCAGTGCCGATGGAGTTGTGGTAACCTTTCATGGAGTGAGTGAACATCCCGGCTATGCGAAAGGAAAATTGGTAAACGCATTAAAAGTGGCAGGAACATTCCTGGATCTTTTGCCAAGAGAAGAATTTTCTCCAGAGACGACAGAGGACCGCGAAGGGTTTGTACACCCGGTTTACGTAGGAGGTATAGCAGAAAAAGCGACAGTGGAATTCATCGTTCGCGATTTTGAAACGAGGAATTTAAAACTTTATGAAACCAGGCTTGAACAGTTTGCAAGGCAGGCAGTGGGAAAATATCCTGGTTCCTCTTATAAGTTTGAGGCAAAAGAACAATACCGGAATATGAAAGAAGTCGTGAGCAAGTATCCGCAAATAGAAAGATTTGCTGCCGAAGCCATGCAGAGAGCTGGCGTAAAATTTAAAAAACAAAGTGCGAGAGGAGGAACAGATGGTTCAAGATTATCCTTTATGGGTGTGCCATGCCCGGATATTTTCACCGGCGAAATGGCTTATCATGGTAAACACGAATATGTAAGCATCCAGGATATGGAAAAAGCTGTTGAGGTGTTGGTAAACCTTGTGCAGGTTTGGGAAGAAAAGGCTTCGGAGGAGGAGAAGATCTCGTAAGAATTATGAATCGTCTTGTATTTCTATTGCTTTCATTTTTTACTAGTCATTTTTCTTTCTCGCAAAACTTATTGGTAAACGGAGGTTTTGAGGATGAAAATACCTGTACCGAATTTCATATAAATTGTTCCCCCGAAGGATGGATCAGCACCTCTGATGCTTTCGATAATTTTTATAAAGATCCTGCGATCGCACACCTGGGACAACATTGTATAACTATTGAAGCGGGCAATTCAAAAAAAGTATTCAGACGTTCTTATGTTCGTACGCAGTTGCTCTGCCAGCTTCGGCAGGGGAAAAAATACCAGATCGAATTTTATATCAAATCAAAACATGACATTTTAGATAGTATAGGGATTTATTTTACTGCTTATGATTTTTTGTTTGAAAAGCAGACCCTGTACAAAATTATTCCAGGTGTTTATGTGGTCGATGCAGTTCAACGTCCTGAAAGAAAAGATACAACCTGGCAAAAGATTTCGATCGAATACACAGCTTCTGGAGATGAGCTGTATTTAGCTCTTGGCAATTTTTCAAGAAATGATATTACCGGGCCGACAAATATTCCCTTGGAAAATAATTTTTTTGTTTTTTTTGATGATATTTCACTCACACCTGAAGATCCGAATGAAAAAATTTGCGATGACTGGCGGAGCACGAAAGAAGATATTTATGACTTGGACGCCCGGCACCAGTTTCTGGATGTTTATATCAAAAACCATATCCGAAATGCGCCTCGTCCCCCAAAGGTGAACAGAACCATTGTATACAAGGTGGATACCCTCATCGTTCCCGACATTTTTTTCGACGTGAATCAATCATCACTCAATAAAAAAAGTTTTCATTTGCTTGATAGCCTTACAGCTTCTTTGCAACGTGATCAAATTGATTCACTGGTAGTGGAAGGATATACAGACAACACCGGTAATGCCGTCTACAATGAAACGCTTTCCAACGACCGGGCTTCATCAGTTGCCAGTTACCTCAGTCAAAAATTGTCATTAAGAAAAGAAAGGGTCGTTGCACGAGGTTATGGAGATGAAAGACCAGTCGCAGATAATGGTTCGATCAGCGGCAGGCAATTGAACAGGAGAGTGGAATTATTTATTTACATTCGGCAGTAATTTCAAATAAACCTATTCAATATGGATCTCGGAAAATTTCTGATTAATAACTGGTGGATATTTGTTCTTGTCATTCTTTTTTTCAGCTCATTTTTTACTATCAACCAGGGATATGTTGGCGTAATTACCATGTTTGGAAAATATCAACGTATTGTTCTCCCGGGTTTGCGAATGAAACTGCCCATACTTGAATCGGTTTATAAAAAAATATCGTATCAAAATCGTTCTGTAGAATTGGAATTCCAGGCTATTACCGGCGACCAGGCCAATGTTTATTTCAAATCCATGCTCTTATATTCTGTGCAAAACCAGGATGAGGAAACGATCAAAAAAGTTGCTTTCAAATTTGTAAGTGATAAGGATATGATGCAGGCCCTGGTCAGGACAATTGAAGGTTCTATTCGTACCTATGTTGCTTCAAAAAAACAAGCCGAGGTCCTTGGACTTCGCAAAGAGATCGTAGAATATGTAAAAGACCAGGTGGATCATACTTTGGAAAACTGGGGTTATCATCTGCAGGATCTTCAGATCAATGATATCACCTTCGACAAAGTGATCCTTGATTCAATGAGCAAAGTAGTTGCCTCAAATAATTTAAAAGCCGCAGCAGAAAATGAAGGACAGGCGCTGTTGATCACGAAGACAAAAGCGGCCGAAGCTGAAGGAAATGCCATAAAGATCTCTGCGGAAGCAGAAAAAGAAGCTGCAAGATTGCGCGGACAAGGTGTTGCCTTATTCAGGCAGGAGGTTGCCCGCGGTATGACTGAAGCGGCCGAACAAATGAAGCAGGCAAATCTCGACACGAACGTGATCCTTTTCAGCATGTGGACAGAAGCCATAAAAAATTTCGCTGAGTTTGGAAAAGGAAACGTGATCTTTTTAGATGGAAGTGCCGAAGGAATGGAAGCTACCATGAAGCAAATACAGGCATTAATGGTAAAACAGGCGGGAACTACGAATAAAGTTTAAATATTTCAAATTTGATATTTGATATTGGTTTGCTCCTGGAAAGGGCTACCTCCAAATCTCAAACCTCAAACCTCAAATCCTTAGTATCATATCTTGTTAAAAAATCCTGAAACTTAACCCCACGTCACAACGCGGCATCGTTTTTTTCGTTCATTCACAGTTGTTGAAAAGTATTCAGGCAATTACTATATAACGATAACTACTTTTACGCACTAATCCGGATTGATATGATTAATCTTTTACAGATTGTTGATTCAACTCAAAGACTTTTAACGCATATCCAGGGAGATACGAATGGCGATGGTAAGCTAAGCATATTTGAATTGCTTAGCACCGGCGGTGTCATTATGATCCCGTTGGCATTGCTTTTTTTAATCACCATTTTTGTTTTTTTTGAACGTTACATCGCGATTCAGAAGGCATCAAACCTGGATGCCAACTTTATGAATATTATCAGGGACCACATACTTAGCGGAAACCTTAGCGCTGCAAAAAGTTTCGCGAAAAACAACAACAGCCCGGTCGCAAGGATCATTGACAAAGGTATTCAGCGGGTGGGCAAACCTATTGACTATATCGAGCGCAACATGGAAAGTGTGGCCCAGCTCGAAATGTTCAAATTGGAAAAAAACCTGGGAGTATTGTCGGTCATTTCAAGAGCGGCTCCCATTTTTGGTTTTATTGGGACACTTGCAGGGCTGATGCAATTATTTTTCAGGATCAATTCTACCAACGAATTTGAACTGAATACCATTGCCGGTGGTATCTATGTAAAACTGGTCACATCTATTTCAGGCCTTGTTATTGGTCTGATCGCATTTATCGCCTATAATTACCTGCATACAAGAGTAGAAAAAACGGCTAACAAGATGGAAGTAGCTGCTGCCGATTTTCTCGATATTTTACAGGAACCCACAAGATGATCTAATGAACTTAAGGAAGAAAGCACATAAAGAGGCCGAAGTATTTACAGATTCACTGAATGATATTATTTTCATTCTGCTCATGTTTTTTTTGATCGTGGCTACGCTGGCTAATCCGAATGTGGTAAAAGTGGGTTTGCCAAGGGGGACAAAAGATACCAAGGCCAAGCAAAATATTATTGTCTCCATCGACAAAGACCAGAAGTACTATATAGGTACCACAAGGGTTGATAACAGCATGATCGATTCCCTTCTTTCCCAAGCGATCAATAAATATAAAGCCACGGTTGATACTCCTACCGTGGTGATCAATGCAGATACAACCGCTTATTATGGTGAAGTGTTCAGGATCATGCGACTTTCGAAGCGATCAGGCGCAAAAGTCGTAGCAAACGTGAAGTAGAATTACGTTGTTTTTCCCGGTTGAGTTTATTAGCTTAGGGCTGCAGATCCATCTATGAAAAGCAACCTATTCATACTCTCCTTATCTCCACTTTTACTTTTTCTTTCATGCAAAAAGGAATCCTCAGTCAGTATTGTCGGACAATGGAGAAGTGTTTCCGTTTACACGATACAGGATAATGGAACCTATAACTGGATGAAGGTTGACAACCATCCCCAATTTTATAATTTCTCAACTGAAGGGAGATTTGGTTCGGCAACTGATGTTCCCGGCGGAAGTGGAAGATATAACTACAATGAAGCGTTACAGGAACTCACACTTCTTTATGAAGCGGATCGGTATGGTAACATTCCGGGCTCGACCAACCTTAAAGTAGAAATATTAGATCGTGATAAATTAATTCTCACGCACTCTTCATCAGGTAATTTTATCTATAAAACGGAATATTCACGGATCAATTAATGGCCTTTATCATCCTGTTCTTTCCCTGCAGATCTTTTTTTAGTTGAACAGCTCCGTACTCTTTCGATAAAAATAATTCCCTGATCTGTTCTCCCAAATTTTCATGGATCTCAACGTAGATGCTTCCTCCCTTGCTTAGTTTTTCCCGTCCAAATGTCGCAATGGCTTTATAAAAGATCAGTGGATCATCTTCGGGAACGAACAAAGCTGTTGAAGGCTCATATTCCGCAACATTTTTTTTCATCTCTATTTTTTCATTTACCGGTACATATGGCGGGTTACTAACAATGACATCAATACCCGGCAATTGTTTTCGTTGACCAGGATCCAAAAAGTTCAATGGTACAAAATCAATGGTGGCGTTGAGCGCATCTGCATTTATTCTTGCAATATTCAGCGCTTCATCACTTATATCACAAGCCCACATTTCAACGTCTCTCAGTTTATTCTTTAATGCTATGGCAATACAACCACTGCCGGTACCCACATCGAGAATTTTAACTTTTGAATTTTGACCTTTCACTTCTTTTGCCACCCAATCCACCAATTCTTCCGTCTCTGGCCTTGGGATTAACACATTCCTGTCAACAAAAAATCTCATGCCAGCAAACCAGGCCTCGTTAATTACATATTGTATGGGCTCATGTTCCTGCAGCCTGGGAATTGATGAATAAAGTAATTCTCTTTGGGAAGTTGATAAGATTTGACTTGCCTTTATGATTCTCTCCGACCTTGGCAGTTTCGTAATGCTTTCTATCAACAGTTCGGCGATGTTGTTTGCTTCACTTTGGTCATAGATGTTTCGAATGCTTTCTAGAATTTCTTTTCTTGCCTTCTCAATAGTCATTGTCAAAGATAACCAGTAAACGATGAGTGATTTCTGGAAGCTGTCTCAAAAAGTCCCATTAGCCGGAAAGACAAGCGCCATTGCATGTCAATACTCACCGTCTTCCCGCCTTCCCGGCTATTGAATAAGAGCTTCGTTTGAGAGACTCTAATGAATGATGAGTAAGTATATTTGTAGTATTCATGATTCACCATTGACGACTCGCGAAACATACATGCATCGTTGCCTTGAGTTGGCAAAACTCGGAGCAGGATACGTTGCCCCCAATCCAATGGTCGGCGCTGTCCTGGTATGCGATGATCGCATTATTGGCGAAGGATACCATCAACGATACGGTGAGGCCCATGCTGAACCTAATTGCATACAACAGGCCATTCATAATGGTTACAGTGATCTGATCCCACGATCCAGTTTGTATGTTTCGCTTGAACCCTGTGTCCATTTTGGGAAAACTCCACCTTGTGCTGACCTTATCATCAGGAATAAGATCCCAAGAGTTATTGTCGGTTGTCGCGATCCTTTTAAAGAAGTGAATGGAAGGGGGATCGAAAAATTAAAGAAAGCAGGAGTTGAAGTGGAGGTTGGAATTTTAGAAAAGGAGTGTAAGGAGTTAAATAAACGATTCCTTGGTTTTCACACGCAGCATCGTCCGTATATCATTTTAAAATGGGCTCAAACTTTAAACCATAAAATAGCAGGGCAGGAGGGTGATGACCGTCTTTATATCACCAATGAATGTACAAACAGGATCGTGCATAAATGGCGAAGTGAGGAAGCCTCCATTCTTATAGGAACAAACACTGCTTTGATGGATGATCCTGAATTAACGACAAGGTTGTGGCCCGGCAACAACCCCGTAAGACTTGTTATCGACATGGATCTGAAATTGCCCCAGCATCTCAAGATATTCAACGGCCAGGTAAGAACGATCGTTTTCAATAAAATGAAACACGAAGAGGCTGGTGATCTGTTATTTTACCAGGTAACAGAAGATGTAAGCCTTGTTCATCAGATAACCCATGCACTCTACCAATTAAAAATTCTGAGTATAATTGTTGAAGGGGGAACGAAACTATTACAATCTTTCATTGATGAGGACATGTGGGATGAGGCAAGGGTGATCACAAACGAAGAGCTGATCATAAAGAATGGATTGGATGCACCTCAATTGGTTTCAGCTTCAAAAATGGGCGAAGAAAAGATATTTACAGACAAGGTTGAGTTCTTCACGAACTAGCTTTCGTCTTCATAAAAGCTAAGGCGATTTCTCAGCCGGCCGATCTCTTGTTTCATCTCGTCCAGGTGGTTTAATAAATGGTTGATAACGTCAATGCCTTCGGGGTTAATATTTAAGTCCTGGTGCAGCCTCGTTATCCGTTCGAGCCTGGGCAGATCATTTGATGTGATATACAAAGTCTCGTTAACTGCAACTGTTTCTATCAATCCATTTTCCTCCAGGGAACGGATAAATGAAATTTCAACACGGTGACTCGCACAAAAATCATCAAGCATGACCATATCTGTATTCTCCATAAAACTTAATTAATTTGATAGTTTTGATAACTGTTCAAACAATTCTTTTTGTTTGTCCGTGAGATTGACCGGGATCTTTATTTTAAACGTGACGATCAGGTCGCCGGCCTCACCATCTTTTTTGTACACAGGAAATCCTTTCCCCTTTAACCTGATCTTAGTTTCATTCTGGGTCTCTGGTTTCACATTCAGTTTTATTTTTCCATCCAATGTATCAATGGTCATTTCTCCTCCCAACACAGCGGTATAGAGGTCGAGATCGATTGTTTTATAAAGATCATTGCCCTGGCGTTTGAATTCCGTGTTATTAATGATATGAAAGGTGATATAGAGATCGCCGGTGGGTCCGCCATTGATGCCAGGACCGCCAAAGCCTTTGATCTTAATTTTCTGTCCATCTTCAACTCCCGCCGGGATGGTTATCCGGATGTTCTTGTCATTGACCTTTAAAACTTGCTGATGAGTTTTAAGAACATCTGTCAAATTCAATTGCAACTCTGCCTGGTAATCTTCGCCCCTGAATTTTGTTTGACGTTGCCTGAAACCTCCTGTGTCACCAAACATGGAGGCGAAAAAATCGGAAAAATCACCTTCATCAAATTGACCTGAAAACCCTTCCCCGCCAAAATGCTGTGAACTTTGTCGGGATTGTCTTGCTTGTTCAAATTGCTCGGCATGCTTCCAGTCTTTTCCATACTGGTCATATTTTTTCCTCTTCTCAGGATCACTCAGTACTTCATTAGCCTCATTGACCTGCTGAAATTTTTTGTGAGCTTCCTTGTCGTTTGGATTTAGATCAGGATGATGCTTTCTTGCCAGCTTACGATAGGCTTTCTTTATATCATCCTGTGTTGCATTTTTATCAAGACCCAGCACTTTGTAATAGTCAATATACTCCATTACTCAATTTTAGAAATGATCATTCGTGTCAATAAAATTAAGAAAAAGGATAGAAGTTTACAGGTTTGAATTGATTCACCACACAGGCACCTAAGGCACACCGGGGGCCACATAGAAGTCTATATGTATCTATGTTCCTATGTCTCTTCTGTGCTGCAGAGTCTCTGTGGCATTTATTCTTTGCCAGGAAACACTGAAAGACAGAAGTTCCATGTGGGTTCAAGCGTTACCTCTTCTTTTTTTATCCCTGAGTTTTGTATCTTGTCCCGAATTCTCTTATGAAAATCTGCCGCCAACTTATTTTTACACTTTGCTGTTTACTGTTAACACTGTTCGCTTATTCCCAAAAAAAATATGCTTTTGTTTCGGGCAAGGTGCTCGACGAAAACGAAAACCCGCTTTCGAAGGTCAGCGTGGTGATCCTTGGCAGGCAATCCGGAATTGTGACGACCGATTCAGGGACTTTCCGGTTAAAGGTTCTCGCGAACAGGGCCTTTGCCATTCAATTTACTTACACAGGTTATAAGATCGAACAAAGAAATTTTTTGCTGAATGAGAATGAACAAGAGTTCATTACTGTAAAAATGGAAAGAGGGGCTACTGTTCTTCCGGGTGTGACTGTGAGCAACCAGCCGGGCCGAGAGAATGCCGGGCTTATACAGATCAATCCAAAGTATACTTTAAATCTTCCCGCGCCGGTAACAGGTGTGGAAAGTATGATAAAAATTTTTGTGGGAAGCAATAATGAACTTACCTCCCAATATAATGTGCGGGGCGGCAGTTATGATGAGAACTTAATTTACGTAAACGACTTCGAGATATTTCGCCCGTATCTTGTCAGCAATGCCCAGCAGGAAGGGTTAAGTTTTATCAATCCTGAGTTAGTTCGTAACATAAATTTTTATGCAGGTGGCTTCCAGGCAAAATACGGTGATAAGATGAGCAGTGTGCTCGACATTCAATATAAAAAGCCAAAGAGTTTCGGCGGGTCGGCCTATGTGGGGATCCTTGAACAGGGATTTCATGTGGAGGGCGTTACTTCAAAAGGTAAATTGAGTTACCTCGTTGGCCTGCGTAATCGTACCAATAAAAATTTATTAAGCAGCCAGGAAACAACGGGCAATTATGTACCATCATCGACGGACCTGCAGGCGCTCATCAACTATCAGTTCAATTCAAAATGGCAGGCGGAATTTTTAGGAAATGTGTCCAAAACAAAATTTTCGTTTGAACCCGAATTCAGCCAGCTTACCTCATCAGTCTTTTCTCCTTATTTTTCTGCCAATCTTGGATTGGATATTTATTTTGACGGCCGGGAAAAAGATCAGTATTACACGAACATGGTCGGGATATCTGTTACTGACCAGGTAAACCGCCGGCTAAAATTGAAATGGCTTGCTTCGAGACTTGAGAATAATGAAGAAGAAAACGTAGACATTACGGGGGCCTATCTTTTTGGTGAACGAGATTTTGATAAAAGCAAACCCACTTATGGATTAATTGTAAATCCACTGGGTGCCGGACTTTTTCAAAACTATGCAAGAAACACACTGGATATCACTGATTGGAATATTTCGCACCGGGGTTCTTATGACCAGGGCAAACATTTTTTTCAATGGGGTCTTGGTGTTGATCAAACTCTGATCAACGATAAATTGAATGAATGGGAATACCAGGACTCTGCTGGTTATTCATTACCCTATACTCCGGACGTTTTACAATTAAGCGACGTTATTAAATCATCAGCCGATCTCACCGTGAACAAAATTTCCGGTTTTTTCCAGGACAATATTGTATTTGGTGATACTTCCAATTCCTTTACGTTGCAGCTAGGTGTTCGTTATAATTACAATTCGCTCAATAAAGAATCTCTTATCTCTCCGCGTCTTGGAGCAAGCTGGAAACCTAACTGGCGACATGATTTTGTTTTTCGCGCCGCCGCCGGTGTCTACGATCAACCACCTTTTTACCGTGAGCTCCGGCGATATGATGGTACTTTAAATACAGAGGTAGAAGCACAGCGAAGCATCCAGGGTGTGGCCGGATTTGATTACAATTTCAGGGGATTTGGCGGTCGCCCTTTCCGGTGGACAACGGAAGCGTACTATAAGTCGATGACGCATGTGAATCCTTATGATATCGAAAATGTTCGTGTTCGCTACTATGGAAACAATGATGCGAAAGCATATGCTGCGGGTTTTGAAACGAGACTATTCGGTGAGTTGGTGAAAGACGCGGAAAGCTGGATCAGCCTGGGTATTATGCGCACGAAAGAAAACATTAAGAATGATTATTACACTGAATACACGCTCGATTCGTCTAATCAACCCATTGACAGCGCTAAAGTGCCCGGAGGTTGGTTCCGGCGTCCTACAGACCGGCTCATTACGTTTGGAATGTTTTTCCAGGATTATCTTTCCACCAATAAAAATTTTAAGGTCTATCTCAACATGATCTATGGAAGTAATCTTCCTTACAACATTCCCGGCAGTGTAAAATACCGCAACGCACTCATTATCGATCCATACATTCGTGTTGATATAGGTTTCAGTGTTTTGTTACTTGATGCTGACCGCAGCAACCGGAGAAGTCACAGTCCTTTTCGAAATTTTGATAATATCTGGGCTAGTCTTGAAGTATTCAATTTAATTGACCGGCCGAATACGATCTCTTATATGCTCATCAAGGATTTTGCAAATAATGTTTTTGCTGTTCCCAATCGCCTGACCCCACGGCTCGTGAATTTTAAGATCGTAGCAAGATGGTAGCATTCTTATCTATCGAAATTTGCCGGTAAGGCGGTAAGAAGACAAGAAAATAGTTTTCACATTCCCGTCTTGCCGTCTTCCCGGCTACTTAATCGATGAACCAGCTAACGATATTTCCGGTAAGAAGGATAAAACCACTTCCTTCTCATCGGGAAAAAATTCTCTGTACGATCGCTTTATAGTTTCTGCCGATCGGTATTTGGAGCTTTCCAATTTCAAGATCATGCTGCGTATAGGCAGTTATTTTATCTTTTGCAATAATAAAGGATCGATGAACCCGTAGAAAGTTATCTGGCAGCCGTTGCTCTATGGTTGAAATAGGAACCTGGGTGATGACCGTTCTCTCCCTTGTGTGAATTTTAATATAGTCTTTCAAACTTTCAATGAATAAAATATCTTTCAACATTACTTTCACATTTTTCTTTTCACTTTTCACGTAGATGAATGAATTGTCTTCAGTTTTGCTGGTCGCAGTTTTAATGATTTCCGGAGTATCTATATCTAACTTATTAATGGCTTTCAGAAATCGCTCGAAAGAAATTGGCTTCAATAAATAATCAAGGACATTGAGTTCGTAGCTTTCAACAGCAAATTCTTTATGCGCGGTGGTTAGGATGACTGCAGGTGGGCTTTGGAGGGTTTTGATAAAGTCTATCCCAGAGATAAAGGGCATGGAGACATCTAAAAAGATCAAATCAATTTTCTGTTTTTTCATCCATTCCATAGCGATCAGCGCATTGTCGCATTTAGCGATCAACCTGATAAATGAAAAGTTAGCGAGATAGTTCTCTATCACATTTTGAGCCAGCGGCTCATCATCAACGACCAGGCATTTTAACTGAACCATACTTATCAATTAAGCGGTATCATTAAAAAAGCGTGATAATAATTTTCTTTCAACTGATGATCCAATGTATAGTTTTCATAGGAGAGAGACAATCTTCTCTCCACATTTTTCCATCCTAAACCCGAATAACTGTCTTGCATTTGAATTTTTCCCCCAGGGAAGACGCTGTTTTCAACAGTAAAACAGAGATAATCTCCCTTTACGATCAGGTCAATAGTGATCCAGATCATTTCATCCAGTTTATTTGAGGCATGTTTAAAAGCATTTTCCAGGAGCGACATCAACAGCAAAGGAGCTATTGTTTTATCTGCCACATTCCCGGAAATATTAAATGAAAATTCCAGCCTGGACGCAAATCTTATTTTTTCCAACTCGATATAATCTTTCAGGTGATCAATCTCTTTTTGAAGGGCTATCTTTTCTGCACCTGTTTCATAAAGCATATATCTCAATAAGGCTGACAATTGAAGGATCGATCTCCCCGCAAGCTGGCTATTATTGAAGGTCAGTGAGTAAATATTATTGAGTGTATTGAATAAAAAATGCGGTTGGATCTGGGTTTTTAAAAAACTTAATTCGCTTTTTATTTTTTCAATTTCCAGCTGCCTTGATTCATTGACCTTGACAAAGAAGCGGTGACCTATCAGCAGAATGCTGCTTAGCATTATGACAGAGCAGATCGGTAACGAATATTGAGTGACATTTTCATAATTAAAAATACCCCCGGCAGACAAAGAGGTTTGAATCAGTCCTGCCGCCATTAAATTCAGAAAAAAGAAACTAAAAAATGCGAAATATCTCTTTCTGAAAAAGAACAGGTTTAGCAAATATAGATTAATGTAAACGGCGATCATTTTCACCGGCAGTCTCGTTAACCCATAGACCGTTGTTTCATTATACGTTTTATCGAAGGTTTGCCACAAATAGGAATTTGATACACAGTACACCAACCAAAAAAGCAAGTGAAGCAGGAATATCCTGCGTTTATTTTTTGCAAAACCCATACTGAAATTTACATAAGAAAAGTGCAGGTTAGCGCACCTCGCGATGAGCGTACGTAAAAGACCTCCGGATGCCCTGGGTTTACCGACAAGATGCATTTATCGGTAAAAAATTACTTTATTGCATCCAATTAGTTCTCCAGGGCATATTTCAAAAAAATGGCTTTTTGCAAAACCTTTCTTTGCAGCAAAGCTTAATGAAGATGCGCTCGTTAGTACCGCAGGTGATGATAGTTGCAGCTGTTCTCCTATATGCTCAGAATTCAGTGGGCCAGGGCTCGGTTACCCACAGGTCGATCGTTATTCATAAGACTGCTTCCAAAATTATTATTGATGGTGAGTTAAGCGAGGTTGACTGGGTGGGTTCAGCAATAGCGGATAGTTTTATAAACAAATGGCCCACGGACACTGGAAAAGCAAAACTGCAGACCGAAGTAAAAATGATGTACGATGACCAGTTTATATATTTCGGGATCAAAGCTGATCTTAACGACAAGTCACCGGTGATACAATCCTTAAAGAGAGATGTTAATCCCTATTACAGTGACGGAGTTTCTATTGTATTAGATCCTTCCGAAAAAAATACTTCGGGATATACTTTTGGTGTCAATGCAGCCAACGCACAAATGGAAGGTATTGTGCAGGTGAACAGCGCCTCTTTTGAATGGGACGCAAAATGGTACTCGCAGAGTAAAACATTTAGCACATATTGGACAGCAGAGCTGGCGATTCCCTTCAAGTCACTTCGTTTTCCTGAAGGCACCGATCACTGGAGCATAAATTTCATAAGAAATGATATGACCAATAACTGCTTCTCAACATGGAACCAGGTTCCCATCCAGTTCTTTGGCGCTAATTTAAATTGCCTGGGAAAAATTATTTTCGGGGATGGGATCCCAACGCTTAAAACTAACAATGCTTTTATACCTTACGTGTCTGCAAGAGTGTATGACGATAACTGGAACTATGCTTCATCTTTTAATGCCGGGCTCGACGCTAAAATTGCGATCAATTCATCGTTGAACCTTGATGCAACGATCAACCCTGATTTTTCCCAGGTTGATGTGGACAGGCAGATCATAAATCTTGAGAGGTTTGACATATTGCTGCCAGAGCGACGAACCTTCTTTTTAGAAAACAGCGATCTGTTTGCAAATATGGGATTGCAAAATATTGCAACTCCTTTTGTATCCCGGCGCATCGGGCTAAATGGTGAGGGCGGGGTTGTACCTATTGTTGCAGGTTTGCGCCTTACGGGAAATCTGAATCCCGGTCTGCGCATTGGTTTTATGAATATAGAAGTTGGAAAGAAGTATGGTTTGCCTGCGCAGAATTATACGGTCGCCGCACTCGATCAAAAGGTTCTTAAATACTCCAACATCCGCACGATGATAACAAACCGCCAGGCAGTGGCAACCGGGGGGTTGAAAAATACTATTGCAGACTTCAATCGCGTTGCAGGCGCCGAATTCAATTTTTTATCTGGTAATACAAAATTAAATGGCCGTGCGGGTTATTATCATTCCTTCAACCCCGGACATCCCGATTCATCCGGCTTTGGGATGTTTAGCATCGGCTACACAGACAAAAAGGTGAGTATATCGGCGGGATGGCACCAGGTAAACACCAATTTTATTGCCGATGCCGGCTTTACACCGAGGTTGTATAATTATGATGCGCACAACGACACTATAATCAGGGTAGGCTACCATGCTTATACAACGGCAACTCATTACCTGGTATATCCAAGTTCAAAAAAAACGATCAACTCCATCGATCTCGCCGTACAAACAAACAATTATTCTACTTCATCCGGTCGCTTCATTGAATTTAATGGAAATGCATCGATAGACCTTCTATTTGCCAATCGTCGTGAGGCGTATATCGGGTGGGTGCAAAACAGTGTTACCCTTTTTTATCCTACCACTATTCTTCCTGAAACGGGTTTGCTACCAAAAGCAAAATATAACTTTGGATTCTTCGAAATAAAGTTCGCATCAAATTTTCTTCGTCCTTTTTCCTGGAGCGTGGATATACAGCACGGCGGTTATTATAACGGCAGCAGGACCACAATGACGGGAAACATAAAATATCGTGCACAACCCTGGGGAAATTTTGGAATGGATTTTATTTACAATGATATCACACTAAACAACAAAAAAACAAATCCTTATATCATTGGGCCCACCGTTGAGTTTGCATTTTCAGATAAATTGTTCTGGACAACGTTCATGCAGTACAACACCCAGATCAAAAACTTTAATCTGAACAGCCGGTTCCAATGGCGGTTTAAACCGTTGTCGGATGTCTATCTTGTTTATACTGATAACTACTTAACTGGAGCACTTTTGCATAAAAATCGAAGTCTTGTTTTTAGGATCAACTACTGGATCAACTGACCTCTCTAATTATTTACCTCCCAAATCATTCAGTTCATTCCGCCAATCTGCTATTCCATCCATTTCGTAATTATTTTGGATCCTTTAACAATGATATTTGTTACCTGAAAGGCGTTTTTAACGTCAAACTATAAAGAACAAAAAAATAAGACATGATAAGATCAAACAGAAAAAAATTGTTTTATGAACCAAGTTTTACACATTATCGCCACTCTCGACCAGCCTGAATTATTGGAGAACCTGGTGGAGAAATTAGCCAGTCGCCGCTATGATATTGGATATTCCCGGGAAGTTGTCCCGCAAGACTGGCAAGCTGTTGAAACCTCCTCAACTGAAACATACGTAAGCGGAACCCTTTCATTTTCCGGATTGACGAATAATGATGATGCTTCCATCAATATGCCATTCATTACTTCAATGTTATTTACCTGTATCAAAGGAAAAGAAAACGATTACAGGCTTTTGTGGAGCAGCTCCCTGTCATAGAGATCGCCTCATTACGTCGGGAATAGATACAATACGATCTCCCCAGAAAACTTAACGATACAATAAGTCTTCCACACTCATTCCACTGTCAATTGGCATTAATTTTTACCCATGATATCTGCCAGGGCCCCCAGGCCTGGAAGAGTTCCTGCTTTCGTAGCAGTAGCTGGTGCTAAAGATTGATCAATGCTTTCTTTAGTTATGCTGGAGTCGTTCGGATCGTTGGCCTTGTGCAAAAACTTTTGCAATAGACCGGGTAAAGCACCTGCGATGGCGCCCGTGACTGCAGAATTTAAACCCAACTTACCCAATAAACCACCTACTAAGCCTCCCTGTATTGCATTTACAACCGGGCTGCCGGAAGTAAGGCTATCCTGTAGCATTGACAGCAATCCGCCTGCGCCGCCCTGCGCACTCGCCTGGTTTTTTAATTCATTTGTTACGTGGCTGGCAACTTCATTATGAACAGCATCCTGCTGGTCAGCAGGGAGAGACGATACCTCAGGGTTGTTTCCCAATTGGTCTCTAACCATTTTTAAAATTTCATCAAACATGATCTTGTGTTTTAAAGTTTATCAATCAATTATTAAACGAACCAATCATTTGCAATTGTCCTGTAAGGAACCTTGTGTAGTTGTTAGTGTCTCTTGTGTGGCGGGTCAGAAGAAGTTTCAGTACAATTTAGAACTAATTAATGACTATCCAGACATATAAACCCAAACTTATTTTTTAATACTTGGTGTTCTTTGTGCATGTCGTGACCATTCCTTGCTCAACTCAATATGGTCGCAAAGTTTACAACGAATCACAATGGACACAAAAAAGACATCGTCAACATCTATTTTATCATTTTTTGGAAAATGAAAAACCATTGTACTTTTGCCCAACCCACAGGTATCTCATCCCCACGATCGAATCTACACTCAACAAACTGTGAACGTACTTGACGGACGATTGATTTTTTAAGTAAGTAAGATTGCTTCGTAGCACAAAACGTTTGAAATGGAGGATAGGGGACACGGCAAGTGTCTTTACTTAAGAGATAGTTTCATTTAAATAACTAAAACACATTGATCATGGCAATTGTAAAAGTAATAGAAGTGATCGCTTCTTCCGAAAAAGGAATTGATGATGCTATTCGTACTGCTGTAACTGAAGTAGCAAAAACAGTAAGGAATATCGATTCGGTGTATGTAAAGGACATTAAAGCACACGTAAAAGGAGACAAGGTCAGCAGTTTTGGGGTTATTTGCGAGATCTCATTCAGAGTTGAATGATCAAGCTGTTGGAACTCTTTTACTAATAATTATTATAAACTAAAAAGTATGAAAAAGCATTTGAACTTCATGGTGATTGTTTTGAGTTTTATTATTCCAAGTATTTTGGTTTCGTCATGCAAAGAAAAAGATAGCAAAATACAGGCAGCGGTGGATGCATCTTTAAAAAGCAGCGGCATGCCCGAAATATCTGCCTCTGTAAAAGATGGCGTTGCTACGCTGACGGGTGAATGTAAAAATGATGCGGACAAGGCAGCCGTTGAGTCCATGATAGCAAAAGTGAAAGGGGTGAAACAGGTAGTCAACAATTGCACCGTGGCCCCGCCGCCCGTTGTTTCGGCTCCTGTCGTTATAGCTGCCGATGATCCTCTTTCCAAAGGAGTCACGGATGCTATCAAAGATTATCCGGGTGTAAAAGCAGATGTTAAGGATGGTGTAGTCACATTAACCGGCGATATAAAGCGAGCTCAGCTGCAAAAATTAATGCAGACCCTTCACACACTCAAACCCAAAAAGATCGACAATAAACTTACCATTAAATAAAAAACAAAGAACGCTATGGCACTTCAAGATAAATATAAAGAGTTGTTGGATACAGCCAAGTCAATTGGTGTAACTGGCCTGCAGGCGAGAGAACAGGATAATGTTCTGTACATCGATGGGCAAGCGCCCAGTGGAGCTGCAAAGGATCAGTTGTGGAATGTGTATGGAAAACTTGACCCCGACTTTCGGAGTGGAGATGTAGTAATGAATATAAATGTTTCCACAATGGTACCTGGAAGCAAAGCGCTCGTGACAACTCAACAGTCAAACCTGAACATCAGGAAGGGACCCGGCACCGATCAGCCAATTGTTGGTAAGGCTGCCCATCATGAAGTAGTTACGTTGGTAAGTAAGACCAATGACCAGTGGTGGTTAGTGAGAACCGATGCAGGGGAGGAGGGATATGCTTCTGCACAATACTTATCGCCTCAAAACTAAGAGTCGGTACTTTCCGCGAGCTCCTCTTTATCCATAAAAATTTTGGGATGAGTCGCAAGAAAAGGAAGCAGCAGGGAAACGATCATCCCTGTTATTAATATAATACCAAATAAAAGGTCTCCTATTCCCTTTTCAAGTTGACGCAGGCCAAAAAGGAGTGCGACCGCCATCATGACAAGGGACAGGAGAGTAAAGTACATTCTGCCTTTCTTTATATTTTCAACCATTTGAAAAAAAATAAATCCCGCGATCACGAACAGGAGAGGAAAAGCGATAAAAATAAGAAGGGGCTCAACGACCTTATATTCGGTGAAGTCTGTGGCTTTTCTATAAAAAACAGTATAAACTAAATTCAATATTGCCGCAAGAATACCGCATACAATTCCCGCCAACAGTGACCTTGAGAAACTCGTATTTTTTGTAGCGGCTAAGTGCATAGTAAAACTTTTTTTACTTCGCCTACACAATATGAAATGCCACAAAACTTATGCCCCATGGAAATTTTCCCTGCAAAAAGATGCCGGGGTAGTACGCCACTAAGATTGTTTTGCAAGAAAAGATGAGTCGTCTTCTCAAACCGCGATAGCCTTGTTCCCTGTCCGTCATTTCTCCGTCCGACCCCGATGTTGCTTCAATCAAATACAAAAGGGCTGGATAGAAATCCCGCCCGCCAACTGATTCTCCTATGAAAAACCGCGACACATAAAGCAAATGGTGTGCTAATTTTTTTTATGCGGCTATGCAAGACCTCGTAATTTTATATAATTACCGGAAAATAAATCAAATAAAAATTTTAGAATGAAAATAGCTACTTATAATGTCAATGGAGTGAATGGTCGCCTTGCCGTATTGTTGCGCTGGCTTGACGAAGCGGCGCCGGATGTTGTTTGCCTGCAGGAATTAAAAGCGCCCGAGGAGAAGTTTCCGAAATCAGCAATAAACGATGCAGGGTATAATGCCATTTGGCATGGGCAAAAAAGTTGGAATGGCGTTGCTATCCTCGCACGTGATAAACAGATCAAAGAAGTCTGCCGTGCATTACCCGGTGATCCCGAAGATCTTCACAGCCGTTATATAGAGGCAGTTATTGATGATATTGTGATCGGATGTCTTTACTTACCGAACGGTAACCCTGCACCCGGTCCCAAGTTCGATTATAAACTTGCGTGGTTTGAAAGATTGAGAAAACATGCTGCGCAACTTTTTAAATCAAATATGCCGGTGGTATTGACGGGTGATTACAATGTTATGCCGACCGAACTTGATGTATACAAACCAGAGCGATGGGTTGACGATGCTTTGTTCAGACCCGAGACACGTGCAGCCTTTAAAAAACTGGTGTCGCAGGGCTGGACGGATGCCATTCGAAAACTTTATCCAACAGAGACGATCTATACTTTTTGGGATTATTTCCGCAACGCCTATGGTCGTAACGCGGGATTGCGTATCGATCATTTCTTATTGAGTCCGCATGTTGACAAACGGCTTGTTGCTGCCGGGGTTGATCGCCATGTTCGTGGTTGGGAAAAATCAAGTGATCACGCTCCCGTTTGGATCGAACTCGCCGATTGACGGAATTTTTTTTAGCCTGCCTAAGCGTCAACGCATTTATCATCGTTTCGCAGGTGCGGCAAACGAAATCAATTGCCAGAAATCTGCTTTCGGGTTGTCTCTTAAAGCCGCAGAAGATTGAAATAATCTACCCAGGTCTACTGTGGGAAACGTATTTTTTAATGCTTCCACATATTTAGAACTTGTCATGGCTTCGAGATCGTTGTAAAAATTAAGACAGAGAACGCTATAACCGATTTTTGTGTCATAAGGCAACATGAGCGTGAAACAACCCCACTGGCTTATGTCTCCTAATTTAATGCGCTCTTTATGAATGATCCTGAAAGTATCGGTTTCCATTTTGAAGTAATCTCCAAACTTATCCGGCTTTGGCTGCATAAAGTCTGACACAATGTATTTGGATTGAAAACCGTCTTTCGAACTGCTATCGGCAAGTGCGAGGCCTAAATAGATCTCCTCTTTTATCAGTTTTCTGATCTCGTTCGATCGCGAACGATAATCGGCAAAAAATTTCGAGTCTTTATTTGAGAATATTTTTTTCAACGCACTCTCGAATGAAAAGGGTGAGTCAAATATGTTTTTATAGCCATTGATAATGGTCACGGTCATGTAATCATATTCCGTGCTGCTACCCGAGGGACTCAGCAGTTTGTAAAAGTACCAGCCTGATATTGCTTTGCGGTCAACTCTTGCCTGTTGCACTTTGGCGTCCACATTCGTCATCATGCTGTGAAGCTCATCTTCTCTGCCAGGAACTACTTTATAATAGGAAACACGATAGTAAGTAGATGGTTGTTGAGCGAAAGCCATATTGGGGCATATCATACAAACAAGTAACAGAGCCCTTACGAGGACTTTAGAACAATTAAAATAGACAGATAGATAGCAATTCATTTTTTACTTATTGAGTTCGTAATAATTTCAAATCTCAAATGTCAAATCACAAATAAGTTTCAAATTCTTCCAAAGGAGTCCTTCGGACAAATCAAAACAGTTTCTATTTTGGTTCTTGTTATTTGGACCCTGGAATTTATTTCAACGAAATACCCTCCATGTTTTCAAACTTTGCTTTCACCCCCCAGCCTCCAAAATTTTCTGATACTACAAACCACAACTCATTGGTTCCTTTTTTCAATGGAAGAAATAATTTATCAAAATATCCTATCGTTCCTAAGAACCTGTAATCTCTCGACATGAAGTTATCTGCACCATAATACAACGCTTTGTCATTAAGATAAACGGTCACGAAGTCGCTGAATCCAAAAGAAAATTCTTTCACCTGGTCTGTCGTTGATTCGATCACCAGTTTTGCAACCATCGTATTGGCAGTGTCCGTCCATTGGCCGAATCTCGCCAGGTTGATCGTACCTGATGGTTCGCCGTTTTGAGTTGTCCAGTTCAGTTTGCTCTTAATATCAGGTGTCAGCTGATATTGCTTTTCGAATATGGTACGCTTGAGAACATTGGAAACCTGCCATTTTGTGATGACACCCCCGGTGCCATTTGCGGGCACAGGCGTTGGAGTGGGAGCTGATCCCTGTTTTATAGTGTATTGCACATTGGCAACACGCAGCGGAGATCCTTCGGCGGTAATTGCGATCTTCCCCGCTTTCCAGCCGGTTAAAAGTTCCTTTACTTTGATCACCAATGAATCATCGATATAAAACTCTGCCTGCAATCCATGCAACTCGATCTTTACGTGATGCCACTCATTAAATCTAAAGGGGAATGCCCCGCCATATCCTTCACCGTAATATAATTGCCATGCGGCCGAACCATTGAATACCGGGGTATACTGTGTTGCGTCAGGATTGCCGGATTGATGTGGACGGACATAAAATAGTTCCGAATTCTTAAGACCTTCCATTCGAAGTGCAAAACCTGGGAAATTGCGTTGCTGTGAAAAACTGATATCTGCCTCAACAGTGCCGTCGCGCAGTTCTGCATTTTTCAATATGATCGCACCCGATTTGAGAAGGAAACATTCTTTTCCTTTATAGGTTTCAACGATCGGGTTTACTGCTAATGTGTCCCATGCATCAAGGGTAAGAGGAACTTTAACTGCCTGGCCGACGACATTGTAAAAGATTGCCAGCAAAAACACTGCTGTAAGGAAATATTTGTTTTTCATAACTTTTTTATTCTGCGATGCAATAAACAAAATGCAGGGAAAGATCCGGTTTCATTCACGGTTCTTTTTACTGTCATTTACAGTTCAAATTCTCTTTTATGCTTAACTTACTTATATGAATCATTCCGAAAGGGAATATATTAACCTATGCAAGCAATTGATAGAAGAAAAATTCCATTTTGAGAATGACGCAGGAACACTACGTCAGCGGGATCTCGAATATCTTGCCGATAGTATTGAAGAGACTTCAGGTATCAAACTTAGCTTGTCAACATTAAAAAGGTTGTGGAAAAAGGACTATGATCAAACTCCGCATCCATCCACCCTGCAGGCCCTGGTATCGGTTCTCGGATTTAAAGACTGGCAGGAATTTAAATTAAAAACAGCGGCAGCACCTCTAGTTGCGACACCAACAAAAAAACATGCCCCATCTTTCAGGACGTGGATGGCTTTGCCCGCCATACTTGCGGTTGCTGTATTATTTTGGCTGATCGCTTTCCGCACGGGGAAGCAGGATAAAACAAAGCCTTTAGTGAAAGGCCCCGTTACATTCACAGGAAATAAAACAGTTTCACAAGGAGTGCCCAGCACCATCGTTTTTAATTATGATGTGAGTAATGTAGTTGCTGACAGTTTCTTTTTTCAGCAAGCCTGGAATAATATGGAAAAAGTGCGGATCGACCCCAAGGGGCATTATTATTCCAACATTTATTACTATCCCGGTTTCCACAAAGCCAAATTAATAGCCAATGATTCCATTATAAAACGTTTCAGGGTACATATTACAACCAATGGGTGGCTACCGTTGGTGCGTTACTCACCTATGGACAACATGCCGGTGTATATTAAAAAAAACAACCCGGTCATTAACGGTGCCTTGCACGTTACGCAGAACGATCTTAGGACTTCCAATATAGATAGAGATAAAAATCCCATTCTTAGTTATTTTAACGTCCGTGAATTTGAAAATACTAACAGCGATAATTTTTCATTGGACACAAGAATTGTTTGCGATAGCAGTAATACCCAACCTTGCCCTGGTTTCGAGCTAACGATAATGTGCGAGGAGCATATCTTTTTTGTCGACTTAACCGGGAAGGGATGTGAGCGGAATATTGCCATTAAAATGGGTGAAGTAGTTCAAAACGGTGCCAACAGCGATCTTTCAGCATTTGGCCGCGACCTTTATCACTGGCAACACTTGCAGATACAGGTTGCCCACAAAAAGGCAACTATTTATTTAGATGAAAGGCCAGTGCATACGATCGCTTTTAAAGATGATTTTGGAAAAGTGGTGGGACTTAATTACAACTTTACCGGTACCGGCGCCATCGACTATGTGAAACTACAGAATGGTGATGGCAAACTTGTTTATGAGGATGAGTTTGATTAGAAGTGTTTCAAAGGATCAAATTAGACGGTAAGTCGGAAAGGGAGTGCTATTTGCATATCACTAGTTAACGTCTTTGCGCCTTGCCGGCTATTTTTATAAACGGTTCTTTTGAGACAACTTCTCGCCGGTTATTTCAATTCCTTTATTTTAATATTCCTGAAGTAAATAGGCGCTCCCGCATGCTTCCCCTGGAAACCGATGTGTCCGTGTAAAGGAAGTGAAGCCATTGGATTCGTTAACCATGATGGGGTCTCGGTTCCATCGGGATTTGTTTTTGCAGAAGTATATAAACTCATATCACACACATTAACCAGTTCACCATTAAGTACCACCCATATTTTTTTGCCAACGCAGGTAATGGTATAATGATTCCATTCACCGAATTTCTTTACGGTTCGCTTGGTGGCTGCCTGGTGTCCAAAGATAGCAGCACATTGCCATGACGGCACTACATGGCTCCATTTTTCTGAGTAGTCATCGGCTATTTGTATCTCCACTGAATGCGGTATCCAGTCCTTCATGTCACTGGCATGAACAATTACACCACTATTAGTACTGTCAGCATTTTTAAATTCAAGGTCAAGGATGAAATTATCGTAGGCCTTTTCACTCCATAAGGCTTCATCTTTTGATGCCGTGAACACTCCATCACTAACGGTCCACACACCCTTTTCAAAAATTGCATTGCTGAGATCTGCCTTAAAAAGATTTGTCCACCCGGCGCCAGAAGTATTTGGATGTTTATCATAACTGTCCTGGGCTGAAGAATGATAGTAGAGTGAACAAATAATGGTAAGGCAAAGGATGATCTTCTTTTTCATAACAAATTGTTGAAGTAATAAAGATAAGAGAGAAGACAGATTTCCAGGCAAATAATAAAACTCATGCACCGGAGGCCCGCTAGCAACCACGCTTAAAGGGATATCGATAAATGATTATAACTGGAGTAGAAAGCGTAAATTTCTACGCCTTTATACAAATGCGTCACAACCATCCATACCATTTTCTGCTGTTCATTTTTCTTTTAACGGGATATACGGGATTGACCCAGGAAATTTGTAATAATGGCATCGATGATGATAGTGATGGACTGGTTGATCTTCATGACCCGGATTGCCAATGCCATTTTATAGTAACTGATAACCTGTTACAAAACGGCTCCCTTGAATTGTATGATCATTGCCCGGTTAATTACACTTATACCAGCGATTATAAGGTCGCCAATTACTGGCAATACGGAAGCAAGATGAATGAAGCTGAATATTACCACAACCTGACCTGCAGCTTTGATTCAGAAGTAATCATGAATCACATGCCGCCAGCATTGCCTTTACCGGACGGACAAGGATTTATTTCCATTTTAAATAGCGCATTCATCAGCCCTATTCCGGAAAGGGACATGCCAAAGGGGTATGTCGGGCAATGCCTGCAGGCGCCGCTAACGGCAGGAGAACAATACACGCTGAGTTTTTATGCAGGGAGATTTCGCTCCTGGGACAATTTTATTGGCAAAATTTTTCCGTTCACTGTTGCCGTTTTTGGAAATGCGAATTGCAATGCTGTTCCTTTCGGAGATCTGAGTGCTCTTGGCAATGGTTGTCCTGCAAATTATCCGGGTTGGGTATTACTTGGCAAAACGGTCATCACCGGTGCGGGTGAATGGATACAAAGCAAGATCAACTTTACTCCTCCGTTCCCAATAAATGTTATCGAGATAGGAGTTGACTGCAGCATTCTGCCACAGATACCCGACCTTGCCGACAGCACTACGTTCCGGGACTATCATATTTACTATCTCGATGATCTGCATTTGTTGCCAACCAAAGATTTTCCTTTTCAATATATCCATGCACAGGCAGGAACTGGTTGCAATGGGAACGGGCTTCCCATTCTTGAATCGCCTGTTTTTACAAATGCCACTTATCAGTGGTATAGAGACAGTGTGGCTATCAATGGCGCAACCGCGATAACCTACCAGTTGCCCGACACTGCGGGTGAAAGCTATTACAATGTTTTAATTTCTACCCCCGGGAAATGCATTACTACGGAGCCATTTTTTGTATCGGGTGCCTTGAATAAAATAAATATGCCGGCAGACACTATATTATGCGACAACAATGATCTTGTTCTTGCTCCTGCCATCGATGGTATAACCTATAGCATCAATGGTGCAACTGCTGACAATGTTACCATCACGAGGCAAGGAAGTTATAGCATAGTAGCAACAGATAATTTTGGCTGCCAGCGATCATTTTCTGTAAACGTCGTTCAACAAAAATGTACTGACTGTGATCTTTTAATACCCAGCGCCTTCACTCCTAATAGTGACGGACTGAATGATATATTTAAGGCGAAGTCTTATTGCAGCTTTTCAGAATTCGATCTCCAGATCTTTAACCGGTGGGGCGAAAAAGTTTTCGAAAGTCACAACAGCGACAACGGCTGGGACGGAACTTACCTGGGCAGTAAAATGCTATCTGGTGTGTATGTTTATTTCATTAGTTATTCAACATCATCACACGTAAGCAAAATGGCAACGGGCACAGTTGCCTTGATTCGGTAAAGCAGTTAGCTATAATTTCAAATCGATCCTCTTTCCTTTGTTTATTGCCAAATAAATTGCATCGATAATTTTCAGATCTTTTAATGCTTCTTCGCCGTCAACCGGAACAATGGGTTGTTTTCCCTGCAGTATGATACCGGCCATTTCATCCATCTGTACCGTTTGGTGCGTTTTATGTGGTTGCGTTAATTCACCCTTGCTGGTTCTTCCCTGGATAGGGCCATAACCGGTCGAAGGAAATAGTTCCGCAAAACCTTTATCACCGTCTAGAAAAAAACGATCCAGGTTATTGAGGCTATAAGTAGATAGACAAGACGCTACGGCTCCTCCCGGAAAGCCCAACTGGAATTGAATGGTCTCGTCAATTCCATCTTTAAATTTTTCTTTATTATTCTTTGTTTCCTGCGCTGTTACCCAAATGGGTTCTTCGCCGATCATGTATCGTGCACCGTTGATCGAGTAGATCCCAATATCCATCATGGCACCACCGCCCGATAATTCTTTTTTCAATCGCCATTGGGTGGGATCACCAATGATAAAACCAGACAAACCCTGGAAGAATAAAACCTTTCCTAACTCGCCATCTTTTCTCATTCTTATTATCTCCAGTGTCTTCGGTTCAAAATGCATTCGATAACCAACCAACAGTTTTACGCCCGCTTTTTTACAGGCATCGATCATCTCCTGGCCCTCCTTAGCGTTTACCGCCATCGGCTTTTCACATATTGCGTGCTTACCGGCTTTTGCCATGCGTATCACATGATCGCGGTGGAGGCCGTTTGGTGTGATCACATACACCGCATCAATATCAGGATTGTCTTTGATCGCATCGCAGTTTTCGTAGTTGTAACAATTTTTTTCAGGGATATTGTACTTACTCTGCCATGCAGTGATCTTAGACGGGGTACCGCTGATGGCACCAACCAGTTTAGCATTAGTACACGTTTGCATGGCTTCCGCAACCCGGGTTCCGTAGCTGCCCAATCCCATGATCGCGACACGCAGCACGGGTCCTTCGTTGGATTTTTTGTTCTCATCATTGACCCACTCATTCTTTACAACCGGGTCAATGTATTGTGATAATGGCAAGGCGATAGCGGAGGCAGTTATCTTTTGTAAAAAATCGCGGCGTGAATTCATGACAGTTGATTTTTTGAGTAAGTTAATTCAAAATTATGTGTGATCAGTGGTCAGGAGGGACTCGGGGCAAAATACTAACTTGCAAAATATCTCAACAAAGTTTCATGAAAGATATCAAAATTGCAACCGCCCAATTTGAAAATAAGAGTGGTGACAAAGAGTACAATTTAAGCGTGATCGATAAGCTTAGTAAAATAGCTGCAGGTGATGGCGCTGATATTGTAGCGTTTCATGAGTGTTCAGTTACAGGATACAGTTTTGCGAGGCATTTATCCGAAGAAGAGATGCTTGACCTTGCAGAATTTATTCCCGAAGGGCCCAGTGTAAAACGTTTAAAGGAAATAGCAGCAAAAAATGATATCGTCATTCTTGCAGGCCTTTTTGAAAAAGACAGGGAAGATAAATTGCATAAAGCACAGGTATGTGTTGATAAAAATGGCCTGGTGGCCAAACACAGAAAACTACATCCTTTCATCAATCCCTACTTAAATCCGGGAGACAGCTATTGTGTATTTGAATTGTTTGGATGGAAATGCGGGATACTGATCTGTTACGATAATAATATCATTGAAAATGTCAGGGCCACTAATTTGCTCGGAGCGGATATAATTTTTATGCCACACGTCACCATGTGTACGCCATCCACGCGGCCGGGTGCAGGCTTTGTTGATCCTGAATTATGGGAGAACAGGTACAATGATCCTACATCGCTGCGCCTGGAATTTGATGGCATGAAGGGACGTGGGTGGTTGATGAAATGGTTACCGGCAAGGGCCTATGACAATGGCATCTACGCAATTTTTTCCAATCCTATTGGAATGGATGATGACCAGTTAAAAAATGGATGTTCAATGATCATTGATCCATTTGGAGATATTATTGCAGAATGCCGCAAGCTGGATGACGAAGTGGTAACGGCATTGATCACGGCTGATAAAATTAAAAAGGCGGGAGGTTACAGGTACAAGCAGGCGAGGAGACCGGAGCTTTACAGGGACATCATCGGCCAGCCACATGTTTCAGAGCAAAAAGTGATCTGGCTTGATCCCGAACAATCCCAGGCTAAAGAACCCGTCGGTCATAAAGTTTAACCAGGCGCTGAACATACTTTATGGATTATTTTCAAAAGATCATTAGTGAAATTGAGCTTCACTCTGTTGAAGGGATAAAGGAGTGTTTTTCAAATGGAGTGGATCCAAACGATTTTTTCAAAGGCGAACCACTTATCAATGAACTGACAAGTGAATACACAAGAAGTCCACGATTCAAGGATTGCGTGAAAGTTTTTGTTGATCACGGGCTCAAATTTGAAAATAGAATTCTATTGTCGGTTCTTTTGGATGATGCAGTATCTCTTGACTCTTTTTTGGATGAAGATCGCAATGCGATCAGGAACAAATATGATCTGCGCTGCGCCTATACCCCATTGCACCGTGTTTCATTGCTGCATATTTGCGCTGAATTCAATCACGTTTCGTGTGCTGAAGTACTCACAAAGTTTGGAGCGGACATTAACGCGACGGCAGGCGTCGATGAATACGGGTTCGGTGGACAAACACCTATATTTCACACTGTCAATCAAATTCCGATCAATCTTCCGACATGTTGAATTTCCTTCTTGCACGATCGGCTGACCTGGAAATAACTGTAAAGGGCCTTATTTGGGGTAAGGGCTATGAATGGGAAACGCTCATCCCGGCGGTAAATCCTATTAGTTATGCTATGATGGGCCTTCTTCCGCAGATGCATCGGAATGAAAAAACAATTTCGAAAACCGTCTCATTATTACTGAAGGCAGCTTATGGAATTGACTACACGGAAAAAAACATCCCCAACGCATATTTGAGGACCTAGTCATGGCTTAACATTCTTAGTTGTCTTTAAATATGTTTTTATCCCACCCGCGAAATTCATAGTACCTGCTTTTGGGCTCACCTGTCCACCCGTTAATTCCTTTTTTCTTAGGCAAAACATAACCATGTACGTAAATGAGTGGTATCAAAAATAAGGCAAGAAAAGACATAGCAATGGTCCTGCCCAGGTAGAAAGAGATGAGGCAAACAATGACAAGAGTCAAAATATACTTACCAACCCTTCGAAATTTTGGTGTGCGTTCTTCAAAATGTCCAAAAACAATATTTCCCAGCGCATAAATGATACTTACAACGGAAACTTCAAACCATAATGAATTGGTTGACCACATAATTTTATTTCACTTTTTTGATGAATTGTAAACAATGTGGCTGAAGTTAAGTAATAAAACTTTTAGGAAGTTCTGCCGGGTTGTTTTGATTTTTTTACTCCCTTACGCCCGGCATAGTGGGCGCTGGTGAAAATGATTTTTAGTAAAAGAATTGCTCTGACACGATCTCACCGTCTCTCACTTCATAGAGCATTATCTCGTTGATCTGTATTCTTCCAAATCCTTGCACAGTGATATCCACTTCTCTCCCTACGGCAAAATGATTTCCCGCCACCATCGGCTCAGTGGTATGGCGTCTGTGAGCGGCCTCAATTTTTTTCACAAACTCTTCTCCTTTTTTTCGAACGGCGGTCTTGCCCTCCGCGTATTTAAAATAAGGAGAATTGGCCGGGTCTATGCTTTTTACAGTATCTGAAAAGAGCTCGTCCTGGATCTCAAACCATTTTTCCTGTTTTGCAAGTTCATTGAAACGAGATGCAACTTCGTTAGTTGTCATTACTTGTGTGTTTGTTATCGTTGCCATTTTATTAGTTGTTTTATTGAGTGAATTGTTCGGGTTGTCTAAGCCTTTTCAAAACTAGCGTAGCCTTTACCGGTTGCGATGAGGCCCCGCAAACCATCCCTGATGATATCCGTCCATGCATTGGAACAGGAGTTAAAACATTCGTATTGGGGAATGAGGCCAAGATGAGTAAAGCGAACTTCTGTTTTGTTATTCTTTTCTGAGATCTCAAAAATGATCTTTGTACCTGTCCACTCGCTTTTATTCTCCACAAAATTTAAGCTGCTGTCTGTAACCAGCCAAACCACCTTTTTGCCGGGGATCATTTCCACCAGTTTTTGTTTACTGTAATGAATTTTTTTGTAGCGGTAAGTGAACTCGTCATTGAGTTGTTGTGTATTGCCTTCAATTTCTCCCGGCCACCAGTCACGAACACTATTGATGGCGTCGAATGCTTCCTGCGGAGTTTGATCTACCAGGATGGTAGTCGTAAAATCTGATGTTTTCATTTTAAAGTTTTTGTTTTAAAAATATTTGAGATGATTTTGTTTTAAAGCGTGTTTTGCTATCGCAACCACTAATTACAGAGTGCTGATTGAATTCGTAAAAAAATTCGTGTAATTAGTGATCCAAAACTATGTCCGAAATAACACTTTAATGGGGCGTAAAATGGACTTTGTCGCGGGTTGATTTGGACACCATGAATCTTTATCTTTGCAAAAAGATCTTCATGAAACATCTTACCATATTAGTTCCTGATGGCGAGAACAATCTCAGCAGTATTGTTGGCAGCTACAAAATATTTACAAGAGCCAATGCTTATTGGAGAGAGACAAAGAAAAAAGAATTGTTTAAAATTGAATTGGGGGGCATTTCTAAAAAAGTGGAATTCTATGACGGCTTGTTCACGGTAAAGCCACATACTCATATCTCGACAATAACCAAAACAGATCTCATTATTATTCCTTCATTGAATCACAATTATCAGAAAGCAGTGAAGGGAAACCAGGCACTGATCGACTGGATCGAAAAACAATATAGGAACGGCGCCGAAATAGCAAGCATATGCACCGGTGCATTTTTACTTGCCTCATCTGGTTTGCTTGATGGAAGGACCTGTTCTACTCATTGGTCGGCAGCAGAGAATCTCAAGATAATGTTCCCAAAAGTGAATGTGCAAACAGATAAACTGATCACCGATGAAAAGGGGATATACACAAACGGTGGAGCGTATTCTTTTCTAAACTTGCTGATCTACCTGGTAGAAAAGTATTATGACAGGCAAACCGCTATCTTTTGTTCCAAAGTATTTCAAATTGAGATCGACCGGCAAACTCAATCCACATTTACAATATTTACAGGGCAGAAATTACACGGCGATGAAATGGTAAAAAAGGCGCAGGCGTATATTGAATCGAGGCTGGATGAAAAAATATCCGTTGAAGGTCTTTCCTCGCGGTTTGCTGTGGGCCGGCGAAACTTTGACCGGAGATTTATCAAAGCAACCGGGAACACACCGCTGGAATACTCGCAAAGAGTAAAGATAGAATCGGCAAAAAAGGCATTTGAGACCACCCGCAAGACGATCAATGAAGTAATGTATGATGTTGGTTATTCCGATGTAAAAGCGTTTCGTGAAGTATTCCGGAAAGTCACTGGCATGTCACCGCTGGAGTACCGGAGTAAATATAATAAGGAAGCAGCGATCTAGTGCTACTGTTATAATAAAGCGAGCCACGGCTTCATACTTTTAACGAGCCACGGAAGCCCCTGGCCGCAAAGTAAGATTCCGCGCCATTGGCATATACGAAAACATGGCCAAAGCGAAATTCACCGGAGATGGCGCCACCGAGTTTCCTGATATCAGCAGGCGTTTTTATCCAGCTCGAAGTTTTCGCGTCGAAATTTCCAAGCTTCTGCAACTCCCGGTATTGTTCCTCCGTTAAGATCTCAATGCCCATGTCAGCAGCCATATTTACAACGCTATCTGCCGGTTTATTTTCTTTCCTTTTCTCCAGCGCTTCATGATCGTAACAAAGACTTCTGCGGCCTTTAGGGCTTTCGGCTGAACAATCATAAAAAGTGTATGCGCCCGTCTTTTTATCATAGGCGACGACATCCGGTTCGCCACTTGTTTCTTCCATTGCATTGAGCGACCACAGTTTGTCAGTATTCGCCGCCAGCCTTGTTTGTACTTTAGCCCATTCAACACCTTTATGGCGATTCATATTTTTATCAAAACGTGATTTCAATGTTTTGAGTAGGTCTTCACGTTGTTCCGGTGTCAATTTCTTTTTATTGTTATCCATCTTGTTCATCATTTGTGCATTTGTCTAAGGAATGCAATTTTGATTCTCAATTTTTGAATTTTGACTTTTGATTTTCTTAATCATCCAATCCTTTTCCTTTAAGGATTTGCTTCAAATATTTTTCAACCCTTGCTGTGCGGGTTTTGGATAGTTTGGGTTGAGAAAAATGAAAAATGTAAGCCCTTTGTCGTCCTGGTGTCAATTTATCAAAAGCAGTTTTCAATGTGGGCATCTTATCTAATTTGTTTTGGAACTCCTCAGGAATTTTGAAGTCTTTGGTCTTTTTTAATTTCACTTGCAAACCTGCTCTTTCTACCTCGATGGCTTCATAAATATAGGCCTTCAAAATGCGCTCCATCTTCACTATTTGCTGTACGTTGGTGAACCGGATCTGTCGTGCAGACTGTACATTCTCGGTCTGCTGGATCAGGATGCCGTTGGCATCAGCTAACAAGGCGCCTTTGAAAAACAAAAGCGCACAGTATTCTTTAAAGCCATGTATTAAGACTATGTTGCTATTGTCAAACGTATAACAAGGACAACCCCATTTTAATTCCTCTGCCAGGCCGCAATCAAGAATGAGCGTTCTTAATTTCTCGTATTCTTTCTGCCACTTTGTGGCTTTGTCAAAAAACCAATCAACCTTTGGGTTCATGCTATTCATTTTATTGATTCGTTCAAATAAAGTTATGAATGGTTATTGAGTAGCTAAAACGGAATTTCTGCTGGCAACGCTTGTACGTGAAGCGGGCCTGAAATACCACGACACTACAGTAAGGACAAGCAATAACAATGAGGGAAATATTTCAGTCACGGGGTCACCCACTGCGATATGTGAAACTATTGCTCCCGACATGATAAAGAAAAAGCCTGCGTAAGCCCATTCCTTCAATAGGGGAGACCTGGGTATAAGCACAACTATAACTCCCAAAATTTTACAGATACCGAGTATGGTCACAATATAAACCGGGTAGCCTAAATGTTTGATCATATCAACGCCACCTTGTCCTTCTTTGGCTTTGAATAACTGCACTGCCCCGGTTGCTACCATGCCTAATGCAAGCCAGATAGTAGCGATCCAATAGATGATCTTACCGGCCTTAGGGTTTCGTTTTGTCATAGTCTGTTATTTTAATTTGTTTAAGACTTCCTGCAGCCGGTTGTGTGCCCAGTTCAAACCCTGGGCAAATGGTAATTTCAATACCTCGTCTCTTTGAGCAACCGATTCATATATCACGTGCATATTGAGCTTACTGGTGTCGTCAGAGAGTTTTTCAAATTCATAAACTTCCAGTTGAACACCATAAGGTGTATTGGCCATTTCAAATGTCCGTATGATCTTTTGGTTGGGAATAAATTCATGGATCACTCCATTAGCCTGGAATACCACGTTTCCTTTGTCATCGGTTTTTTCAAATTGATAGCTGCCAAACTTTTTACTTTCCAGTCTTACTACTTTCGATGTCATCCATTGCTCGACAATTTCGGGCTCTGCATATGCCATAAAAAGTAATTCAACGGGCAGGTCAAATTCCCGCGTGATCACTAGCTCCTGCTTGCCGTCTTCGGCCCTGATCTTTGTTTTTTGTTCCATAATGTGAAACTCCTTTTTGTTTAGGAGCTGTCTCAAAAGATCAAATGAGCCGGAAAGACGGTAAGTGGGAAAGAGAAGTTGTCATTGCATATCGTACTTGACGTCTTCCCGGGCTATTTGTGTAAAAACTTCGTTTGAGGCAGCCTCTGGTTAATTTTGAATAAGCCCGATGATGTTATTGTCTTTGTCCTTTACACTTGCAATTAATCTTCCTCCTCCAACATTTTTTATTTCCTGGATGATGTTCGCACCGCCGTCAACGAGGATCTGTAAACTGTTCTTGATGTCGTCAACATGAAAAAATGCTGTCACTCCAGCTTCAGGATTACCAGGCACTAATCCAATATCCTGGTCGCCGATCTTGAAGCCAACATAATAAGGCTGGTCTGCATACGGCTCAACTTCCAAAAGTTTACCAAACACTGTCTTTGCCTGGTTTATATCCTTAACAGGATAGATAATAGTTTTGACACCCTTATTCATATAATATTATTTTTAGTTTGTTGCTCTTTTTGGATTTCCGGTCTCCGGGGGCGAAAGCCTTGGCGACGGCACGCAGGCAGGTCAGTGTCTCCCGTTTTTGTTGTGGGTTCCTGCTCCACACGGTTTCTATTTTTTCGGTTTGTATTTTTTCATTATGGTTTCTATTTTATTAAATCTCTCATCCCACATTTTTCGGAAGGGTTCAATAAAGTCGGCTACCTCTTTCATTTTTTTTGGATTAAAATGGTAATAAATTTCCCTGCCGGTTTGCTCTTGTTTCAGTAATTCGCATTCGGTAAGGATCTGCAGGTGTTTGGAAACGGTGGGCCTTGCTGTGTCAAAGTTTGCAGCGATGGCTCCCGCCGTCATGGATTGTGAAGCAACCAGCAGAAGAATGGCCCTTCTGGTGGGGTCTGCTATCGCTTGGAAAACGTCTCGTCTCAGGTTCATTATGTAGCTATTTGACTACAAATATACATGTAGTCATTTAACTACGCAAATTTTTTTTTGAAGGGTCGGTGAATAGATCGCTGCGACAATCGTGTAATGGTTACAAAGAACACAAAGAATCACAACTCTCACAAAGATCCTTTAACTCAAATATTGCCGGGACTGAATTGTTTCTTACGAGGAATATTTTTTCCGATATTCAAGCGGGGAAAGGTCCGTTGTCTTTTTAAAAATTTTTCGGAACGCGTCAATGTCGTTATAGCCTGTTTCGTAAACAATTTCGTTGATGGTTTTTCGTCCTGCTTCCAGGTGTTTTTTGGCAAATTCAACTTTTACTCTTTGTATATATTCCGCTATGCTATTGCCTGTGCTTTTTTTAAATCGTCTCTCAAAAGTTCTTCTCCCGACGCTGACCTTATCACAAACCTCATCAACCGTGTAAGTTTCAGTTGGGTTATTTTCTATCCATTCCTGTGCTTTCAACACTGTTTCATCGCCGTGCTTTTTTTGCCCGATAAATATGGCGAAGGAGTTCTGGCTTTTTCGGTCAATGTCAATTTCAAACATTTTTGAAGCTAATATGGAAATATCCCTGCCCAAATGTTTCTCAAATATGTACAATATTAAATTGAGATAAGAATACCCTCCGCCGCAAGTGTAGATACCTTTTTCGTCTGTAATAATGGTATCATCAACTAATTCTATGTTTGAAAACATTTCTTTGAACTCGTTTTTTGCTGCCCAGTGAACTGCGCATTTCTTATTGTCCAAAAGCCCCGTTGAAGCAAGATAAAATGAACCTACACAAAGGCAAACAATTTCTGCATCGTTGTGATATTGGGAAATAAGCCAGTCGGTATATTTCTGGTTTTCCAGTATCGCTCTTTTGAAATCGCCACACAACAGCGGCAATACGATCACATGGGTTTTTTTAACTTGGTCAATCGTCTTGTCTGAACTAATTGTGTAAAGGCCGTTTGATAGTTTTGTGTCTTTAGTCAATCCTACAATTTCTACATCATAAAAAGGCGGTTTGCCTTGGTACTTCATAAAATCGTTCACCCTGCTAAACAGCTGATGACTGCTGTCAATACTTGACAGCGTGGCGTCATACAGAGGTAAGATAGAAACATGTTTCATTTTACTTTTGGATCATTCTGCAGAGTTACAAAAATACCTTGTCGCAATCAACAGGCAAGTTTGTCGTTTTTACCCCATGTCGAACTTAAATCCCGCTACTATTTTTACACTCAATAAAATCAAGAAGGAAAATGAAAACAACAGAGATCATAATGATACCTGTCAGTGACAGGCAAAAAGCAAAAGAGTTTTACCTGAAACTCGGTTTTAACGTCATTGTTGAAGCACCGGGCGCACATGGTGACACGTGGATACAAATGGGGCTCCCCGGTAGTGATGCGACCATTTCACTTGCCGGTTTTCACGGTATAATTTGTGAAACAGGTAATATCGAGACCGAGATCAAACAATTAAAGGAAAAAGGAATTGAAGTTGGTAAGATTGACGAGACGCCATGGGGAAAATTTGCGTGGCTGAAAGACCTGGACGGAAACGGCTTGTGCCTTCACCAAAAGTAAATTTCAAATTAGACTTGTTTGGCTACTACCGGCCGATCTTGCTTGACAGGTAATCTGTGTCATTTCGTAGTAAAGCATTTAAACAGTCAAGCACATCCTGTTTGGTTTGGCCGGTTTTGTCGGACATATAGTTGCTGTTAATTTTTTCTTTTAACCCAAAAAAGATCTTTACTTTTTTAGGTCGCTTATAGAAAATATAAAACTCATAGTTTTTTGGGTCGCCGACAGCAGAAATTGAAAGCCCGTGTTTTGTGTCTTTGTTTTCAATTTCAAGAGAAGGTGAGTAATAGATCTCGTTTTCTTTCACCATCGCCATTTTAACAGTATCATTGACAAGTTTGAAAGCATCTCTTTCAGTGAAACGTGAAATGTCAAACGTGAAATGCTCTCACAATTCACGATTCACGTTTTACGTCTCACGTTTCACGTTTCACGTCTGATACTTCACTCTAACAATTTTCCCCTGTTCAAAATCCCTTTAGGGTCCAAAACTTTTTTAATTGTCTTCATCAATCGTATCTCTTCGGCAGTACGACTCAAATGCAGCCACGGTCTTTTGTCCAAACCTATACCATGTTCTCCCGTTACTGATCCGCCAACTTGTTGAAGAGGTTTATAAACTATCTCCTCAACGCGCTGTTTTGTATCATTGTCATTATCTCCACAACTTATATATAAATGCAGATTTCCATCGCCCATATGTCCAAAAGCGTAAAAATGCAGGCCGGGCCAAATGTTCTGAAGATCTGATTTGATCTTTTTAATATACTCGTCCATATCTGAAATGGCGAGGCTGACGTCAAATAAAAAGACCGGATCGTACACTGAAAATATCAATTCCACATTCTCGCGGATCTTCCAGAACCAGTCTAATTCCTGCTGAGACTGGCTGATCGCAGCATCCATGATCAAACCGTCTTCCAAACTGCTTTCTAAAAAATCTTCAAACAATATTTTGTCCCTGGCAGCATCTTGTCCCAATGCTTCCATCAATACATAAAATGGATAAGCCTGGGGTAGGGGGGGTGAGTAGGGTGAAGGTGGTGAGGTCATTAAACTATAATAATCCTGCCATAGCAGCTCAAAACTGGTAAGATCATTTTTTAAATGCTTCTTTGCCTGTTGTAATAATTGAGTTGTCTTCTCAAAACTTTCCAGCGCAACGAAAGCTGTGTTCCTCGTTTTTGGCAGATCTTCTATTTTTAAAATGGCTCTTGTTATTACGCCAAGGGTACCTTCAGCGCCGATGAATAACTGTTTCAAGTCATAGCCTGCATTATTTTTCATCATTTTGTTCATGGATGAAAGAATGGTGCCGTCAGCTAACACTACTTCCAGTCCCAGTACGAGATTTCGCGTGACTCCGTAACGCAATGCCTGCAGGCCTCCGGCATTTGATGCGATGTTGCCCCCGATCATACAACTGCCTTTTGCGCCGAGGTCGAGTGGAAATAGTAACCCTTTTTCTGCCAGGGTTTTTTGCAGAGTTTGTAAAACAACTCCTGCCTGCACCGTCACAGTTTTGTTCTGCACATTGATCTCTTCAATTTCGTTCATGCGTTCCAGGCTCATGGCAATTTCAATGGGCTTCGTGATCACGCCTCCAACGACATTTGTCAATCCTCCATGAGGCACTACCGGCTGATCAAGCTCATTGCATACCTGTAGCATTCCAGACACTTCCTTTGTATTTTTTGGCCGAAGCAGTGCAAGACAATTGAGATTTCCTTTATGCCTCCAGTTGCTTGCAACACGCAAAGCTGCCTCTTCATGTCCCAGTACAGAATTTTTTCCAAATGTTTTGATAAGTAATTCAACTATTGTTGACATGGGATTATCGGCTTATTTATGAAAAATTATCTCAACTCCTGGTGAAATGTCAAACGTGAAATGTGAAATGCGAGAATGATCCCTTTCACGTTTGACGATTGATGTCCAAAGTTCCACGCAAAGACGCGAAGTTTTTAAAGTGCAAAAGACGCAAAGTATAGTCTCAATTGTATTCCTTGGCGTCTTTGCGTGAAATCAAATAATAGCAACTACTTTAAATCTCCCTTCTTTAACTGCTGCACAGCATAATCGCATGCCCTGGCTGTCAATGCCATATATGTCAAGGAAGGATTTTGACAAGCAGTGGAAACCATACAAGCGCCATCAGTGACAAATACATTCGGTGCATCATGGCATTGATTGAATTTATTCAGCACGGATGTTTTTGGATCATTGCCCATTCTTGCGGTACCCATTTCATGAATGGTATTGCCAGGTATTGAAGGATCATTTATTTCAACCACCCATTCGGGATCGCCGGTACTTAGCATTTCTTTTGCATCGTTGATCATGTCATCTCTCATCGCTTTTTCATTTTCGCCGTATTCCATCTCTATCTTTAAAACCGGGAGACCCCATTTGTCTTTTTTGGTCTCATCAAGACTGACATTATTCTTTTGATCGGGCAGGCATTCACCATAAGCATATATCGCTGCATTCCAGTTCCCCGGTTCGGAAAGAGCATCTTTCCATTCAGCACCGGCTCCGGCGCTGCTGTAACCTCTTCCCCAATCGGCACGCGATGCATACACTTCGTAAGCGAAACCTCTTGTAAATTTCCGGTCTTGTTTATTGAGATTTTGGTACCGCGGAATGTATGTTGAGGTAGACCGCTGACCGAAATAATACTGATCTTTCAGAATATCGTAGCTGGCGATAGCCCCCGTACCGGAATAATGATCCATTAAATAACGGCCAAGAACTCCGCTGCTGTTGGCAAATCCATTCGGAAATGTTTCAGAGGTGGATTGCAACATGATCTTTGTTGTTGATAGTGCAGAAGCATTCAAAAAAATAATTGGAGCTAAATATTCAAAGGTTTCCATTGTCTCCGCGTCGATCACACGAACACCGGTAGCTTTGTGTTTTTCTTTATCCCAAATGATACTATGAACGATCGAGAAAGGTCGTAAAGTAAGGTTGCCCGTTTTGTAAGCAGCGGGAAGAGTAGAGGAGTTACTGCTAAAGTAGGCGCCATACGGACAACCACGGTGACACAGGTTTCTTGACATGCATTTACCTCTTCCATTATGAGGTTGGGTCAATACAGCCATACGGCTTTGTATTAAATTTCTTCCCGGGAATTTTTTTTCAAGTCTTTCTTTTAAATGTTTTTCGAGACAATTCATTTCAAATGGCGGAATGAATTGTCCATCGGGTAACTGAGGTAGTCCTTCATTCTTTCCGCTCACACCAATAAAACGTTCGACGTAGTCATACCAGGGTGCAATGTCTTTGTAACGAATGGGCCAATCAATGCTTACTCCCTCTTTCAAGTTCGCCTCGAAGTCAAGATCACTGAGACGGAAAGTATGTCGCGACCAAAGCAATGATTTACCACCGACCTGGTTGCCCCGTATCCATTGAAAAGGTTTTGACTGCTGATATGGATGCTCAGTGTCCTTTACAAAAAAATGTTTATCGTCCTGCCCGAAATGATAGACCGTTTTTTGAATAGGGTAGGTCTCGATATCGTCCTGTGTGAGCATGTTGCGATTAGGTAACTCCCAGGGATCGAGGTTCGCCGTCGGATAGTCCTTTACATGTTTTACATCACGACCTCTTTCTAACAACAAAGTCTTTAACCCTTTTTCGCAAAGTTCTTTGGCCGCCCAGCCACCCGAAATTCCGGAACCGACTACGATTGCATCGTACATGAGTTAGAGTTTAAATTATAGTGAAACGTGAGATATGAAACGTGCAAGGCGTACTTTAATCTATCGACCGGTCCTCACTTTTCACCTTTCACGTGACCATTTACCAATACATTAAAAATGTTTTCGCCAATCCTTTTTCTCCTGGCTTGTAAGGAATACATGCTTTATAATCACCCGGAACTTCTACATAGTTCAGTGCTTTTGTCATCCCTTCCTGGGACGTAAAGTATCCAATGAGTGACAATTTTTTTATGATCCTGAACCACGCTTTACCGGCATCATCCTTAAATGCCGCCTCATCAATTTTTCTTATTGCATTTGATTTTTCTGCTGAAGAAAGTGATGAAAATTTTTCCTGCTCATTCATTTGCTGTAAACCCTTTTTGATCAGCTGCTGGTCTTCTTTGGTCAAACAATTTTTTACAACCAGGTCAAGAAAGAAAGGAACCTTTGCGTCCAATGCACCGGGTGTAGAGGTAGCGGGCAGTAAAGCATCGGTTATTCCTTCGATCAAATGAAATTCATCATCAGAGAAAAATCCTGCTCTTAGCTCTTTGTCTTTTGTTTTGCAGGAGGAAAGAAATTCGCTGAGGATGGTAGGAAAGCTGCTGTAGAGTACAATGGCACCCATTCCTTTCAGAACATAGCGGCGATTCATTGAAGTTTCTTTGTTGATAAATATAGCTGTTTATAAAATATTTCAAGCAAAACTTGTCCGGCCATGGCGGAAGGCGCAAAGATTAAAGACAAAGGCGCAAGGCTGGTTTGCGACCTAAGCGTGCGCGTAAAAAGAACCAGCGGTCAACCGATCGGGTGGCTTACCTTATTACCTTAGTAGTAAACGCCACCATATTGAGCCACCTTATTACCTTATAAAAAAATAATCGAAATAAGGTAATAAGGTTAATTCATTCTATTATTTGACGGTTACTAAGGTAATAAGGTTAACTGCGGATGTTGGGTTCTGCGTCTTTTGAATCTCAATCTTTGCGTTTGCGTGAAATTAAAAGGCTCAGTAACGATCAGGACGCACAAGTGAGTGACACAACAGAAGTCTAATAGAAATACGAACGCCGGTTACCCTACGCTTCGCTTGTGCCTCCGCTAAAGCTTTGGCGACACGCGGACGAACGGGCGGCAAAATAAAAATCAACGTTGTCTCGGAACTCTTACTTTCTTTAATCTTGTTTCTCTTTCCGTAACTGAATTGTTCGGCATTCCTATAATAAGGCCACGGCAATTGGGTGCACCACACAAACAATGGAAGGGTTGCATGTTCTTGTCAAGGAAGGTCGCATAGTCAAGCGTCAACTCTTCACCCCTGGCAATATGCCTGGTGGCAACAACATTTAGTCCATTGTATGCAGTGTTCGGATCGCAACTGTGATTTTGAGGCGCCCATTCGGTGGGGTCACTGTCCCAGATCAAAAAGACCTCTTTACTTATCGGGTAGGCATATTTGCGGAAAGTTTCTTTATCGTTTTCTGACCACTGTCTTTCGACATGACGAAGGGTGACCAGTCGCTGTGGTTTTTCTTCACCTGAAAAAATGAACTCACCCGGCTTGATCTCCCGGCTTGCATAGATACCAAATCCCGAAATGGAATTGCCTTTAATGACAAATGGCTTGATCTTCCTTTTATGACGGGCAATACCTTCGGCAACGATATGTTTTAAGAATCCGGATTGACCAATTTCATCGAATTTTAAAACAAAATCGGCTGAGCCTTCATATCCATCAGTATAAAAAACGGAGCAAGTGAAATTGAGCTCGAGAAAATAGATCTCATTCTTATCATTCACTCTGAAATCCATTCTTGCATAACCTACACCGCCAAATGCAGTAAATATCTTTTCTGCCGCGAGCCGCAATTCTTTATCAAGGTATTCATCATTGCAGGGAAAATTGCAATCGGGATGAAGCTCTGAAGTTTTTAAAGAATAGGTTTTGAAGGTATAGTTCTCAGGGAAAACATACTCGACCGGTTTGAAAACGGTGCATGTCTTTTCATCCTCGGCGTTTGCCGCGACCAGCACAGTAAATTCTCTTCCGGCAATGTATTCTTCTACCAGTAGCGGGCCATATTCATCAATGATCTGGGATACTTTATTTCTAAGTTCTTCCTCATTGTGAACCAGTGAGTGTTGATCAACACCTAAACTATCACCGGCTTTTTCAGGTTTTACAAAAAGAGGGAATTTTAGTTTTTTAACTGCCGTTTTTACGTCAGCGACCTTTTCAACCAGCACATACTGGGGCGTTCTTATTCCCTGGCAGTAGGCCACGTACTTCATCAGTTCTTTAGGCACATCATATAACTTAGTACCGGGGCCGGTAAAGGGAAGATTCAAAAGCTCCATGGAATAATAAACATCGACGCCGGGAATTTCCCATTCCAGGTATCCTTCGCACAGGTTGACAAATATGTCATAGCCTTTTTTACTTAATTCTCTTAACTGGCGGTAAGTGGTCAGTTTGTTCAAGAACACATTATCGACCTGGGCTTCGGGCCATAGATGAGATAATTGTCTTGGAGGATCGTAATACTGATAATCTACCGCTGTGGTTGAGTAGTCGGGTTGCAGTACACAGATTTTCACGAAACTTTTTTGTTTTTTATTGATGAAGCAATATTATACTTACGAAAACCGTCTTGTATGATCTCCGCGATCAACTGCGTAAAAGATTTTCCGGACAAACGTAAAATGGCGCCGATAGAGGTATGGTCTTCATCATCACTCAAGCCACATTGGGCATTTACCTCCAGCATGTATAATTTTCTTGTCTTTGCATCCATCCTGATGTCAAGACGAGCATAACCCGACCCCTGTACTGCAACATATGCATCAAGCGTGACCTGGTGCAAGCGAGGAATAAGATCCTGGGTGGGTAATGCATATTCATAAAAATTCCCGTGTTCAGGCATCTCTGATTCATTCTCATAAAACTCCCAAAGCCTGTCAAATGATAAGAATCTTTCTTTATCAGGCAATGAAGCGTGAAATAGTCTTTCTGCAGGCTGATAATGGATACATTCATCAGGACGGTCACCTGAGCCAACAATTAAAGTCGTGAATTCAGGACCATTGATAAATTGTTCGATGATCAATCCATCCGAAGTAAGATTCCAGCCATGATAACCATCAAAAAGAAAATTTATCTGGTCTTTTAATTCCTTTTCATTGCTCACGACATTCTTTACAGAAATTCCCATGCTACCACCACCCGATATAGAAGGTTTTATGATAAGGGGAGAACCAAGCCGGTCAAATATTCCTTCTATAGATTGTTCTTTATTGTACACCGTTTCCCATTCAGGAGTAGCAACACCCGCCGAATCAAACAACTTTTTCATTGTGATCTTTGAGGTGGTGTTATGATAGAAATCCGTACTGGCACCCGAGAAACACAATCCTTTTTCCTGCAAATAATGAATGACTGAAATGCCCGGTACTCCATTTATTTCATCACCATCGCAAAGATTGAGGATGTAGGGGAGCTTTCCATTCTCCGAAATGGCGATCATGTCAATGACCTTTCTGAAATTGTGAATGGTTACAGGTTGCCATTTCCAATCCAGCTTTAAATCATCAAAAACCTGTTGAAATTCCTTGATACCCTGGGTAAAATCATAGTAATACTGGATGTTCGCATCATTGGATTCGACGTGGGGGATAAGAAGCCAGATTTTTAATTGATTCAAAGGAACTATCAGGGGATTAGAATTAGCTTGCATCTGGTATTACTTTGAATACTTATTGTTTAATTGTTCTGAAATGAAATCAGAAAAGCGATAGCGTTTAGCAATATCTTGCGAAAGATATGATGCGCCGCCAATATAACCCAAACAACAAGGGGAACCACAAAGGCATTGAAAAGGTTGGGTCATTTCCCATTCGGTCGAAGGATAAAAGTAAAACAGCTCATCGCCCTTATTGATAGTACGCAGGCAGATCGCTTTAAAACTTGCCAGGTCAAAAAAGATATTCGGTGAACAACTATGATTTATGTATTGCAACACTCCAGGCTGCAAATAGATATGTTCATTGATCCCTACCTGCACCGTGAGAGGCGAGGGGGCCGGTAATATAGCGGCGGCGCCGAATTCACAGACAATATCACCGGGTTGAAAATCCACCACCGAGAAGAGGGAGTGGTGATTGCTAATTTCATCTTTCCAGATCTCAAATTTATCGTTACCGAAGATGAAATGATTTAATGGGGTAGTAGCTATATTAAATAACATATAGTAAAGAAAAAGAAAAAATTACTTAATAATAAAATAATAAAGAACATTTTATTCCCAATTTATAAAATAAGGGATATGATCTTATAGAATAGTTATGGTTATCCATAAAAACCATTGACGACTGCCATTGAATGGATAGCTATGAAGGTGTATGATCTTAAAGAATCGTTGATGAATGCTATAATAGATATTATTGACCGGTATAAAATGCCATGTTCGTTTGTAGCTGGGCTATTGGGTATTTAAAGAGTATTTAGTAGCATTGTACACGATAAGTGCCAATATGATTTAACTGTAAGCCTCATCCCTCATGAAAAGATCTGCTTTCTTTATTGCCTGCTTCATTGGAACTACCCAAGTTTTTGCCCAGCCAACGATCACTTCTTTTGCACCTGTCTCGGGCCCAATAGGGACCATTGTTACTATCTCTGGTTCTAATTTCAGTACAACCACGACTCAAAACACAGTTTACTTTGGAGCAGTGAGGGCCGTTGTCTCAGCTGCAACCAATACTTCTCTTACTGTAACGGTGCCGCCAGGTGCAACTTATCAGCCTATCACTGTTACAACGAATAGCCTTACTGCCTCATCAAGTATGCCGTTCGATGTGACCTTCAATGGGAATATTGGTCCATTTACTTCCACTTCATTTCTTCCAAGGAATAATATAACGTTAGCGAAGAATCCGTTTGAGGTGAAAGCCGGCGATTTTGACGGCGATGGTAAAGCCGATCTGGTGATCCCTCTTGGAAATTCAGATACGGTTTCAATCTTAAAGAATACCAGTTCGGCAGGAAATATTTCTTTTTCAGCGCCGCTAAATATCAAGACCACAGGCACCGATAATGAAGAATGTGCCATTGGAGATCTTGATGGAGACGGGAAACTTGATTTTGTGGTATCGAATGGAGTCGGTTCAAGCAGTTTTTCCGTTTTCCGAAATACAAGCACGAGCGGAAATATCTCTTTTGCATCAAAGATCGACTTTCCATCTTCAGGAATTGCGAGTTATATCTCGATCAGCGACCTTAACGCCGATGGCAAACCGGATATCGCCTTAATGAGTTATGACCTGAGCAATATTTACACTTATATCAACGCAAGCACTGCAGGAAATATCGCATTTAATCCAAAGGTCAGTTGGATCATAAAGATCGGCCTGAATCATTTTTCAATAGGTGATCTTGATGGTGATGGAAAACCAGATCTGATCATAACCAGGCAACCAGGCAATGGGATAGTAATGGTAATGCGAAATACCAGTACGGGAGGAAATTTATCTTTTGCTCCCAGTGTTGACATAGCAACGGTAAGCTTTACCCGTTTTACCTCCATTGTAGATTTTGATGGAGATGGCAAACCGGAAATTGCGGCAACAAATGGAGACTCCGTGGCGGTGTTGAGAAATCTGAGTACCCCGGGAACCCTGTCTTTTGATTTACCAAAAAGTTTCGCTGCGGGGAACTATCCGCTCTGTATTGCAGGAGGAGATCTTAATGGCGATGGAAAACCTGATTTGATCGTTTCAAACCAAGGATCAAACAATGTTTCAGCTTTCCGAAATACAGGCACCACTGGAAATATTTCCTTTGACACCCACATTGATTATGGCGTTGATAAAGATCCTTTTTCTATTGCTATTGCTGATCTTGATGGAGACGAAAAACCCGATATTGTATCAGCGAACTCCGATGTTTATACTATCTCAATTTTGAAGAATGCTATTGGTGACGTAGTGACGGCAGTGATCGACCTCGGCAATCAACGATACATTAAAATTTACCCTAACCCGGTAAAGAATAATTTGTATCTCTATTGGGACATTCAAAACACCTCCGCATTAAATGTCATTTTGAGCGATCAGCAGGGAAAGCAAGTGTTGGCCAAACAAAATGTTCACAGCGGAGAGTCGATCGATTTAAATAAGTTTCCTGCCGGCATTTATTTCCTGAAGATCCTTAGTAAAGATCAAAAGGTCGACTATACAGCGAAAATTATCAGGCAATAACGCTGGGTTCAATCGATTAAATGGAAAGTTTTAATTTCGGAAAATAAATATTCTTTTATGGCGAAAGAAGGTCCCACGGTCCGCAATGGTAAGATCTGTTACATTGAAATGCCCGCTACTGATATCGAACGTTCAGCATCTTTCTATAAAACTGTTTTTGGCTGGAACATCAGGAAACGTGGTGATGGAGCGACCGCGTTTGATGATACACTTGGCGAAGTGAGTGGTGCATGGGTGCTGGACCGGAAACCAATGACTGAAGTTGGCTTGTTATTTTATGTTATGGTCGATAGCGTTGAGCAAACGATTGAAAAGATAAAGGCCAATGGCTGTAAGATCGTTCAGCCAATCGGCATGGATGCTCCGGAGATCACTGCACGATTCAGTGATCCTGCGGGTAATATTATAGGTCTATACCAGGAACCGAAGGGGTAACCGACTTCATCCTTATAACTGACTCTTTCTATCGTGAGACGTCAATCGTGAAACGTGAAAAGAAGAGACGTCTGGAGTGAGCCTACTCACCATGCCGACGCTTACGGTCGGCGTCCCGACATTCATCGTCGGGATTGACCATTCACTTTCACTAAATTCACCCCAAAAAATGTGACAAGTTTTATACTAAAATCTTTGAATTTCAGTTATTAAGAGTTTAGATTGCGCCGGATGCAACAGACCAGATATATCAGTATTTTCTTATTGATTCTTAGTTTTAGCTTCATCGCCAGCCTGTCACATGCGCAGCTTGGGCTTTCATTTGATATTCCTAAGCCAAAGCAATACGAGGAACGGCAGCTTCGTTCGGAAAAATCGGAACAGAAAAAATTCACTCTTCCCAAGAGATTTATTCAAAATACTACCACTCATTATAACTATTTCTTTAATGCTAATAATAAGATGAATGAGATCATCAACCAGGCAAAAGCCGTGCATAGAGATGATTTCACTCAACTTCTTTCCTTTTATAATTATGACCTGGAGGAAACAGCCAAAGACTCGGTACAACTTGATTCTTTAATTTATAAAGCCACTACAGGCATCGTGCTTCATGACCTGCGCAGTGACTGGGCCGATAATATGTACCTGCTTTGGGGAGCGGCACACTATCTTCAAAGGCAGTTTGATTCAGCCTATCTCACTTTCCAGTTTATCAATTATGCCTTTGCACCAAAGGAGAAGGATGGGTATTACCAATACATTGGCAGTCGCATGGATGGCAACAGTGCAGTATCTGTTTCAACAAAAGAAAAAAATAGCCTTACAAAGAAAATATTTACCCGGCCACCCAGCCGCAATGATGCATTTATCTGGCAGATCAGGACATTTCTTGCCTGGGAGCAATACCCAGAAGCGGCCACTATGATAGTAACATTGAGAAACGATCCCGCTTTTCCGTCGAGGTTACAGAATGATCTTGAAGAAGTGACTGCGCTTTATTACTATAAGAAAGATCAATGGGACAGTTCGGCTGCTCACCTGGTGAAAGCATTGAGCAATGCTAACAGTAACCAGGAAAAAGCAAGATGGGAATTCTTAGCCGCGCAGATGTATGAAATGAGCGGTAGTAATGACCTTTCCGAAACCTATTATGAAAAAGCGATCGGTCACACCGTGGATCCTATCATGGCGGTATATGCACGCTTGTATTCCATAAAAGTTCATAAATCAGACGGGGGCGATTATATTGAAAAGAATGTGCAGGAACTGGAGAAGATGGCTAAACATGACAGGTTTCGCGAGTATCGGGACGTTATTTATTATATGGCTGCACAGATGGAACTGCAGAGAAACGATATTGGCAGAGCTCAGCAACTGTTAGAAAAGGCCGCTAAGTATGATCACGGAAATCCTTCGCAACGAAATAAGGCCTACTTAAAACTGGCAGAACTTGCTTTCGCCAGTAAAGATTACAGGCAGGCTTATAACTTTTATGATAGTGTACGATTGGATGATCCAGGGTTGAAGGACGTTGATTCGATCAATGCAAAGAAAGAAATGCTGGGGAGAATGGCCATGCAGGTGGAAATAATGAAACGGCAGGATAGTCTTCAACGTATTGCCGGTTTACCGGAAGAAGAGCGAAAACAATTTGTCACAAAGCTATTGAAAGATCTACGCAAGCAGGCTGGTTTAAAGGAGTCGGGCAATGAACCTTTAACGTCCGGGTTTGGTCCTACTCAACTGGATATTTTCAGCATGACCCAGTCTTCAAAGGGTGAATGGTATTTTTATAATACTGCACTCAGGGCGAAAGGCGTACAGGATTTTAGAGCACGATGGGGCAACAGGCCGAACGTGGATAACTGGCGCCGAATGCAGGGAGTGATGAATCAAAAAAATTTAAACCGGGCTGATCTTACGAATAACGTGAATGGCGGCAATCAACCCAACAATGGAGCGCCACAGGCCCAGGAATTAACCTTTGAAAATTTATATAATAATCTGCCATTAACACCGGAGCAACTAAAACTCTCAAATGATTCCATTCAAAATGCAATGTTTGAGCTCGGAAAAATTTTAGCCGAAGGAGTGGAAGACTGCGATGGCGTAATAACTATTTATGAGCAGCTGAGAAATAAATTCCCTGAATTCGGTAAGATGGACGAGGTGCTTTTTCATCTTTACTACTGTTATGATAAAAATGGGGATCATTCAAAGGCGGCCCAACTCAAGTCGGAACTGAATAGCAAATACCCGGGAAGTAACCTCACCACGATCGTCACAACCGGTAAAGATCCAAAAGCCGACTTGAGAAACGAAGCCACAAAAGCCTACGAAGATATTTACGACCTGTTTATTGAAGGCAAATTTGATGATGCGATAGCACAAAAGAAAAAGGCTGATAGTACTTATGGCGAAAATTACTGGTCACCCCAATTACTATATATTGAATCTGTTTATTACATCAAGCAAAAGAATGATTCGACAGCTATTTCAGAATTGAAAAAACTGCAGAGCAAATACCCCGGTACTGCACTTGCAGACAGAGCCACTACGATGATCGATGTGTTGGGAAGAAGGAAACAGATCGAGGAAGAGCTTACCAATCTGAGGATAGAGGAACCAAGGCCTGAAGTAAAGAAACAGGTTATCATTGTTGATACAGTAGCAACAAGACCACAGGTGATAAAATCAGATACAGCAGCTGTTAAAAAGCCCGTCACCAATCTTCCGACAAGAACGGATTCGGTCGTTACGAAGAAAACTGCGAAACCCATGCTTGCATTTTCATTTAATGGAGCCGCGCCGCATTACGTGATGATCATTTTAAATAAAGTGGATGTGGTGTTTGGCAATGAAGCCAAGAATGCATTTGCCCGTTACAATAGCGAAAAGTTTTATAACAAGAGCTTCGAGTTAAACACTATTCCTCTTGATGCAGATAACAAGCTCGTATTAATAAAACCTTTTGACAATGCGCAGGCTGCCATTGATTATATCAACCAGGTAAAACCAAAGGCTGCCAACGAGATCATTCCCTGGCTTAAAGCAGACAAGTATTCTTTCTCTATTATTACCGATCAGAATCTTGAAGTTCTTCGATCCAATCCTGACCTGACGGCTTATAAGCTGTTCCTGGACCAAAATTTGCCAGGAAAATTCTGATTTTCAGCAAGACTAAAGCTTTGAGAAAAAATTAATAATTAAAACTTGCCTGGCTAATGTGAAATGGGTCATATTTGTTAGGGAATTATAAAAGGAACCTGGTGTGATTTTTCCTGACTCTTTTGACCTGGTTCAAATCTTCAACCTCAAACACTCCAATATATGAAACGCTCTGTTCGAATTTTCTGGCGACTTGCTGTGGCTCTTATTGTCTGTGCTGTTCTTGTTGTAGTGCTAGCCGCTGCCGGTGTATTTGGACCCATGCCTTCCATGAGAGATCTTGAAAACCCCACATTACTTCAAACTTCTGAAGTGTATGCTGCGGATGGAACGCTGATGGGAAAATATTACCGGGAACACGGTAACCGGAGCAATGTAAACTATAGTGATATTTCAAAACATGTGATCAATGCCTTGATCGCTACGGAGGACGTGAGGTTTTATCATCACTCCGGTATTGATATGAAGGGCAGCATGAGGGCTTTGCTGACACTGGGCAGGGGAGGAGGAGGCAGTACCATCACACAACAGCTTGCCAAAGCTTTGCTGGAGCAGGGTAGCAAGAATAAAGCATGGCGTGTTATTGAAAAGATCAAAGAATATATTATCGCTGTAAAACTCGAGAGAAACTTTACAAAGGAAGAGATCCTTGCTCTTTACCTGAACGCTGTTCCTTTTCCGGATAATGTATATGGGATCAGGAATGCATCGCGAACCTTCTTTCAAAAAGAACCGGACCGGTTAAGTGTTCCTGAAGCCGCTTTGCTTGTTGGCATGTTGAAAGGGAATACGGTCTATAACCCAAGGAGAAATTATCTCTCGGCGTTTAACAGGCGAAACGTCGTGATCGATCAGATGGTCAAGAATAACTTTCTTTCAGCAGCGGAGGGTCAGAAATATAAAATGCTGCCGATCGATATGAGCCATTATAAAAAGATGGATGAGAACAATGGCTATGCTCCTTATTTCCGCGAAGTATTAAAAAATGAGATCACAGATGTATTGAAGGACGTAAAAAAACCGGATGGAACGGCCTATAATATTTATGATGACGGGTTGAAGATCTATACCACGATCAATATAAAGATGCAAACCTATGCGGAAGAAGCCGTGGCGCAGTGGATGCCCAGTTTGCAAAAAGCATTGAATGCGCAGGGGTTGATGAAAACAGTCTGGAAAGGGCATGAGAATTACCTGGAGAAATACATGAAGGAGAGCGACCGCTGGCAAAACATGAGTGATGATGGAGTTAGTGAAAAAGATATCAGGGCGAGCTTTAAGAAAAAAACACAGATGAAGATCTTCGCCTGGAACAGCAACCGTGAAAAAGATACCGTAATGACGCCGCTTGACTCCATTAAATATTGCCGGCAAATGATGCAATGTGCATTCATGATCACCGACCCTTCAACAGGAGAGGTAAGAGCGTGGGTGGGAGGAATTGGTTTTAAATCATACAAACTGGATCATGCCGGTTTGAAAACAAAAAGACAGGTCGGTTCATCGATAAAACCATTGTTATATACCCAGGCAATGGAAGAACGCGGATTCACGCCCGAGACCGTAGTGGACAATGAAGCACAATTTTTTCCGGGGAGTGGTTGGGTCCCTGCAGGAAAAAAATGTAAAGGAATACCACAAGTGACGATGGCGGGCGCCCTGGCCTTTTCATTGAACTGTGCAAGCGCCTCTATAATGAAAGAGGTCGGCCCGGCGCAGTTCGCTAATTTTTTACAACGATTAAATATCCCAACAAAAGTTGACGTTGTTCCGTCACTGGCATTGGGTTCATGTAACCTTTCATTATACGAAATGATGTGGGGTTACTCCATTTTTGCCGGTCACGGTTTTTCAACACGACCTTATTTTATTTCGCGCATCGAAGACAGGAATGGAAACGTGATCAAACGTTTTGATAATGGCAACAATCGTAAAGAAGCGATCAGCGAAGCAACGGCATATAAAATGTGCCGTATGATGCAGGGAACCGTTGACATTGGTACCGCAAAGGGTTTACGCAGCCGTATTGGAGTTGCTGAAATGGGCGGTAAGACGGGAACGACAAATGATAATACAGACGGATGGTTCATGGGTTACACTCCGCAATTATTGGGTGGTGTATGGATCGGTTGTGATGACCAGTTCATTCGCCTTGAAAATAATTTAGGTTATGGTGGTGAAGCGGCAAGACCGATCTGGGAATATTTCTTTAAAAAGGTCCTGGCAGATAAAAGTTTAGGTGTTGATAAGGATGCAAAATTCTCGATACCTGCTGAAATGCAAAATGAGATCAATAGTGCCGATATCATGGAAATGATCGACACGCTTCCACCGGGTGCACAAGGGGAAGACGAGGGCGTTGGTCATTCGAATGATTTTATTGATATGCCGAACAGGGAATATATTCCTGCAGAATCGCAACCGGTAATAGATGAAAATAAAAAGACAAAGAAGGATACAACGGCAGTAGCTCCGAAGATCGGAGACATGGACAAAAATGATAAACAGAAAAAGAAAAAAGGATTTTTCCAGAAGATCTTTGGAAAAAAGGATAAATAAATTGGTAAGCTCCGCTAGCCGGGGCTTTTTTGTTTAACGAGTCATTGCGGTCATTAAAGTAAATGTTCAACACTCACCATTGACCCTGCCTACCGGTCTCCGGCGGCCAAAGCCTTTGGCGACGGCACGCAGGCAGGCATTCACTAAATTTGTTAATGCAAACGATTAAGATCAAGGTTGAAGGAAGAGTACAGGGAGTTTTCTTCAGGCAAAGTACCCAGGAGAAAGCAAATCAACTTGGCATTAAAGGAACGGCTAAGAATTGTGATGATGATACTGTGGAGATCGTTGCTACCGGGACAAAAGAACAATTGGAGAAACTGGTCGCGTGGTGCTGGCAAGGCCCGCCAAAAGCAAAAGTGATCAATGTAACTTCCCAGGAATTATCTTTACAGACTTTCAATAATTTTTCTATTGTTCGATACTAATATGGTGAATGGTCAATGGTCAATTGTGAATGAATGCATCCGTGGCAGACTCACCATTCACCGCTGACCACTCACCGAAATGAAACAGGTTACAATTAACTAACAATAAAAAATACTACCACATGAAAAGAACAGTTTGCCTGCTATCATCAGCATTTATCGTCTCAATGAAGTTAATGGCCCAGGCCGGTGATCCTAAGTTAACAGAGGTATGGACACCTGTTCCAAAAATAGTAACACCGGGAGCAACCAGTAGCGACGCTCCTTCGGATGCGATCGTTCTGTTTGATGGCAAAAATCTGGATGAGTGGGCTTCAGGAAAAGATCCAAAGAGTCCTGCCCAGTGGACACTTGCTGATGGCGTCATGACCGTCGACAAATCAAAGGGAGCCATTCAGACAAAAAGGTCATTTACCGATTACCAGTTACACATCGAATGGAGAATTCCGGCAAACATTACAGGATCGGGACAGGCGAGAGGGAATAGTGGTGTGTTCTTAGCATCCACAGGTGCCGGCGACGAGGGATATGAGATCCAGGTGCTCGATTGCTATAACAATACGACTTATGTAAATGGACAAACCGCGAGTATTTACAAACAATCCATTCCTTTAGCGAATGCATGCAAAAAACCCGGTGAATGGCAGACCTATGATATCATCTGGACGGCACCGCGTTTTAATGATGATGGTACGTTGAAATCGCCAGCAAGAGTTACTGCTCTTCACAACGGAGTGCTTGTGGAAAATAATTTTGAATTAAAGGGAGTGACCAAATATATCGGGACTCCCGAGTACAAAAAGCACGGAGCTTCCCCGATCAAACTGCAGGCACACGGCGATCCAAGCGAACCGATCAGCTACCGGAACATTTGGATAAGGGAGCTATAGTTGCTGGTTTATTGTTAGCTAATATTTTTGTCGCCACTGAATACACAGAAACACTGAATTAATTATTGATGTCTTTCTGTGTTTCTGTGCTTTCTGTGGCAAATTAAAGTGGGTTACTACGGCCATTGAAATGAGCAAATTTCAAATTCATAAAGCGACTGTTGATGACATTCCACTGATCCGTGAATTGTGCTTTAAGGTTTGGCCTCAAACCTATGCTTCTACCATAACACAGGAACAGATCGATTACATGCTGGATAAAATGTATTCTTCTGAATCATTACAAAAACAAATGGAATCAGGGAGCCAGTTTATTCTTATTTATGAAGAAGGTGAACCCGTAGGATTTGCTTCTTATTTTGAAAAAACTCCATCGGTGTTTAAGCTCGATAAAATTTATGTACTCCCGTCCCAACAGGGAAAGGGTACCGGGCGGTTTGTGATCAACTATATTGTTGATCAAATAAAACAGAAAGGAGCAACAGCATTACAACTGCAGGTGAATCGCCATAATAAAGCAAAAAATTTTTATGAAAAAATGGGGTTTGTGGTTATTGAAGAGAAGGACTTCGACATCGGGCGCGGATTCTTTATGAATGATTATGTGATGGAAAAACAATTGACAACAGGCAATTAGCAATTGGCCGATTGTCTATTGCCTATTGCTTATTGTTAACTTCTTCACCATTTCATCGCTCATTTTATCTGCAGAAATTCCGTAGCCATTTACTAAAATTCCTTTTTCGCCATTCTTACCTTCAATGGCATATACAACAGCTTCATCCGCCGGATCAGAATTTCCTTCGTAACGATATACTTCTGTTATGTCAAAATCTTCGGGATGATATTTGTCTTCATGACAGGCAATGCAATTTTCCTCCAGGTTAAAATCTTTCGTGTAGCCTCTTTGCTTTAATCCACTCACAGCGGCCGTTACCGTATCGTATGTATGCATGGTTAAAAGTTTCTTCTCAAAGTTAGCAAGAATAGAACCACGGAACCACAGAGTAAACTCCGTGAAACTCTGTGCCTCCATGTTTCCGTGGTTAAGTCTTTCAAACCATTACATGAGTCTGCTTAACCACGCCCATCACAAAGGTGCTCTGTACATTCCCGATATTTTCAATTTCGCTCAGCCTGTTGACATGAAAATCATAATAACTATCCATATTTTCTTCAACAACTTTCAGCATAAAGTCAAACTCACCGGAAATATTATAACATTCGATCACTTCGTTCATTTCATTGATGGCTTTGATGAATTTTGCACCGGCCGTTTTATTATGCTGCTTCAGGGAAACATAACAGATCACCATCAGTCCCTTCTTTACCTTTGAATGATCCACCAGCGTAGCATACTGTTTTATTACACCCGTTTCTTCCATCCATTTGATGCGTTCATAAACCGGTGTCGTACTCAAATGAACCTTATCGGAAATTTCTTTTACCGTTGTCCTGGCGTTCTGCTGAAGCAACCTCAATATCGCGAGGTCTTTCTGATCCAGCGTGACGGGTGTAGAAGATTCCTCTTTTTTAATTTCTTTTGCCATGGCCAAATAGATGATTATTCTATAATAAACGTAATATTAGCAATTTTATTCTTAATTATTCAAATTTGATAGTCGTTTTACCTATATATTCTACCTTTGTAGCCTTAGCGCTTCTTGGTGTACTTCGTGCAACTTAAAAGTGATTAGGTCACAAACCTGCCTGCGTGCCGTCGCCAAAGGCTTTGGCCGCCGGAGACCGGCAGGCAGGGGACACAAAGGAGGCACGAAGGACACAACAAAAAAAATAAAATCTAAAACTATTCAGAATGTCAACAACAACATCACCAGCCATCGATTTCAAGTTGCCCTATAAGGTGAAAGATCTTTCACTCGCAGAATGGGGACGTAAAGAGATTCGTTTAGCCGAAGCAGAAATGCCGGGACTTATGGCCATCCGTAAAGAATATGGGGCTAACAAGCCATTGAAAGGTGCACGCATAGCCGGTTGTTTGCACATGACCATTCAAACCGCTGTGCTTATCGAAACGCTGATTGAACTGGGCGCCGAAGTAAAATGGAGCTCATGCAATATTTTCTCTACGCAGGATCATGCCGCCGCGGCCATTGCTGCTGCAGGTATCGGTGTATTTGCCTGGAAAGGTGAAACACTGGAAGAAGCCGATTGGTGTATTGAACAAACTTTATTCTTTGGCAGTGCAGACCGTCCGTTGAATATGATCCTTGATGACGGGGGTGATCTTACCAACATAGTGCTTGACAAATACCCTGAATTAGTGCAGCACATAAGAGGTATTTCTGAAGAGACAACAACAGGCGTGCATCGCTTGTATGAAAGAATGACAAAGGGCACGTTGCCGTTACCTTGTATCAACGTGAACGATTCTGTTACCAAAAGCAAGTTTGATAATAAATACGGTTGCAAAGAAAGTTTGGTAGATGCAATTCGTCGTGCAACCGATGTGATGATGGCAGGTAAAGTGGCTGTTGTCGGTGGTTATGGTGATGTAGGTAAAGGCTCTGCCGCTTCATTGCGTGGCGCCGGTTGCCGTGTCATCGTAACAGAGATCGATCCTATCTGTGCATTGCAGGCTGCTATGGACGGATACGAAGTAAAGAAGATGGCTGATGCCGTGAAAGAAGGTGATATCATTGTGACTGCTTCAGGTTGTCGTGACCTTATCACTGAAAAGCATTTCCGCAGTATGAAGGACAAAGCCATTGTTTGTAACATCGGTCATTTTGATATTGAAATTGATGTGGCATGGTTGAACAATAATTATGGTCACACAAAAGATACCATCAAGCCACAGGTCGATCTTTACAGTATCGATGGTAAAGAGATCATCTTATTAGCTGAAGGACGTTTGGTGAACCTGGGTTGTGCAACAGGACATCCTTCGTTTGTGATGAGTAACTCATTCACTAACCAGGTACTGGCGCAACTTGAACTCTGGGCCAATCATAAAAACTACGAGAACAAGGTATATGTGCTGCCGAAACACCTCGATGAGAAAGTAGCAAGACTACATCTTGCCAAGATCGGTGTTCAGCTGGATGAATTAAGTAACGAGCAAGCTGAATATTTAGGAATACCAAAGAGTGGTCCATTCAAACCCGAACATTACAGGTATTAAGATGATAGCTGATAGATGATAGTGAGATAAAAGATAATAGTTAAAAGATAAAAGTGAAGCCTCGAATTATTCGGGGCTTTTTTCTGTGTCCGCGGTAGCTTCAGCGAAGGCGGACTTCATTATGTACTTAGCTGCAGGACTACTATTAAGCTACAGTTGTGTCACTCACTTGTACTTTCGGGAATTCTAAGCAGCAAATCATTGCTGTCTCATCGGCGCTAGCGTAACGCACCTTTCTTTCATTCAATCGGGGATGACAGTTATTAAAACAAATCTTCATTTAAAAAAGATATTCTTCTGTCGCCATCTTTTTTTAAATTTAATAGAGAAACGGATTCGCATGGTCAACCATTACGAATTTGTAAAAGATCATCCCCAGGTTTTTCAACAATTTTCCTGCAAGGAACTTTTATTCCTCATCATTGACTGCCCGCCCGAATTCACGAAATCTGAAGACCTGGTCGAACACAATTGTTTTATTTATGTGATCACGGGAAACCATATGGTTTTCAGCCGCGAAAATTCATGGATCATCAGCACAGGTCAGACCGTATTCATCAAAAAGGGTGGACTTGGTATCAAAAAAATTGATGACGAAGTATTTTGTGCCCTGATGTTCTATGTACCCGACGGCTACCTCCGCTCATTCATACATGAAAGGGCAAATAGCATTTCCAAGATTGATCTCGCTGAAACTTCACGCAACCTCATGTTATCGGTAGCCCATGACCAGACCCTGGCCGCTTTTTATGATTCGGTGATCTCATATTTCACCGCAGGCAAACAACCACCCGAAGACCTGGTTGAATTAAAATTCAGGGAACTGCTGCTGAACATTATCACTAACCCAGCCAATAATGAATTGACCTCCTATCTCTACAAACTCTTTCTCAACCGCGCCGATGAATTGCGGGATATCATGGAACGCAATTACGTGTATGATCTGCAACTGGAAGAATATGCAAGGCTCTGTCACCGAAGCCTGGCCTCCTTCAAAAGAGATTTTGTCAAAACCTATGGGATATCACCCGGCCGCTGGCTATTGGAAAAAAGGCTGGAAGCGGCGAGACATTTATTATTGAGCCCTGAAAAGTCGGTACACGATGTAGCCTTCGAAAGCGGGTTCAAAAACAATACTCATTTCAGCCGTTCATTTAAAAGTTTTTATGGCAGTTCGCCAATGCAATTCAGGAAAGGACATCTCGCTCACGCCTGAAACTTAAAATTTGACCTTTATAGAAATTTTTTTGAGCCGCAGAGAAAACAGAATTTTTTTTCTCAATTCTATATTTGATGAGGTCAATCAATAGCAAGGCCCGCGCCAATTCTTTTTCGCGATTGTCAACTTTTAAAATTTACTGTGATGCTTACCAACAATTTTTTCCGCAAGATCCTGCCGGTTGTGAGTCTTGTTTTACTTGTCGATTCTGTGATCGCTCAAACCGGGGATAGTTTCAAACATGCTGTGCAAACCAGCTTACCTGTTGCGCAATGGAAAACATTTGTATTGAGCGATGCGACTGAGATCAGTCTTCCTGCACCACCAGGTAGAGATCAGACGGCCCTGGAGCTTGCCGAGGTAAAAAAGAAAATGTCAGCAGTTGATGAAAAGATCCGCCGACAGATTTTTTATTGGGATGCCGGTGCGCCTGCATACCGCTGGAACGAAATCACCAACAAACTGATCAGCTTTGAGAACATTAATACGTATATGCGTTTTCCTACAGCCTGGGTGAACGTGGCCATTTATGATGCGACACTTGCCGCATGGAAAGCAAAATATCAATACAACCGTCAGCGTCCTTTTGAGAGTGATCCATCACTCACAGCCCTGATCGCGTCTCCAGCAACACCGTCTTACCCATGTGAGCATTCTGTTACAGCAGCCGCGGCAGCGACCGTACTTGCTTATTTCTTTCCGGAGAAAGCCGATTCCATTTTGGCACTCGCAAAGCAGGCCGCTCAATCGCGGATCTATGCGGGCATTCAATATCCCAGCGATGTATCTGAAGGCTGGAAACTCGGCGAAAAAGTTGCGGCAAAAGTGATCGCACAGGCGAAAAAAGACGGAGCCGATCAACCCCTTAAAGAAACAATGCCCAAAGAAAAAAATCTCTGGCATGGAGATTTTCCTGTCGGTATCAATGTACGCAACTACAAACCATTTGTGATAAGATCAACTGACCAGTTCCGTCCTCCTGCTCCTCCTGATTTCGCGAAGGAGATGAACGAGATGAAGGAATTCAAACAGGATTTTAACTCAACATTGCTGGCGTTGCGCTGGGCCGCCTACACCGGTTTCGATATCTGGACCGATCTTGCCAGTCAGAAGATTTTTGAATATCATCTCGACCGCAATACGCCACTATGTGCACGCATCTACACGTTGTTGCACGTAGGTATGTATGATGCAGGTATTGCGATCATGGATGCGAAATATGCTTACTGGGGAATTCGACCCAATCAATATGACACCAGTTTCCATCCACTGATCTTTACACCGCCCTTTCCGGGTTATCCTTCCGGTCATGCCATGGCGTCTTCGGCAGCAGCAGCGGTTCTCTCATATTTCTTTCCTGCTGATAAAAACTTTTTCAAAACCACTGCGCAGGAATGTGCCGACTCAAGATTTTACGGTGGCATTCATTTCCGCACGGATAATGAAACCGGTCTGCGACAGGGAGAAAAGCTTGGCTCCTATGTTGTGGAGATTTGGGAGAAGAGGTAATGATAGTTGGTAGTTAGATAATTGGTAATGGTTAGAAGACAAAAGTGAAGCCTCGGATCCTGAACGTGTCGAAGGATTCGGGGCTTTTTTATTTTTGTTACCGGCTTTGTTATTTCTATTAATCTTCTGTTGCGTCGCACTCTTCGACTGCAGTAGTTGCTTGTACGAACAGGCAACGAAGGCACGTCTTGTACGCCTGGTAATTCTATTGTGCATATAATTTATTTGCCTCCCCCCAAAGGCAATTATTTTATGTTGACTCAGCTGCTGATGTTGCTATTGTTTATTGCTGTTGGTCAGGCAATCGACAGCAACGTGGGGCCTTTTCCCCATGCCTTTGCACTGCATCAAACTCAGGAAAAGATCCAGGTAACACAAACTGTACCCGCGGACCTCATCGTTTTATTTTTTGACTTTGATTAGTATCTTTATGATGAACAAGCAATTAGTACTAACATGAAAGGTTTCCGACTTATTTTGTTTCTACTACTGCTGCTTGCTGTCTTGGTCAAGTGCTCACGCGATTCACTTCAGACTCCTGTAAAGGTGATAGACGCTGATATTTTTTTGCCAAGACAAGCGACGATTGATTCTTTTGTCTTTGCAAACAGATACGTAGATAGCATCTTCGTGAACGGCTCGCTTGTCATCGGCGGTCAATATGATAACGATATAAATGACATTGGTTCACTTTCAAAAATTAAGACGATTAATGGCGATTGTAGTATTATAGGCACTACACGTCTTTTCTCATTGCATGGTTTGGAAAACATAAAAAAACTTCGTGGTCTCTATTTGTTTTTAAATACAAATTTGGCAAACTTAGAAGGTTTCAAAAATATCTCAGCACTCAGCGGGTTTCTTTCCATAGAAGCAAATGACGCTTTAATAAATCTAAATGGTCTAGAAAAACTGGAAAGTATAATGGGCTCATTTAAGCTTTCTAACGATCACCTGGTGACTATCAATTTGCCTTCATTAAAAGTCATTGGCGGGATGTGTGATTTTGAGGACATTCATCCAACAACCAGCATTAGTTTGAATAAACTAGATACAATAAAGGGTGACTTTTATATTACGCACGCTGATCACCTTTCCGATTTTAATGGCCTGAATTCATTGAAGTATGTCGGTGGACGATTCACTATCAAGTCGAACGCCATAAATAATTTTAACGGATTAAATAGTCTAGCATATATAGGCGGTGAGTTCGCTATCCACGAAAATGAAAATATTATCAACTTATCCGGCCTGACTAATCTACTGGAAATAAAGGGAGCATTGTATATCAATGGGAACAATCATCTTTCTTCTTTGGCCGGAATCGAGAACATAATTAACGCGCAGAACATTCTGATTGACTACAATCCACAACTCTCCGATTTCTGTCCAATTAAACCTGTAATCGTTCGGATGATGAACGCTTATCCTACAACCAGCCCTTATCAGCTATTCGTTTTTATCAGCAACGGTTCATCACTTCCTGAACCTTACTATCACAGCAACGTACTTAGCGACTGTCCCTGACAGTCACAACTCATTTTGGGTTGTTATACTTTCTATGCAGCCAGATCCGATCGAGAGCTAGGGAGGCATAAATATCCAATTTCTTCCTCGACGAGTCTCCTTCGAAATTAACGAAACCTCATCTTTAGAAAACCAAAGGGACTCGTCGGCAAAGCAAGCGGGAGCTCCTTCGGGAAGAATAATTACATTGCAACTGCGAAAAGTTATGATCAGGAAAATATTGATTGCCGGCCTTTTCTTTTTGTGCTCGTGTTCACATGAAAACGACTTTACTCCTGTATTAAGCATTCCTGCAGAGTTTCAACCATACGTTGATAGCTTTGTGGTTGCGGCTTCTGAACGAGGACACAATATGGTTGTAAATAATCTTATTATAACTTATGACTCATCAATTTCCAATGTGTACTGCGCATATTCAAATGTTACTTCCTCCCGTAATGATGTTCAAAAAATCATTTACATAAATCCCTATATTCATTGCTGGCAAAACCACACGCAATTGGAAACACTTATTTTTCATGAGATGGGTCATTGCATTCTTGGAAGAGATCATGACACAACCCGCATGCCTAAAGGTGATCCAAAAAGTATCATGTATCCTGATGATATTTCTTTATATACGTCCTGCGTTTACCAAATCGGTGATTCATGCAACAAATTATATAGACGGGGTTATTACCTTGATGAGCTTTTCGATTCAAATACGCCTGTACCTGATTGGGCGAAATAAAAAGAAATAACTGTGCAGATGCTTATTCTGCTTTTTACTTAAAGCTCACGGCCCGGCAAAGAACTTGTAATAGCGCCAGCCGGAATTGAAGCTGTCGGAGTAATCTTATCAAGAGATCCATTTCTTTCGTTGCTGAATAGAATTGTTACAGAACAAGACGTGCCTTCGTTGCTTATTCGTACAAGCAACTACTGCAGTCGAAGAGTGCGACGCAACGGACGTTTAATAGTATCACAATAGCTTAGTACATAAAAGGTTTGCCCTACGTCATTTATTCTCCACCTCTCATCACATTAATCTTTTATTAACTAAAAAAATCAGTACTCTTACGCTCTGAACTTCAAAAATATACCAGCAATAAACAGCCATGAGAATTTTAGTATCCACCCTCTTGATAATATTTTTATTTGCCTTCCCGGGTTATGCATTCTCACAAACCAAATTGAAAATATCGGGAACGGTGTCAGACAGCAGCAAACCACTGCCACTCGTAACGGTTCGTCTGTTTAAGATCAATAACACGAATTCTTTAGAAACTACCTTGTCAAAGGATAACGGGAGCTTTCAACTGAATAAGCCAGACACAGGGAATTATGTCCTTACATTTACTCATACAGGTTTTGAAGAAAAAAAGATCACTATTACAGTCGGTTCCCAGCAGGGTGACATGCAGGTCGAACCCGTTCAATTGTCGAGACTAGCCGGGGTTTTGAAAGAAGTAGTGGTAACAAGTCAACGACCCATGATAGAGCAATCGGATGATAAAATTGTTTTTAATGTAGGCGACGATCCAACCGCCAAATCAGAAACAGCCATTGAAATTTTACGAAGAACACCGTTTGTAACCGTAGATGGAGACGATAACATCAAGGTAAATGGAAAATCAAATTTCAAGGTTTTGCTGAATGGCAGGGAGACTTCCATGTTTGCAAGAAATATTAAAGAAGCTTTGCGGGGTTTTCCGGGTGCGTTGATCTCAAAAATAGAAGTGATAACCAGTCCCTCGGCCAAATATGATGCGGAAGGAGTGGGAGGTATTATAAACATCATCACAAAGAAACGTGTGGCCGGGTACAATGGTACACTCTCTTCGTTTAACCGTTCAAGCGATAAGCTTAGCAATTATGCCATCAATGGGAATGCGAAACTGGGAAAATTCGGACTTAGCGTTTTCCTGAATGCGGGCTACTCGGACCCGGTCGCGCAATATAATGTCAATACTACGGTCCCGACAGATCCTGTTGCTTATTCGCAAAGAACACTGGAGGGTAATCAATATACCAGTTCGAACTGGAGTTTTGGAAATGCAGAATTAAGCTGGGAACTGGATACTCTTAACACGATCAGTTTATATACCAATATTGATAGCTGGGCCAATAAAACGGTATCCGATCAAACGATCACGACAGATTTTGTTTCGGATCCCTCAACGGTTAGCCTCTATCATTTGGATAATAAGACCAATAACCCGGGTATAAATGTGGGAAGTGATTATATAAAACATTTCAAAAAAAATAAAGAAAGAGAATTCAGTTTACGGTTCCTTGGCGAATTTGGTAAGAGCGACTCTAAACTAAATAGCTACCAGGACAACCCGGGTACCGACCGGTATTTAATAAATGATAGTTATGCAAGAAACGATCAATACACGATCCAGGCAGACAACAGCATTCCTTTAAAGAAAGGCAAGATCGAAGGAGGCCTAAAGGCAATTATACGTCGTGCGAACTCCGACTTTCAAAGTCTTGAGAAATATGATGAGGGTTCCAATTATAAAGTCAACCCCTCCAACACGGATTATTTTAAATACATGCAAAACGTGGTAAGTTTTTACAGCATGTATAGTCTCAGGTTAAAGAAATCAAGTTTCAGGATCGGTGTCCGTGTAGAATATACAGATGTGAATGGAGATTTTGCATCATCCAGCACAAAAGTAAAAAATGATTATGCCAACTTCCTTCCCAACATTCAATTTACCAACCGTGTCAGCAAGGTAACGACGCTGGTATTTGGATATACAAAAAGATTGCAGCGGCCTTATATCTGGGACCTGAATCCTTTTGTTAATAATAATGACTCGCTGAATATCTCGTATGGTAACCCCAACCTTGGTCCGCAAACCATACACGCTCTTTCCGGGCAGATACGATTTGCAAAGGGAAATACTTTTGCCGGGATCAATCTTGAAGGAAGTTATAGTAACAATAAAATACTGCAATATTCATCCTTCGATGCACAAACAGGAGTTACCAGCACAACCAGTCTGAATATTGGTGAGGAATTTCAATCCAGCATAAACCTTGATTTTAACACGAAGATCACCGACAAATGGAGTTTGTTTGTGAACGGTTCGATCCGCTACAGTACAGTAAGAAACAATACAGACCATTCACAATCAAACAGTGGTCTAGGAGTTAACTTTAACCTGTTTACCAGCTATAAATTCAGCGACAAATTCACTGTGAGCAGTTATCTTGGTTTGTGGCAAGATCCCCCAACAATTCAAACGACGTATCCTTTCAATACATGGCACAACGTCGCCGCTAATTACAAGATCTTCAAGAATAAGGTCAACATCTCCTTAAGAGCAGTAAACTATTTTGAGAAAACCCACGATTTCAAAACGGTGACAAAAGATGAGAATTTCTACAGCACCAATATCAACACCCAAATAAGAAGGGGCGCCGTACTTGCACTTACCTGGAATTTTGGAAAGCTCACTGAAAATGTTTCCAAGAAGAAAGGAGTGAACAATGATGATATTCTTACCAAGCCCTCGGCGCCGAGCGGGAACTAATGGTCAGATGATAACTGATAGATGATAGTGAAAAGATAAAAACTAATAGATAAAAGTTAAGCCTCGAATCCTGAGTTTTGCAGAACGGTTCGGGGCTTTGCTTTGTCCGTAGGCGGACTAGTTTGGTACCAGCTTCAGCTTTTCATGGCATCGCCTGTTGCGCGGCGCTCGCCGTAGCTACGCGAAGGCGGGTCGCACTCTTATACGTTCGGTCCCGCAGGGATCCCTTTGGGATAATTCTATTGCGCTAAACATTTTTGAATCACAAAGGCACTAAGCTTCACCAAGACACCAAGACTTTGCGTTCCTTCGTGTCTTTGCGTATTTGTGGCTAGCTCTATGTGGAAGAGATCAAGATCCTTTGCGTGCTTTGCGCCGCTGCGTGAAATAATCTCAAAACCCTTTCTTATTCTCTTTCTCCCAATCCAAAAGCTTTGTAACTAGAAATTGAGCGGCGGCCTGCCTGTATTCAGGAGTAGACACTGTAAAATGATCGCCGGGATAATATTGAAAAACGAAACCAGTATTGAGTTTTTTCATTTCACTCTCCAATAGATGAACAGCACTGTTCAAATAGAAATTATCCTGCTCACCAACCGACACCCTGATCTTACCATAAAGATCTTTTTGAAGCTTGTCCCAGTTTGTTCGCAGGTAAAAAGAAATATCATAGCTCTTCCAGTGTTCAAAAACATTTTTGTTCACTTCGCCGGTCATCGGGTCGCAAATGCGTTCAGGGTTTCCATCAGCACCCTTGGCGCTGAATACAGCATCGAAAGAATGCATTTGTTCGCCACGATACACCACATATTCCATTTGACAGTCTTGCTTCATGGATATCCATGGAAATCCTCCCCCCACGGTACCGATCATCCGCAATGAACTGTCTTTAGCATAGTACATGTTCTCGCCTTCGTAAAGGTTTATTTTTTGGAAATCCCGGAAATCAACCGGGTCAGGTGAGCTTGACCAGCAGGCAGCAAATGTAGTCGGATAATGTGTTTGCAACCACAACACTGTCCAGCCACCACTGCTATGGCCACGCAAAAGCCTGGCGCCATCACAGCGGTATTGCTTTTCCAGTTCAGGAATAAACTCTTTCACCAGGGCATCACCCCAGGGACCATTGTTATCGCTATTCGCATATACAGAATGTCCCAATGGGCAATTACCATCTAAATACACAACGATCGTTTCAATCGTATCGAGAGTGCCACGGGTTACTGTATCGCCGGACCGGAAATGATAATCACCACCGTAACCAAATACATGAAAGAGCACCGGGTATCTTCTTTGCGGCTGATCGTAATAAGTTTTAGGCAAAAGCACGGCAGCGCCGAGAGAATAAGGCTTGTGATGAAATGAAGATAAAAGTGCTGACTGGACTTTAAGTTCCTTCATAAATTTTGTGTCATTAAAAGTTTTTTCAGGGATCACCTCAGTGCATTGGATCGAAAAAACTTTTTTTAGCTCCTTAGTGAATTTTACCCTGGTGGCTTTCGAATAAATATTCCCCGGGCTTTCTGCAATTGCCCTTCCACCAAGATCCCGGTCCCAAACTGCCTGTACATAATATTCGTTTCGTTCCAGATCAGAAAGAGCCGCGGGGTAGGAGATAGCCTTATCATCAAAAATAACAGGCTGGCCGGGCTGTACATTTTTTACATCAATGGCAAAACAGGGAAAAGATTCAATACCAGTGGGTCCGCTTTTTGGTTCATGATTCTCTTTATTGAGGAATAACAGAACCTTCCCGGTGAAAGGTTTATCATAAGCAGTTTTGGAATAGCTTACTGAAAATTGCTGGCAAAAAGCGATAAAGAAAAAGAAAAACTGCGGCAGAAGCAGGATGATTTTTTTCATAATTTTAAAAATAGGTGTACAAATATACAATTAGACGCCGTTGGCCGTCATGGGTTACAACCTGGGTAAGAATGCATCAGGATACATGGGGCCAAATAGGAGTAAATTACATTGGTAAATAAAAATTAATCTCAAAAAAATTACCATGACAACAAATGATATTGCAAACAGGTTAGTGGAACTATGCCGCAAGGGACAATTTGCCGAGGTACAAAAAGAATTGTTTGCAAAAGATGCAGTCAGCATTGAACCGCATGCCACACCTGCGTTTGAAAAAGAAACCAAAGGTGTTGATGCAATTTTAGCAAAGGGAGAAAAATGGAACTCAATGGTGGAAAAGCTTAATAGCTTGTCTGTTTCTGAACCCATGCTGGGGGGTAACTCCTTTGCTGTTACACTGGCCATGGACGTTGTGATGAAGGACAGGGGACCGCTGCAGATCTCCGAACTATGTGTTTACAGTGTAAAAGATGGAAAGATCATTTCGGAACAGTTCTTCATGTAGCCTTTCCTTTTATTAATGTCAGTCTCCACATCGCCTCGTAGCCGATGAAGAATTTGTCCCTTCGCACCGCTAAAAGATTTTCCAATTAGATCAACAATAACTAATTTGCTCTACCTGGTTTTAGCAAACCCCTTATTCACCAGCCGACATCTTCTTTATTCCACTACTCTGCGAACAGCAATTCCAGCCTTATGTATTCCGGGTATTATTGGTACAAAAGCTGGTTAAGCAAAAAAATGGTGCTGTCGAAGCTCAACAACACAGGAAATAGATCTCACGCAACGGCGCTACGGCGCAACATTGCGCTTTCGTGAGAATAAAAAATTGAGACTACCAAGCATAGATCTCAGGCAAATCGTAAATTCATCACCTGTGAGACGATTTTGTAATCAAAAAACTTTATGAAATATTTTCTTGCCTTTTGTTTAGGCTGCGGTTTCATTTGTACGGGTTGTGTTTCGACTTATTTTAAAACTCCAAATGATTTATATAAACAACCGGCTACGGTATATCTTAATGACGGGACAGAAAAAGAAGGACAATTAACCATCCAGCTTGAGACACAATTTGCGAGTAACAATTCCGCTACTCTTTTTGATAAAGAGAAAAAGCAAACTGAAAACATCCCGGTAAAAGACATCAATTATTATAAGATAAAAGATAACTACTATTTACTCAAGGAGCTGGATCTTGATCTTAATGGCACGTATCACTCCTTATTTGTAAAGCGCCTCACTGATGAAAACTCCAGGATCCATTTATATGAGTTACAACAACGTTATAGAAGTACTGAGAGCGGGGAGGACCGAAAATTATATTTTATTTCTTTTCCGACTTCCAGTAAGTATGAGGCGTTGAGCATTTACAGCAAAGAGCTCGCTCACGAATTCGAATCCAAAATGAGTGAGGTTGTTAAGGACTGCTCCTCTCTTGCTGATAAAATAAGAACAAAGACCAAAGGTTATTATATCCCCAGCGCGCCCACTTTAGCATTTCCTGAATCTAAACGCATCGAAGTATATAAAAGAATTATTGGAGAGTATAACAACTGCAGGTAGTAAAGACGAATTGCACTAATAATAACACGAATTACACTAATTATCGCGAATTACACTAATGGGTGTGAAAGGGCTTGCGGTTTTATTCTCTCTTGTACACTTGCTTTCCATTTACAATAGTTCTCAGCACTTTTACATCCTTGATATTTTCAGGGGCGATTTCAAAAACATTCTGATCCAGCACGATGAAGTCTGCAAGCATCCCTTTCTTTAGCATACCCAACTTATTTTCCTGGAAACCCGCATAGGCATTGTTTGCGGTGTAACACTTTACAGCCTGTTCAACAGAAATTTTTTGTTCGGGGTACCAGCCATTTGGATTTTTATCATCCAGCGTTCTCCGGGTCACGGCTGCATAAATTCCCAGCAAAGGTTTTAATGGTGCAACTGTCCAGTCCGAACCAAACGTCAGCATCGCCTTTGTATCCAGCAAACTTTTAAAAGCATACGTTCTTTTCAGTCTTGCATCATCCAGTCTTTTATAAGCCCAACGCCCGTCGTCAATGGCATGATAGGGTTGCATGGAAGGGATCACATTCAACTGTGCAAACCGTGGTATAGCTTGTTGTGATAAATGTTGAGCATGTTCAACACGGAAGCGGTGATCACCAGGTCTTTTCTTTTCTGCTTCCTCATAAACGTTAAGTATAAAATCATTGGCGCGGTCACCGATGGCATGAACAGCAATGTGCAACCCGGCAGAATCCGCAGCCAATACCCAGCGATGGATATCATTCGTATCAGTAACATTTAAACCGGTAGTGTTTGGCGCATCTAAATAAGGTTGATAAAACCACCCTGTAGTGGATCCAAGCGATCCATCCATAAAACCTTTTAGCGCACCCCAGCGCAACATGTCATCTCCTTTACCTTCTTTTTTACAAAACGAGTCCAGCCTCGACCAGGTACTCAACGGAACAAATGAATATACACGCAGATCTAATTTTTTATTGGCATAATTTCTTCGATACGTGGCGAGATCGATCCAGCCGCCATAGCTGCTCACGTCATGCACCTGCGTCACTCCGTTTTCGAACGCATGTTTCATGGCAGCTTGCAGGTATTCATCTAGTTCTTTTTCTGACGGATCGGGAATGACTTTAAAAACAAGATCCATTGCCCCATCTTTTAAAACGCCCGTGTATTCACCCTTTGCATCTTTTTTCATTTCTCCTCCGGCCGGAACCTTTGTGTTTCTGTTTATGCCCGCAAGTTCCAACGCTTTCGAATTGGCGAGAACCATATGCCCATCATAGCGGCTGACAAGAAGAGGATGATTGCCCGTCACTGAATCGATCCAACTTCGTGAGGGAAGTTCACCGCCCCATGCCTCGTGATCCCAGTCACCACCCAACACCCAGCGATCGTCATTCCGCTGCCGGCAAAAATCTTTCAGGATAGATATGAATTCTTCCTTGGTCTTTGCTATGCGAAGATCAACTGATGAAAGATTGTAACCACCACTTAAAAAATGAGTATGATTGTCTATAAATCCCGGCAGCATTAACTGACCACTCAGATCGATCATTTCGGTATTACTTCCTTTAAATGATACGTAGTCTTTCCCAACGTAAAGAATTTCATTTCCCTTTATTGCTATGGCATCCGCCCAGGCATTAGATGAGTCACCGGTCCAGATCTTGGCGTTGAAGTAAATTTTATCTGCCTGCTCATTTTGTTTTTCGTTGCAGGAATCTTTCCAGCACATTGGGATCCTAAGCTTAGAATTCCACGTGGACAAGTTGTC